>Ga0181516_10001591_pt1 | contig 17181 bp, 19 predicted proteins | sample PEATcosm2014_Bin_25_FD_121104 | JGI IMG/M metagenome (GOLD analysis project Ga0181516, IMG submission 121104) | Peatland microbial communities from MTU Mesocosm Facility, Houghton, MI, USA - PEATcosm2014_Bin01_10_metaG | ecosystem: Environmental > Terrestrial > Soil > Wetlands > Peat | place... | reverse complement strand
CTGGAGCGCTTCTTTCTCGGCTGCTTCGTCGGAATGGGACTGGCATCGAGCAGCGCTTTCAACATGCCGACTCCGGCGATTCCATCGACCACGCAGTGATGAGTGCGCACAATAACACCGGTGTTCTTACTCTTCAACCCGTGAACCAGTGTGATCTCCCACAGCGGACGGTTGCGATCCAGATGGGTGCTCAGGATGCCGGAGACGCAAGCCTTGAACTCCGCTTCCGTACCTCGTTTCAGAGTCGTTTCGCGCAGATGATTCCTGATGTCAAAGTTGGGATCATATTGCCAGGTCGGCAGACCAATGCCGAACGGGGGATGCACTACGCGCTTCAGGAAACGCGGCACGAGTGGCAGTTTCGGCTCAATGTCCTTGATGCATTCAGCCAGAGTAAGCTTACCTTCGAACACACTAATGGAAGCGACGTTGAGCGGCGCGCCGGGCTGTTCAAGATAAAGAAAAAATGCATCAACGGAAGAAAGACATTCATTCACGTTTGTATCGGTCATCACTCTCTATCCTTAGGGACGGTTGCGTCCAAATTTTTCATGCGCACTTACCCAGTCGCCGTGCAGTATGGCAGCGACCAGCGACGTCTCACCAGCCAGCACCACGGCTGCGCATATCTCTGCAAATTTCTCAACCTTGCCCAGTCCGTAACAGCCAAGCATCTCGAGGCATTCCCTCTGAGTTGCCAGCCCAGTACCACCGCCATAGGTCGCCACAATGAGTGAAGGCAAAGTGATGGACCAGTAAAGATCACCGTTCTCCAACTCGCGCGAGTAGGTAATTGCCGAGTGAGACTCCGCAATGTTGGCAACATCCTGACCGGTAGCAATGAACAGCGCGGCCAGCGCATTCGCTGAATGTGCGCCATTGTTGGACGAGCCCGCAATGAACGCTCCTGCATTCTGAATATCTCGCGTGCGCATGATGTCGTCGGCGCTGATATGCATGACCTCTTGCAACATCTGGCTGCGCAGCACCACTTCGGCCACCACTCTCTTGCCTCTGCCGAGAAGCATATTCAACTGCGAATGCTTCTTGTCGGTATCCGTATTTCCCGTGAGGAAATACTGCGGGTGCAAGGGGTGAACGCTCTTGATCCATTCACAGGCAGCAAACGTCGCCTTGCCCGCCATGTTCTGTCCGGCTGCATCGCCGGTGGTGAAATTGAAGCGGAGATAGCGCAAGGGTCCCACTGCGAATTGTTGAATGTTGCGCAGCTTTCCGACATGAGTGGTTAATTCGGCTGTGTGGCGAATCTCATCGATGTGCTCTTCAATCCACTCGCCGAAATTCCTCGACTGCAGCGCATCGCCGAGCATGAAGACCGGGGCGCGTTGCATGGCGTCATCCAGCACGGTGGTCTTCACTCCGCCGCATTGAGTTAACAGCCGCATTCCGCGGTTGTAGCTGGAAATCAGTGTTCCTTCGGTGGTGGCAAGCGGAACGTAGAAATCGCCGCGCGCATGTTCGCCTTCGATCCGCAGAGGGCCTGCAATCCCAATCGGAACCTGTGCGACCCCGGTAAAATGCTCAATATTGCCGGGCAGAATAGCGGGGTCCAAAGAGTAATGCCCAACGTGCGAAAGCGTTGTTCCGGTATTTTCTTTCACAAACGCTCTGCGCGCGGCAGCACTCTCTTCCGTGTAGTCGTCGTCATGATTGCGCGGAATGCGAATTCGTCCCAAGGTTTCGGTTTTCATGATTTCCGATTTCCGCACCCAGCTTGCAGGTGCTATTCAAAATATGAGCACAAAGAAATCTTTATGCCTGCGATGCCACTGTGCTCGCGGATGACCCTCCCGAGCATGGTTTCACGATCCAACTTCTTGGAATGGCCATTCGCTCGAGTCCCAGGAATTTCCGACAGGTCCGTCTGAAGAGCTTTGGGGTCGCGGCAGGAATGGGTATCTCGCGCCCGGAGTGCGGACCTCCGGCTTCGCGCAAGGACGCTCGCGTGGCTTGCCAGTCGATTTGTTAAAACACGTCCTGCTGTTCCAGCACCAACTACTATGTAACCGTAAGAGTTCATAGACCCATACCTGAATCGAAACAAAGGGCCGCTTGTCGGGAATATTACACCTTCTAAGATGCTCGCGATTGCTGTTTTTCTGTCTGGATGTTTAAGATTTGCTGGACTCTGCAACGTAATCTGCGTTATCGTGCGTTGTTTTCAGGGAGACTGGGTTCTTATGCAAACCATTAAGGAAGTCGAAGCCGCCAGAGCGATCATGAAGGTGGCGATCAATTGGTCCGTAATGAGGTGGCTTGCCGAAAAGAAGAAGGTACGCAAAGCTGCGGACCTCGCAAACGCTGCACTCGATGATATGAACCTCCGCGTGAAGGCCACGTGGAGTGATGAACTGAAAGCAGCCTATGCGGAACTAGCCCCCAAAGGGACGAAGTCTGAGAAGAACACTTACTCTGGCACGATCAGTCCGCAGACCAAGGCTTTTGCCAAGCAGATGAAGCAGGCGGATGAAGAAGCGCGTTGCGCCAGACAGGACGCCGAAGACACCTTTGACCTTGCTGAAAAGAGGCTCAGCACCAGCATGGCGCGTGAAGGCGCTCAAAAAGCATTGCTCTCCTGGGACCTGCATGAAAAAGCGATTGCCGTAGCCAGGTCAGGCGTCGACGCCACCAGCACCGCATCGTGACGAAGTAGTCTTCCGATTGGCTGTCGAGAGTCGTCCGGCGATCACCTCGTTGATCCGGCGCAAGGCGTCCGCGCTTTGGGGAACATCGTAGCCAAACGCCTGGAAATCGTGATTCATCTCCGGCCAAACGTCGAGGGAGACGTCCGCTCCCTGGCGTTTGGCCTCCGCTACAAAGAATTCAATGCTGGGCAACAGGATTTCGGCGCCTCCAGCCTGAATGTAAAGCGGTGGCAACCCTCTCAGGTCGGCGTGCAATGGAGACACCAGGGGAAGCGCCCGTTCGTTCTCACAGCAAAACCAATCCGCCCATCGCATCGCCATTTGCGGGGTGATCCAATCCAGGTCTGGCGCAGCCCCTTCTAAAGCTTCGAGCCCGAAGTTCGTTGCCGGGGAAAGACAAATTCCTAATGCCGGCAGCGGAATCTTTTCGTCCCGCAGAAACAGCAGGAGCGAAAAGGTAAGGTTTCCACCCGCTGAGTCTCCAAGCACGACCAGGTTCTCGGGAGAAACTCCGGACTTCACGAGCCATGAGTACGCAGCGACGGCGTCCATTCGCTGGGCGGGAAAACGGTATTCCGGCGTAAGGCGGTAGTCGAGCGCAAATAGTTTGGCCTTGGCGCCGAGCGCGAGCTCCGCACTCAGATTGTCATAGAATCCTCGCGGATAAAACGCATACCCACCGCCGTGCAGAAAGAGGATCACACGTTCCGTCTGATCAACTCTTGGAACAAACCAGCTTCCTCGAAACGTCTCCAGAGTTTCGTTCGAGACATTCACCTTTGCAAGTGCCCCGGAATCAACGACGAGTGAGTCGAGATAACTCCGGGCGTCCTTCACATCGTGCATTTCAAAGGCGGCAAGCAACTGCTTCTTCAGAATTTCCGTTATCAGCTCCGCCGCCAAATTCCACGAGGGACTTCGCGGTCCTTTTACCAGGCGCCGCAGACACACTTCGGCTGTAGTTCTCCCCAGCATTGCCGCGTTCTGAATCCGAAGTCGCGCGGGACCACCGAGTTTGACGCGTCCTCTCAAGGAACCTGCCCCCGCCCATCATAGTCCCGAGCGGCTCCTGAGGCACACCCAGGCACACTTCGCCAGAGCTGCTGCTTTCCTGGATTCCTTTTGTAACGTTGTTTGTTGTCCGTGTTTGCGACAGATGATTGACCCCGGAGTTTCCGGGCTTATCGAGCTTGCAGAGCCTTATTGTCGAGCGCGGCCGTTGTAAGAGAGTTTCCAATTTCGCGCCGCCGATTGCGTGCACTCAGCAGTATCACGGCCATCACGGCCACGGCCACTCCGCTCAGAGAGCCCATCCACCACGGCTGTCCTGCCAGGATGAGTGCCATCTGCATGGCGAAAAACGCTCCCATGAACACGAAGCATCCCCCAAGCTGTCGTACCTGCGCCAGGGCCGCTGCCTCCGGGCACCATTCTTCCCGAACCGGAAACATCCGCTCCGGGTGGAGTTGAATCCAGCTACCTGCGTACGCCACCACAGCCCCGAACAACACAAGTACCCACTCTGAATACGTCATTGCATCCCTGTCGCGCAGAAAAGGTGCCACCTGAAAGCTCAGTATGCGGTAGCCATCTCACGCGAGCAACTTCCGATGGTCCCCTGTACCACTGGAGTTGGCGGAAATACAGCACCTGTCACCGCATGCGAGGCTCCGCCAATGCTACAATCTTGATTCGCGGCATCCCTCAATAAACCCTTGGACGTGACTACCTTGGCCGAAGATACAGTACAGAAAAGCCTGACTTACGCAGATGCAGGCGTCGATATTGAGCAGGGCAATCGAACGAAGCAGCGCATCAAGTACCTGGCTCACCGCACCTTCAACAAGTGTGTGCTGAGCGAGATTGGCGGCTTTGGCGGCCTCTTCCAGGTGGACAAGAAGAAGTTTACCGACCCCGTGCTTGTCAGCAGCGTGGATGGCGTGGGCACCAAGCTCAAGCTCGCCTTCGAGATGGGCGTTCACCACACCGTCGGCGGCGATCTTGTGAATCACTGCGTCAATGACATCGCCGTGCAGGGCGCAACGCCGCTTTTCTTCATGGATTACCTTGCCGTCGGCAAACTTGAGCTGGAGATCGCCGAAAAGGTCATCAGCGGACTCGCCGAAGCCTGCAAGCACAACGGTTGCGCCCTGATCGGCGGCGAAACCGCCGAGATGCCCGGCTTCTATCCCGATGGCGAATATGATCTTGCCGGCTTTATCGTCGGGGCCGTAGAGCGCGAAAAGATTCTCACCGGAAAAGACGTTCAAGTCGGCGACGTGCTCGTCGGCCTGCCTTCCACCGGACTCCACACCAACGGATACTCGCTCGCCCGCAAGCTCATGTTCAACGTCGCTGGATACACGCCCGATACCTACGTCAATGAGATGAAGGGCAAGGTCGGCGCGGAATTGATGAAACAGCACAAGAGCTACTGGCCCATCGTCCGCCGCATGGTGGATGGAGACGCAGTCTCTGCCATGGCCCACATCACCGGCGGAGGCATGACGGAAAACCTGCCTCGCGTCCTGCCCAAAGGCGTTGGAGCGGTCATTGAAATGGGAAGCTGGCCGATCCTGCCCATCTTCGAACACATGCAGAAGATCGGCAATATCGAGCAAGCCGAAATGATGCGCACCTTCAACATGGGCATCGGCATGATCCTCGTGGTCCCGGCCAAGAAGTTCAAGAAGGTGCAGACCATCCTCGACCGCGCCGGAGAAAAAGGCTTCGTCATCGGACGCACGGTGAAGGGCGAACGCAAGGTCCAATACTCCTAGCACGGTTTTAATTTGTTTCCGGAATGCCCCACTCGAAGCCTTGAGAGGGGCATTTTCTTGATGTGCGCTTATTTCGGCGGCCAGATCCCCAGCAGTCGCCGCAACGCCAGCAACTCCCCTGTGTGATAGGAGTTGTGATCAATCAGAGTGATGGCTTCACGCAGCAGGTTCTGTCCCTCGCCCCAAGGAAACCGCTCTGTCAGCGGCTCTTTCTCCAACAGGTGAACCATCGCCTCGCGATCCGCCTGCACGGCCTCTACCGATGCGTCCCAGGCTTTTTCATCTGGCGGCGCAGAGACCTTAGGCCAATAGTCGTCAGGAAAGTTCATCTCCTTGTACTTGCCATCGTGATTGTCGCTGAAGCGCACAATGTCGCTCTGCGCGAGTCGAATGTGCTCCAGCAACTGCCACGCGGAGTACGCTAGTCCAGCTTTTTCGCCGCGTAATTTGGCGGGAAAATTCTTCACCACCTCTTCCAGCGTCGCGTGAGCCTGCCCGCCCCTCAGTCCGGCAATCAACTCTTTTCGAATCTCTGCGTCCTGTACGTCTTGAACTCTCGCACTCTGCCTGTTCGCCATTGCTCTCCCGCCTCCTTGCCAGTAGATTGGCCCAGGCCGCGCGGCGATGCCTTGAGCCCAAGGCCATAGCGCTATATCCTGAGAACTCATGACCCGACTCGGCATACTTCTCTCCGGACGCGGCTCCAACTTCCTGGCCATTGCCTCGAACATTGCCAGCGGCAAGTTCAAGGCGCAGATTGCCATCGTCATCAGCAATCGTCCCGACGCACCCGGCATCGACTCTGCGCGCAAACTCGGCTTGCCCGTTCTTGTGCTGCCCAGCCAAGGACTCAAGCGCCTCGATCACGATCAGCAGGTAGTCGCCGCGCTGCACGAGGCCAATGTCGAACTGGTCATTCTTGCCGGATACCTCCGTCTGCTCTCGCCCTGGTTCATCCAGCAGTTCCCCGGCAAAATTCTGAATATCCATCCTTCTTTGCTGCCCGCCTTCCCGGGCCTTGAAGCGCAGCGTCAGGCGCTCGAGTACGGCGTGCAGGTGAGCGGTTGCACCGTGCATTTTGTGGACGAGCATCTTGACCACGGCGCCATCATTCTGCAAAAAACCGTGCCGGTGCTTCCTGCCGATGACGAGCACACGCTGGCCGAGCGCATCCTCGCCCAGGAGCATATTGCCTACAGCGAAGCCATCTCCATTGTCACCACAGGAAACTATCGCATCGAGGGTCGCCGCGTAGTGGCGAATGCAGGCAACAGGCCGGAATAATCTCCCGTCTAACCCTTTAACCACCAAGAGGAGGAAAGGGATTTTTATGGCAAATTTTCGTTTTGGAGATTATGAGTTTTCGCGTCGGCAACGGACCTTCACAACAGCTTTCAGTTTCCTCGCAATTGGATTAGGGATTGGCGCGCTGGCTGCCCTGCTGATAACGCCGAAGACCGGGCGCCAGGTTCGCAAGGAGATGCGCCGCCGCTATGAAGATGCGCGTGACGCGGTGGGTGATCTGAGCGACCGCGCCAATGACATTTGGGATCGTCGCGAAGAATGGGCCAATGCAGCGCGCAAGAAGGCCGAGCCTGTCGCGAAGGTTTTCCGCCGCGGCTAAGTCAGTCGTAGTTGTAAACTCTTTTCCGCGCAAAAAGCGCGAGCCGAGGCTCGCGCTTTTCTCAATGCAAAATCTCACATCAGCCGGAAGTTGATCTCCATGTCCACTTCAACCGGAACCGGCTGGCCGTCTTTCTTGGCAGGATCGAAGCGCCACTGCCTAGCGGCCTCTACGGCCTTCTCGTCCAATCCCATACCAAGGGAACGAATCACATGGATGTTGCTGGTCTTGCCGTCTGCCCCCACGATGAGGTGCAGCACCACGGTGCCTTGATATTTATTCTTACGCGCTTCGTCGCTGAACTCGGGGTCTGGACTGTAGATCGGCCGGGGTCGGCTGACTCCGCCGCCCACATGGTATGCGCCGCCGCCAATGCCGCCGCCATGGCCTTCTCCCACGCCGGGGCCTGTTCCTGAGCCAACGCCACCACCGCGGCCACTGCCGATGCCGCCACCGACTCCTGTACCGTTAGAAAGCGGACCCAGCACCTTCGAAAGCGGATCACCCATCTGTCCGCCTTGCGGCAACTTGATCTCTGGAGGAACCACAACAGTCGGTGCAACCGCCAGCTTCGGGCTCTCCATCGGCAGAACCGTCGGAGGCGCGATCTGCGTCTTCGAGAGCTTTGGCAGCGCGCCTTTCGACGCTTCGAGCTTTTCATGCGAGCCGCCGCCACCGCCGCCGCCGACCGGTTTGTCAGAGGGCGACATCACGTATGGACTGATGTCCACGGCCGGCCCCATCACCTGCTTGATCTCTGGCACATGGGTCGCCGTCCAACTTCCTGCCCAAAGCAACAGCGCAAGAATCACCGTGTTCAGCACAAACGAGAAGACGAACGATTCCTTGCGAACCTCGTAAAGGCCATAGCCATCGCCAAACAGAGTGGGCATGATGTCGTGCCGCTGCTCCGTGCTCGGGCGCTGCGATTCCGGTTTCTGGCGATCAGGAGTGGACATGGGTGCCTCTCAAGTATAAATCGGCACAGCGCGGCTCTGCTTGAGAAAAACAACTACTCTGGCGCACTCCCGCCCGCCGAGTGACAAATTCCGCAATCTGGGATTGTCTGCAACAGAATCAGCGCAGGTCGCCGCTAGGTCACAATCACTCGAAGCGCCTTCGGAGCCACTGCAATCTCCGCCGGAGTCTGGCACAGGTACTCGCCGTCTCCCCAGATCGGGAGCGCCTCTTCGCTCTCCACAAATACCTGGCTTGTGCGCAGATAGCGAACCTCCGCCACCTGCACGTGCGTTCCGGAATAAATTTTGTGAATGTGGCGCAGCACCTTGGTAACCGGCATTGCCGGGACAAAGCACAGGTCGAGTTGCCCGTCGTTCATCTCTGCCCGCGGCAGCATCCTGATGCCGCTGCCGTACTCAGGAGCGTTCCCAATCGCGGCGAACAGTACGGGGCCCTCCAGACGCGTCTCCGTGCCGCAGAGGTCAAAGCTGTTCAGCCGAACCCTCGGCGCGCGATATCCGGCCAGCGAGCACAGGGCCGCCACCATGTAGCCTCCATGCCGACGCAGCCAGCCAGGCATCCGGTCGGCCCGCCGATTGGTCTCCGCATCCAGTCCGATTCCGGCAATGCCCGTGAAGTAGATTGTGCGTTGCTGGTCGGCGGTCTCTTCCGCGTGCAGCAGATTTCGCCGCATGATCATAGGCCCCAACGCTTGCTCCGGAGGCGCGATTCTGCCATCGGCGTCGGCATAGGTTTTGGACTGCACTTCGCGCGCGGTGCCCGGCCCCGCATCGTCCATGGGACGCACAGTGCCCATGTCGATGGTCCGCACGTTGTCGCCGTACTCCAGGTAGCGCCGCCACGCTCGCAACGCCTCGCTCCGGTTGGGAATTCCAATGCACCGCGCGAAATCATTGGCCGAGCCACACGGAACCACCAGCAGCGGAATCCCCGAATACGCCAACGCAGGAAGCACCCGGTGCACCGAGCCATCGCCGCCAAAGACCATGGCGACGTCCGGCAGGTCATTCGGCTCCAGCGTGTTGCCCTGAAACACGTTGACCCGCGCGTCGCGGAATGGCTCCACAACGTCCGGCGTGAGATAGGTATGTAGGATCGCAGCGGCTCGCACCGGGAGATTGTACAGCGCGCCGCAGCATCGGCAAGAAATACTGAGAGCCGCCCGAAAACTTCCTCCGGCGAGCGGATGCGGTCGGCTCACGGTAGAATATCGGCCATGGTGGATCATCGGTTGTTTGCGATTTTCCTGGCAGCGGCATTGGTTCTAGCCATTACTCCCGGACCAGGAATCTTCTACGTCCTGACGCGCACGTTTGCCGGCGGGCGTCGCGAAGGCATCGTCTCATCGCTCGGGACTTTTCTTGGCGGGCTGGTCCACGTTGTTGCTGCTGCCCTCGGACTTTCCGCTGTCCTCGCTGCATCAGCCACGGCCTTCACGGTCCTGAAGTATGCGGGCGCACTTTACCTGCTATGGATCGGTATCGCGATGATTCGCACGCGGAATCTCGCCTTTGATGACGACGCGCCGCCTATTCCATCACTGCACGTCTTTCGTCAGGGCGTTCAAGCGCACGATTCCGCCGCAATCAGCGGGTATTCTCCGGAATGGGTATGATCGGGCTCGGCGCGTTCGTGGCCTTCGGTGAGCGGCACTGAGTTCCCGCCGCATGAATATTCGGCGGCAAAGCTGCGCTAGTCTTTCTTGTTGCCCTCAGCCTCTGCTTCGGGAGCGGGCTTCTTCTCCGCTGGCTTTACGGCTTTCGCGGCCAAATTCTTCTGGCGCATTTTCTCGGCGAACTTATCGCGGTTACGTTCTTCGCTTTGTCGTGACATATCTCTAGTTTACGCCCTCGCCCGCCCACTGCTTCAGATCATTGCGCTGTAGTTCTTCGGCGGCCTGCCGCAAACTCTGCTCGGTGCCCACATCGCGCCAGTAGCAGGCGTCCGCGCGCCACGCCAGTACCTTCGCTCCCTCGGCGGCCAGTCGCAGGTAGGTGGGAACAATCGAAAACGCCGACGCCTCATCCATCCGCGCAAATATCTTTGGGGAGAGCACCTGCACTCCGCAGAAAGCCAACTCTTCCGCCGCATCCACCGCGCGCGCCATCTCCGCCGCTACGCCCGCCGTGTGTCTTCCGCACAGGCAACCCTCAGAGTCAAACAGCAACTGTCGACTGCTCACGCGCCGCATCACGGCCAGTGTTGCCAACGCGCCGTGCTCACCGTGGAGGCGCGCCATCTCCAGCAGATCAATCGAGCTGAGCACGTCCACGTTGTGCATCACGAAAGGCTCGTCTTCAGCGTCGCGCAGAAAAAACTCCGCCGCTTTCTTCAGCCCACCGCCGGTATCGAGCAACTCCTCTTCGCGAGATATTTCAATGTGCATCCCGAAGTTGTCATGGGCGCGCAGGTACTCCGCCACCATCTCCGCAAAGTGATGCGCATTCACCACCACGTCCGTGATGCCAAAGCCGCGCAGACGTTCAAGCGTAATCTCCAGCAACGTGCGTCCGCCCAGTTCCACCAGCGCCTTGGGACGCCTATCCGTTAGCGGCCGCAACCGCGTGCCCAGCCCCGCGGCGAGAATCATCGCCTTCATCGTACCCACATCTCCTGCTCGCGATGCCGCAGCACTACACGCACTCCGCGCCGCTTCTTCAGCAACGCGGCGGCCTGCTCCGCCAGGTATACCGAGCGATGCTGCCCACCCGTGCAGCCAAACGAAACCATCAGGTTTCGAAAGCCGCGCCGTTCGTACTCCGCCAAGCTGGACTCCACCAGCGACATCGCGCTTTTCAAGAAACGTTCCACCGTCTTCTGTTGTTGGAGGTATTCAACCACCGCCACGTCACGCCCGGTGAGAGTCTTGAACTGCTCCTCTCGTCCCGGATTCGGCAGGCTGCGCGCGTCAAACACAAATCCTCCGCCGTTGCCGCTCTCGTCCAGCACCGGTCCGCGATGGAAGGAAAAACTCGTCACCGTCACCGTCAGTCCATCTCCCGCGGTTGTCACCGGATCGGCAATCCCATGCAGTTTTTCAGAGCCCACCATGTCTGTAAAAGCCTGCATCAGCGCGGGCAACTCGATGGGAAGCTTCGCGTTGTGCAGCAGCCAGCGCACATTGCGCAGCGCATACGGAACGCTCTGCAAGAAGTGCGCTTTGCGTTCATAGAATCCGCGGAAGCCATACGCTCCCAGCGCCTGCATGATGCGCACATACACAAACCCGTAATAGTGTTCGAGGAACGTCTCGCGCTTGACCGGAATGTGTTCGGCGAGCGCTTCAAGATAGTGATCCAGTAGTTGTGCGCGCAGCTCTGGTGGCAGTTCAGCCTTGGCGTCAAACAGCAGCGACGCAATATCGTACTGCAGCGCGCCCTTGCGCCCGCCCTGGTAATCGAGAAAGTATGGCTGGCCGTCGCGCAGCATGATGTTGCGCGACTGAAAATCGCGATACAAGAAATATTCGTGTTCGGCTTTCAGCAGGAACTCCGTCAGCTTCTCGAAGTCCTCCTCCAGCGCCTGTTCATGGAATTGCACGCCCGCGAGTTTCAGGAAGTAGTACTTGAAATAGTTGAGGTCCCAGGCAATCGACTGGCGGTCAAAGCTCGCGCGTGGATAACACACTGCATAGTTCAGGTCGCGAGCGGCTTCCACCTGGAAGCGCGGCAAAATCTCCACCACCTTGCGATAGGCACTCACCGCCTCCGGAGCCACTTCCATCCCGCGACGATGCTGCCCCAGAAACTGAAAGAGCGTGGTGTCGCCAAGGTCCTCTTCGAGGTAAGCGCCCTGCTCGTCATCGCGACAATAAATCTCCGGCACCGGAAGCCCGTGCTCCAGAAAGTGCCGCGAGAACTCCAGGAAGGCAGCGTTCTCCTCCGGCACATCGTGCAGAACGCCGATGGCCGTGTGCTCATCGTTGGCAAGGCGAACGATCAGCCGCCCGGAGCCGCCCAGCCCGCCCTGCACCGGCTGTACGCGCAGCGCGGCGGAGCCAAAGTATTGCTCAAAGAGTTGTTTGAGGACTTCCATTTCGTCCGTAAGTATCGGTTCATCGCCGCATGAATGTAAAGTCCAGAGCCCGCTGCTGCAGCGCGATGGATCGCCCCTGAATTGGCATTTCTTGCAGCGCGCGGAATTCCTTGCGCCACAAACTCAGCGCGAGGCTATGATGGAAGCGCAACTTAAAGCTCGACCAATGAGCGAAGCCATGACGACTCCCGAGCGCGAGAAAACTTTCTTCCAGACCGCGGTCTACAACTTCTTTGCCATGTATCTCGGCGTCACTCCACCGGCCCCCGGCAAGGAAGGCTTCTACGCCGCGCTCCTGCTCATCGCAACTCTGCTCATTATCGGCATGGGATATCTTCTCGCACGCCTGCTCATCAGCCAGATGCTCGGCTAACCAGCGCCAGCGGCCGGAGCGGCGTGAGCCGCGTACCCGACCGCGTGTGCAGTTCCTTAAACCCCGCGCATTTCGCACAGCGTCGGACTGATGATCAGCTTCGGTTCCGTTGCCGCCTGAATTTGTTCGACGGTTACTCCCGGAGCGATCTCCTCCAGCACAAGGCCCTTGCCTTTTTCCACGCGCATATAGCCCATCTCGGTGACGATCGTGTCCACTACGCCGAGGCCGGTGATAGGTAGAGTGCACTGGTTCAGGATCTTCGGCTTTCCATCCTTGGTCGCGTGTTCCATCGCAACAATCACTCGCCGCGCCGCCGCCACCAGGTCCATGGCTCCGCCCATGCCCTTCACCATTTTTCCGGGAATCATCCAGTTGGCAAGATTGCCGTGGGCGTCCACTTCCATCGCGCCCAGCACGGAAAGGTCAACGTGTCCGCCGCGAATCATGGCGAACGACTCTACCGAGGAGAAGAACGCCGTGCCCGCCATTTCAGTCACCGTCTCCTTGCCAGCGTTGATCAAGTCTGCGTCAACCTCGCTCTCCAGGGGATAAGGGCCGACGCCCAGCATTCCGTTTTCGCTTTGCAGCACGACCTGCATCCCTGCTGGGACGTGGCTGGCCACAAGGGTTGGCATGCCGATGCCAAGGTTCACGTAGAAGCCGTCACGCAGTTCGCATGCAATCCGACGCACAATATATTCACGTTTATCAATCTTCGGTTCGGTGCTCATCGTTTCCTCTCAGGCTTTCCGCGTCTTGCGCCGCTCAATCCGTTTTTCTTCGCCCACCGCCTGGAAAATGCGCTGCACGTATATGCTCGGAGTGTGAATCTGATCCGGCGCAAGCTCGCCCGGTTCAACCAGTTCTTCCACTTCGGCGATGGTGATTTTCCCTGCCGTGGCAATCATCGGATTGAAGTTCTGCGCTGTCTTTCGATACACGAGGTTTCCCCACCTGTCGCCTTTCCACGCCTTTATCAGCGAGAAATCGGCTTTCATCCATTTCTCCATCACGTAGGTGCGGCCGTCGAATTCGCGCGTCTCTTTGCCTTCCGCCACCATCGTGCCAACTCCGGTGGGAGTAAAGAACGCAGGAATACCGGCGCCTCCTGCACGAATTCGTTCCGCCAGTGTTCCCTGCGGAATCAGTTCCAGATCGAGCTTTCCGGCGAGCACCATCTCTTCGAAGAGGCGGTTCTCACCCACGTAGCTGCCCTTGTGGCTGCGAATCTGTCCCTTGCGCAACAGCAACCCCAGACCAAAATCATCCACTCCCATGTTGTTACTGATGGTGTCCAGATTGCGCACGCCCTTTTTTTCCAGCGCCGCAATCAGATTCTCCGGAATACCGCACAGCCCAAAGCCGCCGACCATAATCGTGGCTCCGTCCGGAATGTCGAAGATAGCCTCTTCGGCGTTCGCAAAAACTTTTTTCATCTTGGCTCGCTTTTTAGGATTGAGTGCAAGACTTCCCCACGAAGCCCAGCGCAGGGAATTATATGCTGAGTTGGCGGAATTGCACGACACGAAAAGAAAGAATGTTGCTGGATCACCTAAAGGAAGTCTGGTTCGAACGACTTCAGCCACGCAAACGTTTCGCGAACTCCCGCGCTGTTTCGAACCTGCGGCGGAACTCCGGATCACCAAAGCTCTCGCGGAGCATGCGCAACTCGCCTTCGAAGCGCTCCAGCGCGGCGACAATATTCTGCGGATTGCTGGCTGCGATCTGCTCCCACATGACTGGGTCGCTACCGGCCAGCCGCAGCATTGTGCGCAGGCCGCCCGCGTGAATTTCCAGCGCGGGATTGGCTGCCCCGAACTCTTCCTCAAGCGTTAACGCCAAGGCCGTCGAGAGCATCTGCGGCAAGTGGCTGGTGTAGGCCAACGTGCGGTCGTGTTCCTCGGGAGTGGCGTACACCACGCGCGCGCCCAGCGCCTCAATGGTCGCTCGGAGTTGCTCGTGCGCGGCCGTCGCAGATTCCGCAAGCGGCGTGAGCACCCAGACACAGCCCTCGTAGAGATCGGCCGATGCGTGTTCCAGCCCGCTTAATTCGCGGCCCGCCAAGGGATGACCGGGTAGAACGCGGTCATTCGCCGTGGCACCGAAGACTTCGCGGGCGGCCTCGGCAAACGCCGCCTTCGTACTGCCTACATCCGTGACGAGCGCGCCCGGTTTCAGCCGTGGCGCAATCTCGCGCATGAGGCGGATGCTGGTCTCCACCGGGGTGCACAGGAAAACAAAGTCGCTCTCCGCCGCCGCCTGGCTGGCGTCGGTGTAGCCGGAGTCAATCGCGCCCATCTCCACGGCACGACTGAGCAGCGCTTGGCGTCCGCAGCCCACAACGTGCGCAGCCAGTCCGCGCTGGCGCAGCACCAGTCCCAGCGAGCCGCCCATCAGGCCGAGGCCAATCACGCATACGCGCTGCATCTTTGCGGGCACCGAGCTCACTTCCTGTCCAGCAGGTCGGGCGATTGCAGCCGCCGCATCGCCGCCAATATCGCAGTGTAGATCGTCGCCAGTTCTTCATCCGGCAGGGGGCCGTCATTGCAGCGCGCGACGTTCGCCATCACCACGGCTTCGCGCTTCGGCTCGTACACCGCCAGATGCTCGGCCTGCTTGTAGCGCCCAATCTCCAGCACGCAGCGGGCGCGCTGGTTGAAAAGGTCCACGAGCTTTTCGTCAATCCCATCAATTTCCGTGCGCAACTCGTTCAGGTCCGTCATCTCACTCCTGGCCTTGCTTGGTCTCTGCCTCGCGACGCTACTGGCCGTACTGTTTCACCCACGCATCCTGCTCGGCTTGCAGCGACTTGTCAATCCATCCAATGTAGCTGCGGTCATTTTCATCCTTGCCCACCCAGATGCGGGTAGAAGGTTGAACGTAACTATCGCCGCCTGACAGCGTGATCTTCTGCTCCGCCTCCATGGCGGCGCGCGCGGCAACCATGTCCACCGGATAAAACTGAGCGGTCATCAGCCGGTCGTTGAACAACGTGAGTACCAGTTCGCCGGGCTGTCCTGCGAGTTGCTGATTCTTCTTTGAGATTACCAGCAGCCGATACGGCGGGCGTGTGTCACTCGGCAGCGGCGTGCGATCAACTACCACGTCAAAGTTCCCGGCCATCATGTCGAGCTTGCGCTCCACGGTTTGCAGGCTCTGCCCGCTGAACAACCCTGGCGCGAGTTTGCTGGGCTTGAATTCTTTGTCGTTGTGCTTGCAGTTGGCTGCAAAACACAGGAGAAGTGCGGTCGCGCAATACAGCCATTGCTTTCTAGTCGTCATAGTGATTGCCGGAAAGTATAAATTCCTTGTGCCCTACTTGCGAAACCACCATTCACCTTTCGGTCAATCGTTTCCGATGCCGATGTTACTGATTGGTAAACCATTCACGTGTTTGCCCCGATGATGTACCAAGTGGTCAACTTGGACCGGCAAACGATTATCTCTGCGTGCAATGGCCGGGGAGTCAGCTCGCGACGTTTACTCTCACACCGGCATCCTATAAGCAGCCTTCCAAGGTGTAGTATGAAACGGTCGCGCAACTCTACGCGCGAAACTCCACGCGTACCCAGGAGCCATCGCAATGCAAAGATCGGCAAGCGCCCATTGGCAGGGCGGATTGAAGGACGGACGAGGGACGGTCACCACCCAAAGCGGAGTCCTCTCACAGACGCAATATTCATTCAGCACGCGCTTTGAAAATGGCGTGGGCACAAACCCCGAGGAACTCATCGCAGCGGCTCACGCCGGATGCTTCTCCATGGCGCTCTCCGCGGAACTGGACAAGGCCGGACTGAAGGCTGACGCCATTGACACGAAGGCGGCACTCACCTTCGAGAAAACCGACGCAGGGTTCACCATCACCAAGATTCACTTGGAACTGCGCGCCAAAGTTCCCAACGCGGACGACGCCAAGTTCCAGAAGGCTGCCGCGGACGCCAAGGCTGGCTGCCCGGTTTCGCGCGTGCTGAACACAGAGATCACGCTGGACGCAAAGCTCGTTTAGGACGGAGTTTTCTGTTTTCAGAACGACAGGGACGCGGCTTCGGCTGCGTCCCTGTTGCTGTTTGGGTGCCGCGCAAATGGTCAATTTCTCAGCAATTGTGCAGGCTCCAGAAAACGTTTAGGCAGTGTACTTCATCCAATTGTGAGCAGGACTGATTGCGCCCTTCCACGACGGGCGGTGCTGCGGAAGATTGGTGCGCTTTGAAGATCACACTCTTCGGCCTGACCTTGTCGTCCTCCTGGGGCAACGGCCACGCGACTCCGTACCGGGCCATCCTGCGGGCCCTGCATCGGCTTGGACATCGCGTTACATTTTATGAACGCGACGTTCCGTATTATGCGCGTCATCGCGATCTGCCTGAGTGTGCATACTGCGACCTGAAGCTCTACGAATCCTGGGAGACCATTCGCAAAGAGGCTTTGGCCGAAGCTGGCTCCTCCGACGTTGTCATCACGGCGAGCTACGTGCCCGAGGGAGCGGCTATTGCTGACGAGTTGCTCGCGTTGGACGGACCGCTGCGTGTTTACTACGATCTTGATACTCCGGTTACATTGAATCGCCTGGCCACGGGCGACCTGGATTATGTGCGCGCAAGCCAGCTTGCGGCTTTTGACCTTGTGCTCTCCTGGACAGGTGGCGACGCGCTGACCCGGCTTGAGCGCGACTTCGGAGTGCGCGTGGCGCGTCCTCTGTTCGGCTGCGTGGACCCTGAT
>Ga0181516_10001590_pt1 | contig 17181 bp, 15 predicted proteins | sample PEATcosm2014_Bin_25_FD_121104 | JGI IMG/M metagenome (GOLD analysis project Ga0181516, IMG submission 121104) | Peatland microbial communities from MTU Mesocosm Facility, Houghton, MI, USA - PEATcosm2014_Bin01_10_metaG | ecosystem: Environmental > Terrestrial > Soil > Wetlands > Peat | place... | reverse complement strand
TCGCGCTCTTCGCCGCTCACAAACAGCATTCCTACCTTGAACCCCTCCGCGCGCAGAACCTCGGCGGCAGCTACCTGGCCGGCAATAATTCCCTTCGCGTCCGACACACCCCGCCCATACATAAACTCCGCATCTTCGCTGAACGGGATATACGGCGGAACAGTGTCCATGTGCGTGGAAAACACCAGCTCGGGCGTCTCCCCAGCCACGCCCGCGTAAACATTCCAGCGCGCGCTGCCGCTGGCGCTCTCCGCAGGCTGTGCCACCGGAGTCTTCTCTACCGCCCATCCGCGGCCCGCCAGAAAATCGGCCAGAAAATCGCCCGCCGCGCCTTCGTTATAGGTCGTCGATTCAATCTCGCACAAGGCGCGGGTCAGTCCAATAGGATCGATGGATGCAGCAGGCGAATGAACTTTCATGATGCTGCAAGAATACCGTAGAAGCCCTTGAAGCGAACCGACGGGCATGCGGCCTTCAGCTTGAAGGGCACGGCCTTCAGCCCGTACATCGACATCGCAGGATGAGCGCGGGCACCAGCCCCGGAGCAAATGCCGTCGCCGAACTCAATCAAGCATCCCAGAAACTCTCCGCTTTTCCACCGCCGGTTTTCGTCCTTTGTGCAATAAACGCGCGAACCCTGCAAAATCGCAGCGCCCGCCCGCGTGCCGCCATTCATGCCGCGCGATTCGCGTAGAATGAAGAGTGGAATGAGCGCAGGAATCCCCCATACCCAACCTGACCCGCGTCAGGAAATCTCGGCGTCGCGCACTCCTCAACTGCGCAGTCTGGATTTAGTCGGCCCCGCCGGCCGCCTCGAAGCCCTGTTGAACGAAGGCGCTCCTCATGCCCCCTATGCCGCGTTGGTCTGCCATCCCCATCCCCTGCGCGGCGGCAATCTGCACAACAAGGTCGTCTACCACGCCATGAAGGTCCTCAACGATCCGCAGTGGGGACTTGGGTTTCCGGTCCTGCGCTTCAACTTCCGCGGCGCCGGCCTCAGCCAGGGAACCCATGACGGCAGGGCGGAGACGGCCGACGTGCTTGCCGCTCTCGGCTGGCTTGGAAGCGAGTACATGCGCCCGCTCATCGCCATCGGCTTCAGTTTCGGAGCTGCCATGACTCTGCAGGCCTGTTGTTTCCAGCAACAAGCCCATCCCAATGTCCACGCACTTGCCGCACTGGGCCTCCCCACCCAGGCAAATGGTCACCATTATCGCTATCCTTCCCTGCAACGCTGCACCATTCCCAAGCTTTTCCTGAGCGGAGACTGCGATCAGTTCGCTCCACAGGCGCAGTTGACGCAGGTGGTCGCCTCTGCCGCCGATCCCAAACGACTGGTGCTCCTGCCCGGCGTCGATCACTTTTTTACCGGTCGCCTCGAAGCGATGCAGTCCTCGCTCGCTGCCTGGCTGAAGGAGCAATGTTCATGACCCCGGCCAGCGACTCCGCCCTCGACGCCCTGCACACCAAGGCAACCGGGATCTTTACCGGCGCCATCAAGGCTTGCAACATTGCATCCGCCTTCGATCGCCGTTTGCGCTTCGAAGGCAACACCCTGCACCGGCTCATGCCCGACGGCAGCGGCCCGGCCACCATCGACCTCTCCGGTTTCAAGCGCATCTTCGTCATCGCGCTGGGCAAGGCCGCGGGGCCCATGCTGGATACACTGCTCGAACGCATGAAACGCCGCAAGGGACTGCGCGGCATCTGCTGCTACAACCAGGTGCCCCGAAGGCGCAACTGGCGCTTCCGTTACTTTGAAGGCGGACACCCGTTGCCCAATGAAGATACCTTCGCCGCGGCCCGCGCCGCGCTGGCCATGCTCAGGAAGGCCAGGAAAGACACCCTCATCTTCTTCCTCATCTCCGGCGGCGGCTCGGCCATGTTCGACCTGCCCCTCGATCCGCAAATCACCCTCGAAGAAGCCCAGCAGTTCCACCAGGTGCTGCTTGCCTCGGGCGCGCCCATTAACGAGATCAATACCCTGCGCAAGCACTTCTCCGCGGTAAAAGGCGGACGCCTCGCCATTGCCGCGCCTGAAGCCGCCAAGGTCAGCCTCCTGCTGCCTGACGTCCCGCTGCGCTCGCTCGATGCGCTCTCCTCCGGTCCCACCTCACCCGATCACTCCACCGTCGCTGAAGTGCGCGAGCTGATTGCAAAGTACAATCTGTCCCCCAAGTTCCCGCCCCCGGTTCGAGCCTTCTTCGAGCGCACGGATCTTCCCGAGTCGCCCGGAAACAAGAGTTGGCTCCCTCCATTCTTTCCCAAGCTTCCAAAGACTGAGCCCGTTCTCCCGCGCCGTGTAACATCCCCCGCCTCCATGACAGACGAGGATGAGCCATTTCGCGATTCCGTCTTCGAGATTCTGCTCTCCAGCCACGACCTGGTCGAGAGCGCCCGCGCCCTGGCCGAGAAAGCCGGCTATCACACCGTTGTCGACAACAGTTGCGACGACTGGGACTATGCCGACGCGGCCCGCTATCTGCTCGAGCGCTTCCACGCCCTCCGCGCCATTCATCCTCGCCTCTGTCTAGTCTCCGTGGGCGAAGTGACCGTTACCATGGACCGCACCCCCGGCGCCGGCGGCCGCAATCAGCAGTTCGCCATGTTCTGCGCTCTCGATCTGGAGAAATATCAGGGCGAGCGGCTCACTGTGCTCAGCGCCGGCTCCGACGGCATCGACGGAAACACGCAGTCGGCGGGCGCCATCGCCGACCCCACCACCGTCGCTCGCGCCCACACCTTCGGCTTTCACCTCAAGGAGTCGCTGGCTGCGTTCAACGCCTGTCCCATGTTCACCGCCCTCGGCGACTCCGTGGTCACCGGCCCCACCGGCCACAACCTCCGCGATCTCCGCCTCCTAATCGCCGAGCGCGAATAGGGCTCTGACCGCATGTTGTTGTACCGACTGCGGGTGCCCCAGGTCCCGATTCTGGGACCTGGGATCGCATGAACTCAAAGTACAAAATCAAGCGGCCGGGTGCCCCATCCTAAACGCGCTTCTTGCGTTTAGGGTGGGATAGCATGCCGCCGACTCTCCCAACACGGTATGCAGATTCTTGCGCATCTCCGCCAGAAGAAGTTTGGGGCAGCCGCCGGGTGCCCCATCCTAAACGCGCCTCTTGCGTTTAGGGTGGGATAGCATGCCGCCGACTCTCCCAACACGGTATGCAGATTCTTGCGCATCTCCGCCAGAAGAAGTTTGGGGCAGCCGCGCCCACACAAGAAAAATCCTCTCCTCGTCCCCACAATCCCTGGGCAAATGCAATAACATTGCTGTCACACTTATTTTGTCAGGAATAGGATTGGTTCGTGCCTCGAAAAGCTTCACGCAAGCCTGCTGGGAGAACCCCTGATATCCGCACCGTCGCGGCAGCGGCCAAGGTATCCATCGCCACTGTCTCCAGGACCATCAACGGCTCTCCGCTGGTCAGCGAACGCCTCTCCAAGCGCGTCTGGCAAGCCATCAAGCAGTTGAATTACTTTCCCAACACCCACGCCCGCACGCTGGTTTCGGGCCGCAGCCGCCTCTTGGGCATCATCGTTGAAAATATCACCAATCCCTTCTTTCCCGAGCTGATACAGAGCTTCGAAGAGATCGCCGTCGCGCACGGCTACGAGATCCTGGTCAGCTCTTCCAACAGCGATCCCATCGTTCTCACCGCCTGTGTCCGCCGCATGCTCGAACGCAAGGTCGAGGGCGTCGCCGTCATGACCTTCGGTGAAGAAGAGCCGGTCCTCGATCAGCTGATGCACCGCAACGTGCCCATCGTGCTTGCCGAGTTCAAACTCGACGACCCCAAGGCCAGCACCATCCTGCTTGACTACGCCACCGGCATTCGCGCGGCCATCAATCATCTGGTCAAGCTCGGCCACAGCAAGATCGCCTTTCTGGCCGGCCCGCACAAACTCCACTCCGCCATCACCCGCGAAAACGACTTTCGCACCGCTTTGCAGTCAGCCGGCGTGCCCATTCAGAAGAAGTGGATCGTCGAGTGCGACCACACGCTCAAGGGCGGCGTCGCCGGCTACAGCCAATTGCAGACCCTCGCCGCGCGCCCCACCGCTATCGTCTGTTCCAACGACATGACCGCCATCGGCGTCCTCCGCGCTGCTTACATGGAAGGCCTGCGCGTGCCCCAGGATTTGTCCGTCATCGGCCTCGACGACATCGACTTCGCCGAGTTCACCCTGCCGCCAATGACGACCATCCGCCTCTCCCGCGCGGATCTCGCGCGTGCTGCTTTTGAGGCCCTTCGCAGGCAGGTCGAAGATTCCAACGCCCCCAACCTGCAGCGCGAGTTTCTCGTCTCCACCAGCCTCGTCGTCCGCGGATCGACCGCAAAGCCCACCGCCGCCCGCTAGCCATCTCAGGCCGTTTGCTCTAGTTTCAATCCCGGGTGCCCCAGGTCTTCCGCCGTGGCGGACCGCGGCGGACGAGACCTGGGATTCAAGGGCGGCGTGCCGCTCGTCGAGAACGGCAAAATCATCGGCGCCATCGGCGTCTCCGGCGCCCAGAATCCGCAAGACGGCCAGTGCGCCAACGCCGCCGCGGCCATCGTGCACTAAAAAAGGCCGCTCGCCGCGGCCTCTATTTCACTGTGCATTGCCCATCGTCTCGCCTACTGCAGAACCAACGCGCCCACATCGCGCATCGCCGTAATCTCCGCGCGGGTCTCATCCGCTGCCCTGCGCCGGTCGGTATACACGCGTGGCTCGCCAAACCGTAAATCGGCTTCGAACCCGCCCACGCCCAGAACCTTCCAGAGGTGGTTGACGAATGTCTCGTCGCCATACCAGCACAACTCCCGCTCCGGTGTTCCATCGGTGAATGCATAACGAATCGCCGCCGTCGTAATCGGCACTCTCAGCGAAATCGCAGGATCGATCAGCCGCGAGTGAAACCGAATCACCTCGCTCCCGTCCGTGCTCGTCCCTTCAGGAAAAAGCAGCACCGGGATCGGAATCGGCAGCTTCAGTCTCTCCGTCATCTGCTCGGCCACAGTCTGCGCGCTGGCCAGGCTCCCGCGGTCTACAAAAATCGTTCCCCCGCTCCTCGCCGCCTTCCCGAAAAATGGCCAGCCGCCGATCTCGATCTTTGCGACAAAAAAACACGGCATCGCCGCCGACAGAATCAGGATGTCGAGGTAGCTCAGGTGATTGCAAACCACCAGGCCGCGTGATGGCGGCCGGCCTTCTACCCGGTATTCAATGTCCAGGCTCGCCAGCATGCGGCTGGCCGTTTGCTGAACCCAATACGCGCGCCGCTCCAGCTTGAGTGGGCCGCTCAGGCGCAGAAGCCAGAAACGCACAATGCAATGAATGATTTCGAATCCCAGCGCCACAGCGCGCCGGAAACGGCGCAGGCTCATTGCGTCAGGGGAGCCAGAAACCGATGGCGCGCCGCCAACGAAATCAGCTTCAGATCGAGCAATGTCAGGAAATCGATGGTGCCGAACTCGCGGTCCCAGGCGGGCGGCGCTGCGATGCGTGCGCCAATCGCCAGGTAGGTCTTCAAAAGCCTGGGTATCTTTACTGAAGTATCAATATGAGTTCGCATGTCCTGCCAGGCCTGCGGCTGTGCGCCTTGGCCATCTTGCTCCTGGGGACAGGCATAACCCGCAGTCGGCAGAGTCTCAAACTCGGCGGAAACCTTGTATTGCTCAAGCTGGCGATACACCTGCCAGCCCTCAGCCGGGTCTTTCGAGTTTAATGAAGAGCAGCCGATCAGCGTACGCAGCCCCATGTCGGTAGCATACTGCGCGATCCCCCTCCACAACAAGGTCAGCACCTCGGCCGTGCGATGTTCGCGGTCGATCGACGCCCTTCCCAGCTCCAGAATCCCTGCCCGCAGCGGCTCATAAGGCGCCAGATTGAACTCCTGCTCCGAGTAATAGCCCAGGTTGCGCGCCGCTGACACTCCCGACTGCATCCGGTAGGTGCCCACAATCCGCCCGCTCAATAGATCCTCCACCAGCAGGTGCTCGCAGAAAAGATCGAACTCATCGCTGTCCAGTCCCGTCTGATAGGAACTCTCCAGCCCCTCCCCAAGCTCGATATTGAAGACCTTGAAGCGTAACCGGCAGGCAGCATCGCGATCCTGAACAGTCTGCGCCAACCGCAGCCGATAATGGCCCACCTCAGCATGAATGCGCGGCCTCTCGGCCGCTACTGGCAGTGTTGGAGATTGAGTGGGAAATAAGGTTTCTGCCTGGACGGCGGAAGCAACTGCAAGGTTCAGCGGTTCTTTCTCGAAGACCTGCGTATTCACACCTGCAGTATCCGCCCAGGTATGTAAAAGAACGGTCAACCTGCTGCAAATACAGTGCAAATTTCCAGGTGGAGTTTTAACCTCGCTGCAACAAATCGGCCACGCAACCGAGCCGGTCTCGCCGAATTCTCCGCTTGCCACCCGCGCTGTTTCGCGCTATAACCTCATTCATGAAGACGATTAAGCCTTCCATCGCCGCCGTCGAACTGCTGCTCATCTTCCCCGCCGCTCTGTTCATGGGCTCGCTCGTCGTGCGCAGCCTGCAGCCCCTTCAATACGAACCGGCGCGCACCGCGCAACGCATCGTCGACCTCTACTCCCACAGTGTGCGCATTGGTCTCTGGTTGCTGTTGATCGCTTTTCCGTTGATCGTGCTTGCAACCGGCTGCATCGCGCTGCGCCGCGCATGGAACAGCAACGCTGATCTCCGCCATGCCGCGCAGCAAGCGTTCGCCGCCGTTCGTGCCCACCTTGCCACGTTCTTTGTGGCCGCGGCAACCGTGGCCGCAGGCATCATCCTCGCCATTGTCGCCCTGCACATGATCACCGGCTGAAACCCTTCGGCCGTTTGACCGTCAAGCTTCGCGAGAAGGAACACTCGGCCAGAATTCGGCGGAAGTCTGCACCGGCCTGACTTCGAAATCCAACAGGTCCGCCCAGCGCGCCATCCACGGACTGAGCGCCTTCCGGCTCGGCGCTTCCATCAGCTGAAAGCACTTCGAGCCGTCCGTCTCCACCCAGCTCTCCACGTAACGCACATCTTCTGGCAACATCCGGCCATCGCGCATGAATCGCTCTCCTACAGCCTTGGTGTCGCCGCCTCTGAATCGCTCCATCACCATCAACAACATAGACGGAAGTGTAATCGTTTGACTGGCTACGCCGCCTGGTTCGTATACACCCGCACAGAATCCACCAGCATCGTCGACGGAAACTCCGCGCTCGCGTTCAAGGAGGTACTGCTAGAGAAAGCAGCAGCCGCCATCTGTGTCAGCGTTGGCGTGGTCCCGCTGCTCGCGCTCGCAGCGCCGCTGCAACCGCACAGCAACGTCCATGCCAAAATCAGCGCCGCACCCACCGCTCCGCCTGAACGCATTTCCGGTCTCCAAGTGATTCCGGAGGACCATCACCAGGCACAACCGGCGCCAACCATAACGCCACTCCGGAATCTCTCCGTTAAACCGCGCCTGTCGAATCAATCTCTCTAAGAAAAAGCGAACGGCCTAAGAAAAAACGAACGGCCGGGAGTGCTGCTTCTCATAAATCCAATTGCACCCCGGCCGTTCGAGGAGGCCACTCATGTTCGTTCTGTCGTCTTGATTTCAACTGTGGCACAAAGGGCAATAATTCTATGCAAAGCCGCTCTGTGCAAAACCAAAGGCGTCCCGATTTGATTCTGTTGTGTTAGTCGGGAATCGAGGAGAGATGCTCCCCCAAAGCCTTGCGCAACCGCATGCTGTCTGCCTGTTCCACAGCCCGCACCACCCGCGCGCGCAACTCCGCCGATGGCGCGGTCCGGCCGATGGCCTCAAGAGCCTCCGGCCCCTCGCGCGCATCGTCCGCAATCCTCGCAATCAGAAAATCCATCGCCTCCGGCAATCGTGTCAGCGCGATGGCGCTCAGCAGCACGGAGGTGAACCACATATCCGCGCCTTCCCGCAGACGCGCGAGGAGCACCGCCAATGCCTCCCCGCTGCGCATGTCGGCCAACGCCAGGGCAGCCTCGGCCGACCTGTCGCCGCCATCTTCAAGCGCCTTGGCAACCAGCGGAAGAGCCGCCGCGCCCTCCAGCGTTAGCAGCGAAGAGTAAACAGCCCCCATCACCTCGGCCTCGGGCTCGTCCTTCCCCAGCAGCGCAAGCAACCGCAGCAGCAGCGCGGCGCTCACTCCACCCACCTGTCCAAAGGCCCGTGCCGCCTCCGCCCGCACCGTCTTGTCGGTGTCCGTCAGCGGCTCCAGAAGCACCGTCAGTAGTTCGGCGTCGGAGATCCCGGCGCAGTCCACCAGCGCCAGCGTGCACGTTCCGCGCAGCGCGCCCGCTGTGTCTGACTGCCCGCCCCACACCGGCTCCAACTGATGATGGCGTATCCCGCGCAGGTAAGCGTCCTTGCCGCGATGCTCCAGCTTGACCAGGGCCTTCGACAGCGCATTCTTCGCCCAGCACTGCGGATCGCTCTTCGCCGCGTCCATAAAGAATCGCTCGAAGGCCGCAAGCACCTCCGGCAGCAACGCGGAGATCTCCGCATCCGCCACCAGCTTTGCCGCCTTTGAAACCAGAAAATTGTTGCGAACCGCGAGCGCCCTGCGCAGTTGCTCAATCACTGCGGCGTCAGCAGCAGCGCCGGACAGCAGCGCGTCCCTCAGCGCGTCCAGCTCCGCAAGCTCCCTTTCGAAGCCATGCGCTGATGCTGCATCTGAAACGGGATTCTGCCTCGCCGGGCGAGAAACTTTCTTCGCGCTCACGACAGCCTCCTCACCGCCGCTGCCTTCCCCCGCCCCGTCGTTGCCCCCACTCGTGCACCACTTCACCGCATCCGCCGGCCCTGTCCACTGATCACCGGCTCACTGGCTCGTAGTTCAGATTCTGTCCCAGCCACCGCTCCACCTCGGCCACGCTCATCCCTTTACGCGCGTGATAATCCTCCACCTGGTCGCGCCCAATCTTGCCCAGCGAGAAATAGCGCGACTCCGGATGCGCGAAATAAAGCCCGCCCACGCTCGATCCCGGCCACATCGCATAGGACTCGGTAATCTGCATTCCCGTCTTCGCCTCAACATCCAGCAAACGCCACAGCGTGCCCTTCTCCGTGTGGTCCGGACACGCCGGGTAACCCGCCGCCGGCCGGATCCCCCGATACTTCTCCTGAATCAGTTCTGCGTTGCTCAGGCCTTCATTCCGCCCATAACCCCACTCATCGCGCACCCGCTTATGCAGGCATTCGGCAAATGCCTCCGCCAACCGATCCGCAAGCGCCTCCGCCATGATCGCGTTGTAATCGTCATGCCTGGCCCGGAACCCATCGCAAAGTTCCTTCAACCCAATCCCGCTCGTCACTGCGAAGGCCCCGATGTGGTCGCGCAGCCCCGTCTCCTTCGGCGCAATAAAATCAGCCAGCGACCTGCACGGCTCGTTCCCTTCCTTGTTCGCCTGCTGCCGCAGAAAATGGAACCGCTCCAGCACCTTCCCGCGCGTCTCATCCGCGTACAACTCCACATCGTCGCAAACCGCGTTTGCCGGAAACAGCCCATACACGCCCCGCGCCGTGATCAGCTTCTTCTCAATCATCTGATCCAGCAACGCATTCCCCTCGGCAAAAATCTGCCGCGCCTGTTCCCCCTGCCGCTCGTCTTCCAGAATCCGCGGGTAGACCCCCTTCAACTCCCACGTGTGGAAAAACGGAGTCCAGTCGATATACTCCCGCAGCGTCGCCAGTGGAAAATCCTCCAGCACTCGCACGCCCGTAAACTCTGGCGTCGGCAAATCTTCTGCGCGCCATTCAACCGTTGTTCGTCTCGCCCGCGCATCCTTCAGCGAAACCAGCTTCTGCGCCGGCGCGGCATGTTTCTTGCGCAGCGCCTCATAGTCCGCGCGATGCTCGGCCACAAACAGCGGCTTGCCCTCTTCGCTCAGCAGACTCGTCGTCACCGGAACCGCCCGGCTGGCATCCAGCACGTGCACCACCGGCTCGCTGTAGTGCGGCGCAATCTTCACCGCCGTATGCGCGCGGCTCGTCGTCGCTCCGCCAATCAGCAGCGGCAGCTTGAACCCCTGCCGCTCCATCTCCTTCGCTACATGCACCATCTCGTCCAGCGACGGCGTAATCAGCCCGCTCAGCCCGATCAGGTCTGCCTTCTCCGTCTTCGCGCGCTCCAGAATCTTTTCGCAGGGCACCATCACGCCCATGTCGATCACTTCGTAGTTATTGCACGCCAGCACCACGCCCACAATGTTCTTGCCGATGTCGTGCACGTCGCCCTTCACCGTCGCCAGCACAATCTTTCCCTGCGCGCTCACGGTCTGCCCGGCCGCAACCATCGCCGCCTTCTCTGCCTCCATGAACGGCGTCAGGTGCGCCACCGCCTTCTTCATCACCCGCGCGGACTTTACCACCTGCGGCAAAAACATCTTGCCCGCGCCAAACAGATCGCCCACCACTCCCATGCCGTCCATCAGCGGCCCTTCAATCACCGCCAGCGGTCTGCCCAGCTTCAGCCGCGCTTCTTCTGCGTCCAATTCGATGTAGGCATCGATCCCCTTCACCAGCGCATGGCTCAACCGCTCTTCCACCGTCCCGCTGCGCCATTCCTCGGCCTTCTTTTCTTCCACCACCGCTTCGCCGCCGGCGGCCTTGAGCTTCTCGCCGTGCTCCACCAGCCGCTCCGTAGCATCCGGCCGCCGGTTCAGCAGCACATCCTCCACCAGCACCTTCAGCTCCGGCTCAATCTCCTCGTACACCTCCAGCATGCCGGGGTTCACGATCCCCATATCCATGCCCGCCGCAATCGCGTGATAAAGAAACGCCGAGTGCATCGCCTCGCGCACCTTGTTGTTCCCGCGAAAGCTGAACGAAATATTCGACACGCCCCCGCTCACCTTCGCATGCTGCAGATTCGCCTTGATCCACTGCGTCGCGTTGATAAAGTCAACCGCGTAGTTGTTGTGTTCTTCCATCCCCGTTGCAACCGTCAGAATATTCGGATCAAAGATAATGTCTTCCGCCGGAAATCCAACCTCGTTCACAAGAATTTTGTAAGCCCGCTCGCAAATCCGAATTTTCTCCTCGTAAGTCGCAGCCTGGCCCTTCTCATCGAACGCCATCACCACCGCCGCCGCGCCATACTTCAGCACCGCCGCCGCGTGCTCGCGAAACTTTTCCTCCCCCTCCTTCAGCGAAATCGAATTCACAATGCCCTTCCCCTGCAGGCACTTCAACCCCGCCTCAATCACCTCCCACTTCGACGAGTCCACCATGAACGGAACCTTCGCCACCTCGGGCTCGCTCCCCAGCAACTGCAGAAAACGCGACATCGCCGCCACGCCGTCGATCATCCCCTCATCCATGCAGATGTCGATCACGTTCGCGCCATTCTCTACCTGCTGCCGCGCCACGCTCACCGCGTCTTCAAACTTCCCTTCCTTCACCAGCCGTGCGAACTTCGGCGACCCCGCCACATTCGTCCGCTCCCCAATCATGATGAAGACCCCAGCCTGCTGCGTAAACGGTTGCGACCCCGACAACCGCAGCGGCCGCTCCTCAACCTCCGCATCATCCCCGGCTGTCCCATCCTCAACACGATCATCGGGTGCTCCTGCGGGTGCCCCAGGTCCCTCGCCCTTGGGGACCAGGGAAGACGAGCCGGGTGCCCCAGTTCCGGATTTTCGGACCTCGGATGGAGAACGATCGAAGCCCACCCCCGGCGTCTCATCCTCCACACGAACTCCGGGTGCCCCATCCATCCCGCGCGTTTGCGGGATGGGTGGGAAGGTATGCCCTCCGCCGGGCCGTTCCCCAAGCTCCCTCGGGTGCTTCCCCTCCAGCGCCTTCGCAATCGCCGCAATATGTTCCGGCGTATTCCCGCAGCACCCCCCGGCAATATTGATCAGCCCTCCCCGCGCAAACTCGCCCAGGTACCGAGCCATATCCGCCGGCCCCAGATCAAACCCCGTCGCCGACAACGGATTCGGCAACCCGGCATTTGGATAGCAAGAAATCGCCGCGCTCGACTTCTGCGAAAGCTCCTCCAGAAACGGATACATCAAATCCGGCCCCAGCGAACAGTTCAATCCCACCGACAGCGGCCTCGCATGTTCCACCGCATTCCAGAACGCCTCAATCGTCTGCGCCGAAATCATCGTCTCGCCGCCGCGTCCCACCGCCGCCGAAATCATCAGCGGCAACTCCTTCCCCTCCGCATCGAACACCTCGCGGATCGCCACCAGCGCCGCCTTTGCATTCAGCGAGTCAAAGATCGTCTCCACCAGCAGCAGGTCCACACCCCCCGCCAGCAGCGCCCGCACCTGGCGCGCATAGGCATCCTTCACCTGGTCAAAAGTCACCACGCGGAATCCCGGATCGTCCGCATCCGGTGAATTCGACAGCGACACCGTCAGCGGCCCCAGCGCCCCCGCCACAAACCGCTGCCGCCCCGTCGCGTTCCCCACCCGATCGGCCCACTCCCGGCACTGCCGCGCCGAAGCCACGTTGATGTCCCACGCCAGCTCGTTCAGAAACTTGTCTTCAATGACCTTCTGGTAGAACTCCGGATCTTTCCGCCCGCCCTTCTCCCGCGGATCGTCGACAAAAAATTCGCTCTGGGTAATGCTCGTCGCGCCAAACGTGTTCGTCTCGATGATGTCGGCCCCGGCCTCCAGAAACCGCCTGTGAATATCGCCGATCATCTTCCCCTGCGTCAGCGAAAACAGGTCCCCGTTATTCAGCAGGTCCTTCTTCGACTCCTTGAACCGCTCTCCGCGGATATCCCCTTCCGTCATCCCGTAGGTGCGGATCGTCGTACCCATCGCCCCATCAATAATGGCGATTCGACTCTTGATGATCTTCTGAAGTGGATGTTCGTGAATTTCCGCCAAAATCGCTCCCGACCTGACCGGCCGCAATGAGTTGCAACAAAAACCGGCCTGCTATCAAGCATATCGGAGTCGCTGCGTCTCCCAGACCGATTCGCGGTAAACGGACCAACAGCCGCACTGGACAGTCGCCAAACCCGTCCCAGCGGCGCCGTACGACCCCCTTCAGCAGCGTCCTTATCGGATGCTCTAGACTGGAGTCGGAACCCTCAATGATGAAGTTCTTCGGCAGCAGGAAAGACACACCCGCACCCACTGAAGCCCCAGCAGACCCGGCGGAAGAAGCCCCCACCAGCCTCTTTGCCCGCATGAAGCAGGCCGTCTCGCGCACCCGCGAGTCCCTCTCCTCCAAAATCGAAGGCATCGCCGCGCTCACCCGCACGGTCGACGAGCAGGCCTTTGAAGATCTCGAATCCGCGCTGCTAACCAGCGACCTCGGCGTCCAGACCACCACCGCCATCCTTAACGCCCTACGCGACCGCGCTCGCCGCCAGGCCATCGAAGGCGGAGAAGAACTTCGCGACCTCCTCAAGGCCCAGATCCAGGCCATCCTTGAAGCTCCGCGGCGAGAAATCCCCACCCCCGCCACGCCTCCCAAAGTTACATTCCTGGTCGGTGTCAACGGCACCGGCAAAACCACCACCAGCGGCAAGCTCGCCGCCTGGAGCCGCGCCCAAGACCACTCCGTCCTCCTCTGCGCCGCCGATACCTTCCGCGCCGCCGCCATCGAGCAGCTTGAAGTCTGGGCCTCGCGCTCCGGTGTTGAGATGATCAAGACCCGCCAAGGTGGCGACCCCGCCGCCGTCCTTTACGACGCCATCGCCGCCGCCAAGGCCCGCAATATCCACGACCTCTACGTCGACACCGCCGGCCGCCTCCACACCAAGTCCGGCCTTATGGACGAACTCGACAAAATGCGCCGCACCGCCCAGCGCCTCATCCCCGGCGCCCCCCACGAAGTCCTCCTCGTCATGGACGCGACGACCGGCCAGAACGGCCTCCAGCAAGCCCGCCTCTTCACCCAGTCCGCCGGCGTCACCGGCATCGTCCTCACCAAGCTCGACGGCACCGCCAAAGGCGGCATCGCCGTAGCCATCGCCCAGGAGCTCAACCTCCCCGTCCGCTTCGTAGGCGTAGGCGAAAAAATGACCGACCTCCTGGAGTTCTCCCCAGAAGCCTTTGTCGATTCACTGCTCGGCTAGCGCATCATCGCAGTGGGTTACGCATCATCGCAGCGGGCTACGCATCATCGCAGCGGGCTACGCATCATCGCAGCGGGTTACGCATCATCGCAGCGGGTTACGCATCATCGCAGCGGTATCACACCGCAACGTGTCCCGTAGGGACAATAGGAAAATAGCCCAGGGTGAAACCCTGGGTCAGCATTCAACAAGATTCCTCGCCCCGTAGGGCGCGAGAGGAATGGGCCAGCTCATCGCACCGACCACATTTCCCGCTAGCCCGCCAACAAAAGCCCATATTCGACAAAACGGCCGCAAGATATCCGTTTCATGCACTCTGGCCCCGCTGACTTGCCGGGTGCCCCTGGTCCCTCGTCCGCCGCGGCGGAGGGACCAGGGATCGCCGCCAGTCCTACCGCCGGCGTCCCAGCAACGAAAGCACAGAGCCGACCAGCACACCAACCGCGAACACAACGCCGATCGCCTGAATCGGTCTCCGCTTCACTGTACGGCGAGCGTCATCGATCACGTCCTCCGCCGCGTCCCGTCCCTGCTTTATCGCGCGAACGGCCGACTTCACTCCGTCGTCCACTGCCTCCGTAACCGTCGCCCTGATCTTTGAGACCTCGCGAACTAAATCTTCCACAGTCGCCGGCATCTCCAACTTATCGAATATGTCTGATGACATAGCTCCAACCTCTCTCTTTGCCTGCTCACCGGCAAGCCGGTAAACCGCTTTGATTTTTCCTTCAATTTGTTGGATGTGAATTCATGCAGGGTTGTTGCACCTTGTTCCAGCATTCCAGGAAAAGCCGGGTGCCGGGTGCCCCAGGTCTCGATCTTGAGACCTGGGAGTTCAAAAAAAGCTCCCGTGCGCTCCTGAGCGGGCACAGCGAGCCGAAGGACCTGCATTTCATCGAATAGTTGGAATACCACGACAATCAATCGGCCAATCCCCGAATCTCGAATTGGCTGACCGATCTAAACTGCTATAACTAAAATCCAAGACGCAATGACCGACCAAGACACCTACTGGATGCAACGCGCCCTCGAGCTGGCTCGCCGCGGCATCGCCGTCACCTCGCCCAACCCCGCAGTCGGCTGCGTCATCCTCGACCGCGCCGGCCAGGTCGCCGGCGAAGGCTGGCACGAGTACAACCTCGTCGACCACGCCGAAGTTATCGCCCTGAAAAATGCCGGGTGCCCCATCCATTCAGCGCATTTTGCTGAATGGGTGGGAAGCGATGCAGCCGACCGTCTCAAAGGCGGCACCGCCTACGTCACCCTTGAGCCCTGCAACCACACTGGCCGCACTCCACCCTGCACCCAGGCCCTCATCGCCTCAGGCCTCCGCCGTGTTGTCGCCGCCACCATCGACCCCAACCCCTCCGTCGCCGGCCACGGCATGGAAACCATGCAAGCCGCCGGAATCCAGACCACCATCGGCCCCTGCGAAAAAGAAGCCCGCCGCCTCAACGAACCCTTCGCCCGCTGGAGCCGGCACAAGCGCCCCTTCGTCCTCATGAAGGTCGCCATGACCCTCGACGGTCGCATTGCTCCACCTGCCGGCCAACATCAGATCCGCGAGCCCTACTGGATCACCAGCGAAGCCGCCCGCGCCGCCGTCCAGCCTCTCCGCTGGCAGGCCGACGCCGTCATGGTCGGCGTCGACACCGTCCTCGCAGACGACCCCATGCTCACCGACCGCAGCGGTCTTCGCCGCCGCCGCCCCCTCCAGCGCCTCATCCTCGACTCCGCCCTCCGCATGCCCCTCGACTGCAAGCTCGTCAACTCCGCGCAAAGCGATGTCGCCGTCTTCACCGTCTCCAACAATCAAGCCCGCATCGCCGAACTCCGCGCACGCGGCGTCCGCGTAGAAGTCCTCCCCGCCGAGATGGGCCGCGTCCCATTAGGCAAGGTGCCCCTCGACCGAGTCCTGGATCAACTCGGCCAGGAAGGCATCCTAACCCTGCTCACCGAAACCGGCACCCGCCTCAACACGGCTCTCCTCACCGGCAACCTCGTCGACCGCGTCCACTTCTTCGTCTCCCCGCAGATCATGGGCTCCGACGCCGCCCCCGCCTTCAAAGGAATGCCCACCCCCATACCCATGGCCGACGTCGAAATCGAGCGCTACGGCAACGACCTCGGCCTCCGCTCCCTCCTAAATGACCCCTGGCCACCGAAATAAGCCGAGAAATTTTGGGTGCCTTCGATTCAACCGTTGTCATCTTGAGCAGCTTTACTCGCCCAGGCGAGTTAGGTCCAGAGATGAACGGGCTGTATTGCATCCCGGAGGGATGCGGGAAAATAGTCCAGGACAAGTCCGCCATAGCGGACGCCGTCCTGGGTTACTGCCAAAAGAGAGTCCAAGCCCCGTAGGGGCGCCGCGAAGTGTTACCGGAATAGGACGTTTATCAGGAGCGAAACCATTGCATCTTGGGCGAAACCGTTGTCAGCTTGGGCGAAACCGTTGTCAGCTTGGACGCCAATAGCTGACTGTCATTCTGAGCGAGTCCGCCGCGGCGGACGAGCCGAAGAATCCGCGGTTGCTTCTCGGGCACCATGCACAACCGCATGAAAAAAATCACGGAGCGAGCAGGAGCCTTCAGGCTCCTCAGGTTGATGAAAAACCCACAGCCTTGAAAGGGCACGGATTTATCCGTGCCACAAGTCCCGCAATATCAGACCGGCTTTAGCCCATGAGGGATGGTTTCAACCTTTGTCAGCAGTCTGAGGAGCCTTCAGGCTCCTGAAAGTATCCACAATCAATCCTGCCTTGAGGCCCGAGCCTCATCGTGAAGGGTACGGGCTTCAGCCCGTACATTCCCTTCGAAAGATCAACGGTGGCTGGCAGGGGTGGGTTTCAACCCACCCACTTATCCCCGAGGGAAGCATTTCAACTTTATGTTCAGATACATCTGGGGTGCCCCATCCTTTCGACTTTTTCCCGTCGAAAGGGTGGGAAAGCACGACACTCAATCTCCTCGAGAGACACGGCCTTTCGCCGTTGAAGGGTACGGGCTTCAGCCCGTACATTACTTTCCCAAAATATGCGTGGGCTTTAGCTGTCGTGTCTCAAGAGGTTGTTGTCACGGATCGGGACTCTGGTGATGGGTGGCAACTGATTCAGGCTAGCATGC
>Ga0181516_10001589_pt1 | contig 17183 bp, 16 predicted proteins | sample PEATcosm2014_Bin_25_FD_121104 | JGI IMG/M metagenome (GOLD analysis project Ga0181516, IMG submission 121104) | Peatland microbial communities from MTU Mesocosm Facility, Houghton, MI, USA - PEATcosm2014_Bin01_10_metaG | ecosystem: Environmental > Terrestrial > Soil > Wetlands > Peat | place... | reverse complement strand
ACGTCGCCTGGACCTCGAACGAGCAAAACGTCTTCCTGGTCGCGGTGGACCGTGAAGTTCGCCGCCTCACCCGTCTCGTGACGAACTTGCTCGACGCGGGACGACTCGAGGCGAACGTCGTCACACCACGTTTCTTGCGCGTCGCCCTGGACGACCTGGTGGCGAGCGCTCTGGAGGCGATCGATACCTACGGCCGGGTGCTGGCGATCGACTTGCCCGACGACTTGCCACTCATTGAGACCGACCCGGACCTGGCCGAGCGCGTCATCGCCAACGTCGTTAGCAACGCGTGTCGCTTCAGTCCCACCGACCAGCCGATTCGCATCTGCGGCGGTACGGCCGGTCGTGGTCTCGAGTTGCTCGTCATCGACCGTGGACCGGGCATCCCCGAGAAGAAGCGCGCGAGCATCATGGCGTCGTTCCAGGACCTCAACGACGAGCGCTCGGGCGCGGGACTGGGGCTCAGTGTCGCGTCGGGATTCATGACCCTGCTGGGCGGCGAGCTCCGTTTCGACGACACGCCCGGCGGAGGGCTCACGGTGGCAATCGAGCTTGTCGCGAGGGACGTCCAATGAGCCGGCGCGTGCTCGTGGTCGACGATGAGGTGCAAATCCTGCGCGCGCTGCGGATCAATCTTGAAGCCCGCGGCTTTCTCGTCACGACCTCCCAGAGTGGCGTCGAAGCGCTGCGCTTCGTGCGTGAGGAACCGCCCGACCTCGTGATCCTGGACTTGGAATTGGCGGGCACGAGCGGTCTCGAGGTCCTCGAGTCCCTGCGTTCGTCGAGCGCGGTGCCCGTGATCATCCTCTCGGCGCGAAGTGGGGACCCCGAGAAGTTGCTCGCCCTCGATGAGGGTGCGAACGATTTCCTCGCCAAACCCTTCTCGATGGGGGACCTCATCGTGCGCGTGCGGGCCCTTCTACGCGGTGACGTCGAGGAGCTCACGACGATTTCGACGACGGACTTCACGCTGGATTTCAGTGACGCCACGGCGAGTCGGGGCGGTGAACCAGTCGATTTCACCGACGTGGAATGGAGGATCCTTCGCGTCCTCGTTCGTTCGGGTGGTCGACTGGTGACCGAACGACAACTGCGCCAAGGGGTGTTCGGCGACGGTCCGGTCGAAGATGAGACGCACCTTCGTCACCACGTGACCCGCATTCGCCGCAAGCTCGAACCAGAACCCGCGCGACCGCGCTACCTACGCACCGAACCGGGAATTGGCTACCGCTTCTACGGCGCGAACGTCTAACTAGCGAGAGAGTCCGAAGGATCGCAAAATCGCCCGCGTGGCGGCGTTGGTCTTGGCGTAGGTCTTTCGGCGAACGTAGCGCCTGGCGTAGGCGCCGGGACCCTTGGCGGCCGCTTGGACGTTGCCCATGATTCGCGCGTCACGGTACAACTGCGAGCGAAGGCTTCGTTCTCGAGTCACGCCACCTCCAAGGGACACACGGACTTTACCAATCGGGCACCCGGGCACGCGACGAATCCCGTAACGTGACGGCAGAGTACAGGAGGATCATGAACAATCGTCAACTCATACTGTCCCAGCGACCCACGGGCCTGGTCGACGCGAGCACCACCACGTTGGTCGAGACGCCGCGTCCGGTGTGCGGTCCCGAGCAGGCGCTCGTGAAGGTGGGCATGCTCTCGATCGATCCCACGATTCGCACGTGGATGAACGACGCGCCGGGCTACCTGCCGCCCATCGCCCTAGGCGAGGTCGTGCGCTCGGGTGGGGCGGGCGTCGTCGTGGAGTCCAACTCGTCGCGCTACCAGGTCGGTGACATCGTCAGCGGCGTCACCGGCTGGCAGGAGTGGGTGATCGCCGACGAAGCCAATCGGTTCACGGTCATTCCCGCCGGGATGGGCCTCGATCTCGCGACGGTGATGAACGTGGTGGGACTCACCGGCGTCACGGCGTACTTCGGCCTGCTCGAAGTGGGCCAGTTCCGCGAAGGCGACGTCGTCGTGGTCTCGGGCGCCGCGGGGGCGACCGGTTCGGTCGCGGGTCAAGTCGCCAAGGCGCGCGGCGCCGCGAAGGTCGTCGGGATCGCCGGGGGACCCGAGAAGTGCGCCGAGGTCGTCGAGAAGTACGGGTTCGACGAATGCCTCGACTACCGCGAGGGACACCTCGCACGAGCGCTGCACGAGGCGTGTCCCCAGGGTGTCGACGTCTACTTCGACAACGTCGGTGGCGAGATACTCGACGCGGTGCTCTCGAACATCGCCATCCACGGGCGCATCGTGTTGTGCGGCGCGATCTCGCAGTACAACTCGATGGGCAAACCTCAGGGAATCGCCAACACGTCGATGCTGATCATGCGACGCGCTCGCATGGAGGGGTTCATCATTTTTCAAGACTTCGGCTCACGTTTGGGCGAAGCGCAACTGGCCCTGGCGACGATGGTCCACGAGGGCACCCTCACGCACCAGGAGCATCTCGTGCACGGGCTCGAGCACGCGCCCGAGGCACTCAACCTGCTCTTCAGCGGCGGCAACCACGGCAAGACGCTCGTGGTCGTGGACGAGAGCGTTCAGCTGGCCTGAGCGACGTCGTCGTTCCATTCGATGTCGGCCACCAAAGCCCGGTGATCGCTGCCGCCCTGGCTCGAACCTCCGCCGCGACTGGTCCAGGGTCCGCGCCCGAGGATGTGGTCGATCTGGCTGTGGGCAAATCGCGCGGGCCAGGTGCGCGCACGCACCATCGTGCGCCATCCCGGCAACAGGAGTCGTAGTAGGGGACGCCAGCAATTGAAATCACCGGCGAGGATGATGGGCAGAGCCGGTTCGAGTCTGCTCGCCAGATTGTTGAGCTCACGGTACTGGCGAAATGACCCGTGACTCAGATGCGCGCCGTGCACGCCCAGCACGTAGAACGCATGTCCCTCGAGCGAGAGGCGCGCCACGATGACGGCCCGGTTGACCTTCTCCTTGGATAGGCGTCCCAGTGGTTCGGCGTAGATGTGCTCGATCGGCAGGTTGGTGACGAGGCCCAGGCCCCACTCGCCGGTCTCGAGTACGCCGTGCGACGACCGTCGAGTACGTTGACGCGTGGTCAGTTCACGGTGCTCTTGGAAGTAGAGACCGTGCTCGCCCGTGAAGTGGGCGAGCAACGGCAACCACCCGCGACCTCCACTCGAGGCGAGCACTCGTTCGCCGCGCGCCAGTGGCACGAAGAGTCCCTTCATGTCGAGGCGCTGACAGAGTTCGTCAAAGAGGTCCGGTCCCTGGTCCCCTCGCCAGAGTTCGGGGCACACGAGCACGTTGGCGCCGAGTTCACTCGCGTGTTCGAGGGCTCGAGTCGGACGGCCCCAGCCGTCGATGCCAGCGTGAAGGTTGAACGACGCGACACGCACGCCCAAACCCTACGCCGTCGCTCACTGGCCATGTGGCAGGCTCTAGTCGTGGAATCGGTCAACGTCAGCTTCGGTCACCGGCTCTGGTGGGTTGACGCGTTCATCGGCGCGGCCGAACGGGGCAATCCCGCCGTGGTGGTGCTGCTCGAACGTCCCATGGAGGACTTCGAACTCCAGCAGATCGCCTTTGAACTCGGCGTGTCCGAGACCGCCTTTGTTCGCCGCGTGGGCGACACGTGGTCGTTGCGGTGGTTCACGCCAACCGTCGAGGTGGATCTGTGTGGACACGCGACCCTCGCGACGCTGCACGTGCTGCTGAGCGAACTCGGCGTACCCGGTGGTGAGTTCTACTTTCAGACCCGCTCGGGGGTTTTGTCGGGTCGACGACTGCGCGACGGCATGCTCGGCGTCGATCTACCGCGTTCGTACATCGAACCCCTGGACGAGGCGGTGCTGAACGGCACCCTGGGTCCCGTACGAGAGGTCTTCCAGGCGGGAGCCCAAAGCGTCTTGGCGGTTGTTGAGGACTACGACACGTTGTGCGGGCTTGCGGTCGATCCGATGAGTCTGTTCCTCGTTCCCAGCTCGATGGTGATCGCGGCTTGTCACGGGGGCCCCGATGTTGACGTGTCGATCCGGGTCTTCGCGCCACGACTCGGTCTCGCCGAGGATCACGTGACCGGCAGCGCCATGTGCGCGGTCTCGCCGTGGTGGGTGGAAAAAGTTGGTTCGCCCGTCGTCTCGGTACGTCAGGCTTCGGCGCGGGGCGGGGTGATGCACGCGCGACTATTCGAAAAGAACGTCGAGGTGGCCGGGCTCGCGCGGACCTTCTTCGGGGGTGACTTGCGCGCATGAGTGGCCAGCCCCTCGGGCCCGGCCCGCGTACGAAGGTTCGCCGACTCCCCGCGAAGGCTTCCTACGACTCGCGCGTCGTCTTTTCGATAATCGACGAGGCCCGGTACTGTCACGTCGCGGGTGTCGTGGACGGACTCGCGATGGCGTTGCCGACCCTGCACGCGCGTGAGGGGAGCACGCTGTACCTGCACGGCAGCCGTTCCAACGCCATCATGAGGGCAATCCTCGATGCCGGACGCGCGAGCGTGAGCGTTACCCTCTACGACGGACTGCGCCTGGCGAGAAGCGGCTTCGAGTCCTCGATCGCCTACCGCTCGGTCGTGATCATCGGATCGACCACCGAGGTGCGCGACGAGGAGGAGAAGGCGCGGATCCTCAATCGTTTCGTGGACGCGGTGCTACCGGGACGCGCGAGCGAGGTTCGGGCGCTTTCTGACCAGGAGGCTCGACTCACGCTGATCGTGGCGCTTCGCATCGACGAGGCCTCGGCGAAGATCTCCCAAGGCCCCACCGAGGACGAGGCCGAGGATCGCGAGTTACCCATTTGGTCGGGCACGGTGCCCGCACGTCTGCGATTCGGCGAGCCGGTACCCAGTGACGATGGTGCGATGGCGGGAGGAAACGTGGAGTTGCCCGCGTCAGTTCGTCGGTTGCTCGAACAGCAGTGATGGACCGTTACGACGATCTTCGCGAAGCGATTCGAGCCATTGATCCCGTCGACGAGCGCGAATCCCAGTCCCTTCGCTCCACGCTCGGCCGGCTCGATTGGCCCGCCAATCCCTTCGACGAACGATTGAACGATCACCACGTCACCGCGTCAGCCTTTGTCGTGTCCTCGCGTGGGGTCATTCTGCACCGCCACAAACGTCTGGGGATCTGGGTGCAACCCGGCGGACACATTGATTACGACGAGAGCGCGCCGCAGGCCGCGCTTCGTGAGACCTACGAAGAGACTGGACTGCGGGTGCGCCACCTCACGCCGCCGTTGTTGTTTCACGTCGATGTGCACCCCGGCCCTCGGGGACATACGCACTACGACCTGCGCTACGTGCTGCTCGCTGCTCCGGCGGAACCCAATCCACTCGTGGGCGAGAGTCGTCAGGTCTACTGGTTCAGTTTCGAGGGCGCTCGAGAACGCTGCGAAAAGCCACTGGCCGCCGCCCTTGAGAAACTCGGCCGATGGTACGCAGCCAGTGACGTGAAAGACTACGAGCCGTGAGTGAGACCGAAGCGCTGCGGGCCTTGATGCAGGCCGATCGCTGGATAGATCGAGTCACCTCCCAACGCACTCATCTGCCCGAGAAGGTTGAACTCGCGTCGCTGGAGGAGGAACTGCGCGCACTCGTGAAGGCGCTCCACGAAGCGCAGGGCGAACTGGAACCCGTGCGGCGCGCGTACGAGGACGCCGCCGCCGAAGCCAAAAGGTTGGGCGCGCGCGAAACCGAACTGGCCTCGACCCTCGCCGCGTCGACTGCGAACGCTCGCGAACTCGGTGCCCTGCAGAAGGAACTCGAGCACGTTCGCGACCTGCGCAGCGCGAGCGAAGACCGCGAACTCGAGTACCTGCTCGCCCTCGAGCCACTCGACGAGGTGGTCACCGCCCTACGGGCCAAGGCTCAGCCCGACGTAGCTCGGCGCGGCGAGCTCCAGACCCGAATCACCGAACTCGACGCGACACTCGAGGACGAGTTGGCCTCGCTGCGCGAGCGACGCCACGAGTGCGCGTCGGCGTTGTCGCCTGAACTGCTCGCGCGCTACGACGCCGCTTTCGTGCGCGCGGGGACCTCGGGAGCCGCCCAGGTTGACGCTGGTCGCTGTGATGGGTGTCGCATCGCCCTATCGCCGCTCGACTTGGACCGGTGGCGGGCGCAATCCAGCGGCAGTTTCTTCGCCTGTCCCGAGTGCGGGCGACTGCTGCTGCCGTGATCATCCTCATCCGTCACGGTCAGACCACGACGAACGCCAAGGGACTGCTGGTGGGTCGAAGCGACCCGGCACTGACCGAATTGGGAGAGCGCCAGGCTCGCGCCCTCGCCCCCCTGCTCGAAGACGTGAAGGAGGTCTGGACCTCGCCCCTGCGACGCGCGCGCGAGACCGCGCACTTGGCGATGCCCCACGTCGGGGCGCTCGTCAAGGACTCCTTCATCGAAGTGGACTACGGCGACCTCGAGGGTCAGCCGCTCAGCGTCGTCAGTGCCGAGGAATGGGAGGCCTTTGAGACCAACCACGAACTGGCGCTCGGAAACGGGGAGTCTCTGGCGTCAGTGGACCGGCGAGTGCACGCCCAATTGAACGAGTTGCTGGCCGATTCGACGAGTCTCTTGCACCAGGCCCACGAGCATCTGGCGATCGTGAGTCACGTGTCACCCATCAAGTCCGCCACGGTCTGGGCGCTCGGAGTGCCCGGCTCCGTGGCCTGGCGGACTCGGTTGGACAATGGTTCGATTACGACGATCGCCACGCGTCGTTCGGCACCGTCGCTGGTGCGCTTTAACATGGTGCCGCCGCTGCACTGATTAGCGAAGGGCGACGTATAACGCGGCGAAGTGGAGCCCCGCGCCCAACAACGTGCACGCGTGGAAGAGTTCGTGGTACCCAAAGACGCGCGGCGACAACGTCGGACGTTTGGCGCCGTAGAAGACGGCTCCCACCGAGTAGGCCAGACCGCCCGCCACGACCAGCGCGAAGCACGTAGCCCCGCCGCCTCGATAGATCTGGGGCATGACCGCGACCGCCGCCCAGCCCACGACCAAGTACGGCAACGTGTTCACCCACTTGGGCGTGTCCAGGGCCAATTGGCGGATGGTGATGCCGATCGCGGCACCCGAGCCAATGATGATCATCAGCACGACGCGGATGGTGCCGTGCATCGTGAGTCCCGCGATCCCGAGATAACTGCCGGTGATCGCGAGAAAAATCGTCGAGTGGTCCACGCGTTTCCAGGCTCGGCGATGCGCCGGCGACCATTTCACCCGATGAAACAATGCACTCGTGACCATCATCGACGCGACGCCGAGCACGTAACACAGGACCCAGCCCACCTGGGGCCAGGTTCGAGCACGCAACAACAGCAGCGGTGAACAACCCACGAGGACGATCGCGCCCCCCACGTGGAGCCAACCGCGCAACAGAGGCTTCGTCGTTGGTGCGGTTCGTTCGGTCGTGGGGGCGTCACTGCTCACGTCTCCACCCTACGTTCGCGCGAATAGCGAGTCCCTCGTGCGACAACGAAGCCCGCTCATTCCGTCGAGCGGAACAAGCGGGCTCACGATGTTTGGCCCCCCCAGCCAATAGTCAAGAAATTACCTTGCGCTCAACCAGTACTCTGGCAAAAGAAGCCCAGAAACCAAGGGTTGTGCACAACTTCACAAACAAGGAGCCAGCGTGGAACGCAGGAAGCTAGGACAGGGTCTCGAGGTCTCGGCGCAGGGACTCGGTTGTATGGGTATGAGCGAGTTCTACGGCGCCGGTGACGACACCGAATCGATCGCCACGATTCACGCGGCTCTCGACCACGGCGTGAACTTTCTCGACACCGCCGACATGTACGGACCCTTCACGAATGAACGACTCGTCGGCACGGCCATCAAGGATCGGCGAGGTGAAGTCGTGCTCGCGACCAAGTTCGGCAATCAGCGTGGCGGCGACGGTGCGTACCTGGGCATCAACGGACGCCCCGAGTACGTTCGCCAGGCCTGCGATGACTCGCTCGGTCGCTTGGGCGTGGAGGTCATCGATCTCTACTACCAGCACCGCGTCGATCGCACCGTGCCGATCGAGGAGACCTGGGGAGCCCTGAAGGAGTTGGTCGAGGCCGGCAAGGTCCGTCACCTCGGCATCTCTGAAGCATCGTCGGCGACGATCGAGCGCGCACACGCGGTCCATCCCGTGACCGCGCTGCAGAGTGAGTATTCGCTCTGGACGCGCGACCCTGAGGACGGGGTGCTCGCGACGTGTCGACGACTCGGCATCGGTTTCGTGGCCTACAGTCCTCTGGGCCGCGGTTTTCTCACGAGCGAGCAGGCGAATCGCACCGCCGCGGATCCGAAGGACTTTCGAAGCGTCAACCCGAGGTTCGTAGGCGACGCCGGAGCGAACAATATGCGGCTCGTTTCGAACCTCGAGTCGATCGCCAAGGCGAAGAACGTGAGTGTCGCGCAGTTGGCCCTCGCGTGGGTCCTGTCGCGAGGTTCCGACGTCGTGCCCATTCCCGGGACTAAGCGGCGCAAGTGGCTGCTGGAGAACATTGCCGCGGGTGACGTCGTACTGAGCGAAGCCGACTTCGCCGCGATCGAGGCCGCGGTACCGCGCGAAGCGGTCCAGGGCGATCGCTACGCCGAGCGGGCGATGGGTTCGCTTAACGGCTGATCAGTCGTAGCTCGCCGTTCACGAGTTCGTACACCGCGTCGCACCATCGCTCGACGCGCTCGTCGTGGGTCGCCACCACGATCGTTGCGTTGAGCGTCGTGAGCAGCGCCAGCATTTCGTCGGTCTCGTCGGATCCGAGACCGCTCGTCGGTTCGTCGGCGACGAGCACCCGCGGTTCGGTGACGAGGGCGCGCACCATCGCCACCCGTTGGCGTTCACCCCTCGACAGTTCGTCGAATCGCGTCATCGGGTCGGCCCGAACGCCCAGATCCGAGAGCTCACCCAGCGAGTCGCGAAGCCCATGACGACCCATTCCTACGACGTCCTGCGCGAAACCCCTGGTGAGACCGGGCTCGCTCGCCACGTAGCTGACCAGGTCGCGCAGTTGGGACTCGGCGATCTCGCCAATCGGGACGCCACCGATGCTGAGTCGACCCGACGAAACCTGATCGAGGCCGACGAGCGAGCGCAGGAACGTCGATTTACCCGTGCCCGAGGGTCCAACGATGGCAACGCGCTGACCAGGCGTGAAGGTGAACGTCGCGTCCCTCACAAGTTCGATACCCTCTTCGATCAACGTCACGTGCTCGCCACGGATCGTTGCGTCAAGCGGTACCGAGGCACCCTCGCGGAACGGACTTTGCTCGAGTTCTTCGAGTCGCTCGCTTGATCCGCTCACGGCGACTGCGGTGTCGAGTGCGACTCGGACGGTCGCGAGCGCGTCGGCACTGGCGACGCCGAGCAGTGCGATGACGGCCAACCACGTCGGCGACGTGTGGACCCGATCGAGCCAGAGGACCTGCATCGCCAGAAGACCAGCGACCAGCGGGACCGCGACCGAACGGCGCGCTACGCGTTGGCAGTTGTGCTCGGCGCGTTCGAGGGAATCGCGGCGTTGGGCCAGGTGCGCGGTCGCCAAGCCTTCTCGCCCGAGCAAGGCGAGTTCGGGAACGACCGCACTCAACTCGACGAGTGAGCCTTGGTACGCCCCTCGGGCGTGACGCAACGTCCTCTGCGCGCGCACGAGCGGCCCCAGGTTGGTCACCAGCAACGCGACCCCCGCCATCTGGAGGAGCAGAAACCAGAACGCGACCTTCAGCCACTGGCCGTGGGGAGGTAGGAGCGCCACGACGACGTCACTGACAACCAGCGAGATCAGGGCACTGATTACTGGCAGCGTGAAGCGCAACCAGAGGTCCTGGAGTTCGTCGGTGTCGCGTAGGGAACGTTCGAGCAGGTCACCGGCTGCGTACACGCGCCAGCGCGAGTAGTCCCAACGTCCAACCGTCAGGACGAGCCAGCGCCGCCAACGCGTCACCGCCTCGAATCCGAGACGATGAGCGCTCACGCGCTCGAAGAATCGCAGCGGCGAACGTAGGAATGCGAGGACTTCGATGATGATCAGGACGCCGGCGACTGCGGCGAGACCGGGGCGACGTGCACTCTCGATCAGCAGTCCAATCGCGCCCACCAACAGGCCCACGCTCGTAACCGTGGCGATGCCGCCAGTAAGAATGGCGCGGGCCAGATCGCTGGCGGGCGGTTGGGCGCGACGCAGCCATCGCAGCAGCCGACGCAGGTCGTGGTTCACCCCGGCACCTCGACGCGTTGGGTCGTGCGGCCCAGCAGCGCGGTGTCGACAGTCGCCTCTACCACCGCGAGATCGGTGAGCGAGTCGAGCACCGTACGCAGTGCCGCGCGGGCGTGTTCGTCCATCACCCCGGCGATGTCATCGAGTACGAGCAGCGAGGGGTGAACGAGGAGGCAGCGTGCGAGCGCGAGGCGGACCCTCTCACCAGTACTGAGACCACGGCCGTCGGCGAGTAGCTGTGCGTCGAGATCGGCAAAACGTGGTCCGGTCAAATCAAGTTGCGCCAGCAGCGACTGGATTGTCGGGCGATCGACCGGCGCCCCGAGCGACAGGTTGTCGAACAGGGAGCCGGCGAAGAGGGCGCTTTCAACGCCCACGTAGCCGATCGCGACGTTGGCGCGCGACGCGGTCCCCGCGACGACATCGCGCCACCCGAGCAGCGTGTGCAACAGCGTCGTCTTGCCCGCGCCCGACGGACCCGTAATCAAAACTCGGTCGCCGCGGATCACGGCGAAGTCGTAGGAGGTTGGTCCCGAGTCGGTGACGAGCAGTTGTGCGCGCAACAATTCGTCGCCCGTGTTGAGCGCGGTCGAGATCGGTGCTCGTAGTACGGCGAGCGATTGCTGCGCGTTTTCTCGCCGATGAAACTCGACCCCGAACCGTCGAACGTGGAGGAATATCTCGCTGGTGACGAGCACCGCGATGAGCGCGTGCAGGAGAGAGAGGTGACCTTCCAAGAGTCCGAAGCCGACGACCATCGCGACGAGTCCGATACTGACGCCGCTGAGGAATTCGGTGACGAGCGAGGACTCCAGGGCCACGCGAATCGCCCGCATCGCAATGGCGTGCTCGGACGTCGAGATCGCGGCGATCTCGTCGGCCCCGTAGGCCACCGCACCCAACGCACGAAGTTCCGGCGCGTGGTTGAGCAGTTCGAGTTGGCGAGTCTCGAGCAGGGCCCGGCGGCGCTGGTAGTCCTCGGCGAGCGATTCACTGCGCCGTCCCGCTCGCTGATATAACGGCACGGCAAGTCCCATCAACACAACGGTGATCACCGTGCTGAGCCATCCCACGGCCCAAAACACCGCTCCCAGGCCGAGGACGCTCAGTCGTGCGCTAGTCGAGAGTAGTTCGAGCCAGGGGCCGTCGCTCGCGCGCTCGACCGCGAGTGACAAGTCACCTCGACTTCGCTCGCCCTCGGCGCGGGGCAATCGAAGGTGTCCGATCAAACTCCGGCGCCAGAAACGCTTGATCGCGCGCGAGGTCGCCGCGTTCCATTCGACGAGAGCGTTGGCGAGCAACCAGCGACCCGCGAGCACGATCGAGAGCAGCGCCAGTCCCGTCGAAACTGTTCCGTGGGCCAGCTTGGTGAGTGCACTGGCGCTCAGTAGCGCGAAGGCCAGTGACACCACGACGTTGAGGGCGCCGAGCGTGAGTGCTGACACGCGGTAGGTGGGCGCCGGGGGAGTCGACGTTCCAGTGGCCACCGTGCAATGCTAACGAGCCCGCGAGATACTACAAGGGGTCATCACGGTGGGGTAGTGCCCGGGCGGGTCCGTTCAGCCAGTCGCGCAGTGCCTTGGTGGCCCGACAGTCGTCCTCGTTGTATTCGAGGAGCCGCTGACGTGACAACGCAGCGCCTGTTTCGCTCGACGTCGCAACCTCGTACCAGAGCATGGACGCTTCGCCACTGGGATTCGGATCGCGCCAACGAAATCCGCTCTGGGCGGCAAGTTGCTTCAGCCCCAGAGGGCCAGTCGTTTGGATCTGACGTTTGGCGTATTCGTGCAGGTCGATCCATTCAGATGGTTGATGCGCGCGAAACGCGTCCAAGTCCTCGCGCGTGGGTCCACCGCGCGTCGGCGTCGTGACCGCCCGATTCATGGCGCCGTCCTCGGCCTGGGCCCAGAAGCAGTACGCCGCGAAGGTTCGACCGTCTTCGTGACAGATGCGCCGCAGCTCGTCGAACCACTTCCAAAATCTTGCGAAGACGTCGGCCTCGGCTTGCGGCGTCAGTTCGCCCCATTCGACAAAGCATTGGTAGCCGCCTTGGATGCTCGGAATGGGAACCGTGAGCGAGACGTGCGCGCCCCAGAGGTAGGTCACGTCGTCGTAACTCTCCATGTCGACGTCGACCTCGACGTCGGCAGTGGGACAGCCGATTTCAGCGGGAGCGAGTATGCGCAGCGAACTCGAACGTTCGTGCGCTCTCGCTCGATAGATGAGGTCATCGAGCTTGTCGATGAGTCGCCCGAGGTGGTCCTCGGGTCGGGATTCGTCGCGCGCAATGGGTGTTTTCGATCGAGCGGACTGCGCTCGATACGGATCGAGACGCGCCAACTTCGCGCGCGTGTCGACGCCGTGGTCGTGCAGGATCAACTGTTGCTCGATGTTCGTGTAACGCGTGAGCGACACATCGTCGATGGCTTCGAGTTGTGCCTCGCAGTAGGCCGCGTACGGACATTCGGGGCACTCACGGTGCCAGTAGGGCTGGGTGGGAAAGGGACCGCCATGGGCGAGCCACCGGTCGTGGGACTCGAGGAGTCTAAGACGCTCCTGGTAGGCATTGTCGTACGTGGCGAGATTAAACCGGGGATAGTCGTTGGTCGCGAGATGGAACCACCAGAGCCGACGGTGCCGATCGATGAGTCCAGCCCTGGCTGCGCGGTCGCCGTGACCCAAGGCTTGCAGCACCCGAGACGTGTGAGCGAGCGCGATGCCATTGCGCGTAACGGTGGGGGTGCTTCGCGGACCAAAGCCGTCGGTAAAGGTCGCTTCGCCCGGCACGAGCCGAGCGAGCGTTCCTTCGAGGAGCCGACGGGTGCTGGCGGGTTCGACGATCTCGTTGTTCTTGACGATGATCGGTGTGTAGATGAAACGCTCGTCGTCTCGGCCGACGCGCACCAACACGTGCGCGATCGCTCTTCGACGTCCCGCGCGGTCCGCGGGCAGGCGAGGGCGAAGCAGCAGTTCGGCGCCCTCGCGCATGAGTTCTATGGTCTCCTCGGCGCTGGCTGGCGTTATCGCTTCAGGGTGAGCGGCCCGGATCTCGTGGAGTGTCCCGACCCGGTGCTGCTCGGCGTCACGACGACGTCGAGCGAGTTCACTGGACTGCACCGGTGCCTCGAAGTCAAACGGGCGACCACGGTCCAGCGCGACGCGGTGCGCGCAGGCGAGGATCTCTTCGCTGCGCAGGAGGTCGGCCACGTGCAAAGCCTACGAGTCGAGCGGAACCTCGTTACGCCAACTTCGCCAGAGTGACGCGTACTCACCGTTCAGTGCCACCAACTCGTCGTGCGTGCCCAGTTCGCTGATGCGCCCGTCGTTGACGACACAGACCCGGTCGGCGTCGTGGGCCGTGTGAAGTCGGTGCGCGATCGCGATGACGGTCCGCCCCTTTAGCACCGCGGCGAGCGACGATTCGAGGTGACGCGCGGCGTGAGGGTCGAGCAGGGCGGTCGCTTCGTCCAGCACGAGGGTGTGCGGATTGGCGATCACGAGTCGGGCGAGCGCGAGCTGTTGGGCCTGAGCGGGCGTGATCGGGTAGCCGGTCGTGCCGAGCTCGGTGGCGAGTCCTTCGGGCAGTTGCTGGACCCATTCAAGTGCGTCAACGGCGCTCAGGGCGGCCAGGATCGACGATTCAGTCGCGCTCGGATCGGCCAAGGCCAGATTGTCGCGCACCGAGCCGATGAAGATGTGGTGCTCTTGGGTGACGAGCGCCACGTGTCGACGAAGCGTCGCCAGAGGCATCTGCGAAAGTTCGACGTCGCCTACACGCACCGAACCGCTTCGTGGCGCGTCGATGCCCGCGAGGAGTCGTCCCATGGTGGACTTGCCCGCCCCCGAAGGCCCCACGATGGCGAGACGCTCGCCGGGCTGGATGATGAGCGATACGCCCCGCAGGACGTCGTGACCCGTGCGATACGCGTAGTGCACGTTGTTCATCGTGAGTGTCTCGCTGAGGGGACGTGGAGAGGACTGTGGTCGATTGTCGCGCACGGCCGACACCCCGACGAGTCGAGCGAGCGAGGATTGTCCCATTTGCAATTCGTCGAGCCACGAGACAATACGGTCGATCGGATCATTGATCTGGACCACGTAGAGGGTGACCGTCGTCGCGGCTCCGATGCTTATGTGGTGGTGCAGGACCAGCCAACCACTCCAGAGCAACGTCACCGCTACCGCGAAGGCGAACGAACTCTCAACGATCGGGAACCACACCATGCGCAGCAACATCGTGTACATCTCTGAGTAGAACGACTCACGTACGTTTCCCTCGACGCGGGTCGCTTGGCGCGCCCCAAGTTGGTGGGCGTCGACCGTGCGGGCCCCCTCAGCAGTTTCCGAGATCGTTCCCGACAAGCTGGCGTAACTGATTCGCTCGCGGCGGTAGCCGGGTGTCGCGTAGCGAAGGTAGTAGCGCGTGGAGAAGATCAGAAACGGCACCGACACGAGCGCGGCCACGCTCGCGAGTGGGCTGATCACGAGCATGGCGACGAAGGTCAGTATTGTTTGGATTAGGGCAACCAGCCACTCCGGCAGGGCGAAGCGCACGGTGCGCGAGAGCGCCTCGATGTCGTTGGTCGTCCGGCTGAGCAGGTCACCCGTGCCGGCCCGTTCGACTTCCGTGAGCGGAAGATCGAGGACGCTGGCGAGGAACTCCTCGCGAAGCTGCGCGAAGATGGTCTCACCCAAAACGTAGCTGCGCCGACGTGCGAGGAATGAGAACAGGGCGAACGCCAGCGACGATCCAAAGAGGATCAGAACGTACGCGACGATTCGAGACGACGTGAGGCCGTGATCGGTCGCGAAGTTGGTGAACTGGCCGATAACCCACGCCGGTACCAAACTGCTCACCGCCGCTACCGCATAGAGCGACAGCATGCGCACGAACGAGTGACGGTGCTCGGTGAGTACGCGTTTGGCATATACCCGTACCGTGGCGAAATCGGCGATCGGCAGGGAACTCATTAGGAGTCCTCCCGAAGCACTATTTCGCGGTAGTCCGGCGAATTGGCGAGCAGGTAGCTGTGGGTTCCTTCACTTACCACGTGACCCGAGCGGTACACGTAGATGTGGTCCATGCGCTGGAGCATCAAGGGACTGGTGGTCGCGACGAGCGTGGTGCGACCGTGGCGTACGGCGCTCAGTCTCGTAGCGATGCGCCCTTCGGTATGCGTGTCAACCGCCGACGTCGGGTCGACCAGAATGAGAATGTCCGAGTCCTTCAAAATCGCGCGCGCCAGGCTGAGGCGCTGTCGTTGTCCACCCGAGAATCCGCGACCTCGCTCCTCGACGTCAGTGCCGAGGCCGTCTTCGAGCGCCTCGAGGATGTCCAGCGCGCTGGTTGCTTCGAGCGCCTCGAGAATTCGGACGTCGGACGTGACACCGTGGGGGACCAGCTCGTAACGTAGTTCGCCCGAGAAGAGCCGTGGCTCAATCTCACTGACCACAATGTTGGTGCGGGTGTCGTTCACGCCATAGTCGGTGATGGGTACACCATTGACGTAGACGTCCTCGACGTCGGCGACGAATCGACCGAGTCGGTCCGCGAGAATCGTGGCGTCCTCGGCGTTGTCGGTTACGACGGCACTCAAGGTGCCGTGGGTCAGTCGAATGCCAGTGCGAGCGTCGTACAGGTCATCGACGCGTGCGGGCCATTTCCTCGGTTCAATCGGTTCTTGCACTACGGGACCAACCTGCAGGATGCGAAGGACCCGGCCCGCACCGACGTAGGCGCGCGTGGTGGAGATGACGTATTCAATGGACGTGCGAAGAGGTGTGGTGAGAAACGTGGCGTAGCCGAAGAACGCGACGAGTTGACCGGGTGCCAAGGTGCCGTTCATGACGTCGTGGGCACCGAGGAAGGTGACGACGGCGGTCAGGACCGCGGGCAACAGCACTTGGCCCGATTCGAGTCCGGCCTGGGGCGAGGCAATCCGGTTCCCGGCGCGACGCACGAGATCACTCTGACGTCGGTAGTTCCCGAGGAACACGTCTTCGCCGCCGATGCCGCGAAGTATCCGAAGGCCCGCCACCGTGTCAGAGCCCAGGGCGGCGAGACGCCCCGCCGCTTCACGTTGGGCCGCCTGGGCGGCGTGCAGGGGACCCATGAGTGGAATGGTCAGTGTCGCCAACAACGGCACACCAACAAGTACGATGAGGCCGAGTTCGACTGACGTCGAAAGCAGAATGAACGACACCACGATCCACGCGACGATCGATCCAATGAAGCGAGCGAGCACGTCGTAGGCGCCACCGATTCGCATTGCGTCGGCCGCCACCGTGTTAACCACGTCACCCGCGGGGATCTGGTCGGTCAGCGCGGTACCCGTGGTGGTGATGTGGCGCCCAATGACCTGGACCGTCCGGTAGGCCGCGTTCATCCAGTTCGTGACGGCGAGTTGGTGGCGTAGTGATCCACAGACGGCCTGGAACAGGCCGAGGGCCATAACGATGCCGACCCAGCGCACTAACTCTGTGGCGCTGTGGTTGGCGATGCCGTGATCAATCGCCGCACCTACCGCGGCCCAGAGCAGGGCCTGGCTAACCATCCAGCCAATGCCGAACAATGCGTTAAAGACGAGAAGTGTCTTTTGAAAACTCGCGAGCCAGAGCAAATAGTGCAGGGGAGAGCGCGTGTCGGGCACGCCGGGATCGGCGACCGGCAGTTCTCGATAGGGAAGGTGCAGCATGAAATGGTCTCCAAAACGAAAGGTGGATAGTGAGTTGACCTATAAGCGGGGTTCTGTCCACCCTTCGCGAGAAGGGATGGGTAGCCATCCATCTAAGCGATCTACCTCGGGAGTGCCTTGTTTCCAAGGCAAGCGGGCCACGCGCTCCCACGTTTGATCTTGCTCCGGGTGGGGTTTGCCAAGCCGCTCTGATCGCTCAAAGCGCTGGTGCGCTCTTACCGCACCGTTTCACCCTTGCCTGTACCCGTTAAACGGGCCATCGGCGGTCTGTTCTCTGTGGCACTGTCCTGCACGTCACCGCGACTCACGTCTCGT
>Ga0181516_10001587_pt1 | contig 17197 bp, 13 predicted proteins | sample PEATcosm2014_Bin_25_FD_121104 | JGI IMG/M metagenome (GOLD analysis project Ga0181516, IMG submission 121104) | Peatland microbial communities from MTU Mesocosm Facility, Houghton, MI, USA - PEATcosm2014_Bin01_10_metaG | ecosystem: Environmental > Terrestrial > Soil > Wetlands > Peat | place... | reverse complement strand
TTCCGTGGGAGACATGGAAGCAGGAGAAAGAACAGACAGCAGCGAAAGGCAGCAAATTCTTAGACATAGCATATGTCGAAGGAAAGCAAGTGGGGACGTAGCTCAGTTGGTTAGAGCGCTGCCCTGTCACGGCAGAGGTCGCGGGTTCGAGCCCCGTCGTCCCCGCCATAAACCAAAGAAAACAAATGGTTTATGGTAGTGACCGTTTCTTTCTCAGGTTGTCGAGGGTGCTGAAGGGTGCTGAGTTTGGCTCCCCTCCAGAAGACCCCGGAAAACCAAGTCCTGAGCATTTCGCTTTTCATCACCTACACACTGCTGGTAAATGTCCGCCGTGATCCGACTGTTGGCATGACGGAGCATCTCCTGGGCAGTCTTGAGGTCAACCCCCTTTTGCCGCAACATAGTTGCCAAGCCATGGCGGAAACTGTGCCAACCGATCCGCTTCTTGACGCCAATCCGATCGAGCGCCGGCCGAATATGACGTTTGAGAATCATATCCGGCGTTAAAGGCTGCGCCCCATTTTTGGCGATTGAAGGGAAAAGGAAGTCATCTTTGGTGCGGTAGAGGGTGACCAGTTTCCATTTCTTCAATTCATCAATGACAAGTGGGTGGAGCGGAACAGGCTTACGGGAAGCTTCCGTTTTAGCATCACCTTCGACATTCCGCCAGAAGGAGTGCGTGACGTTGGCCTGCAAGAGTTCAAAGTCAATGTCGCGCCAACGAAGAGCAATGAGCTCTCCGCGGCGTAGTCCAGTGGTACCGTCCAGCATCACCATGACACGCTCGCGTTGAGAGAGCTCAAGTAAGAGTGCCTGGAGCTCCTCAGGGGAAAGAATGTCCGGTGTCCTGAGGCTAAGGTGAACACAGTAGGTGCGCGGAATAATCCCTTGGATCACAGGTCAACCTGGCGGCCGCCTTCGGATTCGATTGGAGGATTCGCTTTCCGCACCTGCCGGGCCCGCTGGAGCCAGTCCTCGATCGCCTCACGCATGAATGTTGAGACATCCTGGCCGTACTCCCTACCGAGGGCAGACAGTTCCTCCCACCAGGAGAGCGGGATTCGGAATGTCACCATCTTGGCAGGTTCTTTGGTCTTTCGTTGCAGCGATGCCGGTATCCTCATTGCGTCCGAGGGGTTGTCATTTGCGTTTTCTTTCACGGAATTGTCCTTTCTTGGGTTGAGACCTGATTGCGGGGAATTGGTCGATGGGTTGTGGGTTAATTGATTTGAACACTACATCTTGTACTCCTTTTGCAGATGTGGTACATTAACAGTGGGTTTCCTTACCCCAAATCGGTAGTGAGTCTCACATGCGGTGTTTTCAGGCCAGATTTAGGGGTTTGGAAGCGGAGGCTATATGGGAGTCAATGACGCTAATAGTTGGTTGTCGATCGGTCTCGGTCTTCAAGGATCGAGTCCACTGAGTTCGTCAGGTTTGTATGGCACTTCACAGGGCCAGATTCCAATCACGCCTAAACCCGAACAACCTTCGGCCACAACCTATACGCAAATCAGGCAGGCAGAGGAACGATTCGAAAAACGTCTTGAGAAGCTTCGCGATGTCCTGCCAATTAGGAGTGGTCGTGTAGTTCCGGCTGATGATGACCTACCGATCGGAGACGCAAGAAGACTGCGGCTTGCGGTTCTGTTTCTCGATATCTGTGGGTTCTCAAACATCCAGAGTTTCAACGAGAACGATCAGGATCAAGTTCTGAAGATCCTCAACCTATTCATGGCCGAAATGCTCCAGATCGTCAGGAGTCTTGGAGGCGACTTCGAAAAGAATACCGGTGATGGGCTGATGGCATATGTCAAGGATGGGCCCGAATCCGAATGCACACAGCGCGCAGTAGATGCCGCCGTAACGATGCATTGCTATAACGATCAAGTGATCTCGCCGCGCTTGAAGAAGATTGGACTCCCGGAAATCAGATTCCGTGTAGGAATTGAGACGGGTCTCGTGACGATTGCCAATGTGGGTGTTCGAGGCGACCATCATAGTCTTGTGGCGATTGGGAACGTACCCAATATTGCCTGCAAGCTCATGAAATTGATTCCCAGTGGCGGAATCGTTCTTGGAAACTATACTCGCAATTTGCTCTCAACAGACTGGCAAAGGGAAACCATTTCGGTTGGCCCGTTACCTGGATACGTAATCGGGGATACGACGACACCATATCCCGCGTGGGAGTTGAAATATCGTGCGCCAAATTCCGTGAACTGGGCATTGGCTCTCTCAGGAATATTAGGGTGATGGAAATAAAAGGCAGATTTGCAATTGGCGGAGGACAGACAGTGAGTGAAGACAATAACCTAGAGTCTCCAACTGGGACGAGTGATTTCCTATGGGAAGTTCATCGGTACACAAATGAATACATCAGGTTTGCGGACACGAAGGCCGGCTTTATTGCCGGTGTTTCCGCGGCGCTTGTTGGAAGCTTAGTAGCGTCGTCACTTTTCGATTCATGTTTTCGTTCTTCTCTGTGCCAATGGTCCAAGCTGCAATGGGCTGGAATTATTGGACTGCTTATGCTTTCAGTTTCCTTAGCGCTTAGCATCGCCGCGATCAGACCTCGATTGTGGAACTCGACTAGCGTTGGGTTCATCTTCTGGGGCTCGATAGCGGGTCACGGAAGCGCTCGAGAATTTACGAAGGAGGTAGAGAGACTGACGGCAAAAGGGATGAACACCGCAATATCAGATCATCTATTCGTGCTTGCCGGAATCGCTAAGAGGAAGTATGCGTATGTGGACTACGCCCTGTATGTTGGGGCGGCTGGTGGAGTATTGACTTGTATTGTGATTTTCGTCCAGCACGCTTGTAAGTAGATCTTCCTTGTGATCGTTTCTTAGAGAAGAAACACCTGTTAGTTATTTACGCAGGGCTTCTGGCTGGCTGACCTCTGCTTTCTAGTGATCGCGAGGGTTCGATTAGGGTGCTGAAGCCTCAAAATGGGTGCTTTTGTGCGCTTTCTGAGCCATCAGTGCGCTTTAGAATCAATGGGTTACAAATCGGGATCGTTCTGTCACGGCAGAGGTCGCGGGTTCGAGCCCCGTCGTCCCCGCCATTTATTCCAAATGGCTTAGGAGTGTTTGGCGTACTTAGTGACAGCATAGAAATTATCGATTTCTCAAACTTTTCTCAAACTCCACTTTCAAAACCAGACTTTTTGAGTCAACCTGCCCTGGTGGGAGTGTCGCTCGATCCGTTCGCAGGTTCAGACAATTGGGGAGAGCCTTGCGACAGACCCCCACACCCCCAAGCATCAGGGCGAAAATCGCGGGGATACCACCCCGTCACTCCAGGAATTCAGATTGAAAATCGGTCATGACCGGATAACGTAGCGATCTATCAAACCTGGAGTGAGATGCAACTCGGCTGACCGAGGCTCTACATGCTTAGTTCATTGACTTCTCTGTGGCCATGGGCGAACCGCGGACCTGCTTCCAGTCAAGTAACCATTGCCGGACCCATTCTGCATCTTTTTCGGTATGGCACGCCAAGCACGCATTGGGGCTCTCTGCTTGACCAAAGCGCTGGGTCATCTCGGCGTTGGGAATGTCATCGATCTGATGGGTACGCGTTCGAAACATCAGGGCTTCCATGATGCGCGGCATATGACACGAGACGCACCGGCTGCCTTCGGATGCCGGCAGATGATGCGAATGCTGCGCTAAGCGGCTGCTCTCTTTGAACTCTGAGTGGCATCCCGTACACATGAGATCTGAATTCCCAAGAAACTTTAAGGAGGTTGGGTTGGAAGCGGAATCGAAGCCGTGAGGATCGTGGCAGTTCTCGCAGCTTAATTGGCCTTTTTTGAAGCACTGCGAGCGTTCGAGGGCTTCCACAATTAAAGTGGTCTGCCGGAACCGGCCGTCCTTGTAAAATCCCTTGCGCGAGAACTCTGCCAAGGGCGCACGGGCATTGTGCCTGAAGAAATCTCCTGAATTGGAATAGTTCAATTCACCGAAGGTTCCCGGCTTACGGAGGGCTGACTGTGCATGGCATTGAGCGCAGATCGCATCAAAATCACGTTTGCCGATCTGGTCAAAATTGACAGGTGGATCCAGCGGAGCCTTTGCATAGAACCTACCCTCCGCAATATCAACCGCATGTTGGGCTGACGGTCCATGACACATCTCGCAATTGATTCCAGGCTCCTGGAATTGAACGTTGTTGACGTCGAAACCTCCTGCTTTGACGCTTCTTAGTTGGCTGGTGTGACAGACTGCGCAATTGAGCTGATAATTTGAGGAACTATCGAGCTTCTCCCAGTTGCGTGGGTCTGAGCGCTCGGTTCGCGGCCCGTCGATCACTCTCCAGAAGTTGATCCATCGCCTTTCGACGAGGTTATATTGAATGGGGAAAACGTGAATCTCTCCATTGGGGAGTTTTGTGGCGTAGGCTTGTTGAAACTTCGACCCGATGGTGTAGTCCACTAAATAGCGATGCCAACTCCCTTCGGACCGTCTAATCTCGAAATAGTAGCGGCCGTCGCGAATAACCATGCGGGCAAACGGCTCCTTTCCGGTGCGGCGGCTCGCGTCCCCATTTCCCTGCCGGTAGTCACCTTCGTCATCGAGATAAAACTGATTGTCCTTTGTAAAGTCGCCTACCACGTTTTGGGCCGCATAAGGCCGAAACATCTTGGACATTCCGCTTTCCGACCAATGTCTAAAGATTTCCGCATGGCATTCCCGGCAACCGGCCGAACCAAGGTAAGCAGACGACGTATGACGACTCGACTCGGTCTCAGTGGAAACGCGGGCCGGTGTCCGTTGCACCGCGGCCGTGCGATTGTTTGCATCATCTAGAAAGTTTTCGAATGAAATGGAAGAGCCAGGGTAGAGCGCCTGGTAAATAGTCCGCAGACTGGAGAGGGCTCTCGGCGCAAGCTCGCCTCCCGCGCGGTAGACGGAAGCGAAGTTGCTAGCGGCCTTCTGCGAATCGTGCATGGTGAGTTGCGTTAGGCCCAACACGTATATCGTCTCCAGGTCTGCTGAATTCAATTCCCGAGAAAGGAGCAGAGCAGCTTGGGAGTCGCTAAGAAGAGAATCTCGCTTCTCTCCAGCAGGATGCCTCAGCGCCTGTTGCAGCAGGGCGCGACCTTTTGAGAATAAGGCTGAGGATTCGAGGTTGCGCCGCAAGGCCGGCCAGTTGCTCTCGGGTACGGATGACGGTGGTCCGCCGTGCAGGAGTCCTTCAAATGCTTCGTCCGCATGAACAATGGCATCCGAGTCCCGGTCCTGGTGGGCTTCGACATCGGCAACCGCGGTAAGCAGCAAAGGATTCTCCGGCAGCATAGATAATGATCTTTGCGCGTCGGCCAAGCCCTGGTTAAAATTCTGCAAGTCAAAACTAGCGCGCGCGGCCACCTCATAAGCCTGCGCCCTAAAAGCGGATTGGGGAAATCCGCTCAGGAACTTGTCTGCACGTTCGCGCATTTGGAGCGGTGGCGCCTGCTGGAAGAGCTGCAGAAAAGCGGCGCGCTCGGCTGGATCACCGATTTGTTCTGCGATGGTGGCCGGGCTGCGCTTTTGGATTGACGGGCTCACGTCGATGTCCTGACCCCATAGTGGGATGATTCCACAGACCAGGAGTATCAATACCCAGAGGCAGGTGCGCAGGGCAGTGCTTAGAGCCGGGAACTCTAGGACAGTACATCGGGAATGCAAGAAGGCTGCTGGCACGAACATTGCGATTTGGTTAACTTTCCGGTGTTCACCCTGCGACTAAATAGCTCGAGCGTAGTCAGAGTAACACTATCCTGACAGAGCATGTCGTCCGCAGCGTTTTCACGGAGAAACAAAGACTGTCATGCGCATCTTCTACTGCCACGACTACGTTTCACCTTCGACCCGGTTTGCGTCACGAAGGCCAACAGCTTCATCCGAACTTGCTAAGGAGAACTCGGATTCTGTGGCGACGACCGTTCCTGCGGCCGGGCAAATTGCGCATCGCCTACCGGTACGTTATCCCGCACGTCTTCAATTTGAATCGTGAAGCGGGAACCGGGCCGGGCGACTACACGCTGGAACGCCATTTTCACGCCGCCCACGGAGCGATAATCCTCAAAGTCGATCTGCGTTGGGCTAAACCCGAAGGGAGTATCGACATACCGAACCATTCGCAACAACAAGCCGGAATGTTCATCGAAGTACAAATTCGCCGCCAGTTTGCCGGCGATGTACCCGGACACGACAAATGTATCATGATCGCCAATCTTCTCAGCCCTATCAGAACGAAGATCGCTGAACAATTGGTTCAGGCGAATCGGTAAATGCAGATCGGTCTCCAGCCGGGCGGAAGCAACCTCGGGCGCGGCTATGTCGAGAACGCGGCGATTTTGCGCGTGGGTCCAACCGAAGGTTGTGTCATATGCGGTTACGCTGTCGCCATCGGGCATGTGAATAAGCGTGATTCGCCTGCCCGGGTCCTTGCTAGAAATCTCGATGGGGAGTTTCTTCTCACCAAAGCGGATCGTACCCTTTTCGACACGAGTCGAGAGCTGTCCAATGGCCGATGCGCCGCCGAGAGCATCGGTAAACGCGGCAAGAATCTTCTCCGGCGAGGGCATGTTTGCAGGAGCAGGCTCCTCCTTCTCTTCGTCGCGCGGATGTTCGAAGGGGGCCTCAGTTCCTACCTGTGCAACGAGGGGCGTTGTCAACGGCCGCGAAGAACCCCGGTGGCATGTGAAGCAGGAAACTTCGCGTCTGCCGTGAAAGTTCACTCTGTTGATGGTTTGCATCATCTGCATCATTTCTCGAGCCATCAGTTTCTGCTTCTTATCATCTCGATCAAACGCGCCTTCCACATGACAGAAACTGCATTCCACTCCGAGCGAGTAGGTAATGAATTGCATTCCAGGGATGATTTGATCGGCAGGAATACCCTTCAACTGCTGGATATTCTTATAGACTGCTTCCGCTGGTTTTACAGGCGAGACCTCGAGCTCGGCCGGCGAGATCTGCAGACCCGATGATGCGCCTGCCAGACACCGAATCGCCAGAAGCCCCAGCACAGCCCCTATCGAAAAGTGAATATTCATTTTCATCGGGATGTTTTTTGGCCCTTGTTAATACGGCGGCAAGCCGCGATCGTCGCCCTTTCTGAAAAGTCGTATGCTCGGACCGAATTTACCTGAATATTGCGTAAGGTTAAACGTCTCGATCCAGGAGGGATTCAAGGCGCATATATTCACAACAATGGTATAAATGGGAAACATCCTCACGTCGAGGAGTATCACAAGCAAATGAATAAAATCAACAACGAACGCGAGGTTCATGACATCTATGCTTTCGCGCCGCGATTTTCTGTCACTTCTTGCTTTTCTGGCGGCTCCCGCGGCAACGCTCGCCCCGCAGGGGATGTCGAGCCGGAATGTCAAACCAACTCCTCGCGGCAGGCCGTCGGGCATTCCCTTTCTCGCGCAATTCACCGATATTGCAAAGCAAGCCGGACTTACCTCGCCTGTCATCTACGGTGAAGAGGACAAGAGAGAATACATTCTCGAAACCATGGGATGCGGGGTTGCTTTCTTCGATTTCGACAATGACGGCTGGCTTGACATCCTCGTATTGAGCGGAATTCGCCTGGAGAACACGCCGCCTCAGACTTCCAATCGCCTGTATAAAAACAATCGTGACGGAACCTTCAAGGATGTGACAGTGCAGGCCGGCCTTTTCAAGAGTGGATGGGCCAGTTCAGTCACGGTTGGGGACTTCAACAACGATGGGTTCGAAGATCTGTTCATTACTTACTATGGTGAAAATGTTCTTTACCGAAACAATGGAGATGGAACTTTTACCGATGTCACGAAGCAGGCCGGCCTAGTGCAATCCGGGCAGCTTTGGGGATCCGGCTGCACATTCATCGACTACGACCGGGACGGATATCTCGATCTCTTCATCGCGAATTATCTGGAATTGGATCTGAAAACGGTGCCGAAGCCGGGCCAAAATGCCGACTGCAATTGGAAGGGTGTCCCTGTCAATTGCGGGCCGCGCGGGTTGAAATCCGCTCGCAATTATCTATTTCACAACAACGGCGATGGAACGTTTACGGATGTTAGCGAGAAATCCGGCATCTCCAAGGCCGAAGGCAGCTATGCATTGACTGCGGTAGCCGCGGATTTCGACAACGACGGATGGCAGGACATCTATGTGGCCTGCGATTCGACTCCGAGTTATCTGTTTCGCAATCAGCATAATGGCACATTCGCGGAAGAAGGCCTGGAACGAGGCGTCGCGCTGAACGAGGACGGAACGCAGCAGGCCGGCATGGGAGTTGGCATAGGGGACACCAGGCTCAGTGGAAATCTCGATTTATTCGGGACGCACTTCTGCCAAGATACTGCTGTTCTCTACCTGAATAGCGGAACAGGCGAGTTTTCCGATGCCACCTTAGCGTCCGGTCTCGCGGTTGAAACACGCTATACAAGTTGGGGAGCTGGAATCGTTGACCTGGATAACGATGGCTGGCCGGATATCTTTATTGTGACCGGCTCAGTCTATCCTGAAGTCGAGGCGATCTTTCCACAGTACCCCCTGAAGACTCCGCGCCTGGTATTTCGCAATCTGGGCGGCGGAAAGTTTGAGGAGTTGATAGAGCAGGCAGGCCCTGGCGTCGCTGCACAGCATTGCAGCCGTGGGTGCGCCTTTGGAGACTTTGACAACGACGGCGATATCGATATCGTGATCATCAATCTAAACGAGCCGCCATCCTTGTTGCGCAATGACCTCACCGGCCAACGGAATTGGCTGAAGGTCTTGCTGGTTGGTACAGTATCAAACCGAAGTGCGATCGGCTCCAGGGTGAAGGCTCACTACGGTGGCCAGATTCAAGCGCAAACTGTTACTGCGCAGTCGAGTTATTATTCCGTGAACGATCGGCGCCTGCATTTCGGACTTGGCAAGGCTACTACCGCGAATCTGGAGATCCGCTGGACAAATGGACAAACGGAAAGAATCCCTGACGTTGCCGCGAATCAACTGGTTGTGATCAAAGAGGGAGCAGGAGTAGTCAAGAGCGAAAAATGGACCAACTCCGGCAAGATAGTCCCGAAGACGATCAGTTGATCGCAGAATCAACACCGGTACCGCGAAGGTCGCCGTCGATTGTTTGCGTTCCGCAGACAATGTTGTTGTAGCCGCTTGGTTGGGAGACGGGGCTGATTTCGAACAGGGTCTTGTTATCTGAGCGAACAAGCAGGGATCGGCTATAGCCATTGCCAACGGTGGCGCCGATCGGTATCCAAAGGGAGCCAGGCGCTCCAAACGAACGATTTGCAAGGAGTTCGTCGTGGCCATAGGAACTCAAAATGATTGCGCCATTACGGCCGCCTGAGGGCATCCAGACGACATATGGCGTGCCGCCGGTGTGGGAAACTCTTGTGCCGGCTTCGTTGGCATTCCAATGTTCGGGGTCGTTACTGGTTTTAATCGCGGTATATGAGGTGCCGTCGCAGACGCACTCCAATGACATGATGTATTTTCCATTACCCATTTTGGCGACTACCGGCATCCCAGGACGTTGCTTGAGGCCGATGGCGACATCGTCGACCACACTTTCCCAGGTGAGTCCGTCGACGCTGGCTTGGTGAACAATCTTCTGGTTATGTGCCGGGTCGCGCTCGTCAGAGTAGTAGACGATGAGTTTGCCGTTGGTCAAAAGCGCAAACGGTTCCCACACAGGATCCTGAGTCCCGTCAGGGTTGGCGGCTCCACCCTGGGCGATGTGGCTGACAAAACTCCAAGTGGCCCCATGATCGAGACTCTTATACATGTCAAGCCGGGTTTTAGAGAGGTCGTCTGGGATTGAGTTCCCGAGGCACAAGATGGTTCCCGCGGGCATCGATGCGAAGGGTTCCGGTAATTCGTAGAGGAAGGGTTGAAAACGCATTCCCCAACCATTCCGGGTATCAAAGACGTGGGATAAGAGCTTCCAACTCACGCCACCATTGGTGCTGCGATAGATTGGAAAACTCGGCATCCCCTTGGAGCTCATTTCGAATGAAGCGAGCATGTAGCCGTTTTGCGAGCCGGCATGTTGCAACTCCAACGCGCGCGGGTAGAGACTGCCTGGTTTTGGTCTGGTGGAGGAGGGTGCATACATCACCGAAGAGCCAAGCTCAGCGGCGAATAGAACCGAGATGCATGTTACGCAAAAGAGTGACGCTGTTGCAAGTCTGCGAGACTTGATGCGCATGTAGTGCTCCAAATAAGTGGTTGGTCTTGTCCCACTTAGGACTGAATGGATCGAGTCGACTCCTACCAGTGCGATGTGAAAAGTCATCAGGTTGGCGAGATTTGTTCGTTCGGCCTCTCAGAATAAGGGCAAGATCCGCTAACCCGCATTCCGGAGTGAAAGATGGATTCTGCGGTGGGACTCTATTCCTGGTGCTTCGAGGACTTTGAGTCGGCCTCTGCCTGTTCTTTGGCAATAAATAGCGCTCTCGCGGCCGCTCCGTTGTCAGGGTCCAGGCGAAGAACCTCCTGGATCTCCGCAATCCCATCATGCCAATGGCGCAGCCTGCATAGCGCGAGTCCGTAATTGAGGCGTATGCCTCCGGCTGTTGGGTCAAGGTCGAGCGCCATGCGGTACTTCGTAACTGCGCCCTGAAGGTCACCCTGCTTCTCGAGTTGAATTCCTTCGTCATTCAAACTGGAAATCAGCAACGCATTTTCCGAGCTGATACGGCTGATTTGGAGCTGATGCTCCATCTGGCTGCGAACTTTTTGAGCTTCCTTCATATCGCCTGCTTTGCGCAGCGCCAGCTCAAGATTGTAAAGCGTAGCCCTATCCGCACCGCCCCATTTAAGCGCAGCTTGCAAATGCTCGACGGCCAGCTTCGCCTCTCCCCTACGAAGGTACGCCGTGCCCAGTCGATATTGCGCTATGGAATCCTTGGGGTTCAACAGGACAGATTTTTCCAGGGCCTGCATCTCGCCTGCTTCGTCTGAAAGCATCCTTCGGACCCATCCCAAGTCCGACCAAGCTTCAGCGAAATCAGGTCGCAGCCTTACGGCCTGTTGAAGATCGGCGTCGGCTTTGTCAAATTGAGTCTGCGCGATCCAAGTTGTGGCACGGAGATAGCGAGTATATGCAGACGTGGGAGTATTGCCCTGAAGGGCCAGCGCGCGATCGAGGTGCTCATCGGCGCCTTCCCAATCGCCGGATTGAGCCAGAAGCAACGCGAGATTCACGTGGGCTTCCGCGAGACTCGGATCTAACCGAATCGCATTCTCAAAAGCGGCCCGGGCATCCGCCGTTTCCATGAAGCGGCTAAGCGTGGAGCCGAGAAGATTGAAGGCTTGGGCAGACTGAGGCCGCAACTTTACCGCCTCGGTCATCTGTTCAATGGACTCACTTCGAACCCCTTGAATCGCGAGCGTTTTGCCCAGCATTGTCCGGGCATCGAAATTTGCCGGATCTGATTTTACGAGTTCGCGCAGAATTGCTACCGCCTGATCCAGCTTGCCTTGAACAATGAACGTACGGGCTTGGCTTAATGCGAGCGATTGGGCGAAGGCGTGGGTATTGCATGCCAGAGCCAAACACACGAGCCACAGACTGACTATTCTATTCACGATGACTCGTTGCCGCGCATGGTTGGGCATGAAATGGCATGGCTCCTCAGTGCGTGCGATCCATTTCGTTCTTTACAGGGGACGGAGTCACGCGGCTTAGCTCAGCATACTTGCGCGCCAACGCCGTTTCGCCGAGTCGGCTGTAGACTTGCTCCAATAAGACATAAATCTGCAGATCGGCTATTACACCCTGCGGATCGTCGATACTGGCGGCTTTCTCGGCATCGGTCCGGGCCTGCTCGAGGTTTTGGAGGCGCACATTCAGCCGCGCACGCTCGTACCAAACGGCCCGCACTTGAGGCGTCAACACGACGGCTCGGTCCAGTTGTTCTCTGCTCGCGGAAAGCTGATTGCGCTTCATCAGAAATCGGCCGTAGTTATAAGGCAAGAATGCATCAAAGTATGATCCCTGCCGGTTCTCGCTCAAGCCGCGTGCATAGGCCTGCTGGGCACGATCTATTTCGCCAAGCGGCTCAAGATTCAGGGCAAGGTAATCCCATGCGCGCGCATCGAAGGGGTTTATCGCAACAACTTCGGCAAAATACTGGACTGCTTGCTTTGGATGCAAGGAACGATCGTAAATACCGCCGAGTTGGAATCTTGTTTCAGCGTCGTCAGGATCGAGGCGAATGGCTTGCTCCAACAATGCGATTCCTTCCTGCGATTCCCCTTTTAAGTCCAGGATTTGGCCCTTTACTGCCATCGCTACCGCGTCACCGGGACCACAATCGGTCGCCAGGCTGGCTGCGGCGTCCGCCCGTTGGTAAGCCTCCTGAGCCAGCAGGTACCGCGCCAGATAGCCCCAGCCCTCGGCGTCGCGAGGCTCTAGTGTCGTGTAGTGCACGAATGTCTCATCGGCGGCGTCATCGCCTTTCGCGGCTTGCAGGCGAGCCCGGTCGAGGATGAGTTCGTCGCAATTGGGATGGGACGCTTGCAGCGCCTCCAGGGACCGCTCCGCGCCGACGGTGTCGCCGCGGGACAACAGCTTCGATACGGAACGGAGTTGATCTTCGCTCCCCGCGCAGGTGTTGGCATATACGGGCCTCAATGCGCAAACCGTGACTGCCAGAAAAATGACGATCGCTTTCATGGATCACTCTTCGGTTATCTTCAGTATCCGATCCGCTTTCACATTGTGCAGCGTCTGGACCTTTCCCGAAGGCCAGCGGAGTTCAATTTCCCTGATAGTGGAATCTTTGCCCAATCCGAAGTGAACCCGCGGGTCGGACGAACTAGCATAACTGCCCGCGGTGGTGACGTGATTGTACTGAGTCAACCCAGATTCCCCGACGATCTTGATGCGTGTTCCGATCCCGTCGCGGTTACTTTTGACACCGACGGTTTGAATCGAGATCCAATGATTGCGAGACGGAGATGTATTGTAAAGTATCTCCGGTGGACCACCAATTACCGAAACGACAACATCAATCTTGCCGTCGTTATTCAGGTCGCCGAATGCGGCGCCTCGGTGCGGGGCGCGGACCTGGAGGTCCGGTCCGGCCCCGCTGCTGACATCCTGAAATGTGCCATTATGCATATTTTGGAAGACCTTATTCGATTGCCGATATTGGTGCTGGGACTCAGGATCAGTAATCACGTTGACATGGGAGTTGGCGCTGAACAAGTCTTTAAAGCCATCGTTGTCGAAGTCATAGATGCCCGCGCCCCAACCGCTCATTCGCATGCTCTGGAATCCAATTCCTGCTTTGTAATCATCCGTGCTAAACAAGCCATTGCCTTCGTTGCGAAAGAGAGGAAACGTCTCACCGTCCAAAGCAGTGACGAACAGGCCGGGCAACCCGTCGTTGTTCCAGTCCCTGAAATCAACGCCCATGTTCGATATTGCCAGCCCATCGTCGTTAAACGCGACAAAGGATTCCATGCCAACTTCATCGAATCCGCGGCCGCCACCCCGGTTCCTGAAGAGAAAGTTGGCCATCTTGTCGTTGGCGACAAAGATATCCATCCACCCATCTCCGTTGTAGTCCGCAATGGCGATCCCCATCCCCTTGCCGATGTGCTGGGAGATTCCCATCGCGGCGGATACGTCGGTGAAGGTGCCGTCGCCATTATTGTGATAAAGAAAACTGGGCTGTCCGTCGTAGAGGTTTGGGTGGCACGATAATCTCTGACCGACCGGGCCGCAAACACGGTTATTCTGCGGAGTCCAGTCCAGATAGCTGTTGACAAAAAGATCCAGGAGCCCGTCGTTATCGTAGTCAACCCAAGCGGCGGAGACTGACCAGAGTTTCTTCCCCGCCGCAGTGATCGCAGGAACACCCGCATGAGCTGTAACATCGGTAAACGTGCCGTCGCCGTTGTTATGGTACAGAAAATTGCGGTTGACACCGGTAACGTAGAGGTCCGTCCAGCCGTCGTTGTCGTAGTCCGCCGCCGCGACGCCCATGCTGTAGCCTTCACCGCGAAGGCCAGCTTTTTCTGTGACGTCGGTAAATGTTCCGTCGTGGTTGTTGTGATACAGGCGATTGTAGAAGCGCGGACCGTCTTTGGTGAGAGCCGGGATTGTCGCACCATTGGTGAAGAAAATGTCGAGGTAGCCGTCGTTATCGTAGTCCAGAAGCGCGACGCCACCAAGGACACTGTCGATAACGGGCTTGTTCTCTGTGGGGTAATTATCGAGGACGAACTCAACGCCGGATGATTTCTGGCGATTAACGAACTTTATCGCAGATGCGTCCTGCGCGGCTAACTCAGGGATCAGGCACGTAAGGCTAAGGACAACCACCACGAGATGCCTGGAAACGGCATGCAGCCATTCTCCGCCGAATTGATTCCCCGACAAGATACGCGCCACCCCTCTTGTTAGTATTCAGCGAGTCCCGGCGATTTGTGCCATTCGAGGGCGAAATCTTTTTCAATAGGCAGCATTGAGCTTCCTCAGCCAACCATGATCAGGACCTTGCTTCCGATCAAAGACCACAATAGATTCCAGGCCATTTGGGCAGTTGAGTTGAAGCAGCGCGAATTGTCTTGACAAGGTAAACGCTTTTCTTCTAATAGTATCGGACTAGGATTTGCCGAGGATTGCGGATGGTGCAGCATTTGGCCGACCATCTTGACTCTCCTCGATTGAACAAGTCATGCCAAGTGCCGTGGGCCCCAGCAGTTTCAATGCATCGTTTGGGGATTTGATTCAGGAAAGCCAGTAGACGAAGCTCGCGCGGGAAGCCGGAAAGACGGGAACTTTCATTGTCTGGTCCCTTCATCTTGGTGGAATGCGCCAGGAGGTCCAAGAAGACAGATGCGCCGATCAAAGGATAGTTACGATATGCGAGGCGAATCGATGTGTTATTCCGACCTCCTGCTGCTCAGTGACGATGGCTTGATGCAGGAGGTTTGCGCGGGTAACAGCGATGCATTTGCCGTAGTTTTCAAGCGCTACCATCGCCTGGTGCATACGGTTGCACTTCGCATATTGCGAGATGCCGCGGAAGCTGAGGACGTGACGCAGACGGTATTCCTTGAAATCTTTCGAAACGCGGTACAGTTTGACTCACGCAGAGGCATACTTAAGGTATGGCTTCTTCAGTACGCTTACAGTCGGAGCATGAACCGTCGCAACTACCTTCTGGTTCGCCATGCTTATGACGACAAAGAGTTCAGCTCGATCGATGAGGCCGAGACATTCTGGGCTCCGGCGCGTCTACTGGTGCAGGAAGCAAACCAGCTTTCCTGCGAGGCAATGACTTGTTTGTCGGCGTCACAGCGAGAAACCATTGAAATGTTCTTCTTTGAAGGATTGACCTACAGGGAAATTGCAACGCGCACAGGTAATTCCTACGCAAATGTACGCCATCATTACTACCGGGGACTAGAACAGATGCGGGCCTTCTTCGAAGTCCTAACATTTAAACGGTCCAAGGCAAAAGTGAGGGTTGGCGCGAAGGATTTAGGGGCATGACCGTGCAGAAACACGATGTTTTTGAAAAGACTTGCGCAGCGGCCAGCTTGGGGAAAGCCTCGCCAGAGGATCTTGTGAAGCTGGAGCGGCATGTAGTGGATTGCCCCAGCTGCTGGCAGGCTTATCACGAATACGTAAGCGCCGCTGCATTCGAGTTTGCGTCGGTCACGCAGGATATCAGGCTGTCCTCCAATGACGCGAAAGAATGCCTGGATTCGGATCTGTTCATCCGGCGTTGGTTCGATCGAGCGGAACGGGAAGGAATTGCATTCTCCAAGGAGGTGCGGCGCCCTATCAGCCGCGATAAGCGAACTCAATGGCTTCTATCCCCCATCCTGATTTGGAGGGAATATGCCACGCCCCTGGTCTATGCAACGCTCGTAGTGTTGGCGTTGTCGACTGGTTACATGTACTGGGAGAGTACGGAAAATACGGCGGTGGGCGTGGGGCGAAACTCCGGGTCGCAAGATGCTTCTGCATCCTCGCTCGCAATGCGTACCCTGGAATTGACGGCGGCCAATCAAACGCTAAAAGTGGAAATCTATCGTTTGAATTTAGAGCTGGCCGATGCCGAACACCGGCTCAGTGCCTCTGAGGCCAGCAGCCAGAATGCAATCGCCCAGGAACACAGAGATTTTTCTGCCCAACGCGATCTAATGCAATTGCAAGCACTTCAGTTGCAAACGCAATTGCAGGCAAGCCGGAACGAACTTTCAAAGCTGCAATCCCTTGCTGGCGACCGGCAACAGGAAGCGGAAGAGCAACGAAAGCGCGCGGGCGGCCTGGAGACAAGTCTCGCAGTTGCACAAAATGACTTGAACGACATCACTGGGAAATTGAAGGAACAATCGGCAGCGCTTGCACGGGAGCGCGAGCTTCTTGCCATGGGCCGCGACGTGACAGACTTAATGGGTGCGCGCAATCTTCATATTCTGGATGTCGTAGATACAGACTCCCGAGGCAAGACTCGGCCTGCTTTCGGCCGAATCTTCTTCACGGAAGGGAAGTCGTTGGTGTTTTACGCCTACGATCTAAATGAAGCGAAGATGCAGAAGGCCAACCTTCAATACCAGGTGTGGGCAAAAAAGGAAGGCCCCAATCGCCCGGTTCGAAGACTCGGTATCTTCTATTCCGATGACAAGGCGCAAAACCGCTGGGTGTTCAAGTGCGATGACGCCAAGGTCGTGAAGGAGATTGACTCTGTCTTTGTCACGCTTGGCCGGCCCAATAGCGATTCGACCCGCCCAGAAGGCTCACCCTTGATGTTTGCGTATTTGCATGGCGTGCCCAACCATCCGTAGTGCTTGTCTTTGCTTCTTCGGATGCTCTCGCCAAAGGGACGACCTCCTTGCTCAGGCATCCCCACCATTCGATTGAGATAAAAATAAATCAATTTGTTGGGACAATTGGAGTGGCCTCCAGGAATACTGGACAGGAGGACCATTCGTGAACAATTTCCGTTTCGTCGGAAGTAGATTTAGCGCGATCGCCGTTCTGGTTGCCGTTGCCTTAATGTTCATTTGGTGCGGTAGAGGAATTGCGCAAGTGGAGACAGCGTCTTTGTCCGGACGCGTGACAGACCAGACAGGCGCAATCGTCATAGGCGCTCGAGTTGAAATCAGGAACACGGAAACTGGTATCGTGTCCCTGGTCGAAACGAATAATGACGGCATTTATACTGCGC
>Ga0181516_10001586_pt1 | contig 17225 bp, 14 predicted proteins | sample PEATcosm2014_Bin_25_FD_121104 | JGI IMG/M metagenome (GOLD analysis project Ga0181516, IMG submission 121104) | Peatland microbial communities from MTU Mesocosm Facility, Houghton, MI, USA - PEATcosm2014_Bin01_10_metaG | ecosystem: Environmental > Terrestrial > Soil > Wetlands > Peat | place... | reverse complement strand
TGTGTCGACGACGCTTCCGAGCGAGAGGAAATTGGGAATCGCCGCGGCCATGTAGGCCGTGACCGCGACGAGGAGGAAGACGGGAATCGCGTTGTCGACCCATTTTCTGCCGAGCAACTCGCCGACGACATGATCGGGCACATATCGATAGCGCAGCCTGGTGACCAACTCGGCGATCATTTCGACGTCTTCCCAATGCATGAAAAAAGCGCTGAGACGTTTCTTGCGGCTCAGCGCTTTCGTGAGCCCAAGGAGGGACTATTTCTCGAGGTTCTTCACGCTCCAGCACAGACCCGGGCGGAGGGTTTCCTTTGTGATCCTGGTGGTCGGGCTGTAGATGACGATCTTCTCCTTGCCGGCCGGGAGACCGGACTCGAGAATCACCTGGATCACGTCGTTCAAGTCGCGGCCGATGTCCATGACGTGATAGGCGACCTCTTCCTGGAACACGCCTTTCTCGACGTTGTCGCAGGCCATCTGCTCGCCGCCGCCGGAGGTGACCAGCGCAATGGACTTGCCGGATTCCTTGATCGCGGCCGCTGCCCCGAGATCCATGACGTCCCAGAACCCCACCACGCCGCAGAGATCCGGGTTCTGCTGAATCACGGTCGCGATGACGTTACGCGCCTTGTTCGCGTCCCAATCGGCGGCCTGATTGGCGACGAGCTTGATCTCGGGGTGCTTGGCGAGGACGTTCTCGGCCCCCTTCAACATTCCGCTGTCCGACCCGGCGGTCGGTTGCCCGACCAAAATCGCGACCTTCCCGCTTGTTCCGGCGCCGCAGCGATCGACGATCGCTTGTGTCTCCGCTTCGCCGACGGCGATCCAATCGGCGCCGACATAGGCGTCGGAATTGTAGTTCGACCGCATGCTGACCTGGATGACGTGAATGCCGGCGTCTTCGGCGCGCTTCAGCAGCTTCGCGTAGGACTGGACGTCGAGATTATGAGCGATGATGACATCCGGCTTTTCCGAGATCAGGGCCGTGATCGCCTGCGCGCCGACGTCGGCGCTCAGATGCGGATCGCGAATCTCGAGCTTCATCCCGAGGCGGTTGGCCTGTTGCTTCAACGCCGACGCCCATCCCTCGGTGAGATCGATGCCCATCGTGCTCGGCACGAAAGCGATCGTCTTGCCGTCGAACGTCTTGATGTAATCGGCGCGTCTTGGATCATCCATGCCCGCGGCGATCGCGTATCCCGCAATCCCTGTCAGCGCCACGGCGATCCCGATTGTCGCGAAGACATTTCCCTTTTTCATGCGATATCCTCCCTCATTGCCGTTCAGGTTCTAAATGTCGCCCTGTTGCGAGATCTGCTCGTCGAGCGGATTGAGAATGCTGTCGATGACGATCGCGGCGAGCAGGATCAGACTGCGGATCACGTTTTGCAGCGTGTATTCGATGTTCATGATGGTCATCCCGTTGAGCAGGATGCCGATCAGCAGGGTGCCGACGATCACGTTGCGGATGCCGCCGCGTCCGCCCGAAAAACCAATGCCGCCGATGACGACGACCAGGACGACGTCGTAGATCAACGACGAGTTGGCGACGGCGGTGTCCATGCTGGCGACGGCGGTCGCGGTGATGATGCCGGCGAGATACGCGACCGACGCCGCGATCGCGTATTGCAGGACGACGACCGGGCGCACCGGAGCGCCCGAGATGCGCGCCGCCGCCGGATTGTCGCCAATCGCGTAGGTGAAACGCCCCGCCTTGGTGAAACGCAGGAAGACAAACCCCAGCAAGGCGACGATTGCGAAGAACAGGATCGGAGTCGGCAGCCCGAAAACGAACCCGCCGCCAATCCAGGCAATGCCGGAAGCGCTGGCGGGCATATAGACGACGAAGAGAGGCACGAGGGCCCAGCGGGCGAAGCCGTAGATGAACGAGGCCATGCCCAAAGTCGCGAACAGCGGGGGCATTTCCACGTAAGCGATCAGCACGCCGCTGAGTACGCCGGCCGACAAAGCGAACAGATAGGCCAACAGCATCGCGAGCAGGATCGGGACGCCGCCATTGGCGAGATGGAGCGTCCAAGCGGCCGACATCGCGTAGATCGCGACGATCGCCAGATCGATGCCGCGCCCAATGACAAGAATCGCCATCCCGACGCCAAGAATGCCCAAAACAGACACACTGCGCACCAGCGTAATCAGATTGCCGGAACTCAGAAACCCATTCAGAGAAAACGAAAATATACAAAACATCGCAACTGCAATTAAGAATACGATCTTCTCCTGCGTCCAAGACACCTTTCTCAACCGCGCGAGCATCGTTTCCTCAAATCGCTATTCTCAGACGCCGAAGCGCTGTTCTGCAGGCGGCTGTTGTTTCTTGCTCGTCAAACGACACCGCCTGATGATGTGACGTTATCAGCTTCGATCGTGCGACGGCTTGCGCGACAGCGCATGGTTTTTGCTCGGCAGCGCAGAAATGACCTCATCCGATCAAGCGGACAGGCGCCGCCGGCCGGAGCGGCTCCGACTCGCGGTCCCTGGGACTCCTGCGCCGAAGGCGCGCAGCTAAGGCCGGACGGCGCCAAAACCGAAGGCGCGCGCCGAGTCGGGGAAGAAGAAACGTCGGCCCGAAAGCGCCCTCCACCACTTGCGACAGGAGGTCGACGCCCCCCTCTGCGCATGCCGTGCGGGACAAGCAAGCATCGGCCGCGTTTCCGGCGATCCAACTATTCGCGGTCTCCGCGCGGCGACACTGCCCAATTGGCGAGTGTGGCGTCTTTCATGGAAGACCCGACGCGCCGGACGTCCTTCTCACGTCCGACGGCCGCAAACCAAATTGCGTGCGAAAGAGATTGCTGAAATGGGAAGAACTGTTGAAACCCATCGAATATGCAATCTCTGTGATCGTTTTCGTCTCGTGCTGCGGCGAAGAGAGCAGATCGTAGCAGCGTTGCAATCGTCGCGTCCGCAGCCATTCGGAAGCCGACATGCCCATCGGATGAAACAGCTGATGAAGCGTGCGCAGCGAGACGCCGTTTTTCTTGGCGATGTCGGCCAGCGACAGATCGGGATCGCTCAGATGCTCGTCGATGTAATTCTTCACCAGCAGCAAGCGGCCGCCCTGCACGCACGACTCGCTCAACGGCCGCCGATCGGGTTCTGCGCTGATCGCCAGGGCAAGGATATCCATGAACCGCTCGCCGAGTTTGGCCCGCGATTGCGGGTCGAGATTGGCCCCTTCCAAGGCCAGCGCCGAGCAGAATTCAACGGCGATCCGACCAAGTCCTCGGCTGAGATTGAGATGCGCGGTGAGCGGCGGACGCGCTGAATCGAAGCGGCTGGCGAAGGCCATGCGCGGAAGTTCGACCCAGAACGAGCGCAGTTTGGTGTCGCAGCGCAGCTCGTAGGGTTCGTTCGCGTTGAACAATGCGCCGAGGCCGGCGTGCATGGTCATCGAAGACCTGGCTTGGCGGATATTGATGCTGCCGCTTTGCGCCAGCCCCATGAAGTAGCAATCCTTCTCGAGTTGGGCGATGTGCCGGCTCTGGCGCATCACCGACTGCGGCGAGGACAGCGTGTCCGTGAGAGTCACTTCGCCAAATCGGATCTCGCGGACAAATCCGTCATAGGCGCTTTGCGATTCGGCGGCACAATCGACGCGCAAGTAGATTTCGCAGATGGCGTCCTGCCACGCTTGACGACGTTTGTCCGCCGGAAGGGTTTTGCTGTCGAAAATAGTCTGCATCGCTTCCTCCCAAAGCGCCAATCCGAGCGAGCCAGTGGCGCTTTTACGCCTCCTGAGCCATGTCCGCCGCGTCGCCCCGAGGACCGTCGCGTTCTCGTTCGCCGGAGCCGCCAAACCCCGACAGATCAGTGACCTAAGCGGCCATGTCCATCGTTCGATGCAGGCCCAAACCGTACTATCAGCCCTCCTGGAGGGCAAGAGCGCCCCGCCGCGCGCAGGTCCCAGACGCCGGTAGCGACAATGGAGCGGAAGCGCCCGAGAATTGGCCGTCGCGCGCGGCCTCCGCAGCCTCGCCGAAACGACGATTGCGGCCTTGGGCCGATCGGATCGAACGTCCGTCGGCGGGAATGGTCCCCGCCGACGGATAAGCGCCGGATCAATGTCTCAAACCCTTCGTTGCCCCGCTGTGCTCGAGGGCTACTTGTCGACAGCACAGGTGAAATTGGCGGCGTCGTTCGTGTCTCCGTCGCCCTTGTACCAGGCCCTTTGCGGATAAGGACAAAGCGGACGCTGCATCTCAATCCCCTTGGACGCGTCGTTGCCGACATATTTGGTCGCGATGACCTGCGCCGGCGCGACGCCGTCCTCGACCCAATGCGCAAGCGCGGTGAAAACGTCGTGCGCGGCGTCGCTCGATGGCGGCCATAGTCCGCCGAAAGCCGTCGAGTCGAACCGGTTCGGACCCGCGCCGCCGAAGCAATGGCCCATGCCGGGAACCATGAAGAGTCTGGCGAACTCCTGCGCCTTCGTTTCGCCGCCGAACGCGCTGACCGCCTTCTTGTAGAGGTCCACGGTCTGGAATTCCGGAACAATGGGATCCGCCCAACCCTGGAAGATGATCAGCTTTCCGCCGCGGTCGCGGAACTTGGCGAGATCCCCGACTGCTGCGCCATTCAGGATTGGCCCGAGCGCGGCGTCGACCTTGGCCATGTCCGTCTCGACGTTGAAGTCACGCCAATTCCAGTCCGCGCCGAACACCCACTTGAAGAGGCCGTCAAAGGCCGGCTCACCCGGCGCTTTGCCCGGCGCCTCCAGGAAACCCCAATTGAAAGGCCCCGATTCGCTACCCGGCGCCCAACCGTAGAAGAGCGGTTTCCCTGTCTTATCGACGGGACCGGTATAGAAAGCTTTCGCAGTCTCGACCTCCTCGGGCGACAGGCAACCGTCGTCGGCGGCGCCCTTACAGGTCAGCGCCGCGGGATCGAAGTTGCAGCCGGTGGGATCGGCGATGAATGGATCGGACTTGAGGCCGTTATTCTTGGCGCCACAAGCGGCCACGGCCGACTTCGTGAGGAGAGCGAGCTTGGCGTCGGAGAGCTTGTGTTCCGGTTTCAGGTTCGCGGCTTGGTAATCCCACACGGCGACCGCATGCCCCCATGTCCGGTTGACGACCGGGGCGCCGGCGAGAATGCCGTCGAAGTCCTCGGGATAGTATTGCGCTTCAATGAGGCCCTGCTGGCCGCCCGTCGAGCAGCCGGAGTAATAGGCGTGCTTGGGGTCGGCGCCGTAGAACGCCTTCTCGATTTGCTTGCCGACAACCGTCGCCACGTGGGTCGACAGACTTCCCCAGTCTTTCCACTTTTGCGGATGACCGACGAGCGCGTCGCCGTTCAGCGGCGTCGCCGGCGCCGTTCCCATATCGGTCACGGCGGAAGCGTAGCCTCGCTTGATGGCGGCTTCCATCGCGCCGTAATTGTAGGCGAGAATCCCCGAGTAGCCGCCGTTGCCGATGGCGTGGAAGACGCCCTTCCAACTCTCCTTCGGCAGCCACAATTCCAGGCCAATGTTCGAGTCGGGAGCGGCGTTGATCGAAGCGACCACGCGGCAAAACGCCGGCATGTCTTTCCGCGTCACCTTGTCGGACGTGACGTAATCGCCGGCTGGAATCGATTCCGCGCTCTTGATCGTCGTGTCGGCAATCTTCAGGTTGGCCAGTTCCTCGCACCCCGCCGCCCACGACGGCGCCGACCAGAAGGGCGCTGAAAACGCGACTGCGGTCGAAACCAAAATTTTCATTCGAAATGCGCGGCTGCTCTTGTCCACCATGCCATCCTCCCCTTCAGAGGCGCGCTAACGCCGATTCGGTTCTTCTCAGGTGGCGGCGTCGACGCGTTGCGCGAGGCGCTCCATCCGGATTGGCGACAAGAAGGGCTAGCGGCGGGATCGAAGTAAATGTTCGTAGCCGCCATAGACTCGGATGATGGATATTTGCGAAGCACATAATGCGTGGGCGACGTTTCGGATCCACGCCCATTTGCACAGTCGGCCCATGATGAACGGCGCGGCGCTCCGTTCCGCGCCGAATTCGGCGGGCCATGATCGCTGTCAGCGGCGACGACCTAGCGGCGGCGCGACCGAAAACACGCGCTCGCGGGTCGGCCGCCGCCGACCCCGGGCCCGGCCGCCCGTCAGACCTCCAGCCATTCCTTGCGAACCGCCGCGGCCTGTTCGAGTTCCTTTGGCGTTCCTTCGTAGACGATCTTGCCGTGCCCCATCACGTAGAGTCTCTTGCTGATCTTCAACGCGATCGTCAGCTTTTGCTCGACCAACAGAATGGCGACGCCCCGCCCGGCGATTTCTTCTAGAAACTCGCCGATATGCTCGACCATCTTCGGCGACAGCCCCTCGGTCGGTTCGTCGATCATGATCAGGTCCGGATCGCCCATCAGCGTTCGGCACACCGTCAGCATCTGCTGCTCGCCGCCGGAAAGCACGCCGCCGGGGGTATCGGCGCGATCTTCCAGTTGCGGGAACATGCGGAACATGTCGCGCATCGTCCAGCGGCTTGCCGCCTTGCCGGACTTCTCGCCGAGTTGAAGATTTTGCCGAACCGTCAGCCCCGGGAAGATGTCGCGCGTCTCCGGCACGAAACCGAGCCCCTTGCGCGCCGTTTGATGCGGTTTGTGGCCGGCGATGTCCTCGCCTTTGAAGCGGATAGAGCCCTTGGGCGGCACGTTGCCCATGATCGCCTTGATCGTCGTCGAGCGTCCGACGCCGTTGCGGCCGAGCAGGCTGACGATCTCCCCCTCGCGGACATGGAAAGTGACGCCGTGAAGGATGTGGCTCTTGCCGTAGTAGGCGTGGAGATCCTCCACTTCGAGCAATTGGGCGCTCATTGGTGGCTCACCTGTCCGAGATAGGCTTCACGCACTTCGGCGTTCTCGCGGATGCGGTCGGGCGTATCAGTCGCGATGATCTTGCCGTAAACAAGAACGGAAATGCGATCGGCCAGATTGAATACGACGCTCATGTCGTGCTCGACCATGATCAACGTCTTGCCCTCGGTCACCTTGCGGATCAGCGCCACGGCCTGTTCCGTTTCGCTGTTGTTCATGCCCGCCGTGGGTTCGTCGAGCATGATGACGTCCGCACCGCCGCCGATGGTCACGCCGATTTCCAGCGCCCGTTGCTCGGCGTAGGTCAGGACGCCCGCCGGCACGTCGCGCCGCCCAGTCAGACCGATCTGCTCCATCAGCCATTGCGCGCGTTCGCGAACGTCGCGGAGCCGTTCGATGGAACGCCAGAACGCATATTTGTGGCCGAGCGACCACAGGGTGGCGCAGCGCAGATTCTCGTAGACCGACAATTTGGGGAAGATGTTGGTGATCTGGAAGCTGCGTGACAGGCCTCGGCGATTAATCTCGAACGGCGGCAGGCCGGTGATGCGCTCGCCATGCAGATACACTTCGCCAGACGTCGGTCGGATGCGTCCGCTGGTGAGATGAAACAGCGTCGATTTGCCGGCGCCGTTCGGACCGATGATCGCGTGCCGTTCGCCGTTTTCGATGTCGAGCGAGACACCGCGAATGATCGACATGGCGCCGAAGCTCTTGCGCAGATCGTGCAGGGACAGAGCGGCGGTCATGCTGGATCTCGCGAATGGAGCCGTTCGTTCACGGCGCCCCATGCGTCGCCGACCCGTGGCCAGAGCAGCCGGACCGCGGCGACGCCGAGCCCGAACAGCAGCGCTGCGACAATCCAGGGCGGCGCGGTCGCGGCGTCGAGGTCCACGCCGAACAGACGCACCACCGAGCCCTCGCTCTGCACCAACTCGAACTGCCGGTTGGCCAGTTCAATCAGCATGATCGCGCCGACGCCGGCCGCGGCGAACGCCGGCGTCACGAGGGCGTAGGAGGGCGCGAGTCGCCACAACTGCCCGCGCAGCGCCGCCTGCCGGTGTAGCTTGACCCAGCCGACGACGCCGTCGGGCGCGTAGAGAACGACGCCGATGAACATGAGGCCGAAGTAAAGCTGCCAGACGCTCGAAACGTCGGACAGCGTGATCTGCAAGAAGGTGACGATCACCGCGCCGACGATCGGTCCGGTGAATGAACTGACCCCGCCGATATAGGCCATGAACAGCGCGAGACTGGATTGCTCCGCGCCGAGTTGCTCGGAATTCATGATTTCGAAATTGATCGCCGTCAGCCCGCCGGCGATCCCAGCGAAAAAGGCGGCGAAACAGAACGCGATCATCCGCAGCACGCGCGGCGAATAGCCGACAAATTCGACGCGCTCGGGGTTGTCGCGCACCGCGTTGCACATGCGCCCGAACGGCGTCAGGGTCAGGGCGTACATCGCGACGATCGAAATGAAGCACCACGCCGCGATGAGATAGTAGACCTCGATCTGAGGCCCGAATTTGTGCCCGAAAAGCGGCGCCAACGCAGAGCGGTTGCTCGTGATCCCTTCCTCGCCGCCGAAAAACGTCCGCAGGATGAAGGAACTCGACGACACGAGTTCGCCGATGCCGAGCGAAATCATCGAGAAAACGATGCCGGCGCGCTTGGTCGAAACGAGGCCGAACAGGAAGCCGAAGCCGAGCCCGGCCAGACCGCCGACGAGCGGAATGAGCGCCACAGGCACGCCGAGCTTCGCGTGGATGACGACGTTCATCACGTGGATGGCGACGAAGCCGCCAAGGCCGAAGTAGACCGCATGCCCGAACGACAGCAGGCCTGTCTGTCCCAGCAACATATTGTAGGACAGGGCGAAGATGATCATCGTTCCCATGACGCTCATCATCGTCAGCGCCGAGCCCGAAGCGAACACATGCGGCGCTGCGACGAAAAGCGCCGCTATCGCCAGCCAAGGCGCGAAAGAGCGCAGAGCGGAAGTCATGTTTCACGCGTTCCCATAAGCCCGGTCGGCCGCACGATGAGCATGAGAACGAGCAAGACGTAGGGAATGATCGGCGCGAGTTCCGCGACGGTCACCTGCCAGAGATCGCCGAGGAAGGGCGGCGCCGCCGAACCGAATATCCCCGCCAACGAATAATTCATCGCCACGGCGAAGGTCTGCACCACGCCGATCAGCAGTGAGGCGACGAAGGCGCCGCCGAGCGAGCCCAAACCGCCGACGACGATGACGACAAACAGGATCGGGCCAAGCGAGGCGGCCATGGACGGTTGCGTGACCAACGCCGGACCGGCGATGACGCCCGCAAGACCGGCGAGCGCCGCGCCCGCGCCGAACACCAGCATGAAGATTTTCGGCACGTCGTGGCCGAGCATCGCGACCATGTCAGGATGGGTCAGCGCCGCCTGAATGATGATGCCGACGCGCGTGCGCGTCAGTCCAGCAAGGAGCGCAGCGAACATCGCCACCGCCGTCAGCAACATGAACATGCGATAGGCCGGATACGTGGTGTCGAACAGACGAAATGCGACGAAATCCAGCGAAGGCGGAACGCGATAATCGACCGGCAGCTTTCCCCAGAAGATCTGCACGAGTTCTTCGATCACGAACGCCAGGCCGAATGTGAACAGCAGCTCGGAGACGTGGCCGAGGCGGTGCAGGCGGCGCAGGCCGTAGCGCTCGACCAGCGCCCCGATTGCGCCGACGGCGATCGGCGCGATGAAGAACCCGGGCCAGAAGCCGATCCGGCGGCTGATCTCGAAACCGAAATAGGCGCCCACCATGTAAAAACTGGCGTGGGCGAAGTTGAGCACGCCCATCATGCTGAAGATCAGCGTCAGGCCGCTCGCCATCATGAACAGCAACATGCCGTACAGCACGCCGTTCAGGGTCGAGAATGTGATGAGTTGCAACATTGGAGCCTCGAGTCCAGCAGGACGACGGCGGCGGTCGCCCGCCGCCGCGCAATTCCCGTTTACGGACGCTCCATCTGGCAGGTCGTCGGCAGAACCGTGTCGATCGCCTTGACGGCGCCGATGGTCTTCCAACCCCAGCCGGTGCCTTCTTCGTCGAACTTCGCGCCCGGATCGAGCGGGCCGATGCTGGCGATGTACAAGTCCGTGAAGAACTGATGATCGTCTTTGCGGATCCACGCGTCGCCGCCGTCGAAGGCCTCAACCTTCATGCCCTCGAGCTGCGCCGCGATTGACTTCGCGTCGTCAGCCTTGGCCAGGGTGATCGCCTTGGCGAGGACATTCATTTCATTGACGGCGCGCGGATACCAGACGCTCATGCCCTCCTTGGCGCGAAACTCCGTCTCGAACTTCTGCGCCGCCTCGGGCGCCGAATTTGGAAAGCCTTCCTGGACTTCGAAAATGCGATGCGCCAATCCGGTCGGCTTGATTGCCGTCGGACCGCCGACCGCGCTCGCGTAGTAGGTGTACCAGTCCGTTTGCAGCCCCGCGTCGGCCGCCGACTTGAGCAGCAGCGTCATGTCCTGGCCCCAGTTGCCAGTGATCACCGAGTCCGCTCCCGAAGCCTTGATCTTGGCGATATAGGGGGAGAAATCCGTGACCTTCAATAACGGGATCAGTTCGTCGCCGACGATCTGAATGTCGGGACGCTTCTTGGCGAGCATCGCGCGCGCCGCCACGTGCACGGCTTGACCGAACGAATAGTCCTGGTTGATCAGGTAAACTTTCTTGATGCTCGGCCGATCGATCATGAAAGTCGTCAACGCCGCCATCATCATGTTGACGTCGGCCTCAAAGCGAAAGTGCCAATACGAGCACTTGTCGTTGGTCATCACGGGATCGATGGCGCCGTAGTTGAGGTAGAGGATTTCCTTGCCGGGATTGCGTTGGTTGAACTTGGTCACCCAGTCTTCCAACGCGATGCCGACTGAAGAACCGTCGCCTTGGATGATGATGTGGATGCCCTGGTCGGCGGCCTTCTGCGCCTGAATCAGGGTCTCCTGGGGATTGCCCTTGTTGTCGAGGGGGACGACCTCAAGCTTTTTCCCGTTCAGCCCACCGGCCGCGTTGACCTGCTCAGTCAGAAACATGTAAGTCTTCAGGCCGCCTTCGCCGGTCGAGGCGCCGCCGCCCGACAACGGATCAATGTAGCCGATCTTGATCGTGTCCTGCGCCAGGGCGGGCGCCGCCGACAGGCACAACGCCAGCGCACAGCCAGCCAATCCAGACTTCATTGCTTTATCCTCCCTTTAGCCACATGGACCATGTCGCCGAAAACCGCGAAGCTTTCCGCGATGGTCTGTCCGATTTCGCCGTCGCCCGAGGTCACAAGCGGGCGAACATTGCGCGCTTCGGTCTCGGGCACGATCGACGCGGAAGTCACATCAAACAGGCGTCCGTAGACTTCGAACGGGTGGCGCAATAGGCGCAGGGTGGGAGGGCAAAATGAATGTGATTAGTGCCTACACAATCGGAAAATAAATGTGGTTGGCGCACATAAGGCGCCGACGCATTCCTGGTGCTGGCGAAACTTTGTGCAGGCGATGCATCGGCGCCTGTGGCGTCGGAAACGGCGAGTCCCTTGTGGCGTCTGTCTCGCGCACGGCTCAGGATCCGTCTGGCGATGAACTGCGGCGCCGGCCCCCTGGCCGCGCAGGACGGCGGCTGCCGTTCGCCTGCCGCCGCAGTTTCCGGTTTACGAACAGGCTGTCTTTCGGGTCGTCAACGGGACGTGGTCTGCCGCTGAATTTTCATCCGGCGGGTATTGCGGCCTCGGCTGCGATGAGCGCGTCGAACCGGAAGCCGAGGATCCCCATCTGAATGCGGCGAGGCTCTTTGATGAACGTCGGAAAAGTTGCGCAGCGCGGCGGCGGGTGTTCGCCCGCCGCCGTGACTTTCCGTTACGGGCGGTCCATCTTGCAGGTTGTCGGCAGGACCGTGTCGATCGCCTTGACCGTGCCCACGGTCTTCCAGCCCCAACCCGTCCCCTCTTCGTCGAACTTGGCGCCGGGATCGAGCGGGCCGAAGCTGCCGACGTACAAGTTCATAAAGAGCTGATGGTCGTCTTTGCGCATCCAAGCGTCGTCGCCGTCGAAAGCCTCGACTTTCATGCCCTCGAGCTGTGCGGCGACGGACTTGGCGTCGTCGGCCTTGGCGAGATTGATCGCCTTAGCGATCATCCGCATTTCATTGACGGCCTTCGGATACCAAAGGCCCATGCCGACCTTGGCGCGGAACTCCGTCTCGACTTTCTGCGCCTCCTCGGGGGCTGAATTCGCGAAGCCTTCTCCGACCACGAAAACGCGATTCGCCAACCCAGTTTGCTTGACCGCCGTCGGGCCGCCGACGAGGCTCGCGTAGTAGGTGTACCAGTTCGTTTGCATCCCCGCGTCGGCCGCCGCCTTGAGAAGCAGCGACAGGTCCTGTCCCCAATTGCCGGTGATCACGGTGTCCGCGCCGGACGCCTTGATCTTGGCGACATAGGGGGAGAAATCCGTGACCTTCAGCAACGGAACCAGTTCGTCGCCGACGATCTGAATGTCGGGACGTTTCTGACTGAGCATGGCGCGCGCTTTGGCGGCGACGGATTGACCGAAGGAATAGTCCTGGTTGATCAGGTAGACTTTCTTGATGTTCGGCTGGCCCAACATGAAGGTGGTCAGCGCCGCCATCCTCATGTCGACGCTCGTGTCAAAACGAAAGTGCCAGTATGAGCACTTGTCGTTGGTCATGACCGGATCGATGGCGCCGTAGTTGAGATAGAGGATCTCCTTGCCTGGATTGCGTTGGTCGAACTTGGTCACCCAATCGGACAGCGCGATGCCGTTCGAAGAGCCGTTGCCCTGGATGATCATGCGGATGCCCTGGTCGGCGGCCTTCTGCGCCTGAATCAAGGTTTCCTGCGGATTGCCCTTGTTGTCGAAGGGGACGAGCTCGAGCTTCTTGCCGTTCACCCCACCGGCCGCATTGATTTCATCGGCCAGGAAATTGAAGATCTTCAAGCCGCCTTCGCCGACCGAACCGCCGCCCCCCGACAGCGGATCAATATAGCCGATCTTGACCGTATCCTGCGCCAAAGAGGGCGCCGCGGACAGGCACAACGCCAGCGCAAAGCCGGCTATTTCAGATTTCATCGTTTCCTCCCTCTAGGCCTTTTGAATTGTTGCGCCTGAAGCCGCGAAGCTCTCGGCAATCGTCCGGCCGATCCCGCCAACGCCCAAGGCCAAAAGCGCGCGAACATTGCACGCGCCGATTCCGGCCATAGTAACGTTGACGCGCAATAGGCGCAGGGTGGGAGGTCAAAATGAATGTGAATCGCAGCTATACAGTTCGGAAATAAATGTCGAACACATACACAACGCCTCGGCATATGTCCGTGCCGTTCTTTCCAGTCGTGTAGCCGGATTGCTGGATCGGCTGGATCGAGCGCTCCAACAGACAGTCCTTCCAACCGCCGAGGTTCAGCTTGGTCCAGTCGCCGTCGATACGGCGGACGCCGGCCGCTCCATATTTCGCCGCCTCGGCCAGAAGCCCAGCGACAATTTTAGGAGAAGCCTTGTCGCCGTTGATCAGAAGAGCGAACGTCGCGGCCCGAACGAGGCGCCGGTCGCCTATAGCTCGCGTCGCCATGTCGGCGTGCTTCGATCGAGTCCTCTGTAGCCAAACGAATTTGCGCGGGCGCCTTCGCTTCCGAGGTTGATCGCGTTTTGCTGAGTGGCGAGGCGTTCGATCGGATGTGAGTATTATCCGAGACTACCGCCGCTTCCGGGCGTCAACGCGTGCGAAGCGCGACTGCCCGCGCAACGAGGATTGAAATGCGCGACATTTCTCAGCTCGCGTCGTTCGTCTTCGCGGCGCTCCTTGCCATTTCGGCCGCCGAGGCCGCTGGACGCGGGGGGATTCCTCCAGTCCGGCAAGCGCTCGAGAGCGACGAACCGACGATTGCCGATCCGACCCCGCGCGAAATCGTCAACTTCGCCGGGCCGCAAAAGCTGGGAACGATCATCGTCAACACGTCCGAACGGCGTCTCTATCTTGTTCTGCCCGGCCGGCAGGCGATCAGATACGAGGTCGGCGTCGGTCGCCCCGGATTTGAGTGGGCCGGCGTCGAACACATCGCCAACAAGCGCGAATGGCCCGACTGGACGCCTCCCAGCCGGATGTTGTTGCGCCGCCCCGATCTGCCACGTCACATGGCCGGCGGCATCGACAATCCGCTCGGCGCCCGCGCGATGTATCTCTCCGGCACGCTCTATCGCATCCATGGCTCGAACGAAGCTGACACGATCGGCCAAGCGGTTTCATCCGGCTGCATCCGAATGACCAACGACGATGTCGTTGATCTCTATGATCGCGCCAAGATTGGCGCGACCGTAATCGTCATGCGCTGACGGCCACGCGATCGCCGCCCGTAAGGGCCGGACGACGTCTTGCGCATCGCGCTACGCGATCCTCACGATTTCCGCCGCGATCCCCTCGGGCGAAAAACGAGGTCGAGGCGCGCCCCGGCGGTCGCGCTTTCAGGCATATCCGGCTTTTCGGCCGTTTCAAGTTTCTGGCGATCGTGACGCCGCTGGTTCGCGCGTAGCGCGTCGGCGCCGTCTCCGTCTTAGCCAGGCGCGATCAGTCTTCCGTTCCAGTTTTCGTCAAGCGAGCGAAGAAAGGCGGTTATGGCCGCCAGCCCCTGGGCTGAGAGGGGGGAGCCTAGGGACTTAGCCTAAAGACACGGCTTACGCTGAAACTGGCGGCGATCTGGGAACTGTCGGCTGAGTAGTTTCCGAGCCTATCCCGTCGAGGCGCAACGCCCCAAACTGGGCGACCTGCGGGAATATTGAGCAATTTAGGCAAATAGGGGACCACCTCACTTGTCTGGGGGCGACGATCAATTCCTACATGAGACTTCGGGGCTCGGTGAAAAGATCGGGCGCGATCAAGCCGCCATGATCGAAGCCTCGCGCGAGGATGATCGAGGCGGGAGCGGCTTGCCCGCCATCGGAAACAAACGCGCCGCCGCCCATCCGGCGAGTCGCGCGGCGCCCCCGCCAGATACCGGAATGCGTGGGGCGCTCGGTGAGTTTCAATTTGGCGCGACAGATGGCTTCGCGCGGGCCGATGGCCGTGAGATCGAGAAAACCAGCGACGTCGCGTCCAGTCTGGCTCTCCGGAATCTGCGGGGCCTGGTGATTCTTATCGTGCTCGCCTTCCACTCTGTTCTGCCCTACCTCAGGCACGCTAGGTCGTCCGCGGTTCCTTTCGACCAGCCGCCCTACCAATGGCGCGCCTTTCCCATTGTTGACAGTCAGCGTTGGTTCGGATTCGATCTGTTCTGCGCCTGGCAAGACGTTTATCTGATGTCTCTGATGTTTTTTCTCTCGGCGGTCTTTGCGTGGCCGAGTCTCGCCCGCAAAGGAAGTCGGAAGTTTCTGGGCGACCGATTGCTGCGGCTAGGACCGCCATTTGTTTTCGGTGTAATCGTCGTCGCGCCGATCGCGCTTTATCCCGCCTACCGTGTGATTGCGGTCGATCCGAGTCTGATCGCCTATGGGCGGAGCTTCCTGGCGCTGCCCTTTTGGCCCAACGGGCCGATGTGGTTCCTATGGTTGCTATTGGCTTTAACCATCGCGCCTGCCGGACTGCGTCGTTTCGCGCCGCAATGGGTCGCGTTTCTCGGCCGCTTGTCGTCCGACGCCACTGCCCATCCATGCCGGTATTGTATCGGCCTGACGACGGTCGCCGCCATCGCCTATGTTCCGCTGGCGCTTGCCTTTACGCCTTGGAATTGGTCCGAACAGGGACCGTTTTCGCTCCAGCTCAGCCGCCCGCTCCTCTATGCCGTCTATTACCTGGCGGGTCTCGGGGTTGGCGCGAGCGGGCTCGAGCGCAGCATGCTCGCCGCCCAGGGAACTCTGGCGCGGCGCTGGAGTATGTGGCTGGCGGGCGCGTTCGCTTCGCTGCTGCTCTGGATGGGACTCGCCGGGTTGACATTGACCTATGCGGAATCGACTCCGTTGATTCTGCAAGTCGCCGCCGACGTCAGCTTTGCCTTGGCTGGCGCGAGCAGCTTCTTTTTCGTAATGGCGGCTTGCCTGCGCTTTGGCGCTGTTCATTCGCGATTGTTTGACGGTTTGTCGAAGAACGCCTTCGGCATTTACTTGCTCCACTATGCGCCACTGGTTTGGCTGCAATACGCCTTGCTGGACACCCCGTTGTCCGCCATCGCGAAGGCGATGATCGTCTTTAGTGGCGCGCTGCTCTTCTCCTTCGCTGCGACCGCCGCTATCCGATCCGGTCGGTTCGGGTCTCGACTGATCGGCGAGGCGCCGCGGGCGTTGGCGCCGCGCCCGCAAGACCAGAGGACTGCCCCCTCTTCGCCTGTAGGCGACGCGCGGACGATATGAGGCGCAAAAGTCGTCCATCTCTGTGATACGGCCGAAATCGATCACGCGTTGCGCAGAGGAATTGCATTCGAACCCGCGCGTTGCGTGCGAGCATGCAGTCCCATCGCTTTCAGGGCGACGCCGCCGAGAATCATGTTGACGCCGACGAGGAGACCCATTGTCCAGGCCGAGGTCCCCGGAAGATCGAAAATAATGATGCTCGCCAAGCCGATGTCGACGACGACGCTCGCCAACATCCAGGCCCAGCGCCCAGAGAACTGACGCCGGTGTTCGAAAGCGAACATGATCGACGCGCCCCCTTCGACCAAAAAGAACAGAACCAATATCAGCCGCATTGGGCCGACATTCTCAAATGGCCAACCCATCAGACCACCGTACAGATCGTGCGATTTATTCGCGATCAGGACAACGCCGACAGAAATCGCGAGCAAGGCCGATACGAGCGACCACCAGAACCCCGGCGCCTGTCGCGCCCAATAGGATGTCGCTAAGCCCGTGACCCCGCTGGCGAGAAAGAGCCAGCCCAAGACAATCGCCGCGTTCACGCTGGCGATCGATGGAACGACGGTCGCCAGGAGGCCCAACAAAACGAGAGCGGCTCCTTCGACAAGAAAGAGAATCCGGTGGCGATGGATGGATTCCTCGGCTGCTCCTGGAACGCGATCGCTGACGAGGGCTTGATTCCTGGCCATTGGAGGGAACATCCCTGCGATAGGACAGCGCTTTTGGGCGGGATCAGACTTCGGCGCGGCGTCACTGGGCTTTCCGCGGTCAGCGGCAGCTCCCGCTTGTGTGGCGTGACCGAAGTCGGCAAGTTTCGCTATGAACGCTTGCCGCCCGATCGCGCCAGCCTGTCTCGTCCGATTGGAAGCGAGACAAGCCTTGTGCGCGCTAGCTGTGAGCTTTCCATAGGTTGTCCATCCGGTCCGGACCGAGGAAGCTGAGGTTGCGAAGCTTCAGATGCCTTGGGGAGGACCGGATGAACATCCACAAGAATGCGCGTTTGACGCCGAT
>Ga0181516_10001585_pt1 | contig 17233 bp, 11 predicted proteins | sample PEATcosm2014_Bin_25_FD_121104 | JGI IMG/M metagenome (GOLD analysis project Ga0181516, IMG submission 121104) | Peatland microbial communities from MTU Mesocosm Facility, Houghton, MI, USA - PEATcosm2014_Bin01_10_metaG | ecosystem: Environmental > Terrestrial > Soil > Wetlands > Peat | place... | reverse complement strand
CTGCTCGTTTTAACTCGCTTCAGAGCAAAGGATCAGTTAACCAAAAACAAGAGCCATCGGGTAACACCCTTTTGGCACAACGATGCCCACCCTCGGGTAACAGTTACTTTTGGCGCACGGGGATTGAACAGCGGCATCGTCTTGCGCGGCCCGGATTCGCCTTCCGCGCCGCGCGCCGTGGGTCGTCCATCCGTGAACGCCTTCTCGGGCGCATGACAATCGGCGCAGGATTGCGCGTCATTGAATGACACGCCCCGGTCGAAAAAAAGTTTCCGGCCCAGCTCCACGCGTTCGGCGAGGAGCGGATTGTCGCGCGGCAAATCCGGAACGGGAAAGGTCGCGCTCATCTGAAACGGATACGGCGTGAATTTCGCCGGCAGGTAGAGCGGCGGCGGGTGCGCCACGGCGATTTCCGCGTCCGTCAATGGGGAAACCCGGCGCACGCGAAATGCGCCCGGCAAATTGACGACGAGCGCGGCGGAAATTGGATCACCATCGCGCGAGTGGGTTGACGACCCGTCCCTGCCGAACGAAAGCGGGCGCGGCGCATTCAGCAGCGTGGCGAGGTCGAAATCGAGTTCCAACCGGGTCTCATTGGTGACCGCGAGGGGCACGGCGAGCGTGATGCGCGTGGCGTTTGGGTCGCGCGCCAGATGGTAGGCCCAGCCGTCGAGTTCGCCGGCGGAGTTGCGCCACAAGCCTTCCAGTGCGAGAAAAACATATCCGCCCTGCCAGCCCCAATGCAGCCCGTCCAAATTCGGATTCAACGGATGGCCGGCCGGAAAGGATGCGGCATCGGCGTGATTCAGATTGGTATTAAGCCCGATCGTGAAGCGGACGGTTCGGAATTCGCCCGCCGGGATTCTATCCAACCAGATTGAATTCCGGTCCCGGTCGAAGTCCAGCCACGCCACCGAATTGGAAATTTCCAGCCACGAGCCGTCATCGCGCTGCAGCGCAAAATTGCTGACGAGATAGCTGACCCGCGTGATGGAGAATCTTTCACCCGCAGAAGTCTGGTAGCGCAATGACGCCGGCTGGAGATTTTCGCCCGAGACCACGGGTGTGATTTCAATTTGCAGCGCGGCGGCGGACGAGGCGGTCAGGCCGCAGAACATGCTAAAGCAAAGCGGGGTTGTCAGCTTCCAGTTCATTTTGTCGCGCAATCGCCCAAGTTCGTTTCAATAACCCGTCGAATCGAAGGCGGCGACGCCGGTGCGGCTGACCCGGTAGAAACGGGTGCTGTTGGTTCCCGCAACATTTGTTTCGGTTGCCGTCGCCGTGTTGTTGGTGGCCGTCAGTGTCAGCGCGAGATTGGTGGTCCACGTTGAAAGCAGGTTGCTGGAAACGTTGACCTGGTAAGTCCCGCCCTCCACGGCGCTCCAGGTGAGCGTGACATTGCCGGCGCTCACCACGGGCGCATTCAGGACCGCCGGCAAGTTGGTATCGCCCTTGAAATACAGGGTCAGCGGGGTGTCCGCATTCATCACGGTGACGGTCGTGGAACCGCCGGTGGGATTGCCAAAATACCAGCGGCCCGCGTTGTAGGGATACGCCGGCGAACCGTCCGCATTGATGGTCACAAAATACGCCCAGGTGCCGTTGGGATATTCCGGCGTGACACAATAACGCGCGTTAAACTCGTTCAAATCATAGAAGGCCGTGTAGCCGCCGACGGTGTTGGTGACCCCTTGCGCAAAACCAAGATCACCGAGGTAGTCGTAGTCCTCGGCGTAATGTCCCAGTCCGTAACTGATATTCCCACCGGCGCCACCGGACGTGTAAGTCGTGCCCGGCCCGTATTGGCTGGTCGTCAGCGTGGTGCGGCCTTCCGCCAGTTGCGCCCACACCGGCAAACTCGTGCGTCCGGAAACGGCCAGATTCGAGTTGCCGTAGCTGCCGTTCCTCAACACATAACCTGAAACCATGCGCCGCACGCCGCTCGCGGGATTGGTCGGGTTGGAATAACCGTAGGGACCGTAGAGCGGCAACCCGTCGTTCAACCAGCCGATGATGGGCGAGTGCTTCAAGTTCGAGTTGCCCGAGTTTTCTGAATACGTTTTCGTGCCGCCGTTGTAGTTCACATTGTCGCCAAGCAAATAACGTGTGGCGATGGGGTTGGCGTGCGAATGGTACTGGCCGCTCGGCTGCGCGTGATTGAAGGCGTAATCAAACGAAACGTATTCGTTGGTCCAGGCGTCCCGGTTCCAAATGCCGTCGCCAGTGCCGATGCCGGCGACGGGGTCGGCGTCCTCCGCGTGGGAATTGGAATAGGAATACCCATCCGAGGTGTTGTAAATGGCGACCCCGTCCACGAGAAACCCGATGGCCCCCATCCCCGTGAGCCGCGCAGTGCTGGTCGTCCCGGTGTAATTGGTGACGCCGGCCACGCCGCGCGGGAAACGGTACACCGAACTGCTGGTCCCCTGGTTCTTGGGCAGATTGGGATTGCTCCACGGTCCCATAACAAAGGCCGACAACCCGGTGTTCTTGATATAAACCCAACTCGCCGAGTAATCAATTTCGTGAACCCCGGCGTAAGTAGGACTGGACTGTCCGGTGCTGCCGCCGCCCCAAGTGGTGCTGGAGATGCCCGCAGCCCGGTTGTTCGTGCTACTATAAACCCGGGCGTACAGGCCGCTGTCGGCCGTAAACCACGAGGTGAACAGCGGATCCGCCTCTGCGGTCGCCGTGCGGTAAATCAAAACACTGACCACCAAAAGATCCCGGCAAATGATTTTTGTTTTCATAACGTGTTGACTCCAATGTGCGTTCCGATTGTTAAGAGATTATGTGTCCACTCACGGAGATTTGTTAAGCGATTGTAAATCATTGCGAAAGCCGGGCTCTCTCCGCCTTTCCCGATCAAGCCTTGCTCCAATTGCGGTCTGCCCGAGCCAAGCCAGGAACTGGAAGCGGAAGAATTCGCCGCGAATCAACAACGTCCACCGGCCACCAACAGGATGACATAAGATTCTATCAATCAGTGAATTGGCCCTGCAATCATCCGAAACCAAGTGAGTTGAATTCCATTCAAAATCGAGGTAAAGTGCATGCCATTGCGTGTGTGCGCTCCCCTCAAATCTCGAAGTCGTGAAGCTTAAAATAGGGCGCGTCCGTCGCCGAATTTCGGCCCTCATGCTGATGCTGGCGTGCGCCGTCGCAACGAACGCCACGGCGGAAATCGTGTTTCAGGATTTTTTCACGCAGCCGCCGGGGAACATTTCCAACAGCGCCCCGTGGATTGACGTCGAGGGCAGCGGCTGGCAGTCCGGGGCGCCTATTTCGCAAGTAATGCTTGATGGCGGCGGCCATATTTACAATGGCGCCACCAATGCCACCGCCGAGGCCGGCATTCAACTCATCAACATCGGGCCGCACGGCTCGATGACGGCGACGGCAACGATGCTGCTGCCGGTCGGTTCGGGCGAATCCATCGACATGGGTTTTTGCAACAGCAACCAGTTTCTGACCGCTTCCGGCAGCGGCAGTGGTCCTTGGATCCAGGTTTTTGGGAACGGTACCATCAATCTTTACGGCGGCGCGGGCCTGAGCAACAAGACGTCCGTTCCCAACGCGTTCACCAACACCACGAATTCCTTTCAAGTCTTTCTTGCCTACGACGCCTTCCACGGCACGGCGAGCGTGGGAACGGTCGGCGTCGGCGCGACGAACCTGGTGTTCAACCAGTGGCCGGTCACCAACACACCCGGCCCGATCACCGCGCAGTATCTCGTCCTCCAGTTTTCCACGAACCTGACCGCGCCGACCTCGCGTTGGGCCGCCGCCGTGTCGGTGGATTGGATTCCGCGGCCGCCGCCGATGCTTGTCCTGCCCGTGCCCATCGCGGACACCGTCCTGGTCGGCTCGCCCGGCACCAACGACGTCCAGCTCATCCAGAACGCATTGAACCAGGCCTCCAATTCACTGAACGCGACAGAAATTCGTTTCACGGCCGGAGCGACCTACATCATCACCAATGATTCAGTGGTGGAGGACGTGCCGCTGGGGTTGAACAATGCAACCAATGCGGTGGTTAATGGCAACGGCTGCAAAATCCTGGTTACCAATCCGCGGATTGGATTTCTGGGCGTCAACAACTGTTCCAACATCATCGTGGAGGGGTTCACCGTGGATTACAACCCGCTGCCGTACACGCAGGGCGTGGTGACGCACAACTTTGAAACCAGCAACGACGTTCCCAAGGAACTGGCCATCGAGTTTAAAGTGGATGCCGGCTATCCGGCGCCCACGAACGCCAATTACACCGACACCAATGCCGTGAACATCGCCCGCCGGTGGGGCACGGTCATGGACCCGACGCGCCCCGGCCGGGGTGCGGATGACAGTTATGCGGCCTGCATCTATACCAACGTCGTCCAGACCAACACCAACGGCGCGTTCAAGGTATATCTGCAGTTTACCAACCAGGCCAAATCCATCCCAACGGGCGCCCTTTGGAACATGATTTCGCGCTGGAACGGTTCGCCGGTGTTCAACGCTTTTCAGTCGTATCAGGTCACGTTCCTGAACAACACGAATTACGCCGGCGCGGGCGCCAGTTATTCGGGAAGGTATTCGCCGCTGGTGTCTGAAATCAACGACCAGATCCAGATCGGTCCGGCGCCGTCCGGCGCCACGAACACGCGCCTGCGCTCGTCAAATGCGGACGGCGGTTATTTTGTTGATTCCCGGATCGGGCCGTGGGTGCAGGGGTGCAACTTCACCGCCTTGAGCGATGACGCCGCCAACCCCAATATCAGCCCGTTCATCATCACCAACGCGCCGGTCCAGCCGACGAACACCTTTGCCGTGTTTCAGAATGCCGAAGCGGCGACCGCGCCGACAACCTTGATTCCATTTGAAGCCGAGACGGGTGATGTGGTCCTTTTTTTCAATCCTGTCAGCGGTCTCGTCTTCGATCGTGCCACCATCACCTCGGTCAATCTGCCGGACATCACCTTTGATCATCCGATTACCAACGTGGTGGCCGGCACCTACAACACCAACACCCTGCTGGTCGATGAAACCCTCAACACTTCGGCGGTGTATTTGAACAACCAGTTCAGCAACAGCCGGCAGCACGGGATTTACTGCCGGGCGGACAACACCCTCATCGCCCACAACTCGATCAGCGGTCTGGAATTGAGCGCGATTGCCGCATTCCCGGCCATGACCAGCACTTTTCTCAATCTCTTCGTGCCAACCAACGTGGTCATCATGGACAACATTCTGTCCGATTGCAGTTATTCCGAGCCGGCCATCGGCAACGCCATCCCGACGCAGGAACCCGCCTTCGCGCTGGTGGAATTCCATAATGCTGACGTCAGTTCGGACTACGTAACCAATGGCCTTGAAATTTCCGGCATCCGGATTCTTTACAACGCCTTTCTCAACTGGCGCCGCGCCCCGCTCACTCTCCATAACGCCACCGACGTGAATGTCATCGGCAACTATTTTGGGCCGCCCGTGACCAACGACGGCCTGGTTCCCTTGACCAACGATGTGATTGGCGACCTCTGGGTCTCGGATTATCCGAACCTGCGCTTCGCCAACAACGTCAACGCCACGACGCTGCCAGACAGCGCAGCGATCAGCGAAGACGGGACGCTGACGCCCATTGCAAATGCGTTCCAACCCCTGGCCGCCCCGCGACTAGCCGCGAACCTGTCAGGGACCAACCTCGTGGTCAGTTGGGTGAGTCCATCGCCGGGTTTTGTCCTGCAACAAATCGACCAAATCTCCGGTGGCACGAACAACTGGACGGACGCCACCAACTCCCCCTCGCTCGCGGGCGCATCCAATATCGTCACGATGCCGCTTTCTCCCGGGGCGACCAATCTATTCTTCCGGGCACGGCAACAGTGAGCGGGGACGGAATTATTTCGTCCCGGCCTTGAGGATTTCCGTTCCCGCCAGCAAAACGGGCCCCCGCCCGTGCGGGTCATCGTAGGGCTGCTTCCGCTTGATGTAGAAATCCAGGTCCCCGCCGATGCCGGTTCCCTCGCAGGTGCCGACGATTGCCCCGTCGTCCCGCACATTGCGGCTGATGCCGGCAAACGCCTTGCGCGCGACAGCCAGGTTTGCCGGATCGATCCAGCCGCGATTGACCGCGCGCGCGATGCTGTAGGCGAACATCGCGGTGCCGGAGGTTTCCTCCCAAAGTTCCGGGTGGTCGAGAACCTGCCGCCACAAGCCGTCGGGCGCCTGGACTTTTTTCAAGCCGTCCACCTGCTTGCGCAAGATGTCGAGCAGCGCCGGGCGCAGCGGATCATTTTGGGGCATCGCGGAAAGCGTTTCCACAATCGTCACCATCGCCCAACCATTGCCGCGGCTCCATTTGAATGGGGCGTGCTTTTTTTCGTTCACGAGATAACCGTGGTACCAGAGTCCGTCGGCGTCCTGTTCCAGCGCGGCCTGATGAATGATCTGGTTCGCGGCGTCATCAATGAATTTCGGGTCGCCCGTGTAAATGCCGTAACGGACCAGAAACACCCCGCCCATGTAGAGGTCGTCCGGCCAGACCGTGCCGCCCAGCGCCTTCGGGCGCCAAAGCGTGCCATCGGGCAGGCGGTCCTGCTGGTTGACCACCCAGTCGGCGGCGCGCGCGACCACTGCCCTTTCGTCCACGGTGACCCGGCCGGGATGGCGCAGCATGCTTTCGAGGATGCCATTGCCCATGGCGCCGCAATTGTCCAGCTTGCCCAGCGCCACAAACTCCTTGAGCCTGGTGCCGAGCGCAAACTTTTCGGCGTCACTTCCGAATTGCTTCTCCAATCCGGCCAGCCAGGCATAGTAACGAGCGCAAATGAGATTATGCTCCACCACAAAGTTGTCCACGGCCCGGTCCCGGCTGACATCCGTTGAGCATTCCAATCCGAAAAGATCCACGCCCCACGGATACGTCCAATCGATGCCCTCGGGCGGGCGCGCCGCCCTGGCCTCTTCCATCGACGCGGCGTCCGGATATTCGCCTTCCTTGAGCGGCTGGAGCTGATGACGAGCCACGCGGTTGAGCACGTCGCGAATTTCGTCGTCACTGATGCCGCCTTGCGATATCACCGGCGACGGGGTCGAGGACGGATTCGTAGCGTGCGTGGCGCATCCGTTGGCCAAGAGCAGGAACACCGGTGCGACCGCGGCCAACACTTTGAACCTGACGGCCGTTGGCGTTTTGGCGGGCGGTTTCACGGGTTACTGCGGCTCAACAGTCACCTGGATTGGTGCCTGGACGTCTTGGGCGAATTCGGCGACGTATATCTTCCAAGCGTCCTGGCTGGTGATTTTCCCCGCTTTGTCCCACGCGAAACCGGCCCAATAATCAATGGTGTTGTCCGGTTCCGTCCGCAGCAGCAGGAGATTGTTCAATTTGTCCACCTTCTGCTCCACAAGTTTTTTTGGGTCCACAATCGTCGCCACGCCCTGCATTCCCCGGTTGGCCTCCATCGGCTCCCAAATCGCCAGGGCGCCATGGGCGGCGTCGAAGTCGGCCTGCTCGCCCTTGACTTTCTTGAGGCCCACCGCCGCCGTCAAAGGTTCGCCGGGGTTTTGCGGTTTGAAAGTGACGCGGTAATGGTCCATCTGGCTGCCGGCGTCGAGTGCGATGCGCACCGTTTCCGCGACGTTCCTCCCGTTCACGTCGAATGCTTCGTAATCCAGCTCGAACATGACGCGAAGCGGCCCGTTGGCCAACTCGCGCGAGTTCACAAAATTCTTCGAGACCCAGAGTTTGTCCGCCGCCCAAAGGCCGTTGCCGCCGTCGCCGCGCGTCACGCCGGAGGTGTAGTCATCGCCGCCGTTGTCGGTCATGTGGTGGTAAAAGGCGTCGCCCATCATGTACCATTCGTTGACGATCAATTTCGGCGTCAGCTTCGACCAGATGTCGATGGAACTGCTCGTCAGCGGTTCGCCCTTCCAGGTCTCCAGCGCCCGGCCAAACGTGCGATGGGCGATTAAATCGTTTTCCCACGCGAAATCATCAAACCGCTCGCGGACAAAACGGCCGTAAGCCTTGACATCGCCCGGCAAGTATTGCTGTTTCTTGCCCGAAGTCACCGTGAACGTCCTGGTTTCGCCCGGCGCAAAATCGCCCTGGAAAATAACGATGTCCGGCTTGTGCAGTTCGTCGTAATCGATGTCCACCGCCTGGCAGATTAATTCATGGCCGGCGGCGTCGAGGACGTGGATCTTTTCGAGATTGGTTTCGCCCAGCGGCGCCAGTTGCGCGGCGGTCAATTCCAGCGTCTGGCTGGCGCGCGCAATCTGAAGCGGGTTGACCGCCTTGACGGTGAGCGACTCCGCCGCCGGTGACATTAGCGGCAGCATGGCCAACACCACGGAAATCGGAATTGTCTTGATGGAAAACATTTGTTGGACGGCTATAAGGCTTAAATGTTAATGGCACAACGTCAAGCCCGCGTTTGCCCCTTCCCGAAATCAAATCACCCGCTGTCCTTGGCGGCCGCCGACCCTCCGGCTCGTGGCGTCCCGGAGGCACATCACCGACGCGGGATAACACTTGAGTAGATGAAAAATCGGGGACAAGCTCCGTTATGCTTGAAAATTCCATTCGCCGGATGCCCCGTCCGCAAGAGGTCGCCCGGATGGACACGCAGGAACTGCGGGACAGCTTTCTTGCCGCGGATCTTTTCGCACCCGGAGAGTTGCGGGGCAAGTTTACCGATCTCGACCGGTTCGCTCTCGGCGGCATTATTCCGGCCAAAGAACCCATCGAATTGCCAAATCATCGTGAAACTGGCCGGAATTTCTTTCTGGAACAGCGCGAACTGGGCGCCATCAACATCGGCGGCCCGGGCGTCGTACATGCCGACGGCCGGATTTTTCCCGCCAACACCCTGTCCTGCGTTTACGCCGGTGCCGGCACGCGCAAGCTCGTTTTTGAAAGCAAGGACCCGGGCAACCCGGCGAAGTTCTTCTTTCTGAGCTGTCCCGCGCACATGCCGCATCCTGCCGCCATCCTGCAGCGCGATGAAGCCGTTGCCACCCCGCTCGGCTCGACGGCCGGCGCGAACCAGCGCGTCATCCGCAAATTCATCCACGCCGGCGGCATCCGGAGTTGCCAGCTCGTCATGGGTTTCACCGAACTTGACGAAGGCAACGTGTGGAACACGTTCCCGCCGCACACGCACAGCCGCCGCACCGAGGTTTATTTTTACTTTGACCTTGGCGACCGCGTGCTCGCGCATTTCATGGGCGGACCGGCGGCCACCCGGCATCTGTGGGTGCAAAACGAGCAGGCCGTGCTGTCGCCCTCGTGGTCCGTTCACTCCGGCTGCGGCACGGCCAATTACAAATTCATCTGGGGCATGGCCGGCGAAAACCAGGCGTTCGATGACATGGACGCGGTAAAACCGGCGGATTTGCGGTGAGACGATTTGAGAACAAGGTCGTCGTGGTTACCGGCTCGAGCCGGGGCATCGGGCAGGCCATCGCGGTAGCCTTCGCTCGCGAGGGCGCCAAGGTGCTGGGCGTCGCCCGCAGCGATCAAGGCGAAACGTCGGCCAAAGTTCGCGCCGCCGGCGGCGAGTTTATTCCTCTCGCCATGGATGCCAGCCGTGGCCTGCAACAGGACGCCGCTGACCTGGTGGCGAAAGTGCTCCACTTGGCCGGTCAAATTGATGTCCTGGTCAACAACGCCGGAACCATCCGCCGTGCGCCCGCCGTGGATTTTTCCGAGGCGGACTGGAACGATGTCCTGCGCACCAATCTGTCCACGCCATTTTTTCTGTGCCAGGCGGCCGCGAAATGGTGGCTCGCCAAGGGCCGCGCGCAGTCGCCCGCCGATGCGCGGTTGAGAATCGTCAACATCGCGTCGCTGCTTTCATTCCAAGGCGGCATCCTGGTGTCCGCCTACGCCGCCAGCAAGCATGCCATCGCGGGAATCACGAAAGCGCTGGCCAACGAATGGGCGAAGGAGCGAATCAACGTCAACGCCATCGCCCCAGGCTACATTGCCACGGAAAACACCCGGCCCCTGCGGGAAGACGCCGCGCGCAACCGCGCCATTTTGGAGCGCATCCCGGAAAACCGCTGGGGCACGCCGGAGGACATCGCCGGCAGTTGCGTTTTTCTGGCCTCCAGCGACGCGGATTATCTCAATGGCACCGTGCTCACCGTCGACGGCGGCTGGCTGGGTCGTTGATGAAGTCCTGAATTCAAACTGGTGAAACACCCTTGCGCCCCGAGTAAGCCGGTCAAAACACGCTGGATGTTTACCCGTCTTGCGCCGGGAGCAGTGGCACTGTTGCTGCCGTTGTTGTCGGGCTGTCTCACGGGAACCGGCAAATCCGCCGGAGCCGCGGCCACCGGCCGGTACCGCAATTTATTCGCCGAGAACGGCCATTCCCAAACGGAAATCGACGCAAAAATCAACGGCGCGTTCCAGCAGTTGTTCCATGGCGATCCCGCGAACCAGGCGGTGTATTTTTCCGCCGGCACCAACGCCAATGGCGCGCTCGCCTACATCACCGACGTCAAGCACAACGACGTCCGCACCGAGGGCCTGTCCTACGGCATGATGATCGCGGTGCAACTGGACCGCCAGGCAGAATTCAACGCGCTCTGGAACTGGTCGAAAACTTTTTTGTATCACGACTCGCCCGCGCATCCGTCCTACGGGTTCTTTTCCTGGCAGGCGAAAACGAACGGCGAAACCTTGAGTGAATTCGTCGCCCCGGACGGGGAGTCGTATTACGCCATGGCGCTCTGCTTCGCGGCCAACCGCTGGGGCAACGGCCGGGGAATTTACGATTACAAAACGCAAGCCGACCAACTGCTGACGAACATGCGGCACCGCGCGGAAATCACGGGGCAGGTTTCCATGATGCGCCGGGGGACCAATGCGATCCTGACGGTGTCCGCGGGGCCGCTCTTCGACGCCAAACATAGAATGGTCCTCTTTTCGCCAAGCAACGAACGCGCGCCGTTCACCGACCCGTCGTATCATTTGCCGGCGTTTTACGAATTGTGGGCGCGCTGGGGGCCGGCGGCGGACCGGAGTTTTTGGCGCCAGGCCGCCGCCGCGAGCCGGGACTTGTTTCCGCGCGCGGCGGACCCGGTCACCGGGCTGACACCGAACTACGCAAATTTTGACGGCACGCCGGCAACGAACGGCTGGAACCGGGGCGCGCCCAGGTTCGGGTTCGATGCTTTTCGCACGGCAGGCAATTGGTCCGTGGACTGGTCGTGGTGGGCAAAGGATCCTCGTGAAAAAGAATTGTCTGACCGGCTGCAGGCATTTTTTGAGTCGAAGGGGATGAAGAATTATGGCTGCCAGTTTTCGCTCAATGGCACGCAATTGGACGCCCGCCACGCGCAGGGTCTGGTCGCCGTGAATGCCGTGGCGGGCCTTGCGGCAACCAATCCGCGCGCGAAAAAATTTGTCGAGGCGCTTTGGAATACGCCGCCGCCGGACGGCCAGGAACGCTACTACGAAGGCCTGCTCTACATGATGGCGCTGCTGCATTGCAGCGGCGAATTCCGGATATGGCCGCCGCGGTAGGCCCGAGTATAATTCAGCTCAATCCTGCGTTTGCGGGCAACCTTCGGGCGTTATGCGCGTGTTTGGGATTGAAATCTCGGGCGCGATTGCGGATGGTTGTGAAAATTCAGCCAATTTTGACGCCCCGCCCATGAAGAAATCATCCGCCTCCAGAATCCCGTTGTATAAAAACCCGTCCGCTCCCGCGGCCCGCCGCGTCAAGGACCTGCTCTCCCGTATGACGCTTGAGGAAAAGGCGGCGCAGATGATGTGCATCTGGCAGGAAAAATCCACGAAGCTCCAGGACGCAGACGGCCATTTTGATTTCAAGAAGGCGAAGAAAAATTTCGGTCACGGCCATGGCCTCGGCCAGATTGGCCGGCCCAGTGACGCAGGCAGCAAACCCACGGACGCCGGCGTGGGCCAGCGGCCGCGCGAGACCGCCGAACTGACCAACACGATCCAAAAGTTTTTCATGGAGCATTCGCGGCTCGGCATCCCCGTGTTTTTCCACGAGGAATGCCTGCACGGTCACGCGGCCATCGGCGCCACCAGCTTCTCCCAGCCCATCGGCCTCGGCGCGACGTTCAATCCACAACTCGTCCAGTCGCTCTACGCGATGGCGGCGGAAGAGGCGCGCATCCGCGGCGCGCATCAGGCGTTGACGCCCGTGGTGGACGTGGCGCGCGACCCGCGCTGGGGGCGCGTCGAGGAAACTTTCGGCGAAGACCCGTATCTGGTGGCGCAAATGGGCGTCGCCTCGGTGCGCGGCTTCCAGGGCGACGCGAAGTTCAAGGACCACAAACACGTCATCGCTACATTGAAGCATTTTGCCGCACACGGCCAGCCGGAGTCGGGGCAGAACTGCGCGCCGGTGAACGTCTCGATGCGCGTGCTGCGCGAAACTTTTTTGCAGACCTTCAAGGAGGCCGTCCAAAAGGCCGGCGCCATCAGCGTGATGGCCAGCTACAACGAAATCGACGGCGTGCCCTCGCATGCCAGCCAATGGCTGCTGCGCGACGTGCTCCGCCAGGAATGGGGTTTTACGGGATTCGTCGTCTCGGATTATTACGCCATCTGGGAGCTCGGTTACCGTCCCGACACGCACGGCCATTTTGTGGCCCGCGACAAGAAGGAATCCTGCGCGCTGGCGGTCAAGGCCGGCGTGAACATCGAGTTTCCGGATCCGGATTGCTATTTGAACCTCGTCGAACTCGTCCGCAAGAAAGTTCTGAAGGAGTCGGACTTGGATGACCTCGTCGCACCGATGCTTTATTGGAAATTCAAGATGGGCCTCTTCGACAAACCGTTTGTCGATCCGGACGAGGCTGAACGCATCGTTGGCTCGGCGCCGAACCGGGAACTCGCGTTGCAGGGCGCCCGTGAGACCATCACGCTGCTGAAAAACGAGAAAAATCTGCTGCCGCTCAATCCGGCCCGGCTCAAGACCATCGCCGTCATTGGGCCGAATGCCGCCCGCGAAATGCTCGGCGGTTACAGCGGCAAGCCGGACCATGTCATCACCGTGCTAGAAGGCATCCGCGCGCGGGTCGGCGGCAAGATCAAGGTCACCCACGCTGAAGGTTGTAAAATCACCCAGCCCGGAACGTGGAACCAGGACGTGGTCCTGCCTGCGAACGAGGCCGAGGACCGCAAACTCATGGCCCAGGCCGTGAAGGTTGCGTCCAAGGCCGACGCCATCGTGCTGTGCATCGGCGGCAACGAGCAGACTTCGCGCGAGGCCTGGTCGCTCAACCACATGGGCGACCGCTCGACGCTGGATTTGATCGGACGCCAGCAGGCGCTGGTAGATCTGATGATGAAGACCGGCAAGCCGGTGGTGGTGGTGCTCTTCAACGGCAGCCCGCTTGCCATCAACGCGCTCTCCAAAGACGTCCAGGCGATTCTGGAGTGCTGGTATCTCGGGCAGGAAGGCGGCCAGGCCGTCGCGGAAGTATTGTTCGGCGACTGCAATCCGGGCGGCAAGCTGCCCATCACCATCCCCCGCTCCGCCGGCCATCTGCCCGCGTTTTATAATTACAAGCCGTCCGCGCGCCGCGGCTTTCTGTTTGACGATGTTTCTCCGCTCTATCCGTTTGGATTCGGATTGAGCTACACGACTTTCAGCTTCAAAAAACTCCGGCTGGAAAAGAAAAAAATCGGCTTGAAAGGCAGCACGCGCGCATTGGTGGACGTGACGAACACCGGCAAACGCCGCGGCACGGAGGTCGTGCAAATGTACATCCGCGACTGCGTCAGTTCCGTGACGCGGCCGGTGAAGGAATTGCGCGGGTTCCGGAAAATTTCACTCGCGCCGGGCGAAACGCAAACGGTTGCCCTGGAAATCAAGCCGGAGTCGCTGGCGTTCTACGACATCAACATGAAATACACGGTCGAGCCCGGCGAATTCGAAATCATGGTCGGCAATTCCTCCCGTGATTGCGATTTGCAGAAAATCATCCTGACCGTCACAAAATAAAAAATGAATCCCACCGCGCAGAAGCTTTCGTTTCTCGAAAAGGCCGGGTACAGCGGCGCCGACGCCGCCGCGAACTTCGTCTTCATGTCGATGATTCTGTTCCAGACGGCGTTTTACACGGACGTCTTCGGCCTGACCGCGGGCGCCGCCGCGGCCATCCTGCTCTGGCCGAGATTGTGGGACGCCGTCGCCGATCCCATCGTGGGTGTGCTCGCCGACCGCACCGACACGCGCTGGGGCAAGTTCCGGCCCTGGGTATTGTTCACCGCCGTGCCCTGGTGCGTCGTCATGATTCTGGCCTACACCACGCCCAAAGGCTGGGGCATGGGCGCGATGATTGCCTATGCCGTCATCACCAACACGATGCTGATGTCCATCTATTCGATGAACAACATGCCGTACGCCGCGCTGGGCGGCGTGATGACGGGCGATGTAGTTGAACGCGCCAAGCTGAACTCGTTCCGTTTCATCGCCGTGAACGCGGCCCAGTTTATCGTGGGCGGTTTCACGCTGCCGCTGGTCGCCAAATTTGCCATGAATCACGCCGGCGGCGCCGCGGTTGGCATCGCCGACAAGCAGTATGGCTGGCAGATGACAATGACCGTTTGGGCCGTGCTGTGCCTCGCCCTGTTCCTGCTCACGTTCTCGACCACCAAGGAACGCATCAAGCCGATGAACCGGGAGAAGTCGTCGCCGTTGGAGGACATCTCCAACTTGGTGAAGAACAATCCCTGGTGGGTCATGTTGGCCATGACCTTGTGCCATTTCTGCATCCTCTCCTTCCGGGGCGGCGCGCTGTACAATTATTATCACCACTACGCCGACCGGGGGGCGATGTACGACTGGGTGCAGAAACTTGGCCTGGTCGTCCCGGCGGGTGCCCCGTCCTCCGGCATCATGGAAACGCTCGGTTACATTGTCCACGGCGACCGGTCGGATCTGGCGAATTCGAACGTCCTCGACGTCGGCTACAGCCTCATCAATATGCTCGGCACCGGCATCACCATCGTCGTCATTCTCCTGTCACCGCCGCTCGCCAAAATGTTCGGGAAAAAGGCCGTCGCCACCACCGGTTTTGCGCTGGCGTGCGTCGGAACCATCGCGTTTTATTTTCTGCCGCCCACCAACATCAACGGCATGGTCGCCTTGACGCTGTTTGTGGCCATTTGTTACGCGCCCACGATTCCCCTGATCTGGGCCATTTACGCGGACGTGGCGGACTATTCCGAATGGAAGACCGGCCATCGTTTCACCGGCATGGTCTTTGCGACGATTGGATTCGCCCTGAAATCGGGACTGGCGCTCGGTTCGGCCTCGTTCCTTTGGATCATGGCCGGGTTCTTCAACTACGACACCAAGCTGCCGGACGCGCCCGAAGCGGTGCGGGGTTTTCGCGTGTGCAGCGGCATCGTGGTTGGAATCCTTTTCGGCGTCTGCACGATTCTGCTGATCGCCTACCAGATCAACAAGCGGATGACGATCCAGATGGCCGATGAACTCGCTGAACGCCGGCAAAAATTCGCGGCGCAAAACCCCTGATTTTAAATCAAGCATCTATGAATAAACGGTTCACGTCAGTTCTCGCGCTCGCGGTTGTGTTAACCGCCGGCGCCCACCGGAGCGAAGCGGACCCCATGACGCTCAAGGACGCCTGCAAGGATGATTTTCTCATCGGCGCGGCCATCAACCGCACCATCGCGACTGGTGCCGCGGACAACGCCAATCGAAGTCAGGAGCAGGTGGAGAAGGACATTGCTCTCGTCAAAGAACAGTTCAACCAGATTTCCCCGGAAAATGATTTGAAATGGCAGCTTATTCAACCGCGGGAAGGCGCTGACGGTTATGATTTCGGCCCCGCCGACGCCTACGTTAATTTCGGCCTGAGCAATCACATGTACATCGTGGGACACACACTCGTTTGGCACAACCAAACCCCAAACTGGGTGTTCGCGGGGACAAATCCACCGCCGGAGGCAATAAACGCCAACGCAGGGGACGGGCTCGCGGGCCGGCCGGCTGGACGCGGCTTCGGTTATGGCGGACCCCGGGCGTCCCGCGAGGAATTGTTGCAACGGATGCACGACCACATCGCCACCGTGGTCGGCCGTTATAAGGGAAAGGTCAAAGTCTGGGATGTCGTGAACGAAGCGGTCGCCGACAACGGCACGAACATTTTAAGGAACTCGCTTTGGCTGCAAATCATCGGGCCGGATTTCATCGCCAAGGCTTTCCAATACGCCCACGAAGCCGACCCCGACGCAATCCTTCGTTATAATGATTACGGGTTGGAGGGCGCGTCCAAACGCCACAAACTCATCACTTTGATCAGGTCCTTGCAGGCGCAGGGCGTGCCGGTGATGGCCATCGGATCGCAAACTCACGTCAACGTTTCTTCGCCCAGTTTTGAGACGGAGGACCAGGCGCTGACGGAACTGGCAACGCTCGGCTTGCCCATTCATATCACCGAACTGGACGTCAACGGTTCGCAGGGCGGCCGGCGCAGCACCGGGGCGGATGTGGCCAACAATGCGGCGACGACTCAGGGCGGTCTCGTCGATAATGCAAATCAACGTCTCGCCAATCAGTATGCCAGCCTTTTCCGGGCATTCCTCAAGCACCGCGATTCCGTGAAGGTTGTCACGCTGTGGGGTGTGAATGACGGCGTTTCCTGGCGAGCCGGTGGCCGTCCGCTGTTATTCGACGCCAACGACCAGCCCAAACCGGCGTTCGACGCGGTGATCAAGGAAGCGACGCCGCAATAAGAGAGGCGGGCGCTAATCCCGAAACATAGCCAAGGCCCGCAAGCTGGCGCACGGTTATTTCTTCAAGCCCAGCGCCCACTCGATGCCGCCGAGCACATGCGCCTGGTACGTCTTGCTGATCTCGGGCGAATTCTTGCGGTCCTTCATGTCCGGGTCGGAATCGATGATGTCCTCGCGATGGCCCAGGGAAGTATAAAATACCCGGCCCTCGCCGTATGTCTTGCACCAGGAAACGGGATAATGGCCCGGCACGCCGGTCTCGGGATTCTTGTCCAGGTCCAGGAGGTCATGCACCTTCGTGGTGTCGTAGTTTTTGAACTGGTAAATTTCCTCCTGGGAAATGACCCAGCTCTTGCCGATTTGCGAATTGGCCGGATTCTGCGGGTCTTCATTCAGGCATTCCACGCTGACCTGCGGGCCGTGATGCTGGAACTCGCCGCCGAGCATGTCAATGTAGCCCGGCCAGTGATGAAACGTGTCGCTCGCCGCGTG
>Ga0181516_10001582_pt1 | contig 17249 bp, 17 predicted proteins | sample PEATcosm2014_Bin_25_FD_121104 | JGI IMG/M metagenome (GOLD analysis project Ga0181516, IMG submission 121104) | Peatland microbial communities from MTU Mesocosm Facility, Houghton, MI, USA - PEATcosm2014_Bin01_10_metaG | ecosystem: Environmental > Terrestrial > Soil > Wetlands > Peat | place... | reverse complement strand
TCCTTCGGCGCGGTCGGCTCGACGACCGCCGGATGGGCGGCCATGGCGCGGAAATGCGTCGTCGCGTAACCCGCCGCCAGCGTCGTCAAGCAGGCCCAGAATCCGATCATGATGATGCGGATCATTGGTCCACCCAGTAGCGGTCCGAGTAGGTGCCGTCGGACTGGCTGTCGCGGATCGCCTGCGTGATGATGTCGGAAACCGCGCGCGCGGCTTTCAATTGCGTGCTCAGCAGGCGACGGTTGGTCTCCAGCCGCTTCTGCAGATCGCCGAGCGCGGCGGCGAGCGCGGGGCCGAGCCGCAGGCCGGCGAGATTCGGCGCGTGCCGGTTGAGCTCGAGCAGGCCCTGGCTCTTGCGGTGATTGAACGCCTCGTAGTCGATCGGCCCGCGCCGCACGATCGCCTCGTTTTCCTCGTCGAGGGTCCGAGCAAGCCGCTCGATGACCGGCAGGATCGCCGCCGCCGGCGACTGCGGGCGGCCGCTTGCGGCGACGCGCAGGACCGCGCTCACGAGCGCTTCTCGCCAGCGAACAAGACGGCGCCGTCGTCGACCTGGGCGCCGATCGGCAGCGCCAACGAATTGGCGCTCATCTGGGCGGTGGTCTCGGCGCTCGCGGCGTCGGCGCGTTTCGCCTTCTCCAACGCGTCGCTGGCGGCGAGCGGATGGGTGGCGAACAGGCGCTTGGCGATGCCGAGCGCGTCGGTCTTGGCCATCTGCCGCGAAACCTGGTCGGCGAGCATCGACTTCCACATGTCGCCGGCGAGCCCCTGGCCGAACACCGTGCTCGCATCCTTCGGCAGCATCTCGCTGACGAAGCTGTTGAGCATCACCGCCTCGAGTCCAGTCTTCGCCTTGGCGGCCCTTTCGTCGACTGCGTCGACCGCATCGGAAAAGCGAGCCCGCGCGTCGGCGCCGGACGGTCCGCTCGCCGCGGCGGGCGCAGTCGCGGCGAGCGTGTCGGCGAAATCGGCCGCGTCGGCGGCGGCCGCGCCGCTGAGCGCGTTGAGGCGCTGCGCGACGGCGGCAGCCCGCGTCGGGTCGGCGGCCTTGGCGACCTCCAGCACGATGTCCGACGAAGCGTCGATAGCCATGCATTCCCCGTGGGTTTCTCGTGGAGCGAACATCCGCCAGCAGGCTTACGCCGAGCTTGACGGCGGCTTGCCGAGCGACTGTTCGATCAGTTCGGCGAGCGCCTTGCGCTGGTTCTGGTCGCGATACTTCGCTTCGAGCTCGTCGTGAGCGCGCTCGGCGAGCTTGGCGCGCGCGCCTTCCTTGAAGGCGTGGCCCGACTGGGCGTCGTAGGCCGCCTCGGCGGCGGCGATCTCCGCCTCGATCCCTCGGATGCGCCGCATCGCCGCTTCGGCCGGCCGGCCGTAGGCCGAAAGGCCCTCGCCCATCGCCTCCCACATCGCGCGCTCGTCCTCGACGAGCCCGTCGCGGCGGCGGCCGATCTGAGCGAGCCGCCAGGTCGCCAATTCGTGCAGCCGCTTCTGCAGCTTGCCGATGCGCGCCAACACTTCCAGCCGCCGCTTCATCGTCGTCTAACCCGTCTTAAGCCAGGCGACGAAGACCGTCATGAACTCGGTCAGCATCGGCGGGGCGGTGAGATAGAGCAGCAGCAGACCGCCGGCGACGATGAATGGCGTCGCGACGTAGAAGATGGCGATCTGCGGCGTCAGGCGGTTGATGAGGCTCATCGCCAGGTTGACGGTGATCGCGTAAAGGAAAAACGGCGACGTGATCCTCAGCGCGACCCGAAACGACTCGGCGAGCACGCCGGCGACCTGTCGCAGCGAATAGCCGGGATCGAAGTCGGCGCCCATCGGAACGGCGTGATACGAGGCGATGAGCCCACGCAACGCTTCCCAATGCGCGTCGGTGATGAAGATCAACGCCGTCGCCGAAAGGACGATCAAGGTGGCGAGCGGCGGCAGCATCTGATTGGGCTCAACCTCGACGCCGAACGGATTGGCGAGGCCGAGCATGGCCGACGCGCCGACCGCCATCGCCTCCAGCGCGAGGAACAGCAAGCGGCCGAGGATGCCGATCGTCGCCCCGATCGCGGTCTCGACGACGATCAGGCGCAAGGCCGGTAGCGGATCGGCGCTGAGCGAGCGCAACGGCGCCTGTTCGATCAGAATCGGCGACAGCGACAGCGTCGTCGCCACGGCGACGAACAACCGAACCTGCACCGGGATCTGCGCGTTCCCCCATCCTGGCATCAGCATCAGGCAGCCGCCGATGCGACAGAACAGCACGAACACGGCCAGCGTGAGGTTGGGATCGAACAGCCGCGTGATGTCGCCGTTCGCGTCCACTAGGAGATCGCGCCCAGCGACTTGACCTCGAACCCGCGCGCGATCTCGAGCTGCGACAGCACGGGCAAAGTCGGGAACATGCGTTCGATGATCATGCGCACGTAGGTGCGCGTCTCGGCGGTCGTCACCAAAGCGAAGACGTGTTTATCCTCCATGCGCTTGCGGATCGCGGCCGACGCTTCGGTGGCGAACTGCTCCATCAACCGCGGGTCGATGTCGAACTCGACCACTTCGCCCTTGGCGTCGCGCTTCAGGCTTTGATGGAAGACCATGTCCCAGCGGTTGCCGATCCGCAGCACGCGCAGCACGCCCTGCTCCTGGACTTCGCCGCAGATCTGCTGGGCCAGCCGCACGCGCACGTGCTCGACGATCTGTTCCGGCCGCCGCACATGCGGCGCGATTTCGGCGATCGATTCGAGGATCAGGCTGAGGTTGCGGATCGACACCCGCTCCGCCAGCAGCAGCTTGAGCACCGCCTGAATGCCGGAATAGGAGATTTGCGACGGGCACAGTTCGTCGACCAGTCGCTTGTACTCAGGCTCCAGTCGATCCAGCAGAGCGCGCATGTCTTTGTAGGACAGCAATTGGGACAGGTTGTTGTGGATCACCTCGCTCAGATGGGTCAGCAGCACCGAGGCGGCGTCGATCGGCTTGAAGCCTTCGCGCTTGACGTCCTTGAGATAGGCCTGCGAGATCGACATCGCCTTCATGCCGAAGGCGGGTTCGCGGACGTCGTCGCCTGGCACGTTGGGGCGGCGGCCGTCGCCGACGATGACCAGGAACTCGTGGGTCTTGAGCTCCTGGGTGGCGACGACGGTGCCGTGAATCCGGATCTGGTAGGTCTTGGCCGGCGCCCTGATGTCGTCGGTTAGCTTGATTTCCGGCACGACGAAGCCGTACTGACGCGCGAACTTGCGCCGCATCTTGGCGACGCGGGACGCGATCTCCTCGTACTGCGCCAGCAGCGTCGCGGTCAGCTCCTTGCTCAGGCACAGCTCGATCTCGGCCGACTTCAGCTGCTCCTTGATCGAGCTCTTCTGCTCAGCGCGCGCCTTTTCCTCGCGCGCGGCGTCGACCGCTGCGGCTTTGGCGAGATCCTTGGCCTGGCGGGCGGGAATCGCGACCCCGACGAAGGCCATCAACCCGCCGAGCACGGCGAAGGGGAGGAACGGCAGGCCGGGAATGACGCCGAGCACGAACATCATCAGCGCCGCCATGAACAGCGCGATCGGGTATCCGCTGAGCTGGCCGAGCACCGCCTTGTCGGCCGAACCGCGCGTGCCGCCCTTGGCGACCAGCATGCCGGCGGCGAGCGAAATGATCAGGGCCGGGATCTGCGAGACCAGGCCGTCGCCGACCGACAGCTTGGTGAAGATGTCGGAGGCTGCGGAGAGGCTGAGCCCGTGTCGGGTGACGCCGATGACGATGCCGCCGAAGATGTTGACGGCGAGGATGATCAGGCCGGCGATGGCGTCGCCTCGGACGAATTTCGACGCGCCGTCCATCGAGCCGAAGAACGAGCTCTCCTCCTCGAGCTCGCGGCGGCGCTGCTGGGCGATCTTCTCGTCGATCAACCCGGCCGACAGGTCGGCGTCGATCGCCATTTGCTTGCCCGGGATGGCGTCGAGGGTGAAGCGCGCGCCAACCTCGGCGATACGGGTCGCGCCCTTGGTGATGACCAGAAAGTTGATGGTGACGAGGATGAGGAAGACGATAATGCCGATGACGAAGTCGCCGCCCATCACCAGACTGGCGAAGCCGCCGATGACGTAGCCGGCGGCCGTGATCCCCTGAGCCCCGTGGGAGAGGATCAGGCGCGTGGTCGAGATGTTGAGCGCGAGTCTGAGGACAGTCGCGACCAGCAGCACGGTTGGAAAGGCGGAGAATTCGAGCGGCTTATTGATCCACAGAGCGACCATCAGGATCAAGACCGACAACGCGATCGAAAACGCCAGCCCGAGGTCGATCATCGTCGCGGGAACGGGCAGGAAGAACAAGCACAGGATCAGCACGATGCCGACCGCGAAGCCGATGTCCTTGCCTCCGCGGCTTACAGCCGGTACGCTCGCAGCCGCCGTCAACGACATTCCGGGCTCTCCCCAACGCTTGATCGGCGACCATGCCCGGCGAAGCTTGCGCGGGTCTCGCCGACGAGGCGCTCGGCCGCGCGCCTGCGGCGAACAAGGCGGCTCCGCGTGACGTTTCGCGCCGGTCTTGGAGGGCCGCGGACGTCGGTCCAATCGCCAAGCGACATTTCAGACGGACCCAATGCCGAAACTTGACATCGGGCCTTGGCATGGCGTCACGTTCGCACACCGCTTAGGCTGGAAGGCGGTCGTTCGGCGTGGATATGCTTTGCTGGCAAATTGAGCCGACAGCTAGATTATAATAATGGCTGACCAATGTCCAAATCAGTGAATAAGCTCCACGAATTGCTAATTGAACGTCTGCTTGAGACTTTTGTTACTTTGGTCGCCGTTGACGAAGACGCACGGATTGTCATTCTGAATAAGAAATACGCTGATATACTGGGACTCTCCCCCGAAGACGCCGTTGGGAAACCCGTGGAAAGCGTTATTCCAGGCTCGCGAATGCCGTGGATCGTTCGGTCGGGCGAGACCGAGATCGCCTCTGTTTTCGTTTTGAAGAACGGACGGCCGATCGTTTGCAGCCGTCTGCCTATCCTCGACGGCGACAAGATCATTGGCGCTGTTTCATTCGCGACTTTCACGGAAATGGACCAGTTGCATTCCGTCGTCAATATGTACGAGCAAGTTAAAAATGAACTAAAACTGGTTAAACTCGAGTTACGACAATTACGCGGCGCGCGATACTCAATCGACCAGATCGTTGGCGAGACGCCAAGCATCATCTTGGTGAAAGACCTTATCAGAAAGTTCTCCAAGACGCCCTCCAATCTGCTCGTCTCGGGTGAAACAGGGACCGGCAAGGAACTGGTCGCGCACGCGCTTCATCAGGAGGGACCGCGTTACGGCAACTCGTTCATTCGGCTGAATTGCGCCGCGATTCCAAAGGACCTGCTCGAATCCGAGCTCTTCGGCTACGAGGACGGCGCCTTTACCGGCGCCAGGAAGGGGGGGAAGCTCGGCAAGGTGCAAGCGGCCGACAAGGGGACCTTGTTGCTCGACGAAATCAACGAACTTCCCCTGGAGCTGCAAGCGAAACTCTTGCGCGTGATCCAAGAGCGGGAAATCGACAAACTTGGCGGACTGAAAAGCATTCCGGTTGATTTTCGCTTGATCTGCTCGACCAACAAGTCGCTGCCCGACCTGATCGCGGCGAAGGAATTCCGGGAAGACCTGTACTATCGAATCAACGTCCTCGAAATTTTCGTGCCGCCCCTGAGAGACCGCCGCGACGATATCCCGCTGCTCGTGCGTCACTTTATCGATCGGATCAACGCGGAACTGGGGTTGCATGTCGAAGGCGTCGAAGGTGACGTCCTCGACTTGCTCGGGCAATATGACTGGCCGGGCAACGTGCGGCAATTGGCCCACGCTCTAGAACGCGCCGCCAATCTGAAGGGAACGGGCTCTCTGTCCCTGGATTGTTTTGAGCACATCCGCATCCGCCTCAAGAACCAAGCGACGTCGCAGGCCCGTGACGACGGGTCGTTGACGACGATGCTGGCGGGGGTCGAAAAGGACAGGATCGTCTCCGCTTTGGAGTCGGCCCACGGAAACAAGGCCAAAGCGGCCAAGACCCTGAAAATGGATCGCAGCGTTCTCTATGATAAATTGAAGAAATACGGGCTTAGTCAAAGAGAATCGTGATCCGCCGCCATGCGGCGACGCGCCCGGGCCGCGGCGCAGACCGCGCGACTTGCGCCGCTCGACTTCGAGGCGAGATCGAAGGCGAAGCGCGCGGGACCGCCGCCCCAGGATTCGGGACGGCGGGAGGCGTGGGCGCGCGTCGACTATGCGGCGTGTTGCGTCAGCCCAAGGATGGCGCGCGCGTCGTCGGGCGAGGCGACCTCGTTGTTGGCTTCCTTGATCAAGCGCGCCGACCGCTCGACAAACTCGGCGTTGGATCTCGCCGGACGCTTCTTCGCATACAAGACGTTGTCTTCCATGCCGACCCGAACGTGCCCGCCCATCGCGATCGCGGCGAACATGATCGGCAGATGTCCGGCGCCGATGCCGAGCGCCGACCAAGTGGCGTCCGCCGGCAACAGGCTCTTCAGGTAAACGAGGTTCTCGACGGTGGCGGCGGTCCCGCCTGGGGCGCCCAGAACGAACTGGTAATGGCAGGGGGCTTTCAGGACGCCTTGCTTGAGGTAATGGACGGCGTTGTAAAACATGCCGGCGTCGAACACCTCAATCTCCGGCTTGACGCCATTCTCCAGCATCACCTTGCCGAGCTTCTCGAGAAAGGCAGGATGATTGACGAATATTGTGCTGTGCGCCCAATTCATCGTACCGGCGTCGTAGGAGGCCATGTCGGGCTTCAGCTCGACGAGATGCGCCATCCGAGTTTCGTCGGTGGCGTTGAGATCGCCCGACGTCGTCAGATTGACGACGATGTCGCACTTCTCCCGGATCAACGTCACCGTTTCGCGGAACCGTTCCTTGTCCATCGTGCCCTTGCCGTTCGCATCGCGCATATGCAGATGGGCGATGCCGGCGCCCGCCTGCCAACACTCATAGACGTCTTCGGCGATCTCGCGGGGATTGAGCGGGATGTTGGGATTGTGTTCCCTGGTCGGCCAAGCCCCAGTCGGGGCGACCGTAATGATGGTTTTCGGCATCGAAACCTCCAATATTTCTAACTTAGAAAACGAGCAAAACACTGTCTTTTCATCTGTAGAGGCTGGTTCGTAAGACCACGGCCTAGAACGCCAAGGTATGCTCTTTGGCGTATTTCTCGAGCAATCCGTCAAATCGAGTCAGGTAACTAAAATCGTTAACGCCATGGCGATTCTGCGCTTCTGTCACAAGCTCGACGATCTTGTCGTTGAACGGAGTGGGAATAGCGCGCTCGCGACCCTGCTGGCAGATCACGCCGTTGATGTAATTTATCTCGCATTCGCGACCTTTCTCCAGGTCTTGCAACATGCTCGCTTTCAGCTTCGCGTGCGGTCCCCAGATCTTCCGGTAAAGAGGCATCTTCGAGGGAATATCCTCCGCGCCGCTCAGCGCGAAGAACTCCAGATCCTCCCCCTGCATCTCCACCAGGCGAACGCCGCGGGCGTGCGCCACGGCGATGCATTCGTTGGCCACGAACGCCAAGCAGGTCATGGCCTTGGGATTCTCGAGCACGTCGCCGAAGGTGCAGCCGAGGGCCGCGGACATGCCGCTGAAAGTCGAGTTCATCAGCACCTTTGTGAACTTGATCCCCATAAGATTGTCGCGGATTTCGGTCTTGCCGACGCATTCGAGGTATTCTTGAACCGCGTTGAGCCGGGGGCGGACGACGCCGTCGATCTCGCCGATTTCGAAGGCGAACTTTTCGACGGTCGTGTAGCTGGAGGTGAGCGAGGAAACGCCCGGTTTCAGCCATGTGGCGCCGAAGCCGACCGCGCCGCCGATCGTGCGCTCGCGGCCGACGATCGAGGCGACCGAATCTTCAGGGATGCCGTTCTGCAGCGTGCAGACGACGCTGCCGCGGCGCAGATGCGGTAGAAGCTGCGGCAGGACGGCGTGGTTGTTCGTCTGCTTCGTCAGCAAGAACACCAGATCGTATTCGCCAGTCATCTGATCCGGGGTGTACGCCGCCACCGCGACGTTCAGGTCGATTGCGCCGGTTATGGTCGCGCCTGATCGGTTCAGCGCGTCGACGTTGTCTTTATAGGAGTCGAACAAGTCGATCGGCTTGCCGCCCTTGGTGATGAGCGCCCCTATGATTGTGCCGAGGGAACCGATCCCGATAATAGCCGCCCTCATAACTTGTCTCCTTCAATGCCCTTGGCGACGATCGCAATTGAGGCGGGCGGGCGGTTCGCTCAGCCCGCCGCCTCAATGGGTCCGACGCGTCTTCGATTTACAGTCCCTGCGGGAAGGCCAGGAATGCAATGCTGCCGACGAACAGCGCATACAGGAACATGGCGAACGTATACGGCAGAATATCCTGGAACCTGACTTTATAGGCGGCAAGGAACGGCAAGGCCCAGAACGGCTGGATCAAGTTCGCCAACTGGCCGCCGGTGCTGTAGGCGTTGACCACGTGAGCCACCGGAATGCTCAGTTGCTGGCCGGCTGGAATGATGTACGGGGCTTCGATGACGAACTTCGAGCCGCCCGACGGGACAAAGAAATCCATGATCGTCGTATAGATCATAATGATCCATGAGTAAGTTCCCGCGGTGGAAATCGAGAGGAACCAGTGCGTGATGATACTGGCGAGTCCCGAATTGCTGATGATGCCGAAGATGCCGGCATAGAGCGGGAACTGAATAATCACGCCGAACGTCGTGCCGACGCCCTGCTTCACCGAAGCGGTGAAACTCCGCGGCGAACCATGCAACAGCATGCCCAGACCGAAGAAGGTGAAGTTGATGATGTTGATGTCGATTTTCGCCACGCCGTTGGCCGCCACGAAGCGAACGACCCAGACGAGGAATCCAACGCCGATCACCGACAGCAAGATTCGCGACCGTTCCCACCGCTCGGCCGGCCGGAAATCGTCCCGCTCTTCCGTCGCTGGGACATAGGTGAATTCGTTGTAGACGGCGGCGCTGATCTCGACGGCCTTTTCCTTCTTCGGCATCAAGAACGCGAGCAGAAGCGGAATCGTAAAGAACTCGAAGAAGACGAGCACGAGGAGGAACGGCGACAGGGCGGTCTGCGTCAGCGGAAGGACGCCGCCAATGGTCTTTTCGAGAAAATTGCCCGCCGTCGCCGCCAGCAGCGGCGCGGACTGCGACGGTCCGTTGGCCATAATCAGGAACATGCAGTAGCCGGCTGCCGCCAGCAGGGGATAGTGAATTCCTATTCCACGCTTGCGGACTGCGACTTCCTTGCCCATGACGACGGCGACCATCAACCCCACCGCCCAATGCAACCAAGCGATGAATCCGACCACCAGACAGAACACAATCAACGTCGCCTTAGGCGATTTCGGCAAGTCGATCAGCTTGATGAGGCCACTCTTGACCAATCTCGAATCCGCAACCACAAATCCCGTTATCATCATGACTGTCAGCTGCATCGCGAACGTGAGCAGCAGCCAAAATCCCTTGGCGTAATCGTCAAGCAACCCGAGTGGGCTATGGTCGGTGAACACCATGCCCATGATGAAAACGATGATCGTCAGCGCCGACACGAAAACCATAGAGTCGGGAACCCAGTTCAGACTCCATTCCGTGAAACGATCGACAATTCCCAGTTCTCTTTTGGTTGCAGGTTCGAGTTCCAGATTGGCGCCAGACATTGTTAGCCTCCCAATTAGTCCCAATTGTATTTTGCGCGATCGACCTCTGGCGGAAGGATCGGAATGGTGAGTGTGGCGCCATCTTCCGCCTGCGCGCCCCTCGCCCGTGGCTTCCGGTGAGAGGCGACGGACGAGCCGTCGCGCGGGACCGCCTAGCCTTCCCGCTGGCGGACGCGTTCCTCCCTCTCCGAATGATTCTCGCTTGCGCGGACGGGACGCTGTCCGCTTCGTTTCAGCAGCCGAATCTCGGCGACCGGCCGACGACCGGGCGCGGGATGTCGAGCGGGCAAGAGAACGAGACGGCCTTGTCAGCGCCGAAATTCATTACGACTTTCTGTTGGTTGCTATAATCACGACGGCACACTCCCTGCACGCGGCGTGCCAGGAAGACTTCCCGCGTTATTGCTAGAAATAGAGAGACTATTTCATCGGCTGAATGTTGGAACTTCCTACATTTGGCCTGATGCGCGTAGGGAATCCCTACATTTCCTGTGCGCCGCGCTGCGAAGTCAGGTTCGAGCCCCTTCGTTCAGCTGCGCGCCGGCTTCACGGAAGAAGACGCAAGTCGACTTGATTCCGGCGTTTCAGCGTCTGGGCCGCGCGCGACCGCTATGGAGCCGCTGACGGCTGACGCCGGCTTGCGGACGCGGCGCGGACAGACGACGGCTGCAGCCGCAACGCAACGGAGCGGTCGACGGGCGTTTCTTCGGAACGCCGAGCCGCCGTCGATCGGCGAGCGTCCTCAGTCTCGCGCGCCGCGCGAACGCGTCCGAGGCCGAGCGCGCCGCAGTCGCGCGGCTCTTGCGCGCAGACCCGCCTTCGCGGCGGCGCTCGGCCGTGTTCCGCGCGGCCGCGCGAGGGCGCTAACGCGCCGGTTCATCGTCCGAAGCCGTGCTCGATTCGTCCATAGACGTTTTCAGTGAAGAGGTAGAATTGCCCGCCGACGAACGATCCGGTCAGGGCGACGACGAGGAAAATCGTGACGATCTTCGGTACGAACGTCAGCGTCATTTCCTGGACCTGGGTCAGCGCCTGCAACAGCGCGATCGCCACCCCGACCACCATCGCCGCGCCGATCGCCGGACCGCCGCCGACGATGACCATCCACAGCGCCGATTGAATGATGTCGAGCGCGTCGGCCTCGTTCATTGCACCGTCACGCCATTGCCGATCGTCACCGAGTCGCCGTTGCTCAGCGTCGCCGTCGATCCCGACGAGGTCACCGAAACCGAAGTGATCGTGCCCGAGTCCGTCTGCGTGCTGGTGGTCGCGTCCGGGCCCGAGATCGTTTCGCCGACCCCGATCTCGGCCTGCGTCAATTGCGAGCTCGTCAGCAGCGAAGCGAGCGTGGTGTTGGTCTGCACCGCCTGGCCGACCTGCGAGATCGTCGCCAGCTGGCTCACCATCGCGGTCGGATCCATCGGCTGGGTCGGATCCTGGTTCTGCATCTCCGCCAGCAGCATGGTGAGGAAGTCGTTGTAGCTGAGCGAATTGGTCGCCGAAGTGGCCGACGACGAGGACGACGACGAACTCGAGGACGACGAGGAGACGGGCGAAGTGGCTGTAACGCTGGTCATGGACGTTCCTTTCAGGCGGCGGCCGCCGAGTTCTCGGCCGGCTTTCCGTTGGGGTACAATTCCTTTTCCTCGAGCGCGAACAGCGCTCTCAGCGCCTTCAACGCCTCGAAGTTGCGCCCGCGGTCGATCTGCCCGGCGATCGTCTTCAGGCCGGCGACGATGAGCGGGCTCTCGAACGCCTGCAGCGCCGATTCCATCAGCCGCCGCGACAGCGTCGTGGCCGCGGCCGTCGCTCCCGGATCCATCAGCATCACCTGAACCGCGAAATAGATCTGGCGCAGCGGCGTCGTCGCCTGGTCGGCCTGCATGACATGGTTTTCGAGCAGGAATGTCACGTCGTTGAGCAGCTCGATCGTCGCCTTGCGATCGACGCGGATGACGGCTCCGTTGATGAAAAGCCTCTCGCCGGCGCGAAGCGTGATATTCATCATTTCCTCACTTCAGTCCGTCGCGGATGATCTCGTTGATCTCGATTATTGGCGTCAGATCGTTGGTCTGACCCGTGCGGAAGCGGTCGATTTCCTTGTTCATCCAGATGCCGATCGAAATGATGCCGGCGCGCAGCTGCTCGGGCAGCTCGTTTTCGGGATCGCGAAGATCGTCGAGATAAATCGCCCACAGCCGGCGCAGGTAGTAGATCGCTTCGACCGCTTCGCGCGACTTCGCGCCGCGATCGCGGGCGGCGCGCAACATGTCGATGACGCGATCCATCGCGCTGCGTTCTCGCGCCCGCATGACCTGATGAGAGTCGTCGATGACTTCGGTATATGAGAATTCGTACATCGGCATGTCCACCCTCAGGAGACAGGAAGGTATTGGGCGAGGTTCATTTTCTGCAGCTGCGAGGTCAGGTCATAGGCTGTCTCGAGTTGGGTCTGCAGCGAACTGAGCTGGGTCGCGACCGATTCAGGGTCGACGTTGTCGAGATTGCCGATCTGCGTCTGCAGGATCGTGAGCTGGTTCGACATCGAGGTCGACGCGTCGGTGACCTGTGTCTGCGTCGCGCCCAGCGTCGCCTCGGTGTTGTCCATCGACGAGATGCCCTGGTCGACCAGCGAGCTCGCAGTCGATATGACCGTCTGCTGGGCGCTGGCGCTCAGCGACAAGCCGCCCAACTGGCTGAGCATCGCGTAGCCTTCGGCCAGCTGCTGGAAGCCCGCGTCGTTGGCGTTGGTCGAGGTCGTCGCCGTTTCGCCCGGCGAGATCTCCGTCGTGACGTTCGTGCTCGACGCCGACGACCAACTGGTCCAACTCCCACTGACGAGAGTGCTGAACGAATTGGCGGACGAACCGGTCAGAAAGTCCTGCATTTGCGCAGAGGTGATGCCCGACACGTTCGACGACGTCGTCGAAAAACCAAAATAATTCTGAAACGCCGTGTCGAACGCCGTTTGGCCGCTAGTCGACGAGAAATAGTTCGTCAACGGCTCGACGCCGCTGTTGATTCCGCCGAACAGATACTGTCCGTTCGAAGTCGTGTTCGCGTCCTCGATCAGTTCCTGCAGTGCATTGGTTCCCGTGTTCTGCAAGGTGGCGGCTGCGGTGTTCGAGCCGGCGCTCAGCGAGGTCAGCGTCTGGACCGCGCTTTGCGCAGTCGACGTCATGGAATTGATCGACGTCTGCGACAGACTGAGGTTGGTGACCGTGGCGTTGTTGGCGGTAGAGAGGGCTTGCAGCAAGTTGGTCTGGTCGCGCAACGACAGCTCGTAGCCCGACTGGTCGCCGAGCTGCAGGCCGAGGTCGGCGTACTGCCCGGTGGTCGACTCGATGGTGAGCTTGGAAATCTCGCTCTGCGTCTGGTGCATAGCGGACAGCACCGTCGAACCGAGCGAAAGGGTGGAGACGATCGAGGCGCTCATCAGCTTGGCATCGCATCGATCAGGGCGTTGAACATGGCGTCTGCCGTCGTCAGGAGTTTGGAAGTCGTCTCGTACGAATTTTCGATGCTCAACATGTTGGTCAGTTCCGTGTCGAGGTTGACGCCGGTCGCATTCGACAGCGCGGTCTTCGCTTGGCTGACCACCGAATTTTCGTAGTCGAGTTGATTGCTCGCCTGCTGGTTCTGGTTCTGCAGCCAGCTCACCGAGGCATCGGCGTAATCGCTGAGACTGTCGGACGTTCCGAGCCCAGCCGTGGCGCTGAACGACTGATTCGTCGTCAGCGCGCTGATCATGTCCTCGATGTGCCCGGTATAGGACGCGGCGCCCGTCGTGTTGTAGACGTAGTTGGTCCCGTTGATGCCGCCGTCACGAAGCAGATCGACGCTGCCGCCCTGGGAAGGATCGACGGCGGCGTTGACCTCGATCTCGGACGCCAGACCGGTCGCGTCCGAGTTCGAAGGCACGCTCGTCGCACCGGAAAACGTGAAGAGACCAGGCAGCGTCGGATTGCCTCCGTTGGTCTGGTCGCTCTCGGAGAAGGCGCTGATGAGGCCGTCGGCGATCTGGTCGAGCTGTGCGCCGTATTGCGGGGCGACGACGTCGCGCAGGTTTTCGTAACCCGCCAGCGCGCCCGACTGGATCGCCATCGGCGACGACGACCCGGTGATCGCCACGCCGTCGACCATCACCTGATTGCCGCTCACGCCGGCGGCGTACGTCGCGGTCGGGGTGAAGGTCAGGGTGCTCGCCTGGCCGCCTTGAAACAGCGTCGCGCCGCTGTCGGTGTAGATCGAGGTCGAGCCGTCGGGATTGGAGACGGTCGAGATGCCGATCTGCTGCGACAATTGGGTGAGGATGCTGTCGCGCGTATCCTCGGCGCTGGCGATGTCGGCGCCGCTCGCCGTTCCGGAGACGATCGTCGCATTGACTGAAGTGAACTGGGTGAGCAGCGAGTTGATGGTGTTGACCGCCGAGCTCATGCCCGAATCGGCCTGCTCCTGCACGCTGTACACCGCTGAAGCGCCGGTATTGAGCGACGAGGCGAGATCTTGCGCGGCGGTCACCACGCCTTGCCCCGCCGAAGAGCTGCTCGGCGACGCGTCGTAAGTCTCGAGCGCGCTCTGCAGGTTGGCGAGCATCGCCGATGGCGAATTGCCGTTCACTTCCGAGCCGGACGTCGAGGTCGCGGTCGAGCTGTCGCTCACCGTGTTGGCCAGCGTCGTCAGACCGTCGGACAGAGCCTGCTGGTAGCCGGCTTGCGACGTCGACGCATTGACCTGTTCGAGCAGCGCCGTGTTGGCCTCGCGCGTCACCGAAACGACCGTCGCGCCGCCCGAGTAGTTCCCGACGACGTTGGCGATTTCGCGATTGTAGCCCGTCGTCGTGGCGTTCGAGACGTTGTTCGCGATGACCGCCGACTGCGCCGCGTTCGTCACGAACGCGGAGTTGATGATGTTGAGGGCGGTCGACAGACTCATCGTCTTGCCTCAGGCGGCCAAGCACGCGCTAGGATTTCAGATTGTTGAGGATGTCCAGGAGATCGGCGCCGGTCTGGAAGACCTTCGAATTGGCCTGATAGGCGCTTTGCGCTTGGATCATGTTGGTCAGTTCGGTGGCGAGGTCGACGGTCGAGTCCTCGATCGACGAAGAGGCGACCGTGCCGAGGCCGCCGGTGCCGGCCGTGCCGACGCGCACCGTGCCCGAGTTCTGGTTGGCCTGAAAGGCGTTGCCGTTGATCGAGGTCAGATTGTCCTCGCTGGCGACGGTCGCCAGCGGGATGTTATAGCCGGGGCTCGACACGCCGTTGCTGTATTGGAAGTCGAGCGTGCCGTCGGTGCTGATCGTGACGCCGGTCAGCGAACTCGGGGCGTTGCCGTTCGCCGTCGCCTGGTTGACGGCGAAGCTGCTGGCGAGCTGCGTCGTGTTGCTGACATCGAGGTTCACGCTCTCGCCGTTGGGAACGGTGAATGTGAGTGGCGAGCCGGTGGTCAAGTCGCCGTTTGCGTTGAAGGTCAACGTGGCTGGAGGCGTTAGCAGAGTTACCGGGTCTGCCGAGTCGGTGGCGTCGGTGACGGAGACATTCCAAACGTAGCCGGTGATGTTGTTGTTAGCGTCGTAAGTCGTCTTCGAATAGCTGTAGGTGAAGTCGATCGTATGCGCCGCACCGAGGTTGTCGTAAACAACCAGCGAGGTTTCCGGTGTGGTGGGATCGGTCGCGGTCGCGTCGCTCGAAGGCACGTTGACCGCCAGGGTGCCGTCGGTGGTCGGCGTCGCCGCCTCGCCCGAGGAGATGGTGTTGACCTTCACCAGGCCGGCGAGCGAGTTCGACGTTCCCGTGGTCGACGAGCCGCCCTGCACGTTGTAGCCCATCAGATAATAGCCGGCCGAGTTGACGAGATTGCCCTCGGAGTCAGGAGTGAACGAGCCATTGCGAGTGAGATAGATGTCGCCGGCGGCGTCGGAGACGATGAAATAGCCGTCGCCTTTGACGGCGAGGTCGGTGGCGGTCGTCGTGCCGACGACCGAGCCCTGCTGCGTATTCATCGCCGCCGCAGTCGTGGTGACGCCGCCGGCGGCCGAACTGGAGTTGCCGACCTCGTCGACGACCGTGGCGAATTCGGTGTCGATGTCCTTGTAGCCGGTGGTGTTGGCGTTGGCGACGTTCTGGGAAATGTTCGACAGCCAATTCGAATTGGCCAACATGCCGGACACGGCGGTGCCCATCAGACTCATCGGTCGCTCTCCTCGCGGCTCAAGTACTTCACTAAACGATCGGACCCTTGCGCGAAGCTGATTGCCTCATTTCAGCTCACGGAACGGACCAAGCTGCCGATCAGCAGGTTCCAGCCGTCGACCAGCACGAAGAACAGGATCTTGACCGGCAGCGAGATCACCGAGGGCGGAAGCATCATCATGCCCATCGACATGGTCAGCGCCGCGACGATCATGTCGATGACCAGGAACGGCAGAACGATCAGAAAGCCGATCTCGAAGCCGCGCCTGAGCTCGGAGATCATGAAGGCCGGGATCAGGATGCGCAGGTCGACCTTCGACCGGTCCGTGACCTCGAAACTGCCGCGCGAGAGCTCCTCGAACAGCGCGATGTCCTTCTCCCGCACCTGAGAGAGCATGAACGCGCGGAACGGCTCGGTGATCGCCCCAAACGCCTGCTCCTGCGTGATGGTGTTGTCCATCAGCGGCTGCAACCCGTCGCGCCAGGCCTTGTCGAAAGTCGGCGCCATGACGAAGAAGGTCATGAACAGCGACAGGCTGATCAGCACGAGGTTGGCCGGCGCGCTCTGCAGCCCCAGGCCGGTGCGCAAGAACGACAGCGCCACGGTGAAACGGGTAAAACTGGTCACCATGATCAGCAGGCCCGGCGCGACCGAAAGCACGGTCAAGACCGCGGCCATCTGGATGATGCGCGCGGTCGCAGTGGCGCCGCCGTTGGGAACGAGCTGGCCGAGATCGACGGTCTGGGCGGCCGCGGCGCCGATGGTCAGGGTCAGCGCGAGCGCCGCCAGGGCGAGGCGCTTCATTGCACCACCAGCGTTCGAATGACGAGCTCGCTGACCTTGCCGCCGGAGCGGATCGCCGCGCGCTCGTTGAGATCCTGGCGAATGTTCTCGAGCCCGATCGGACCTTCCACTTGCGACAGCGAAACGGTGCGCAGGTAGGCGAGCTCGTCGCCGGCGATGTCCTCGGCCAGCGCCTCGGGATGCTCGACCGTCTTGGCGTCGAAGACGATCGAGGCCTCGAGCCGGATCCAGGTGTCCTTCGGCGAGCCGATGTTGGTGACGATCGGCGGCATTTCGAACAGCCCTGAGGCGGCCGGGACCACGCCGCCAGGCGTCGGCTCCGCCTTGACCGCCGGCTCCGGCGCCGGCGCGGGCGGCGGAACGGCGAACAACGCCCCCATCGCTCCCGCCATCACGGTCACCACCAGCGTGGCGAGGACCGTCTGCAGAAGCGACGGCGCGCCGGACGCGACGACCGCCGCCGCCGGCGGCGCTTCGCCGGGCGTCAGGTCGGGCAGTTCGGGCAACTCGATGGCCATGGCGCTGTCTTCAGTAGGGTTTAATGG
>Ga0181516_10001579_pt1 | contig 17265 bp, 15 predicted proteins | sample PEATcosm2014_Bin_25_FD_121104 | JGI IMG/M metagenome (GOLD analysis project Ga0181516, IMG submission 121104) | Peatland microbial communities from MTU Mesocosm Facility, Houghton, MI, USA - PEATcosm2014_Bin01_10_metaG | ecosystem: Environmental > Terrestrial > Soil > Wetlands > Peat | place... | reverse complement strand
TGCGCGACACGCTCAAGGCTATCCAGGAGCTGTCGGACGACAGGTCGGTGCTCGATATGAACCCCGAACAGCGGGACTACGTGGCCATGGTCTCGGAATCTCAGTACACCACCTTTGTCGTCCTCCAGATGCGGGGCGGCAAGGTGCTGGGCCGCGACCTGTTCCCCACCGAGTTCTACAGCACCGAGGACGAGGCCTTCGAGGAGTTTCTGATCCGCTACTACAGCGAGAACACTCCCCCGTCGGCCGCCGTCTACCTCAACCGCGTCATCGAGGCCGACAGTTTCCGCCGCTACCTCAACCGCGACCGCCCCGGCCCCGACGTCGAGTTCCCCTCTGGGGGCCGCCACGCGTCCATCCTCCGCATGGCCCAGGAAAACGCTTGGCTCGACCTCAAGAAGCGCCTCGAGACCGGCGGCAACCAGCACGCCCTGGTCGAGCTCAAGAAGGTGCTCAACCTCCCCAAGCTGCCCCACCGCATCGAGGGCTTCGATATCGCCCAGCTCGACGGCACCAATCCCGTAGCCTCCCTCATCTCGTTCTGGAACGGGAACCCTGACCGGAAGAACTACCGCAAGTTCCACGTAAAGTCGCTTCAGGGGGCCATCGACGACTTCCAGTCCATGAAGGAAGTGGTGGCCCGGCGCTACAGCCGGCTGTTCAACGAGGGCAAGGAGATGCCCGACCTCATCCTCATCGACGGCGGCAAGGGCCAGGTGAACGCCGCCCACTCGGTCCTCACGGCGCTGGGGCTCGACATCCCCCTGGTGGGCCTGGCCAAGCGGGAGGAGGAGCTCTTCCTTCCCCACACCTCCGACCCAGTCATCCTCCCCCGGGGCAACTCGGCGCTCCGGGTGCTCCAGGCCGTCCGGGACGAGACGCACCGCTTCGCCACGGGCTTCAACCAGAAGCTGCGCTCCAAGGTGCTCAAGCTCAGCACCCTCGAAGGCGTCCCCGGCATCGGCGAGAAGCGGAGCCAGCGGCTCTTGAAGGAGTTCGGGGGGCTGGAGGAACTGGCCGCCGCCGAGCCCAGCGAGATTGCACTGCGGGGCGGGATCACCGAGGCCCTCGCCGAGACGGTGAAGACCTACCTGGTCGACCAGACCCAGCGGACCAAGACCGTGCAGGAGATGAAAAGGACGAGGAGAAGCTGATGGAAACGCCGTGAGCCATACGCATCCCGGCGACACAAACAGGCTCTTGGGCTACCCGGCAGATGCGCGCCTGCTCATCGTCAACGCCGACGACTTTGGAATGTGCCACGCGGTCAACGAGGCGGTGTTCCGCGTCCTGGGAAACGGTCTGCTCGGCTCCACGACCCTCATGGTCCCCTGTCCCTGGGCACCCCAGGCCATGGCCTTCCTGGGCAGGCACCCTGAACTCTCCTTCGGCGTCCACCTAACCATTGTCTCCGAATGGGAAGTCTACCGCTGGGGACCCGTGGCCCCCCGGAGCCAGGTGCCGACGCTTGTCGACAAGACGGGCCGCTTCCGCCGCTTTGAAGACGCGCATGAAGCGTTGGACCGTCTCGATCTGAGCGAGTTGGAGGCCGAGTTCAGGGCGCAGATCGAAGCCGTGTTGGACCACGGTCTGAAACCCACCCACCTCGACTGGCACGCGCTGCGCATCGGTCAAAGGGAAGGGCTCTTCGAGCTGCTCCTCGGCCTGGCCAGGGCCTATGGGCTAGCGCTTCGGGTCAGGGGACACCCGGCGATCGATCTGACCCGGTCCCTAGGGCTTCCGTGCTGCGATCACGATTTTCTTGACAGCTATCAGCTTGACCCGGTCGATGATCCAACCCGGTACCATCAACTCTTGCGGGAATTACCAGCGGGCCTGAGCGAGTGGGCCCTGCACCCGGGCCTGGAAGACTCAGAACTGCTGGCTGTCGAAGGCGCTACCCGCCATGTCCGGCAGAGAGACTTTGACTTCCTCAGCTCGACCGAGGCCCAGGCAATCGTCAAGAAAGAGGGGATCGTCCTTCTGGATTACCGAGCGCTTCAGAAGCACTGGGCCTGACCCGGACCCTACTGGTCGTCGAGCCCGATATCGAGCACGGTCACGCTGTGGGTCAGCGCGCCCAGGCTGATGAGGTCCACGCCGGTTTCGGCCAGGGCCCGCACCGTGGCCTCGGTGACCCGCCCCGAGGCTTCCAGCAACACGTGATTGCGTCTCACCAGCGCGGCGTCCCGGCGGGCCACGGCCGTCCTCAGGTCGGCGGGCGTGAAGTTGTCGAGCAGGATGATCTCTGGTTCGAGGGCCAGGGCCTCGTCGAACTGGGTCAGGTTATCCACCTCCACCTCGATCTTGACCGTGTGGCCCACCCCTGCGCGTACCCGGCGCACGGCCTCGGTAAGGCTGCCGCAGGCGGCGATGTGGTTGTCCTTCAGCAAGACGGCGTCGTCGAGACCGAAGCGGTGGTTGCGGCCGCCGCCCACGGTGACGGCGTACTTTTGCAGCGCGCGGAGCCCCGGGAGGGTCTTGCGGGTGTCGGTGATGGCCGCCCGGGTGCCGGCCACGGCGTCCACAAGCCTTCGGGTCCGGGTCGCGATGCCTGAAAGGTGGCCCAGGATGTTGAGCGCCGTCCGCTCGCCGGTGAGCAGCGCCCGGGTGGGGCCCGCGATCCGCGCGATCACCATCCCCGGGGCCAGCGCGGCGCCGTCGGCCAAGGCGCCGGTGACGGTTACGTCGGCCAAGGCGCCGGTGACGGTCACGTCGGCCGACAGCTGCCGGAACGCCTCGAGGGCGGCTTCCAGCCCCGCCAGCACCCCCTCCTCCCGGGCCCGGAACACTGCGGAACTGCGGTGGCCCGCGTCAAACACAAGGTCGGTGGTGAGGTCACCCCCCCGCCCCAAGTCCTCCGCCAGCGCCAGTTTTACCAGATCCGCGTAGAGTAACCTGTTCATGCTGAGATACTATCTCGTTCGCAGCAGGGCGCCGCCGAAGGTGAATCCTCCGCCAAAGGCGCACAGGCCCACGATCTTGCCCGGCCTCAGCTGCGGCATAAGCTCGAACAGCGCCAACGGGATGGAATTGGACGAAGTGTTGCCGTAGTGCCGAATGTTGCTGAACACCTTCTCCTCGGGCAGCTTTGTCCTCTGGCGGACGGCGTTGAGGATGCGCTGGTTGGCCTGGTGGGCGACCACGAGGTCGAGGTCGTGCACCGCCACGCCGCCGGCCACGCAAGCTTTTTCAAGCTGCGAGATCATATGCTTCACGGCCTCGAGGTAGACCTTGGGACCGTCTTGGAAGATGTACTCGTCCAGGGGCACGGGCACCCGCAGAATATCGCCGTTCTCGCCCTTGGCCGACAGCTCGGGGCGGTCGAAGTGAGCCAGCATCTCGCCAGCGCGGCCGGCGCCGACCACGAGAGTGGCGGTGGCGGCGTCGCCGAAGATGGGCGCGGTCTGGTAGTCGGTGGGGTCGGTGCGGCGGCTGAGCACCTCTGTGGTCAGTACCAGGACCCGGCCGTTGGGGTTGTGGCGAAGGTGGTCCCACGCGGCTTGGAGGCCGTAGAGGAAGCCCGAGCACGCCGAGTTGATGTCCTGGGCCTGCATTTCGGGCTTGGGGTCGAGGTCGGCGCTCAGTTCGGCCAGGACCAGGCACGCCATCGAGGGGGTGATCTTGAGCGGCGTCCCCGTGGTGCAGAACACCGCCGTCAGGTCGGCTGAGCTCAGTTTGTGGCTGACCAGGAGTTCCTGGGCGGCCTTCACCGCCAGACTCAGCGCGGTCTCGTCGTCGCTGGCCCACCGGCGGCTCTCGATGCCTATGCTCTTGAAGATTTTGTCGGGGGTCCACTCGGGGCACTTCGCGGAAATTTCTTGGTTCGACACGACGCGCGAGCCGGGGGCGATGCGCAGACCCGCGATGCCCGCCACGGGCCCAGCCGGGCGGGACGCTGACACCGCGACGCCGGCCTCGGGCTTCGCGAGCCACGTGATCAGCGGTTCCCCGGGGTTCTCCATGGTCACGGGCTTCTTCGACACCCGGGAGTTGCCGGTGGCGACCTTCAGCAGCGGCGTCCCGACCTTCACCATGTCGCCCACGGGGACGAGGATTTCCACTAGCGTCCCTTCGAGGGGGCAGCTCAGGTCGAAGGCGGCCTTGTCGGCCTCCATCTCCGCAATCTTGAGTCCGGGGACCAGGGCGTCGCCCTTCTTGATCTTCCATTCGAGCACGGTGACCGACTCGTCCGACGGGCTGGAACCGACCGCCTCGATGAACGAAATGCCGTCGTCGCCCTTGGCCACGGCCTTCCAGGCCAGCTCGCCGCCCAAAAGCTCGACGGCGGCCGTGAGGATCTTCTTGTAGCTGGGCATGACCTCGAGCTGGTTTTCAAAGTGGAAGGGCACGTACGTGTCGGGGCGGCTCACCCGGCGGATGGCCACGGGCACTCCGGCGCGCTCGGCCACGGTGGCGGCCACCTCGCTGGCCACCGACGCGGTCAGGTTGTCTTCCTGGGCAATGATGAGCTTGCCGGTCTTGCGCACCGATTCGAGGACGAGCTCGACGTCCCACGGCGAAATGGAGCGCAGGTCGATCACGTCGCTGGTGACCCCCGCTGCGGCCAAGGCGTCGGCAGCTCTCAGGCTGAACGCAAGGGTGTTGCCCCAGCACACGAAGGTGATGGCGGTGCCGTCGCGGTGCTTGCGGCCCTTGCCGATGGCGACGAGCTGACGGGCCACGTCGCGGCTTGTCGCCTGGCTGCGGTCGTTCAGGCAGCTCTTGGGGTAGAAGATGATGGTGGGGCGCTTGGACTCGAAGGCCGCGTTCAGGAGGCCCGCGGCATCGCCGGCCGTGGCCGGGAGGAAGACGTCGATGCCGGGGGTGTGAGCCGCGGTGCTCTCCATGCTCGACGCGTGGAAGGGTCCCAGTCCGGGTTTGAACCCGCCGCAGCTGACCATGAGGATGACGGGCGCCGACCACCCTCCGTCGGTGCGCCAGTGCATGGAGCCCATTTCGGCGAAAATCTGGTTGTAAGCGATGGCGAAGAAGTCGGCAAACTGGAGGAAGCCCACGGGCCGGGCACCGGCCAGCGCCTGTCCCACGGCCACGCCGACGATGCTCGACTCGGCCAGCGGGGAGTTCTTCACCCGGCCGGGGAAGGCCTGGCTCAAACCCTTGGTTACGCCGAACACGTCGCCCTTGGGGTCCTCGATGTCTTCACCGAACAGGCTCACGTTGGGGTCCCAGCTCAGGCGGTTCTTGAGCACTTCGCGCATGGCTTCGAGCATGACAATCTGGTCGCCGTCCGAGGTTCCCCGGTACTCCCTGGCCGAGTCCGCAAGCCCTGCGGGAAGGGGAGCCTTGGCGTCGAAGTTGGGCTGGGGATCGGGGCTGTCCTGGGCGTCGATGCTGTCGGCCAGCACCTGTTCCTTGATCCGGACGTCGAGGGCGTCGAGCTCGACCGCCGCGACCCCGTGGCCTAGCAGCCACTGCCGGAGCTTGGGAACCGGGTCGTCGTTCTTCCGGGTCTCCTCGATCTCCTCAAGGGTGCGGTACGTCCTCTGGTCGTCGGCGTTGGTGTGGCTGTTGAGGCGCTTGACTTGGAAAATGACGATGGCGGGCTTGCGGTCGGCGCGCATGGCCGCCACGAGCTTGCCGAAGGCCTCGTAGGTGGCCTCGGCGTCACGCCCGTCGATTCGGACGATGGGGACGCCGTAGAACTGGTCGGCGTCGCCGTCGGGGGTGCTGTAGAAAGTGCGGCCGGGGGTCTTGGTTGAAATGGCCCACGAGTTGTCTTCCACAACGAACAGCACGGGGAGGGTTTCGCGCACCGCATGGGCGATGGCCTCGAGGACCTCGCCCTGCTGGGTGGTGCCGTCGCCGATGCCGCACAACACGATCGGCTTCTTGGGCTGCCCCTTGATCACCGAGGCGACACCCGCCGCCTGGAGCGCGTTGTTCCCCACGGGTCCGACAAGGCTGAGCACCTTGTTCTTGGGGTCGGACAGGTGCGCGGACATCTGCCGGCCCCGGCTGTGGCTCTCGTCCTTGGCGAACAAAGACAGGAAGAACTGCCTCACCGTCACACCCCGGGCGATCATCAGCGACTTATCGCGGTAGTGGCAATGCAGGTAATCTTCGGGGATCAGGTGGGGGTTCAAGAACGCTATGTTCTCGTGCCCGCTGCCCGAGACGTGGAAGAACGCTTCGCCGCGCTGGGTGTAGTCCTGCTCCAGGAGGTCGACTTCGCGGGACTTGAGAATGCTCTCGTACACGGAAAGAAACAGTGCAACCTTGCTGTCGGAAGGACCCATGACAACTCCTCGGAACTCGGCCGAAACTTAGCAGAAATTCTCTCGGAGGATACGACCGGGGGGTAAAAAAGTCAATCAAAAGGGGGTGTCAGAGGGGTTGGCCCCGGATGAAGAGCCGGCTTCCATCGTAGAAAACAACGGCGCGCGGGGGCCGTCCCAGCCGGTCGTGGAGCCGGGAGCCCACCAGCAGCGTCGCATTCTGACAGTCGTTCCGCAGGGCCACGCTGACCGGGTCGCCCTCGTCGGCGACGCCTTTCAGGTAGTCCTCGATGGTCAGGCGGAGGCAGAGGCGGAGGGGGTGTTCCACCCGGAGCAGACCGAGGTCGAAGCCGTCGTTGGGGTGCATGACCAAGCGCTCCAGCCCGAGATTCGCCGACACCGACACCTTGAGAGTCCCCGTCTTTTTCACGCCGTCCTCATCGCCTGAAGTCTAGGCGAGGGCCGGGTTTCCCACAAGAGATAAGATGCGCAGACCCTTGTCGGTGATGGTCAGGGTGAGGGGAAACTCGTGCGGCTCGAGCCACATCGCCTCGCCGTCCATCTGGAGGGGCACCCTCACGGGGCTCCACACCCTCAGCTCGTCGCCCTTTGCGAGCAGAATCCCTGGCAGACCCCGGTGGGCGCCCTCGTAGAAGGGCCGGCGATACGCCAGCTTGGTGAAGAGGTTCTTCTTCGCGGCCAGGCAGAAGTTGTCGTCGTCGGGAAGCACCCGCTTCCCCGAACCGTAGGTACGGTGTCCCGAGGCGCCGAAGGCCGCCAGCAGGAAAGGCTGGTCCCACGTCATCATAGGGGCCCCCTGCAGGGACAGCTCGAGGGTCGACGGGACGACCTTGACCAGCCACTCGTAGAAGAAGGCCGCCGCGTCCACCATCAGCCCGTAGGAGTTGCCCGGCGACCTCGACCACGGGCAGGGGCTGCGGTTCAACCGTTTGCAGGCCCCGGCCCGACAGCGCCTCCAGGGCCAAGGGCCGAGATCAGGACGCCTCGGCTCGTGCCGTCTCCCCCAGCGATGACCACGAGCCTCTGGCCGCCGGATCCCACGGGATCGGCCGTCTGGAGGTGCGCCAACAGGAGCTTCTCGTGGCCGGGGTAGTCGGTGGTCCACGTGGTTACCCGGACCTCTCGGCCCAGTGACGCGGGCGCGGGAACACGGTGGGGAGCGTCGGCCAGCGCCGTCAGCAGGGCCCGACGTTGGCCGCGGTGGCGAAAGGCGCCGGCCCCGGGGTTGAGGATCAAGTCGATGTGCAGGTTCCTATCGGGGAAAAGCGACGACTGCGCCAGCCATGCGGTCAGCAGGTCGCGGAAGAGGGCAAACTCCCTCACAGGCCGTAGTCCTTGATCTTGGTGAACAGGGTCCTTCGGGTGATCCCCAGCTCCTCGGCGGCCCGGGTCTGGTTGCCCTCCCACCTCAGCAGCGCGTCGCGGATGGCCCGCAGCTCGAGTTCCTGAAGGGTGCCGGCACGGATAAGCGCCGACTTCTCTGCGGGCGGCGCGGGGAGGCCCAGGTCGGCCTCGGTGACCACCTCCCCCTCCAAAAAGATGAGGGCCCGTTCCAGCAGGTTCTCCAATTCGCGGACGTTGCCGGGGAAGGGGTACGCCGCCAGGGCCTTCAGAGCCCCGGGGGTTAGACCGGGGGCAGGGCGGCCCATGGCCGGCGCGAGTTTCGCGAGCAGGCGGCGGCAAAGCCATTCAAGGTCGTCGGTGCGCTCGCGAAGCGGCGGCAGCCGCACGGGGACGACGTTCAGCCGATAGAACAGGTCCTCGCGGAAGCGGCCCGCCTTGACCTCGGCGGCCAGGTCGCGGTTGGTGGCCACGAGCAGGCGCGACTCCACCGGAATCGGCACTGTGCCGCCAAGCCGCTGGATCTTGCGCTCCTGGAGCACCCTGAGCAGCTTTACCTGAAGGGGAAGGGGGAGCTCGCCGATCTCGTCGAGGAAGAGCGTGCCCTCCCCGGCGAGCTCGAAGAGGCCGCTCTTGCGCTTGTCTGCCCCGGTGAACGCGCCGCGCTCGTACCCAAACAGCTCGCTCTCGAGCAGCGACTCGGGGAGCCCGCCGACGTTGATGGCGACGAACGGCCCGCCCTTGCGCGCCGACAGCTCGTGGACGCGCCGGGCCAGCACCTCTTTGCCCGTGCCGCTCTCACCCGTGATGAGCAGGAGCGAGTTCGTCGGCGCCGCCTTGGCGATAAGCGCCTCGATCTTGGCCCACGCCGCCGACGGGGGCCGTTCGTCGGCCGCCGGGGCCGGCGTGAGGGCCCGGGCGAGGCGGCCGTCCCGGTGCGCCTCAAGGGCGGCCCTCAGGCGGACCTCGAGTTCGACGGGGTCGAAGGGTTTGACCAGGTAGTCCTTGGCCCCCCTGTGCATGGCCTCCACCGCGTCCTTGATTTCGCCGTGGGCGCTGATCATCACGAACGGCAGGTCGGGGCCCTCGGTGCGGCACCAGGCCAGAAGCGCCAACCCGTCGAGCCCGGGCATCCTGAGGTCGCTCACCACCCCTGAAAACGGCTGCTCCTGGAGCAGGCGCTGGGCCGCGAGGCCGTTCTCGACGCCCACGGCCTCGAAGCCCGACGCGTTGAGCCACTTGACCAGCGACTCCCGGATGTTCCTCTCATCGTCGGCCACAAGGATTTTCACCGGGCGTCCTCCTCAGGGGCCTCGGGCAGGTCGAGGCTCACCTTGGCCCCGCCCTCGGGCCGGTTTTCGAGCTTCAGCTTGCCGCCCGCGGCCCTCACGAAGCTGCTCGCGATGGACAGTCCGATCCCCGTTCCCGACGTCTTGGTTGTGTAGAAGGGGTCCCGGGCCGACTTCAGGCTCTCGGGGGTGAACCCCGACCCGGAGTCGAGCACCTCGAGGCGGACCCAACCCGACCGGGGACGGCTGAGGCGCATTGCGGGCCGCGGATCCGGACCGCTCTCGGCGGCGTTCTTGAGCAGGTTCTCGACCACCGACCTCAGCCTATGGGGATCGAACACCACGGTGTACGGCGTGCTCCCCTCCACCGCCAGCTCGACCACCACCGCGAAGCGCTCCCTCAGGGTGGCGGCCAGCTCGGCCAAGTCGACCCGTTCGGCCTGGCCCCGGGGGTCCTTGAGGAAGTCGCGGACCCGTGCCACCAGGCCGCTCATCCGGCGGGCCTCCTCCTCGATGATCGAGACCTCGGCGCTGGGCTCGCCCCCTGCGGCTCGCTTGAGGAGGGCGGTCTGCAACAGGATGGCCGCCAGCGGGTTCTGCAGCTCATGGCTGAGCGTGCGGGAGGCCTCGGCGAACTGCAGCAAGTCGCGGTGCTCGGCCATCGCGGCTTGGTAACGCCGGGTGCGGAACCACAACAGGCCCCCGAAGGCCAGAAATGCCGCCCACCCCGCCGACCCCAGCACGCCGCCCAACGTCCAGGCCCAGAGCCTGCCCTGGAGCGGGGCGTCGCTCACGCGCAGGAACAGGTAGCCTTGCCGCTCAAACCGACGCTGGTCCCCCGGTTCGGGGCCGCCGGGTCCGTCACCGAAACGGGGATCGTTCTCGGGCGGGGGAGGCTGCGGGCCCTCGTCGCCCCAGAAGTTCATCCGGGGCCGCAACGGCACCAGGACTTTCACGAAATCCACCCAGCCGCCCGGGACCAGCCGCATGGTCCGCCCGCGCCGAAGGTCGGCTTCGGGAAGCTGAGTCAGGCGCTCGGGGGCGTCCGTTCCCCAGCTCTCCGCCTCGACGCCGTCCGGTCCGTACACGGCGAAGGCGCGAATGCCCTGGGGGAGCGAGCCAGGACCCAGGCGGCCTTCGAGGCGGCCGCGCAGCAGCTCCTCGGCCGTGCGCTCCAGCTGGTTTCGAAGGCCGACGGTCAGCCGCCCCTGCTGTTCGGCGACGAACAGGAGCCAGAGCCCTGCGCCTCCGGCCCAAAGAAGGAAGAGGATGAACCAGGGGACGTGCTTCGACAGACGCATCCCCGGCATTGTAGTTCCCCTTCCTCCGCTTTTCCTAGTTGCCCTGGGGAGGGTCTTGCTGGTCCCCGTCATGGCCGTGCCAGCCCTTCATCGGGCGGACGTCGGTCTCGGTGCCGTTGACGGTCACCTTAAAGGCGTCGATGAACGGTTGGACCTTGGTGTCCGACTGCACGGTCGTCACCGCTCCCTCCACGGTCACGGTTCCGCCGTTGTTCAACAGAGAAAGCGAGCGGCGCGGCATGTGCAGCTGGTAGTCGGTGCCATTGACCCTCAGGATCGCCGGGCCCTTGTCGCCGAGCGTGACTGTGCCAGTGACTCTCTTGTACTCGATGGTGACCACGGTCCCGAGCTTCCACTCGATGCCGGGTCCGCGCATCATTCCAGGGCCGCCCCCCTGGTTGGGCGGGGGAAGATCCTGGGCGAAGGCGGCGCCGGCCAGCAAGGCCAGGGCGACCACCGTTGCAATTTTCTTCATGTTGTATACCTCCGTGCTCTTGGCACACGGTTACTGATGCAAGGTCCGTGCCAATTTCCTGACCCGTTGGAGGGCTGCGGGAGCCCCCCCGCCCCCTCACGTCAGGCACGAGCGGGCAAAGTTTTCATCCCGCTCCGCGCTTGGGAAAAATCTGCCCACCATGTAGAGTGAACCATGCGCATCCTGACCGCCGCCGTCCCCGTGGAGCTTGTCGTCCAGCGTTCCCGCTTCCTGGGCCTTCTCGAACCCGTGGCCGACGCCGAGGCGGCCCGCAGCGCCCTCAAGGAAGCCAAGGCACGGTACGCCGACGCCACACACGTGGTCCACGCCTTCCGCACCGGCGCCGATGGCTCCGAGACCCTGGGGTGCAGCGACGACGGCGAACCCCCGGGAACGGCGGGCAGGCCCGTGCTCGAGGTGCTTAAGGGCGCCGGGGGCGGGAACTGCCTGGTCCTCGTGGTCCGCTGGTACGGCGGAACCCCCTTGGGCACCGGCGGACTGGTGAGGGCCTACGGTGACACGGCCAAGGCGGTGATCGCCGCCGCCACTTGGGAAGAGCTTCGGGAGTGGGTGCGTGCGACGGTCACCGTCGAGTGGTCCGAGCACCGTACCCTGCGCAACGAGCTGACGGGCCTGGGCGTAAAGGTCGAGGCCGAGACCTTCGGCAACGGCGTCAGCCTGACGGCGAGCATCCCCGCCGAGGTGTTCGACCGCGTTCAGACCCTCACCCGCGACCTCAGCCGGGGCCGGTCTCAGTGGGTTCGGGAGTAAGCCGGGGTCAGGGCCAGCCGTACTCGGGGGCCTCGACCGCGCGGCCCTTCTTCACAATGGCGTAGTAGAGGTACAGCTCCAGCAGCAGGCTGTGGTGTTCCACCCGGTACTGGCGGAGCCTCTGGTCGAAGTCGGCCGTGAGCACGAGCATCGCCTGAAGGTCGGCGAGGCTGTAGCGCCGGGCACCGATCTGAAGGTTGGCCTGGGCCTTCTTGCTGAACACCTTCAGCGCCGAAAAGGCGTCCTCGGGCGGCAGCCTCTCCATCAGCTTCACCTGAAACGCGAGAAGGTTCTTGAGCTGCCAGGTGAGGCCGCCCAGCAGGCCGATGCCCTCGGTCTCCTTCGACGAAAGGATCTTCTTGAGGATCTCGAGAGCCTTGGCGAACTCGCCCGCGGTGATGCGCTCGAAGAGGGTGAACACGTTCTCTTCCTTGGAGTGGACGAGGTACTGCTCCAGGTCGTCCAGGCCGATGGTCGTCCCCTTCTCGAAGAACGCGAGCAGCTTCTGGGCCTCGAGGCGGATCTGGTCGGTGCTGTTGTCGACCATCTCGAGGAAGAACTCGGTGGCCTCGTCGCCCATGGTCAGGCCCAGGCTGCGGAAGTGGTTGATCACCCACCCCTTCTTCTGGCTCTCGAACATCTCCCAAAACACCTTCGTCTGGTCCTTGGGGACGATCCGCGTCAGGGCGTCGGCCTTGGTCTCGTCGGTGAGCAGGACGAGGGTCGACTCGGCCGCCGGGTGCTTGGCGTACGCCTTGATCAGGTCGTTGTCGGCCTTCTTGTACTCGTCGGCGTTCTGGATGGTGACGAGCTTGTGGGCGGCGAACAGGTCTCCGTTTTGAAGGAGGGAGAGGACCTCGCCGAAGGGAGTCTCAAAGGCGTAGAACTTGTGGAGCTCCGGCGCCTCGCGGAACTGCTTGGTAAGCTTGTCCTTGAGGTCGGCGAGGAAGTCCTGTTTCTGGCCGTGCTCCGGCCCGAGGAGGAGCCAGAGCCGCTCGGGTGGCGGGGCCATCAGTACCGCCGGATCACGCTGACCAGTTTGCCGAGGATGCGCACGCCCTGGGCGTAGATCGGGTTGTAGGCGGGGTTCTCTGCCTGGAGCTTGATGCGGCTGCGCTCCTTGAAGTAGCGCTTGAGGGTCACCGCGTCCTCGTCGGTCATGGCGACGACGATCTCGCCGTTCTCGGCGGTCTGCTGGCTGCGGATGACGGCCAGGTCGCCGTCCATGATACCCACGCCCGTCATTGAGTCGCCCTTCACCTTCAGGGCGAAGTGCGGTCCCTTGCCCAGGAACTCCTGGGGCAAGAGGACAGTGCCGTCCAGGTTCTCTTCGGCAAGGATGGGAATTCCCGCCGCCACCCGGCCCAGGATGGGGACGCTCACGACCAGCGATTCCTCGTCGGAGTCGACAAGCACCTCGATGGCCCGGGAGCGGTTCTGGTTGCAGTGGATGAAGCCCTTCTTCTCGAGGGCCTTGATGTGGTCGTACGCGCCCTTCACGGAAATCTCGAAATGATTGGCGATCTCTCGGATCGTCGGTGGGAACTTGTTGCGGAGGAGGAATTCCTTGATGAAGTCAAGGACCTCGTCCTGCCGCTTCGTAACGCCTTTCATCTCTCCACCTCAATGGCAAACTTCTTCAATTTGGTGTGCAGGTTGCTGGCGTAGAGGCCCAGGGCCTGCGCCGTACGGCTGATATTATAGTTGTTTTCTTTGAGTTTTTCTTCGATGAACGCCTTTTCAAAGGCATCTTTTGCGTCGTTGAGCCCCAAATGCACCCAAGGTTCGAGGGGGCTGGACGCCGCTTCCCCGTTTGAGCTGCCCCCCAGGAAGGCCCGGGCCTCGTCGGCGCCGATGACCGGATCGTCGACCATGAGGTTTAGCCTCTCCAGGTAATTCTTGAGTTCGCGGATGTTCCCCGGCCACGGGTGCTCGGCCAGCACCCGGAACCCTTCGGCAGAAAACACGGGCGGCGGACCCTGGAGGGGGTTGCGGAACTTGCGGAAGAAGTAGTCGATCAGCAGGGGCAGGTCCTCGCGGCGGTCTCGCAGCGGCGGCACCGTGATGGGCACCACGTTGAGCCTGTAGTAAAGATCTTCCCGGAACCGGCCCGACGCCACCTGGGCGGGGACGTCCTTGTTCGTGGCGCTGATGATCCTCACGTCGACGGTGATCGACCCCTCGCCGCCGATGCGCTCGAACCGCCCCTCCTGCACCGCCCGGAGCACCTTGGCTTGGGCCGAGAGGCTCATGTCGGCCACCTCGTCCAGAAACAGGGTGCCTGTATCGGCCTGCTCGAAGCGCCCCTTGCGCCGGGCGACCGCGCTCGTGAACGAGCCCTTCTCGTGCCCGAACAGTTCGCTTTCCAGTAGGGCGTCGGGGATGGCCGCGCAGTTCACCTCGACGAAGGGCTTGCGGCTCCTGTGGCTCTGGCGGTGGATCTCGCGCGCCACCAACTCCTTGCCCGTGCCGTTCTCACCCAAGATCATGACCCGGGTGTTGACCCCGGCGCTTTGGCGGATCAGCTCCTTTACGCGGCGCATGGGCGGGCACTCGCCGATCATGGCGTCCTCGAGGAGCAGGTGTGCTTTCAGCTCCCGGTTCTCGCGCTTGAGTTCCTGCACCTTGAGGGCGTTGCCGACCACGGCCAGAGTCTTGTCCATCGAAAGCGGCTTCTCGACAAAGTCCCAGGCGCCGCACTTCACGGCCTTCACCGCCACATCGATGGACGCGTGACCCGAAATCATCACCACGGGCACCTCGGGAAAGTCCTCGCGGATGGCCCTCAGCACGTCGAGGCCGCCCATGCCCGGCATCCAGACGTCGAGGAAGACCAGGTCGATCACCTCGGTCTTGAGAAGGGAGAGGCCCCGGGGCCCGTCGGGGGCCCTCAGGATGGAGAACCCCTCGTCTTGCAGCACGTCGCCCAGAACGTTCCGGATGCCGTCCTCGTCGTCGATAATCAGGATGGTGCGGTGCAGGCTCACGGCCGGTCCTCCGTCGGTAGGTCAAGGAAGAAGGTGGTGCCGAAGCCCGGCTGGGACTCGAACCAAACCCGTCCCTGGTGGTCGAACAAGATGCGTTCCACGATGGCCAGACCCAGCCCTGTTCCGTCGGTCTTGGTCGTCACGTAGGGCTGGAACACCTTGTCGCGCACTTCGGCAGCGATGCCCGGTCCCGTGTCGTGGATCTGAACTCTACAATAGGAAGCCGAGCCCTTTTTGACAAGGTTGGAAACCACGGTCAGCCGGCCCGAGCCGCCCATGGCCTCGACGCTGTTCTTGAACAGGTTGGCGAACACCTGCTCCATCTGTGCCGGGTCTGCCACGACCCGGGAGTCGTCGGCCAGCCCCTCGCTCGACGCCTGCAGGTCGGGGTGGGCGGCCGTGTAGGTGGCCAGAAGCTCGTCGACCAGGGGCCGCAGGGCTACCACGGCTTTTTGGGGTGCCGGCAGCCGGGCAAATCCCGCGAACTCCTTGAGCAGGGCGTCGAGGCGGACCACCTCGGTGAGGATGGCGCCCACGGCGGGCTCGACGATCTCGGTGAGGTGCTCGGGGTCGGTGCGGCTGCGGCGCAGGATGCGCTCGGCCGACAGGCGGATGGGCGTGAGCGGGTTGCGCAGTTCGTGGGCAAGACGCCGGGCGATCTCCTGCCACGCCGTGACCTTCTCGGACTGGAGTAGCTTGGCCCGGCTGGCCGCCAGCTCCGACGTCATGGCATTGAACGATTCGGCGAGGAAGGCGAGCTCGCTGCGCTCCGGACCCAGCAGGCGGGTGCTGTAGTCGCCGGCCGCGATCCGCCTTGTCGCCGACTCCAGGTTGATCAGGGGGCGGATCAGGTCGTCGCTTTGAGTGAAGCTCATGAGAAGGGCAATCAGGAGGATGGGCAGTGCCAGCAGCAGATAGAACACAAGGAACAGCGACCTGTACGAGTCGGTGGACCGCTTAAGCTGGTTGTAGTTGTCCAGGGCCTCGGTGAGCTGGAGCGAGGTGGCCTCGAAGCCCGGGGGCAGGACGACGGAGACGACCACCTCAAGGGGGTGGCCCAGCAGTTCAAGGTGACGAAGCTGGCGCAGCACCGTGGAGGCCCCCTGCGTCTGCTTGGGCAGGGTGCCGTCGAAGTCGGGCAGCCCCGCCGCCGAACCGAGGAAGGCCTCGGGCCGTCCCGAGTGAAGCAGGAGGGTGCCGCCGAGGCCGAAAACTTCGACCCCGTCGGCGCGCAGGTTGGCCTCGGCCAGCGACCGGCCCAGGGTCTGAGGGTCGGACGAGAGCATCGCCTTGCGCACCACCTCGGCCAGAGACGGCGACTCGGCCGTGTCGCGCAGGTTCTGGATTCTCTCAAAATGGTAGTCGAGAGCCGTCCTCAGGCCGCCCTCCAGCGCACGGCCCCACTGCTGGTTGCTCCAAGTCTGGACGGCCGTATCGATGAAGCTCAGCGACAGCGCCGCCTGGGGCAGCGAGGCCAGCAGGGTGGTCAAGAGGAAAAACAGGGTGATGCGGATCTTGAGACTGGTCCCCGGGCTTCCCTTGCGGCGGTCGCGCAGCAGGCGGTAGACCTGGTAGCCGACGGCGCCGGCCAAGGTGAGGGGCAGAACGAGCACGAGGGCTAGGATGGCCCCGTCGGGCGGGCGCGACAGCGTGGTCGCGTCGATCAAGATTTGCCGGGAGAAGAACAGGGTGAGGGCGGTGAGCAGGACCAGCAGGCCCAGGAGGCTCAGGAACGGGGCGAAGCGTTTGGAGGCGGAGAGATCACTCTTCAAAGCGGTTGTCGATGAGCTTCACCAGTGCCTCGACGGCGGCGGCCTCATCGGCACCGGTGGCCGTGATCTTGATCGTGGTGTTGCACAGCACACCCAGGGTGATCAGTCCCATGATGGACTTGGCGTTGATCTTGTCGTTGTCCTTCTCGATGAACACCTGAGAGGTGAACTTGTTGGCCAGAGTCACAATCATCCCGGCCGGCCGGGCGTGGATTCCAGCCCTGTTTTTCACCGTCACATCCTGTTCAACCATGCCGCACAACCTTTTTAGAAACACGCATTCTTGGCGCTTCAGTCACTGAAATTGATTCTCTTGAGTTTTGCGTAAATATACGGTGCGGGCGTTCTCGCTTTCAAGCCACTGGATGACGTTTTGGTTGAATTCCTGCGCCGAGTGGAAGCCCATCTTCTTGAGGCGGTGGTTCATGACCGCCGTTTCGATGAGGATGGCGATGTTCCGCCCGGGTTTGACCGGAATGCGCATCGCCGGGAGGCTGACCCCCAGAATCTCGCTCACCGAGTCCTTCGTCCCCAGGCGTTCGTACTCTTTGTTGGGGTCCCAGATCTCCAGCTCAATGACCATTTCGATCTCTTTCTGGAACTGGATTGCGGCCACCCCGAACAGCTGCGCCACATTGATGATGCCGATGCCGCGCACCTCGAGGTGATGGCCCAGGGTCGGGTTCACGGGTTTGCCCATGAGCGTGTTGCCGCTCACGCAGCGGATGTCGACGGCGTCGTCGCAGACAAGCCTGTGGCCGCGCTCGATCAGCTCCAGGGCGGCCTCGCTCTTGCCCACCCCGCTGTCGCCCAGCAGCAGAATGCCCATGCCAGAGACCTCGACAAGCACGCCGTGGATGGTCCTTTGGGGAGCGAACACGTCGGCCAGGGTACGGATGATGCGGACCGTAAAGTCGGACGAGTTGAGGTCTGACAGAAGAACCGGCACCTGGGCCGCCTCGGCCAACTTGAGGAAGCGCTCCTCGGGAAGGTAGCTGTTCGTGAAAATGCAGCAGGGGATGCCGCGGTGGAAGATCTCTTCGACGGCGTCCCAGCTGTCCTTCTCGCT
>Ga0181516_10001578_pt1 | contig 17267 bp, 18 predicted proteins | sample PEATcosm2014_Bin_25_FD_121104 | JGI IMG/M metagenome (GOLD analysis project Ga0181516, IMG submission 121104) | Peatland microbial communities from MTU Mesocosm Facility, Houghton, MI, USA - PEATcosm2014_Bin01_10_metaG | ecosystem: Environmental > Terrestrial > Soil > Wetlands > Peat | place... | reverse complement strand
CGAGCTGGAACGGCTGGAGGAGATCGAGCGGCAGGCAATACTGGCCGCGCTAAAGCAGCATAATAATAACCGCACGGAAACCGCGAAGGCACTCGGCATCAGCCGTCGCTCGCTGATTTACAAGCTGCAACGGTTCCGGCAGTTGGGGTTCGTCATCGAATAAACCGGTCTTCGGAAAACTTGAATCGCGGCGGGTAATGCGCAAAGCTGTCCCCGAAACGCAATGGCCTTCACACTTTTTGACCGGCACGCGCAGGGCGTGCAACTGCTGCAACGCTCGCTCGCCCGCGGGCGGCTCGGCCACGCCTACCTTTTCGCCGGCGATAATCTGGAGGAACTGGAATCGCTCGCCCGCACGCTTGCCAAGACGCTGAATTGCCAGAGGCCGGTCAAAACCGGCGGCGCAGCGACGGATTGCTGCGACGAATGCGCAAGCTGCCGCAAAATTGACGGCGACGTTCACGCCGACATTCACTGGGCGCGGCCGGAATCCAAATCACGCGTCGTGACGATTGACCAGATGCGCGAACTGATGCGCGAAATCCAGCTCAAACCAACCGAGGCCCAATACAAGGTCGCCATCATCGCCGGTGCCGACCGGCTGAATCCTCAGGCCGCCAACGCCTTCTTGAAAACGCTGGAGGAGCCGCCCGCCAAATCCGTTTTGATTCTGCTTTCCACCGAACCGCAGCGGATTCTGGAAACCATTTTGTCGCGCTGCCTGCGCCTGAATTTTTATGGCGACGGCAAACGCGAATTGGATTCTGCTGAAACCGAATGGCTGGAAAAATTCGGCGGATTGGCGGCGGCGGAGCAAAAAACGTTGCTGGGCCGCTACCGCCTGCTCGACACGCTGCTCCAAAAGCTCGGTGAAATCCGGGCGCGCACGGAGGAGTCGCTGGCCGCACGCTCGCCGCTGGAAAAATATGACGAGGTGGAAAAGGATTTGCGCGAAAAATGGGAGGACGAACTGTCCGCCGCCGTCGAGGCCGAATACCGCCGGCAACGCGCCGACTTGCTGTTGCTCGTCCAATGGTGGCTGCGCGATGTGTGGCTGCACACGCTGGCTGCTGGAAAGGATCTGCTGAATTTTCCGAAAATTGCGGGTGCGGAAACCGTCGCGGGCCGCCTTTCATCGCGCCAGGCTCTGGAAAACTTGCAGACGCTGGAACAAACCCAGCGATTGCTGCACACGAATGTCCAGGAGGCGCTCGCGCTTGAAGTCGGATTGCTGAAATTGCATTTCTGACCCTGACCGATATTGTTTTTCATCGGTAACCTTGGCCTCGTCTGATCTACTGCTCATTTTCATAAGCGTGCAAGTTCAAATAATTTCACGGGTTATAGCCGCCTCCGCCGCCTAGGGACCAATCCCAATCCCAGTGATACTGTGGAGGCCGATCTTCCAGAAAACCGAAGAGAAATTCATATCCCAATCGATCCCATATTCCGACATTAAAAGTGACGTCACCGGGTAGACCATAAGCAGCCATATCAAATGTCAGGTGGTTCTGAACAAACTGCACCGAACCGTCGGTGAATAAAACATTAAAGCCCCGGCTGGGATAGTGTGCAAATGTATTGGGACCCCATCCGGACATGGTAAACAGATTGTTGGTAAATGTCCGCAGGCAATCCATTCCAAAAAGTCTGCCCGGAATGAGGCTGCTGGTTTTGGGAAACAATCGTGCAAGAGGATTACCGCTCAAGCCGTTCGTGAAAAATGGATCGTTAATCTGTGGATTAAACAGCATGGTGTCCACAACCACCCCGGAATTGTGGTAGCAACATTACAGCACGCGGCCCATGGGGGCCAATAATGCTGCCAACGCAATCTTTTATTGAGGCATACGAAGCTGGTAAAAAGGCAGCAGCAGCAGCGAAAGCCAGTGCAGTTCCAGTGTCCGCTACTTGATTTTCCAGCGAGACTTCGCGGCCTTGAGGGCGATTTCTTTTCGCCGCTTTGCAGATAAATTGGCCGCCCTCGCCTTGCCGCCCTTCAAACCGCCCAATCTACCCAGCGTGACGGCGGCTGGATTCTTGGCTGGTGTTGGTGGTGTCGGTGGCGATGCTAGCGCGGGCTGGCCTATGGATTGTTGAACGATTCGGAAGGCTGTCTCGTTTATGTCGCTGCTTGAGCGTTTAGGCATGGCACAAGATTGCGCCCAAACTGGCAAGATTCAAGTCCAAAGTGAAATTTCAGAATCGAAACTATACCACTACCGGAATTGTCCGTGCTCATAAAACTTGGATTTGAAAACCGGCCCGGACTGAAAAGCGAAGAATCCGGAAAGCCCGGGCAATAGAGTATCTTGCCGTCGCCTATCAATTTGGTTTCGCAAAGATAACCCAGACAGTCGAACGTCAGGTTTTGGAATCCAGGTTTGACCGGGGTATTGGCCGGATTTGGGGGACTGCCCGACGGATTCATAACTACGAAGGAAGAATATTCGGGCACGCCAATGCCGCTGTAGGTAATGTCATTGCCATAGTTTGGATTCCCCAATCCACTGTGGCAGATGGGAAAATAATCGTTGTAATCGTTCGCATAGATGTAGCAAGCGACGGAAATCTGGTGAAAATTGTTTTGACACTGCGCCAGCTTTGCTCGCCGCTTGGCCCCCGCCAGTGCCGGCAGCAGCAGTGCCGCCAAGATGGCAATGATGGCGATGACCACCAGCAGTTCAATCAAGGTGAAGCCGCTCCGCCTTCCGCACCTGACACAGGAACTTATGGTTTTCATATTTGTGGGGCTGCTAGACAACCGCACACGTATGATTTCTGCTAACGTTTAGCAACTTCGCCCCGCCGCAATACGGCGTCAAGCAGAAAAGGAAACAGTGCAAATTGCCTTTTTAACATGGTGAAGCCATACTTCCGCGAATGAAGCCCGAAAGAAAATTTACCGCGACCGAAATTTACGCGCTCGCGTTCGGGCTGTTCCTCGGGCTGGCGTTTTGGAAATTCGGCAATCCAGTCATCCTCGACCACAAAATCATTCCGCCGTCCACGCCTTCCGAATTCTTGGCCGACTCGTGGCCTACGCACTGGGCAATCTGGGTTTTCCTACCGCTAGCGCTTATCAGCACCGCATTTGCATTCAAAGGCAAACTTCGCTGGCCGGCGACCCGCTGGCTCTGGCTGCTGCCCTTGCTCTGGTTCGGCTGGCAGCTCATTTCCGCGAGTCAAACCGTGGATGCCGATCTGACGAGGGCGACGCTCTGGCAATTTTTTGGCTGCGTGGCCTGCTATTTTATCGGCGCGTTCGTTTTGAACCGGGAAGACGTTTTGCGCTGGCTGCTGGTCAGCGTGCTGGCGGCGTTCGCGTTTTGTCTCGTGCGTGCGGTGGACCAGCGGCTAGTGGAATTTCCACAAAGCCACCAGATGCTGGTGGAAGGCGAGCGCGACGGCTGGACGAACGTCCCGCCGGAAATGCTGCTCGAAATGAAGCAGGAGCAAATCGTCATCACCACAAATGGCGTGGATGTGGCGAACCCGGTGGTTCTCAAAAAATTCGCAAGTGGCCGTGTCATGGGCACGCTAGTTTATCCCAACGCGCTGGCCGGGGCGGTTCTGCTGCTCCTGCCGGTGGCGTTGACGCTGGCCTTCGGGACAAGAAAATTGCGTCCAGCAATTCGAGCGATTGTCATTACGCTGACTTGCGTTCTCGGCGGCGCAGGATTTTTCTGGACAGGCTCGAAGCTTGGCTGGCTGATTGCGATGGCGATGGGCGGTTTGTATTTATTCCGTCTGAACTGGCCGACCGGATTGAAATTCGCTGCGCTGGCTTTCATCGTCATTCTTGGCCTGGGTATTTTCGCGGTTCGCTTCCACAATTATTTTGCCGCAGGCGCCACCAGCGCGGGCGCCCGACTGGATTATTGGCACGCCGCCATCCAAACCACCGCGAAAAATCCCATCGTCGGCACCGGGCCGGGCACGTTTCAGCGACCTTACGCGCAGATTAAATCACCGGACGCCGAGATGGCCCGGCTCGCGCACAATGATTATCTTGAACAATTCTCAGATTCAGGAATTCCCGGCGGAATTTTTTACGGAGCCTGGATCGTTCTCGCGCTCGTGACGGTTGGAAAGCGTGTTTGGAAAGGCGGCAATCAAACCATCTTTGCCATTTTCATCGGGCTGCTCGGCTGGTTTATCCAGGGCGTCGGCGAATTTAGCCTCTACATTCCGGCGCTGGCCTGGACGGCTTTCACGCTGCTGGGCTGCTCGCTGGCGCTGACTGGAAATCAATTCGACAAAAAACCGGCGGCTGGTTAGCCTGTTGACGAAATGAAAATCCTGTTCCTCAACGGCCCGAATCTGAATTTGCTCGGCCAGCGCGAGCCGGAAGTTTATGGGCGCGAGACTTTGGCAGACATTGAGACCGCCGTGCGCAAGCGCGCAAAGCAGTTGAAGGTGAAAGTTGATTTCCGGCAGTCCAACGTGGAAGGCGAACTGGTGGATTGGATCCAGCAGGCAAAGGGGAAATTCGACGTGATTGTGCTCAATGCCGCTGCCTATACCCACACCAGCGTTGCCTTGCGGGATGCCATTGCAGCGGTGGGCGTGCCTACGATTGAAATCCATCTGTCCAATGTCCATGCCAGGGAAAAGTTCAGGCAAAAATCCCTGATAGCACCAGTTTGCTGCGGGCAAATCATCGGTTTTGGATCAAAATCATACATTTTGGCCGTTGAAGCTTCCGTTCACGTTAACGAAATCAAAAATAGATATAAAAATTGATTAAATCCATATTTTTGTGGTTTTGTTGTGGTTCTAGTTTTTCTGGTTTTTGTGGCTTGACTGTCTTTGCAAAATTGGATAGGGTTTCTGTCGAATTAACTGTGTCCGAAGCAGAGCCTCAATTTGGCTCCTGCTTTTCGGATTAATGGCAGAAAATCCAAAATCAAGAGTCACTTTAACGAAAACGCGCCGTGGATCTCAAAGATATCAAAGCCATCATTGATCTGATGAAAAAGAACTCCATCACGGAGTTTGAATTGGAGCGTCAGGATTCAAAAATCAGACTGAAACGCGGGTTGAATGGCGGAGGTTCAGTTGCCCAATCGGAGGATTACCTTTCTGCCATCCCGACATCAGCGCAACCAGTCGTTGCCGTCCCGGTTTCCGCACCCGCGGCAGTGCCGCTACCTGCGGCGACGGGCGAGGTGGACATCAAGTCACCCATGATCGGGACTTTTTATCGCGCACCATCGCCGGAAGCGGGCAATTATGTCGAGGTTGGCACCTCCGTCACTTCAGAATCCGTGGTGTGCATCATCGAAGCCATGAAAGTGATGAACGAAATCAAGGCCGAGGTCAAAGGTGTCATCACGCAGGTTCTGGTGGAAAATGGCAAGCCGGTGGAATTCGGCCAGCCGCTGTTCAAAGTGCGTCCGGCATAAAGCAGCAACGGTGCGTCTGCCTGATCCCGAACCGGTTCTATAACCCATGTTTGAAAAAATTCTGGTCGCCAATCGCGGAGAAATTGCGGTTCGAATTATTCGCGCCTGCAAGGAGCTGAACGTCCGCACCGTCGCCGTTTATTCGGAGGTTGACGCCAATTCGATGCACGTGCAAATGGCGGACGAGGCGGTGTGCATCGGCAAGTCGCCAGCCTCGGACAGTTACCTGCGCATTGACCGCATCATCAGCGCGGCGGAAATCACTGACGTGGATGCGATTCATCCGGGTTACGGTTTTCTTTCCGAGAATGCGCATTTCGCCGAGGTCTGCGAAAGCTGCAACATCCGGTTCATCGGCCCCAGTCCGCGCGCGATGCAGGCGTTGTCCGACAAGGCGGTCAGCCGCGCGCTCGCCAAGAAGGCCGGCGTGGCCACACCGCCGGGATCGGAAGGCGTCGTTGAAAAGGAACAGGACGCCCTGGCCATCGCCAGGCAAATCGGCTATCCGGTGCTGATCAAGGCCGTGGCTGGCGGCGGCGGACGAGGGATGCGCGTGGCGCACAACGACCCGTCGCTGGTTAAGGGTTATCATACCGCGCGTTCCGAGGCGGAAAAGGCGTTCGGCAATTCGGGTGTTTACGTTGAAAAATTCATCGAAAATCCGCACCACATCGAAATCCAGATTCTCGGCGACAACAAGGGCCGCATCATCCATCTGGGCGAGCGCGATTGTTCCATCCAGCGCCGCAACCAAAAGCTGATTGAGGAGTCGCCGTCGCCGCTGCTGGACAACAAGTTTCGCAAGCTGCGCGACAAAATCGGCAAGGCCGCCGTCCGGATTGCCGAGGCTGCGCGCTACACGAATGCCGGCACGGTGGAATTCATCGTGGACGACCACGGCAATTTTTATTTTCTCGAGGTCAACAAGCGCATCCAGGTCGAACATCCCGTCACCGAGGAAGTCACAGGCATTGACCTCGTGCGCTACCAGATTCTGCTGGCCATGGGCGAGCCGCTGCAACATTCCCAGGGCGACATCGAAATCAAAGGGCACGCGATCGAATGCCGCATCAACGCCGAGGATCCTTTTGATGATTTCCGTCCCAGCCCCGGCCGGGTGGAGATGTATTACCAGCCCGGCGGTCGCGGTGTGCGCGTGGACACGCATGTTTACGCCGGCTACACGATTCCACCGACCTATGACTCAATGATTGGCAAGCTGATCGTGACCGGGAAGGACCGGCGCGAGGCGATTGACCGCATGAACCGCGCGCTGTCCGAATACATGATTTCCGGCATCAAGACGACGATTTCCTTCCAGCAGGCAATCATGCAGGAGCCGAATTTCCGGCGCGGCGTTTATTCCACCGCCTTCATCGAGCAACTGCTCGGCGGCGCGCGGCGGGAATTGATCGAGGAAAAAACCTGATTGATTCCGTTGCCGGTTTTATTAAGAAAACCGTGTTTGTTCAAAGAACGAATCATTTCGGTAAACGGCGCGAGTGCCCGTAAGGTTCGCGCTTTGATTTTTCAAGGACGGTTTGGCGATTTTCGACTGTCTTTTTTCATTGGAATAAGAGTTTGACAGCCTGCAAAGGCGATTTATCTTAGACACGAAAATTATGGCCGACATTCCTCCAAGCATTCCAGGCACGCCGGGTGGCGCTGTGCCGCCGCCGAAAAAAGAAACCGGCAAGGTTCAGCCCAAAAAAGAAACCGTCCGCATCAATTTGCCGCCAAAGCCTTCCGCGGCGCCGACCATCAAGCTGCCGACGCTGCCGCCCGGCGGGCCGACCGGAGCCGCCAGCGCGCCTCCGCTGCCGTCCATTGCCAGAGCGCCCTCACCGGCCGCTGCGCCCGCCGCACAACGCGGTGCAGCGCCCACCGCCGCGCCGCGCGCCACCACCGCGCCCGCCGTCCAACGGCCCGCGTCTGCCGCTTCGCCGACGGTTGGCAAACTCGACAAGATTCTGGCCATCGTCGCGATGGTCGCCGCGTTGTTCGCCGTCGGCAGCGCGCTTTATCTCATGTTCGGCATCCAATACGGGAGCTGAAAAATCTGCTCCACACCGGTTTGTTTTGTTTTTATTATGGCCTCGCCACACATCGTCACATTGACGCAGGACAATTTTTCGCAGCAAGTCCTGCAATCACAATCACCCGTGCTCGTGGATTTCTGGGCCGAATGGTGCGGCCCGTGCAAAATGATCGCGCCGCTGCTCGACGAACTCGCCACTGAATACGACGGCAAGGTGAAAATCGGCAAGGTCAACATTGACGAGCACCAGTCGCTCGCCGCGCAATACGGCATCCGCGCCATCCCGACGCTGCTGCTGATCAAGAACGGCCAGGTTGCCGAACAAATGGTCGGCGCCAAGAGCAAGCGCGATCTCAAGGCCAGCCTCGACCGTGTCGCGGCCTGAACCCGCGCGGGCGTATGCCCTTCATCCTCACGCCCGGCCAGTTCAACCACCGCGCCGAATTATATCATCAGCTCGCGCAGCTTACGTCCGCTGGTATCGGCGTCGTGCCTGCGCTGGAACAAATCAAACGCAATCCGCCTGCTTCTTCATTCCGCAAACCGCTCCAGCATTTTCTGGAGGAACTCGCCAACGGCCGGACGCTTTCCGAAAGTTTGCAGCACGGCGGCTGGCTACCCGTGTTTGACACCGCCTTGATAGAGGCTGGCGAGCGCAGCGGACGGATTGACGCGTGTTTCCGCCTGCTCGCCGATTATTACAACGACCGCGCCCGGGTCACCAAGCAGGCAATTTCCCAGCTCATTTATCCCGTCGGGCTGGTGCATCTCGCCGTCGTCGTTTTCCTGATCGTGCTGCCGTTCGCCGCGTCGCAGTTCAATGCCAGCCTGACATGGCTGTTTGTCAGGGCCGCGCTAGTCCTCGCGCCGCTTTATGCCATCACCACCCTGATGATTTACGCCCTGCAAAGCAAGCACGGCGAACACTGGCGCGCGCGCCTCGAATCCATTTTGCGCCCGATTCCCCTGCTCGGCACGGCACGGCATTACCTCGCGTTGTCGCGGCTGGCCGCCGCGCTTGAAGCGCTCATCAGCGCCGGCGTGACGGTGGTGGAAGCGTGGAGCCTGGCCGCGACGGCGAGCGGCTCGCCCGCGTTCCGTCGTGCGGTGGCGATCTGGAAATCGCAATTGGCCGACGGTCGGACCCCCGCCGAACTGGTTCGCGCCTGTCCGCTTTTTCCCGAAACATTTGCCAACCTTTACGCCAGCGGCGAAGTCAGCGGAAAACTGGATGAAACCCTGCGCCGGCTTTACACCTATTATCAGGAGGAAGGCACGCTCAAGCTCCAACTCTTCGCAACGTGGACACCGCGACTGGCTTATTGCATCGTTGCCGGAATCATTGCCTACAAAATAATCCAGTTCTACACCGGCTATTTTAATGCCGCGCTCAATACGGGATTTTAATTCCGCTTTGCGCGCCGCGCCTCTGCCATTTAACCTCGCCGCATGACTTTGACCGAAATTCTTGCCAACGAGGAACTGCGGCAGCGCGAATTCCCCGTCGCGCGCGACAAAATTTTCCTCGCGCACGCCGGCGTCTGTCCGGTGCCGCGCCGGGTGGCCGATGCGATTGCCGAATGCACGCGGCAAAGCACGCTCGGCGACCAGGAGGCTTTCGTGATGCACCGGCTGGAAGACGCGCGCAAGCTCGGCGCGCAATTGCTGAACTGCCAGCCGGACGAAATCGCGCTCGTCGGCCCGACCTCGCTCGCGTTGAGCTTCGTCGCCGCCGGACTGAAATTCCGCCGGGGCGACAACGTCCTGATTTACCACGATGACTATCCGTCGAACGTCTATCCGTGGATGGCGCTCGCGGAGAAAGGCGCCGAGGTGCGCCTGCTCAACACACGCGGCCTCGGCGTGATTCGCGCAAAAGACGTGATGGGCCAGGTGGATGAAAACACGCGGCTCGTCGCGCTGGCGTCCTGCCATTTCATCAGCGGTTTCCGGCTGGAGCACTCGACCATCGGCAAATTCCTGCGCGAACGCGGAATTTTGTTCTGTCTCGACGCCATCCAAACGCTCGGTGCGTTTCCGACGACGGTGGAACACGTGGATTTTCTGGCCGCCGACGCGCACAAATGGCTGCTCGGCCCGTGCGGAGCGGGACTGCTTTACGTTCGGCGCGAACTTCAGGAAAAATTGAATCCACCGATTTACGGCTGGCATAACGTGCGAAATCCAAATTTTGTCGCGCAGGAACAAATCGTCTTCCGCAGCGGCGCGGTGAAATTCGAGGCTGGCACGCATAACCTCATCGGCCTCGTCGGACTTATTGCCGCGATGGAACTGGCGCTGGAAATCGGAATCGAAAATATCGCCGCCGAACTGCTCCGCAAACGCGCTTGGCTCGTGCCGGCATTGCAGGCCAAAGGTTTCACGGTGCTGAATGCCGGCGCGAAACCGGAAAATACCGGCGGTATCGTTTCTTTTTTTGCGCCTGGAAAAGATTTGGCGGCGCTGCACAAAACGCTGGCGGCAGCCGGAGTTATCGCCTCGCTGCGCGGCGACCGGAAGGGGCAGAACTACATCCGCCTCTCGCCGCATTTTTACAACACGGACACAGAACTGAATCGGATGTTGATCCTGTTGTGAAGGCAGCTTTTCTTCCGGAACGCCAGACGGCATTCGCCGCTTGAAAAGTGGCGGGAGCGGCGGGGCTCGAACCCGTAACCTCTGCCGTGACAGGGCAGCGCTCTAACCAATTGAGCTACGCCCCCGCAAGGGGGATTCATAGCTTAGAGGAAGCTTGAAGGGGCGTCAAGTTGAGGTTTCGACTTGAGAAAGTTTTGAATATTCGGGCAGCAGACGCCAAGGAGGTGGGGGTGGGGAACCCCGCTGAAGAAACGTGCTGCCACCCGAATAACTCAATGTCACGTTTTTGTAACGCTTTGTCAACATCGTAAAAGCTCCTTCTGTTAACAGATTGCCACCACAAAGCAACTGCTGCTCCCTGAACCGGGAAGGGTTGCATCGGAGGCGGACTGGCGACAAACTGGGCGGACGATGCAACAGTTTAACGATTCCACGATTCACGCAAACGCATGAACCGGATTAGGCTCCTTTCAGAACAGGTCGCCAACCAGATCGCCGCCGGCGAAGTGGTCGAGCGACCCGCCAGCGTCGTGAAGGAGCTGGTCGAAAATTCCCTTGATGCCGACCCCAAAAAAATCACCGTCGAAATCGGCGCGGGCGGGCGCAGCCTGATTCGCGTGACCGATGACGGCTTCGGCATGAGCCGCGACGACGCCCTGCTCTGCCTCGAACGCCATGCCACCAGCAAAATCCAACGCGCTGAAGACTTGGCATCCATCGCCACGTTGGGTTTCCGCGGTGAGGCGCTGCCCAGCATCGCCAGCGTCAGCCGTTTTACGCTCACCACGCGCGAACGGGAAAACACCTCGCCCGAAGGATCGCAAATCCTCGTCAATGGCGGCACGATCGCCGAAGTCAAGACCGCCGGCAGCGCACCCGGCACAAGCGTCGAAGTCCGCCAGCTTTTTTTTAATTTACCCGCGCGCCGAAAATTTCTCCGCACGGAGGAAACCGAGGCCGCGCACATCCAGCATTACCTCACGCTGGCCGCGCTCGCGTTTCCCGAAGTCGCGTTCACGTTCGTCAAAGACGGACGCAACGTCTGGCAACTGCCCGCCGTCAAATCCGGCGCAGCCACCTCCAGCCGCATCGAAGCCTTGCGCGGACGCCTCCGCGCCCTGCTTGGTGACGAAAAACTTTTGTCCGTGAATTTTTCCACCTCACTCCAAGACGGCGGCAATCCTTCCGCGCCGGACGAGACCGACATTTTTGAAACTGCGAGCGAATCACCCTCAACCCTCAACCCTCAACCCTCAACCTTGCGCGTCTGGGGGCTCATCGGCTCGCCCGGCGTCTCGCGCGCGACGCGTGACGGCCAGTTCATTTTCGTCAACCGCCGCCCGGTGGAAAATCGCGGCATCAATTACGCGCTCATCGAAGGCTACCACAACTCGCTGATGAAAGGACGCTACCCGGTCTGCTGCCTTTTTCTGGAAATTGACCCCGCTGCCGTGGATGTGAACATCCATCCGGCCAAGCGCGAGGTGAAATTCCACCGGGAATTTGAAGTCCGCAAAATCGTCGCCCAGGCCGTGCGTGACACCCTGCTCGCGTTTCATTCCGAGCCAGCAGAACCGGCTGCAACCGCCAAGCCGCCAAGCACGCCAAGTGAACTAACATTTGCACCGGAAGCTTCCGCGCCCGCATTGCCGAACTTTCCAGAAAAACTAAAACCGGCACCAGCGATTCCGGCTCAAATTTCACCGGTCGCAAAAGCGCTTATGAAAATGGGCGCCGCACCCGCAACTCAATCTGCGGCATCGGCGAAATCTGCGGATATTTCCCCGTCACCTGTCTTCAATCCGCCATCTCCCAGCGCAACGCCGCTGCTCAAAGTTCCACTCCGGCTCGTCGGCGTCATCGGCAAGCTTTATGTGCTGCTCGAATCCGACCGCGGACTCGTGCTGCTCGACCAGCACGCGGCGCACGAGCGGATTTTGTTCGAGCAGATGATGAACCGCATTGAGTCGAACACCACCGCGCCATCGCAAAAATTGCTGCTGCCGGAGACCATCGAACTGCCGCCGCGTGACGCCCAGTTTTTGCGCGAGCAACTCGCCGTCCTGACCAAACTCGGCGTCGGCTTGAGCGAGTTCGGCGAGCGGACATTTCTGCTCGACGCGTTGCCGCCGTTCGTGAAGGTGCCGGACACTCGCCAGTTTGTCTTTGATCTTGTGGACGAATTGCGCGCCGCCGGCCGCGAGGTGAACTTGGCGCGGCTGGGCGAACATACCGTGGCCAAGACCGTCTGCCGTCACGCGGTGAAGGCCAACGACCCGCTCGGCGGCGCGGAACTGGAAAATCTGGTCGAGGATTTGCGCCACTGTGCGATGCCCTACACCTGCCCGCACGGTCGCCCGACGCTGATTGAAATGAATTACCGCGAATTGGAGAAAAAATTCGGCCGGACGCAGTAAATATAAAATACCAACGCGCAGATTTTTCAGATGCAAAACATGAAATCAGACAAACTGCGAATTTGTGGCTTGGTTGTAATGATCGGATTATTTTGTTCCGCCGCAATTATACATCCACAAAACATTGATTTAACATCTGCCGAGCGAATAAACCACTGGCAGGAAGACCTTAACTTTCTGGAAACAAACCTGCCTCAAAAGCACATCAATTTTTACAAACTCATGCCGAAAGAAAGGTTCGAGCATGAGATAACTGACATCAAAAATTCCGTGCCGCAATCTTCCGACGCGGAAATTATTCTTCGTTTGGTGCGTTTGACCGCAAGCTTGGGAGTCGCACACACAAGAATTGCTTTGCCAACCACCGGCTCGCTTGCGCTTCATCATTACCCGCTGTGGTTTCACTGGTTTTCGGATGGGTTGGGCGTAATTGCCGCCTCGCCGGAATATCTGGACGCGCTTGGCACGCGCGTTGTGCGTATCGGAACGATGACGCCTGATGAGCTTGAAACCAATCTTGCTCCCTACATTTCATACGAGAATAAAATTTGGTTGCATGAAGAAAGTCCCGATTACATGACGGTGGCGGGATTGTTGAGGCACTTGAACATTGCCAATGCGGGTGGCGTCGTTGAACTGACGCTGGCCAAAGCCGATGGCAAACCTTTCACATTGCGGGTTTCGCCCGTGGAAACGAACGGCAGCGACACAAATCGAGTCACCACTGCGGACTTTCTGCATATTCCAACTCCGCTCTATCGTAAAAATCCAAATTCTCTTTATTGGTATGAATATCTGTCCGACGCGCAAACGCTCTACATTCAATACCGCGTTTGTGAAAACGACCCTAAAAATCCGTTCAAGAATTTTGCCAAAGACCTGTTCGCATTTGCGGACTCGAATTCCGTTCGGCGTGTTGTGGTGGACTTGCGTTTTAATGACGGCGGAAACTCGGAAATCATCAATCCGTTGTTGGAAGGAATCCGGTCACGCCCGGCGCTCAATGTCAAAGGACGTCTTTTTATTCTCATCGGCCCGGCAACAATGTCTTCCGGGGAAATGGCGGCGGAAGAATTTTACAACAGTTATTCAGAAAAAGCCGGGCCTCATTTCCAAGCCACGCTCGTTGGCGAACCAACCGGCGGCAAACCGAATTGTTATGGCGACATTGGAGTCTTCGGACTGCCCAACTCTGGACTTCAAGTGCGCTACTCGAAAAAGTATTTCCGGCTCACAAAAGACGGCGACCCTCCATCGCGTGAACCGGACATCACTGTGACGCGCTCGTGGGAAGACTATCTGGCGGGACGTGATCCTGTTTTGGATGCTGTCATTAGCCACTAAATAATTACTGAACCAATGCCCGCCAAAAAAGACAAAACTTCCATCAATGCCAAAGATGCCTGTCCCACCCCATCTGACAAAAACATTTCCGGCGAGCACTGGCGGTTTTGTCTGCGGTGCGGGCACGAATTGATCAACGAGAAATGCAAGCTGCGCTGTCCGCGCTGCCATTATTTCATGAGCTGCTCGGATTTTGATTTTGCAAACTGAAGACACGGATTTCACGGATTTTCATAGATTTCCGAGGTGCAATCAGCAATTTATTATCCGTGTCAATCCGTGCAATCCGTGTCAAAATTCCAGCACCCATGAACGAATGGAACATCCAGTCCCGCGCTTCGGCTTGCGAGTCGTGCGCCCAGCCGTATGCCGACAAGCAGCCGCTGCACACGCTACTGTTTGACGAGCACGCGGAAAACTTGCGCCGCATGGACGTTTGCGACGCCTGCTGGCAAAGCCAATTCAGCGACGGCGTGCGCGACCGCAAAGGGTTCATCTCGCACTGGCAGGGCGTTTTTGAACTGCCGCCGCCAGTGGTGGACGCGATCCAGAAGGAGACCGCCGAGACGCTGCTGCGCAAGCTCATCGAGCAAAATGATCCGCGCTATGTGCCCGCCGCGTTCATCCTTGCGGTGATGCTCGAACGCAAGCGCATCCTCAAGGTGAAGGAGCAAATCGTCCGCGACGGCAAGCGCGTGTTCATTTACGAGCAGCCGAGGACGGGCGACATTTTCACCATCGCGGATCCTGATTTGCGGCTGGATCAGCTTGAAGCCGTCCAGCGCGACGTGGGCGCGCTGCTCGAACACGGATTGAATCCACCTCCGGCAACAGGTGAAGCCACCGTGCCTGCAGCAGCACAAGATTCCGTTTCTGAAAACCAAACCGCGCCGCAACCCGCTGTTGATTAATTTCCGTGTCCGACCTTGCCGCATTTCAAGACCGCCTCGGCTGCAAATTCCGGGACGAAAATCTGCTGCGCCTCGCGCTCACGCACCCGTCCGTCGCGCACGAGGACAACGCGCCGACGCCGCACAATCAGCGGCTGGAATTCCTTGGCGACGCGGTGCTGCAACTTGTGCTGACGCAGGAACTGTATGAAAAATTTCCCGCGTTCGACGAAGGCCCGCTGACAAAGGCCCGCGCCAAGCTGGTCAACCGTCGGACGCTGGCCGAGCACGCCCGCGCGCTGGGGCTCGGCGCTTATCTGATTTTGGGTCATGGCGAGGCGACGCACGGCGGGCGCGAACGTCCTTCGGCGCTGGCGGACGCATTCGAGGCGCTATTGGGGGCGATTTTTCTGGACGGCGGATTTGACGCGGCGCAGGAATTTATCCTGCGCGAGTTCAGCCCGGCATTCGGCAAGCTGAACGTGCTGCCAACGATTGAAAATCCGAAGGGCGAGTTGCAGGAGCTGCTTCAGACCCGCTCGCCGCTTGCGCCGGAATATCAAACCGTTTCCGCCACCGGACCGGATCATGACCGCGTGTTTGAATGCACCGTGCACCACGAAGGCGTCGAACTCGCGCGCGGCTCCGGCAAAAGCAAAAAGGCCGCCGAGAGCGATGCGGCCCTGGCGGCTTTGAAAAAACTGCGGGTTCAGTAACGCGGCACGCTGCGATCAATCTCATCCGACCACGCGGTGATGCCGCCTTTGACACTCTTGACGTATTTGAATCCCTGTTGACGCAGAAAGTTCAGGGCCTTCAGCGAACGCACGCCGGCTTTGCAATGCAGATAATACTGCTGGTTCGGATCCAATTCGGTGAAACGTTCGTTGAGCTGGCTCAACGGTAGCAGCGGCACGCCGGCGACCTTGGCGATCTCATATTCGTCCGGTTCGCGCACGTCCACGACCTTGATGTTGAGCGCCGGATTATCAAGCGCCTTCTTCATATCCTGCACGGTGACCTCGTCCGGATTGCTGGTGTTTTCCGGCTCCGGCACGATGCCGCAGAAAGTTTCGTAATCAATCAATTCCTTGATGGTCGGATGCTCGCCGCAAACGGGGCATTGCGGGTCGCGGCGCAATTTCAATTCGCGGAACTTCATGTCAAGCGCGTTGAACAACAGCAAACGGCCGACGAGCGAACTGCCTTTGCCAATGGCGAGCTTCAAAATCTCTGTTGCCTGGATGCAGCCGATGATTCCGGGTAACACGCCGAGCACGCCGCCTTCTGCGCAACTCGGCACCATGCCGGGCGGCGGCGGTTCGGGATACAAACAGCGGTAACACGGCCCACCCAGATGCGGCGCGAACACGCTCGCCTGGCCCTCGAAGCGGAAAATTGAGCCGTAGACGTTCGGCTTTTTGAGCAGCACGCAGGCGTCGTTCGTGAGATAGCGCGTCGGAAAATTATCCGTGCCGTCCACCACGATGTCGTAAGGCCGGATGAGGTCGAGCGCGTTTTCCGAACTGATGCGCGTGTTGTGAATGACGACTTCGCAGTTCGGATTGATGCCATGAATGGTTTCCTTCGCCGACTCGGCTTTCGAGCGGCCCACGTCGGCGTCCGTGTGGAGAATCTGCCGTTGCAGATTTGAATAATCCACCGTGTCGAAATCCACGATGCCGATCTTGCCGATGCCAGCGGCGGCGAGATACATGGCGATGGGCGAGCCGAGGCCGCCCGCGCCGATGCACAGGACGCTGGTGGCTTTGATTTTCTTTTGGCCGGCCAGACCGACTTCCGGCAGAATCAGGTGCCGCGAATACCGGCGGATTTCGTCATTGTTCAATTCCATATTTCGAGTCGAATATGATATGGCAGATGCGGAATAAATCAAGTCGTGCAACCGGCATTACATATTTTGGAAATCTGGGCGCTGGCGTTTGTCACGCTTGGCGCGGCCCTCCTGTTGCTGAATATTTTTTTCGCCTTGATCGAAAATGACATCGCCTTACACAGCCTCGGCAAGGAGGCGGCGATAGCCGCCGTCGCCGCGCTGATTGAAGCCGCGAGCGTTTGGGCGGTGGTGACTTTCATTCCACTCGGCGGGCGCGCGCTGTTTTTTCCAGCCCTCATCGTCGGAGTTATTTACAAGGTCACGCATCTTGAAGACTGGAGTCACTACGAATGTTTCGCGCTTTTGCTGTTTCAACTGGTTATTGCGGCTTTCGGCGCGTGCCTGTTTTTCGGCCATTTCTCGACTGCGGCAATTATTTTGATTGTATTTTTCATTTGTCTGGCGGTCACCGTCGCTTTTATGAAAGGTTTGTAAATTAGTATGGATTTAGACCGGATTTTAGGGATACTAACCGTCCGATGAAACCGATTGTCAAACTGTTGCTCGAAGGCGGCAGCCTCAACACCGCGCAACTGGCGCAGGTGCTCAAGCTGTCCGAGGCCGAAGTGAACCGCCAGCTCGACGAACTCAAAAAAGAGGGCGTGCTGCTTGGCGTTCGCCCGGTGCTGAATCTTTCGCAGGAAGATTCCGGCCTCGTCCGCGCCGTTATCGAGG
>Ga0181516_10001576_pt1 | contig 17272 bp, 25 predicted proteins | sample PEATcosm2014_Bin_25_FD_121104 | JGI IMG/M metagenome (GOLD analysis project Ga0181516, IMG submission 121104) | Peatland microbial communities from MTU Mesocosm Facility, Houghton, MI, USA - PEATcosm2014_Bin01_10_metaG | ecosystem: Environmental > Terrestrial > Soil > Wetlands > Peat | place... | reverse complement strand
CTGGACATTCGATCATTTGCGCGCGATAAGCACGCCTCTGTCGACGATACCCCTTACGGTGGCGGGGCAGGGATGGTCATGCGTCCGGACGTTTTGGACGAAGCCATTCGCGGAGCCGAGGCCAAATTCGGCGCGGCATCGCGGAAAATTTATCTGTCTCCACGCGGACGGGTTTTGGATCAGAAGCTGGTCAAGGAATTGGCCGCTGAAAAATCTCTGCTCTTGCTGTGCGGCAGATATGAAGGCATCGATCAACGCGTGATCGATGCGCAAGGATTGGAAGAAGTCAGCCTCGGCGACTTCGTGCTTGCGGGCGGCGAAGTTGCGGCCATGGCTTTGATCGAGGCATGTGTGCGCTTATTGCCCGGTGTGTTGGGTAATGCGGCGACGACAGACGAAGAGAGTTTCGAGGCGGGTTTGTTGGAGTACCCGCATTATACAAAGCCCTCGGTTTGGAAGGGCGCGGCGGTGCCAGAGGTGTTAATCTCTGGGCATCACGAAAAGGTTCGGGTTTGGCGGCAAGAGCAAGCGGAAATTATCACCCGCGAACGCAGGCCAGACTTGTATGAGCAGTATGTTTTGAATAAGAAGAAAGAAAAAGGGAGCACGTCATGAATTTGTTACAGAAACTCGAAGCGCAGCAAGTCGACAAGCTGAAGACAACTGCCAAACTGGCCGAATTCGAGATCGGCGATACTGTCTGCGTCAACGTGAAAGTTGTCGAAGGCACGCGTGAACGTATTCAGGCGTATGAAGGCGTCTGCATCGCCCGCCGCAATGCCGGTTTGAACTCGGCGTTCACCGTGCGCAAGATCAGCTATGGCGAAGGCGTGGAACGCGTGTTCCCGCTCTACAGCCCGCGCATCGACTCGGTCGTGCTTGTCCGCAGCGGCGACGTCCGCCGTTCCAAGCTGTACTATCTGCGCAACCTGCGCGGCAAAGCGGCCCGCATCACCGAAAAAACCGACTACGAGCAAAAGAGCGCGTAAGCGAATTGTTTCAGAAAAAGCCGGTGGAGAAATCCATCGGCTTTTTTGTGTTTGGAAAACGCCGCGCCATTATGTTGCGTTAAGTAACAAACCATAAATATCTTGATAAATCAGTGACCTTGAGACATCGTTTTTCCTTGAAGCTGTTTCGCCTTTTATGCAACTTTCGCGGCAGTTATTTACAAGGGTGGAACCAATGACAAAAGATGATTTGATAAAAACATTAAACGGCCTCTCATGGGATCAAGGAGATGCCGGAGACGTATTCGCTGATATTGACTGCAGTCGTACGAAAATTCTCAATTTACGCAAAGCCGTCGAAGAAAATTTTGATGTGCTTCTGCGCCTTGAAGCCGGTGGCAGAGCGGGAATTTACAGGATCAGTTTTGATGAAGGTGATGTCCCAACCCTTGAAGAGTCTGGGTTCGAAATGCCGAAGCATCCATCGCAGGGCCGATCCTATTCCTTTGATGCACGTCTAAGTTTCGCTCATTAAGAGTCAGCTATAACATTGCTGAAGTGGGGGAAGGAATATGCCGGAACCTTCCATTGATATCAGCTATGCCTATGCGCAGTTAGGATTGGCGCAGGGGGAATCGCTTGAGGAAATTCGGGCGGTTTTGACCTATGCGGCGGCCGCGCGTTTTTCGACCAAAGCGCGCCTAGCACATGTCAGAAAGTTTGTAGAATTCTTCGAAGCGCGCGCGAATCTGGCGTGTTTCGATGCGCCCTTTGCCGAAATCAAAAAAGCCTATCACCGTCAGGCGATGGAATTGCATCCCGACCGCAACAAAGGGGGCAACGAAGAACAACTCAAGCAGACGAACGAAGCTTATGCGCGCATCGATGCGGTTCAGCGGCAGGCCAAGGCTTATTACAAACAGGCAGCCGACGTCAGGCGCGAGGTCGAACAAGAAGCGCGCCGTAGCACGGAAAGCGAAAGGCCGGCTGAGGCCAAAGCTCCGCCACGCCGCGCCGATGCCAAAACTGCCTCTGCCGCTTCTGGCAAAAAGACGACAGAGCGGCGTGCGGCGGGATCGAAAAAATATCTGGCGGCGTTCCTGCCGCGCTCCATCCGCGCGGCGCGTCTCGATTATTTGCCCGCGCGCACGATTATCGGGTACAAAGTAACCAAGAAACCGGGTGACCTTAACCTTGTCTTCGATTGCATCATGTTGCCAGAAGATCAATTTGTCCGCGCCCGGTCCTATCTCGCCGCGCCCGACGTCATGGGGGCAGCGCTGGGGCAAGGAAAATTTTCTCCACCCTATATTCTTAAAGATATCAAGGAGATCGTCGTATCGGCAGGAGAGGATGATCCGGAAGAATTTGCCAAGAATTATTTTTTGAAGGTCTTCGGCATATAATGTTTCGTTTCTTGCGGCTGGTCGATCCTGAGCGTGAAATACATTTGAACGTCCGTCAATTGCGCGCTTATAATCGGAAAATGTTCACGGTCGTAAATCAGGAATGATCTATATTCCGGTTGTTTCAAGTGGAGGGATTTGATGTTCGAAAGGCATACACAGAGTATTAGCCACATGATTTATTTTAGCCGCTATGAAGCCAGCACATGGGGCAGCGCATATATCGAGCCGGAACATTTGTTGTTGGGTATTTTGCGGGAAGACAAAGTGCTGGCGCGCCGATTTGGCTTAAGGGGAGCAGGCTTGGGAAGTGTGGATCCCGTGCGACGGGAAATTGAAGCTATCGTTCCGAGCCTTAAACTGAAAACCACGCGCATAGATATTCCGTTAAGCCCGATCAGCAAGAGAATTATGGAGCGCGCCACGGTGGCTGCCGAAGTGTTTAAGGATAAGCATGTGCGCGCCAAACATTGGTTTTATGCAATCCTTCATGAAAAAACGCCAGTCACTGCACAAATCATGAGCCATTACAATGTGAGCATCGACAGTATTCGCAATTGGGTTAGAAGGCCGCCATCATTCCAAGAAACACCTGTCGCGTCGCCGATCACGGTACACGGAGGCGCTGGCATTGACGATGCGCTTGGTAACGTCGAAGGGGCGAACGGCGTTATGAGCATAGATCATCTGATATCCATGATGGTTCGATTGCATCGCACCCGGATTGAGGCGGAATTAGCTCGTCAGGACAAACCGAGCCACCCCAAACCCGCCGCACCGCAAGCTGGAATCGCCGATTCAACAGGGCCATGCTAACGGATGTTTAAAAGGCTTTCTCTCTTATTAAGGACGCGTGCAAAACCACTTTTATTTGTGGAAGGTCATCGCTAGAATAATTTACGCTCTCACTTTTTAAACGGAGGAATTTGATGTTTACAAGTTATACAGAGGAAGCGCGTCGCGCGAAATTTTTTGGCCGCTTTGAAGCGGGCAATTGGGGAAGCACTTGTATCGAGCCAGAACATTTGTTGCTTGGTGTATTGCGCGAAGACAGGACATTGGCGCAGCGTTTTGGCTTGAGTGTGAAGGCCAGCCCGGATGTAGATGGCGGCATAGTAGACGTGACCCCCGTGCGAAAGGAAATTGAAGCCATTACCCCATGCCATGCAAAGAGTAATGTGTTCGTAGAGATGTCATTGAGTCAAAGCAGCAACAGAGCCTTGACCTATGCGGTCGCCTATGCCGACGCATTTGGCCATAAGCATGTGGGTACCGAACATTTGTTCCTTGGTATTCTTCGAGAAAATAATGATGTTACTGCAAAAATTATGGGTCTCCACGATATTGATTGGGAAGCTACCCGCAAATGGGTCGAAACACTGTCAGTTGAAGAACATCAACCCCACGCGACCCACCCCGATCCCGCCGCGCCGCAAGCCGGAATTACCAATTCAGCACAGCCAGGCTGAGAGTCAAGAAGTGCTATCTGCGCCCACCCCGAATTGCAGCGCCGCCAGCCTTGCATACAAACCTTGCTGCGCGATTAATTGCTGATGCGTCCCTGTGGCCACGATGCGGCCTTGATCCATGACCAGAATACGGTCTGCCGTCATGACAGTGGACAGGCGATGGGCGATGATCAAGGTCGTGCGTTGCTGCATCAGTAAATTCAGCGCCTCTTGAATCAATCTTTCGCTTTCGGCATCCAAGGCCGACGTTGCTTCATCAAGCAGCAGCAAAGGCGAATTGCGTAAAATGGCGCGGGCGATGACGATGCGTTGTTTCTGGCCGCCCGAAAGCCGCACGCCTTTTTCGCCTAGATAAGTGTCATAGCCGTCAGGGAGCGCCGTCAGAAATTCATCGGCATGTGCCGCGCGCGCCGCCGCGCGGATTTCTTCCTTCGATGCGTCGGGCTTGCCATAGGCGATATTTTGCCACGCATCGGTCGAGAAAATGACGGGATCCTGCGGCACCAAAGCGATGCGCGAACGCACTTCGCGCGGGTCTGCCGTTTTCATATCGACGCCGTCGATTGCGACAATGCCTTGCTGCGGATCATAAAAACGTAAGGCAAGTTGGAACAAAGTCGTCTTGCCCGCGCCGCTGGGCCCTACTATCGCCACGCGTTCGCCTTGCCGGATGGCAAATGAAATATCGTGCAGCGCGGTACTATCGGGACGCGCCGGATAATGGAACGTCACATGATCGAAAGAAATTTCGCCGCGTGGCGTCGGCAAAGGCGCAGGATTTGGTGGGGCAAAAACCGTTGGCTCGACCGCCAGCAGATCGAAAATACGCTCTGCCGCGCCCGCGGCGCGTTGCATGTCGCCTCCGGCCTCGCTGATTTGTCCTGTCGCCGAAGCTGCGATGATCGAATAGGCGATAAAGGAGGTCAGTTGCCCGTCGGTAATCTTGCCCGCCAGCAAATCGTGTCCGCCGACCCATAAAATCACGCAAACCGACGCCAGAACCAGAAAGATAACCAGCGCGACCAGAAAACCACGCAAACAGATATGGCGCAGGGCGGCCTTGATTGCCAACTCGATATTTTGGTTGAAACTGGCGCGGCTCAATTCCTCATGCCCAAAGGCTTGCACCGTGCGGATGCCGTAAATGGTTTCTTCGGTGTTGGAACTGACATCGGCGACTCGTTCCTGGCTTTCTTTCGACAGTGTTTTGACTTTGCGGCCAAAAGCCTTGATTGGAAAAACGACCAGAGGGATGACCATCAGAACCATAAGCGTCAATTTTACGCTGGTGGTCAGCATCATCACAATGCCGCCGACAAGTAAAACCACATTGCGCAAGGCTATGGAAATCGACGAGCCGACAGTCGCTTGCAAAATACTGGCGTCAGACGACAGGCGCGACAGAATATCGCCGCTGCGCGTGACTTCAAAGAAGGCGGGGCTGAGTTTCAGAATATGCGCATAAGCGGCGCGGCGCAGGTCGGCGATAACGCGCTCCCCCGACCAAGCGATCAGCCCATAACGCGCGTAGGTCGCAACCGCCAGCACCAGCGCGGCCGCCAGCATCAAGATAAGACCGTGATTCAGAACCTCGGTATTTTGGGCGGTAAGTCCGCGGTCGATGACGTAACGCAAGATGGCGGGGATGACGAGGAAGGTCGATCCCGCTGCCGTCAAAGCGACGCCCGCACCCGCCATGATGAAGCGATAGGGCTTCAGAAATTCCCAAAGTTGCCGCCACGGCTTCGCGCGCGCGGGTACAGGCATGGAGGGCGTGTCACGAAGACTCATGATAACCAAGATTCCATCTGGTCGAGCTTGCGGTGTGAGGTAACGCCATTACACGATAAACGGCTTTGTTTCGCAAGCAGCCTGTTGTTATTAAGTGGGAGTGCTCATTTTTTTAGCACGTGGGTCAGAGAGGATTCAACGGGTGCGGGGCGTGTGACGTCGGGAAGGGTGAAGAACTCGATGCGGACACCTTTCAAAAACGCGGTATCATACTGTTTCGCGCGTATTTCAAGAGCGCGTTCGACAGCGCGAAGGCCCGTCATAGGGACATCCTTCTCTTGGTAAGTCCTTACTCGCGCATAGGGGGTACGGTCAGTGGCGTCATCGATCTCTTTGCGCGCGGCATCACACGCTTTCCGTAAGGCTTTAACCCCGACTTCGAGGCTTGGATAGGAGTGATTCTTAATTTTTCGGAAGGCATCGGCGAAAGCATCTCCATAGGGCATATTCAGGCTTATTTGCCACCCATCTCCATCGCCTTTAGGGCTTTTTATTAAGGAACAAATACAATAACGCGAACCTTCGGTAACGGAAAGGTCAGTTTGTATTACGCGGCCGCCTTCGACCAACGTCAAATGATCCAAATCGGCAATGGGGTGAAGGGTTCTCAATACCTGATTAAATCTCGAGAATATGTGGTGGCTCACATTCTTGAATAACTTCCTCATAAATCCCCTCATTTTTACTATGCATAATGGCATTTCTTGTGTTTGGAACTATACAAAATACAAGTATTCCCGAACAGCAAAGAAATGCTTTCAACGCCGTTGATTCTCATTGGCGGGCTAATTCTTGAAACAGGACCAATTTTGATTCCCCAAACGGGCTGCGCCGCCCTATCATGCTTTAAACAAAAAGCAAGCATTTTCATGATGCTAGGCAAAATTATGTCACTTCTGTGTTTTCTCATCTGGACATTGTGAGGCTCACAGAATAGAGAGAACAATCCAAGCGGTTGTTCATTCATTAACACCCGCCTTTTACCGATAACAACAAAAGGGCTTGAGATCATGAGCGATATCGCAGAACAAGTGAAGAAAATCGTCGTCGAACATTTGGGCGTCGATGCCGCGAAAGTCACCGACAACGCCAGCTTCATTGATGATCTGGGCGCCGACAGCCTCGACACCGTCGAACTTGTTATGGCCTTCGAAGAAGAATTCAGCGTCGAAATCCCCGACGACGCCGCCGAAAAGATCGCCACCGTCAAGGACGCGATCGACTTTATCAGCTCCAAAAAGGCTGTTGCGGCTTAATCACGCGCTTTCTTGATCTTTCAAAGGAGTGTCTGATATGCGCCGTGTCGTCGTTACTGGCATGGGAATGCTTTCGCCTTTGGGCGTTGGGGTCGACCTCAACTGGAAACGGTTGACGGGCGGCCACAGCGGCCTTGGGCGCATTACGCATTTCGATCCCTCGGACATGGCTTGCCAAGTCGCGGGCGAGGTCAAGCGCGGCGATGGCGAGGGCGAGCTCAATCTCGACCGCTATATCGAGCCGAAAGAACAAAAGAAGATGGATACCTTCATCCATTTCGCGGTTGCCGCGGCGGATGAAGCGATTAAAGACGGCGGGTACGTTCCCGCCACGGATGAAGAGCGCGAACGTGTCGGCGTCATGATCGGTTCCGGCATCGGCGGATTGAACGAGATTTACGAAACCTCGATCCTTCTGCACGAAAAAGGCCCGCGCCGCGTGTCGCCCTTCTTTATTCCGCGCAGTCTGATCAACCTCGCTTCCGGGCAAGTGTCGATCATGCACGGCTATCGCGGCCCCAACCACTCGGTCGTGACCGCCTGCGCGACAGGCGCACATGCGATCGGCGACGCGGCGCGTCTCATTGCGCTCGACGACGCCGATATGATGGTCGCGGGCGGCGCGGAAGCGGCCATCTGTCGTCCGGGTGTGGCGGGATTCTGTGCCTTGCGCGCCATGTCCACCGGCTTCAACGACCAACCGACGCGCGCCTCGCGCCCCTATGACAAAGACCGCGACGGTTTTGTCATGGGCGAAGGCGCAGGCATCGTGATTTTGGAAGAATATGAACACGCCAAGAAGCGCGGCGCAAAGATTTATGCCGAACTCGTGGGTTACGGCTTGTCGGGCGACGCCTATCACATGACCGCTCCGGCCGAAGACGGCAATGGCGGTTTCCGCGCGATGCAAATGGCGCTGAAGAAATCCGGTCTTAACGTCGAAGACATCGAATATATCAATGCCCACGGAACCTCAACCCCGATGGGCGACGAGATCGAGGTTAAAGCGGTGCGCCGCTTGCTGGGCGATCATGCGGGCGACACCATGATGTCCTCGACCAAATCCGCCACGGGCCATTTGCTCGGCGCGGCGGGCGCGATTGAGGCAATCTATTCGATCAAAGCCGTGACGGATGGTATCATCCCGCCCACGCTTAATTTGGAAAACCCCTCGGAAGGCGTCGCAGGCATCGACCTCGTGCCATTGAAAGCCAAAGAAAAGAAAATCAAAGTCGCGCTGTCGAATTCGTTTGGTTTCGGCGGCACGAATGCCTGTTTGATTTTTAAGGCGGTTTGATTTTAGCTATATAATTCTGTTGTTTGTGTTGTAGATGACGCGCTAGGCTGCCCTTTGTTTTTTATTTAACTGATAAATTTTTGGAGCATGAAATGACAGTTAGCATAGCTATGGAAAAACAAGCGCCTATCGATATTACAGACCAATTAAATGAGGCAAACGTTATATTGACGGCGAGTGTTTTTGCATGTGATTTTGCTCGCCGCGCCGACGGCCCGACCATAGACTTAGACGCTACATTGGGGTTTCAGGGTAAAGGCGGCCCTTTCAGGTTTATGGAACCGTCGGACCTTTTGCCGGAACTTGATGAAGCTCTTTGCAGCATTCATCTGGACAGCTCTTTGTTTCGTGAAATTAAACAAGCTATGATAGAAGAAAGAGGCAAAGAAATTTCCGTTGGGGATGAAGATCTTGAATTGGTTATAGGCTTGCCTAAAAATATTATACTTTTACGTGAACCTGATGTAGATGGCTCTCCGTGTTTTCTTGTCGCCTCTCCCACTCCAAAGGCGCCCAGTCCGCAACTTCCCCTTTTTGCTGAGCCGCAGGAAGATAAACTACAAGATTCAGAACGGCCATTGTATTATCCCATATCGTCCGGAGGGAATATACTGGCATTGGGAATTTATTAGTCCGTCCGCTGCTCATGCATTTTTCGGAGTAATAATATGGGGCTACCATCAAGGAACGAAGTCATCGCCAGCATGTCCGACGTTGAGCGGCAACGGCTGCGTATTTTAGAAAGAGCGGCACTTGTCTCTTACTATGCAACTGCGGCGGCCATTGTGACGGGCGCTATTGTCGCGGGTGTAGTGAAACATAGGGTTGGGCTCGCTGTTGAGATTCCCGTTATTATGACCTTTGGGTTTGTGGGAGGCTTGTTAACGGGGGCTCCTATGGGATCGGTAGCGGGGCTAGATGCTGAGATGAAGATCCGTGATTTCCAAAGCCAGCCTCTTACCAAGACGCAATGCGTTAAAGAAGGTATGAAAATCGGCGTATGGAAGGGCAGTATGTTGAAACAGGCTGGCATGGGGATTCTTGCTGCCTATATGCTGTTGCGCATGGGCGTAAACAAAATGCAGGGGCGGTCGCCAGAAAGACCAGATAATCGGGATACGGCAGCCGATGACAAAGGACGGGAACCTGAAGGGCCGATTTAAAATTCTCGCCTCTTTCAGACGGCATACATTATAAGTACTTCATTCTGGAAGAGATCAAAATGAACAGCCCGACTCAAGAACAAATCCTTTCCGCCTTACGTTCCGTTCAATGGAACGGCGAGGACATCGTGTCCCGCAATATGATCGCGGGCATCACCTTGGTGCCCGAAGGGCAGGGGACGAAAGTCAATTTGATCCTGCAAATTGAACCGCAGAAGAATGCGGATATCGACGCTCTCAAAAATCAGGTGGAACAGAAAATAACTGCCCTCGCAGGCGTATCCTCCGTCGCCGTGATCTTCACCGCTCATCATCAGGCCGCGCCGCAGAAGCGTTCGCATGTGCCGCAGAAAATGGCGCTGCCGAATATCAAACATATCGTCGCGGTGGCTTCGGGCAAGGGCGGGGTTGGAAAATCGACGACCTCGGCCAATCTGGCGGCGGCGTTGGTGCAAGCGGGGCTGAAAGTCGGTTTGCTCGATGCCGATATTTATGGCCCCTCGATTCCGCGCATGATGGGCGTCACCGGCCAGCCTCCTGTGGACGCAAACGATAAAATGATCCCGCACCAACGCCACGGCATGAGCATCATGTCGATGGGCTTTCTGGTCGCCGAAGAAACGCCGATGATCTGGCGCGGCCCTATGGTGCACAGCGCGATCACACAGCTGCTGCGCGATGTCGCCTGGGGCGAGCTTGATATTCTGGTGATCGATCTGCCACCCGGCACCGGCGATGCGCAATTGACCTTGACGCAAACAGTACCCTTGTCGGGCGCGGTCATTGTGTCAACGCCGCAAGATATCGCCTTGCTCGATGCGCGCAAAGCTTTGGGCATGTTCCAGAAAACCGATATTCCCGTTTTGGGCATCATCGAGAATATGAGCTATTTCGATTGCCCCCATTGCCACACCCGCAGCGATATTTTCAGCCACGGCGGCGCGCGTCTTGAGGCTGAAAAACTTGGAATTCCTTTCTTGGGCGAAATCCCTCTGGATATGGTGCTGCGCGTCCAATCCGACGCAGGCCAACCCTTAACCCTATCCGAGCCCAAAAGCGCGATTGCCGCTCAATACCGCGTTATCGCCGACCGGCTGTGGGGCACTTTGAACGCTTGACAGAGCGGCCTTGTCCGACGATAAAGACCCCCTTCGCATCAGTTAATCGTGCAAGTGAAGATAAGGGCCTGTAGCTCAGCTGGGAGAGCGCCTCGTTCGCAATGAGGAGGTCGTCGGTTCGATCCCGATCAGGTCCACCAATTAACTTTATATATTTCTTGGCCTGCAATAGGCTGACATGGCTAACGAGGAGAGGCTGGCGCGGGCGTACGACGAACAACCTTAATGGCAAACACACCCGCAACAACGAGAGGAATCAGAACGGGCGCAACATTGACCAGTTCTTGCCCGACTTTAGAAAAATCAATCATGATTTTCTCCCCCTCTTACTCAGCACGGCCATTCTGCCCCCTTTGCCCGTTAATCTCAAGATAGTTAGCGAAGGGTTAATGCTTTCATGTGGTTAAGGTTAAGCAAAAGCTTTCGCCGAAAGCGCAGCCGTTCGCCCCACGCGCGTAGATTTAAGCCTTAGGGATGCATAGAAAGCGGCAGCGACCAGGGACATTGCGGTCCGGGCGGCAGAGAAGGCCTTCCGAGGAATGCAAACCGTGCGCGAATATCTTGTATATGGCGTTCCGCGTGAAAAACCTGGGCTACTTGCAGCTGCGTTTCGAGCGGGAAGGACATGCGACATACAACGTTGTTGTTCTCATCCACCCGCGTGTAGGTAGGCTCAAAAGTTATGCCCTGATTTCCATAAAATCTTCCATCGTTCAATCTCAGAACAGCCACGCCGCCTGCTTTAATTTCCATATCTTCGCCCCAGCTTGCCTTGACGATCGTGTCTTCGGTCAACAAAAGGGCTCTGACCTTGTGCTGTGTATGATAAACACCCGCTTCTTTTTCGTCCGGGGTGTGAAGCGCATCGAAACTTTTGCGGCTGGAAACAAACCGCTCTCCCTCTGGTCCCGTCAGAATGACGTCACCGGCGCGTGCCATTTTTCGTGTCTCGACAATGCCACGAACGATTGTCAAAATTTCGCGTTCTTGCCCGGCTTCAACAAATTCGAGGTCTTTCGGCTCAATGCGGCAAATTTTTCTGAATAACGGGGCTTGCTCTAAAAGGGGTTTGGTTGCCTCAAGCGTCAGAGTGTTCATTCCCAGATCCTTCAAAGGAATATGTTAAAATACTATCCACTTTTTATGCGACGCCACCATGGATTATGCAATATTTTACTTGTATTATTACGGTATTACAATAGGTTGCTTGTGTTGCAGCTAAGTTATTTGAACAAAATCATTTACCCGGCATCTGTAATAATGTAATAGTACATTATTAGCTCCACAAATTGAGGAAATAGTAACATGAGTGCAGAACGCATACGCATTGCCTTACAAAAAAGCGGACGATTAGCAGAAGATAGCGTGAACCTTTTAAAAAACTGCGGACTCCATATTGATCGTACCAAGGATCAGTTATTCTGTCGTATCAAAGAGCTGCCGATAGACCTTCTGTTGGTGCGCGATGACGATATTCCAAATTTTGTTTCAAGCGGGATCTGCGATTTAGGAATCGTCGGAGAAAACGTCTTTGCCGAAAAAAAGCATGAGTTAGAAGATTTTGCCGCAACCGTCATCGAGAAGCTTGGTTTTTCGCGTTGCCGTCTGGTCATCGCGGTTCCTGAAAATGGCGCCATCACAAAAATTGAAGATATCGCTCAGAAAACGATTGCCACTTCTTATCCGCATCTGTTTCATGAATTTCTGCGGCAAAATAAAATAACGGCCACGACACTGGAAATGACAGGCTCGGTCGAAGTGGCTCCGCGATTAAAGATTGCCGACGCCATTTGCGATATCGTTGCGTCGGGAGCAACTTTGGCCGCCAACAACTTGCGTGAGTTGACAACTGTTTTGGAAAGCGAAGCCTTACTGATCCGGTCGGCCCAAAGTTTTGTGCCGGCTAAGGAAGCCATTTTCAAGCGCCTTCACGCGCGTATGATGGGTGTTTTACAGGCGGATGACAGCAAATATGTCATGCTGCACGCCGACAAATCCCGTCTGCCCGAGATCATCAAGCTATTGCCAGGTTCTGAATCGCCGACGATTTTACCGTTGCAAGGATTTGCCGATAAAGTCGCCATTCACGCTGTATGTCGTGAGTCCGTGTTTTGGGAAACGATGGAGCAGTTAAGGGCTGCCGGAGCTAGTTCTATTTTGGTTGTGCCCATTGAGAAAATGATGGCTTAATAAAAGTCAACGGACATTATTGAATTTTATTTTGTGGTGGAAGATCCCATGCTTGCAGTCGTCGATAGCGGTGTTGCCAATCTAGCTTCAGTGATGGCGGCCTTGCAAAGATTAAATGCAGAAGCCGAAATTACGGCGGATCCTGCGGTCATTGCACGCGCTGATCGCGTTATTGTGCCCGGTGTCGGCGCCGCGTCTGCGGCCATGGCACAACTGGACGCAAAAGACCTTGTTCCTTGCTTGCGTAGTCTCACACAACCGGTCTTAGGCATCTGTCTGGGCATGCAAATATTATTTGATTATTCCAATGAAGGTTCGGGTGTCGCCTGTCTTGGCGTTTTACCCGGTACCGTTGATCTCATCCCCGCAAGCACCACCGAACCCGTGCCCCATATGGGGTGGAATCAGTTGCATCTGATTGATCCAAACTACCCCTTATTACAAGGGGTTCCGGAAAACACCTTCGTCTATTTCGTTCACAGCTTTGCCGTCAACGTAAACGAGGTGGCTGTTGCCAGCACCGATTATGGCGTTACATTCACGGCCGTCGCCGCGCGACGCAATTATATGGGGTGCCAATTCCATCCCGAACGGTCGGGCGTGATTGGGCAAAAGATTTTACGCAATTTTATGGGTATGTAAGGCCATGGATATTTTTCCCGCTATCGATTTGCAAAACGGTCAGTGTGTTAGATTAAGGCGCGGTGATTTTGAGTCAGCCACGGTTTATGAAGCCGATCCTTTGCGCCAAGCCAAGAAATTTGCCGATGCGGGTGCCAGCTGGCTGCATGTTGTCGATTTGGATGGCACGCGCGACGGCAAACCACAGCAGCTGCCGGTCATCACCGCTTTAGCGCAACAGGGATTGCTTAAAGTACAGGTTGGCGGCGGTATTCGTGATAAAGCAACCATTGCACAGCTTCTTCAAGCGGGCGCGACCCGCGTCGTTATCGGCAGTCTGGCCGTGCAAGAGCCCCAGCAGGTGCAAGAATGGCTGATAGAATTCGGAGCCGAGCGCATTGTTCTGGCTTTCGATGTGCGTCTCGATAAGAACGACAATCCGGAGGTTCTGACCCACGGATGGCAAAACCATAGTTTTATTTCTCTTTGGGACGCTTTGAGCTTTTACAAGGACAGTGGGTTGCAAACGATTCTATGCACCGATGTCGACCGCGACGGCATGTTAACGGGAACCAATCATGTGCTTTACAGAAAAATTCAGGAGCACTGGCCCCAATTGAATATCTTAGCTTCTGGCGGCATTAAAGATCAGGATGACCTTATGGCATTGGCTGTGTCGGATGTGGCGGGGGCCATCGTCGGCAAAGCAATCTACGAAGGTAAGATTGATTTGGCCGTGGCCCTTAAAGACCTTAAGGAAGCAAAAAATGCTGGCTAAACGGATTATTCCTTGTCTTGACGTCAAGAACGGTCAAGTCGTTAAAGGCATCCAGTTTCGTAATCACGAAATCGTCGGCGAGATTGTCGATCTGGCACAACGTTACCGTGACGAGGGGGCGGACGAGCTGGTTTTTTACGATATCACGGCCAGCAGCGATGGGCGCACGGTCGATCGTAGTTGGATAAAACGCGTCGCTGCCGTGTTGGACATACCTTTTTGTGTCGCTGGCGGTATTCGGGAATTAGAAGATGCGCGTGCCATTCTGGCAAACGGAGCTGACAAAATTTCCATCAATTCTCCGGCGTTGGAAAATCCTTCCTTCATCGACCAAATGGCCGCCGAGTTTGGCAGTCAATGCGTCGTCGTCGGCATAGATAGTCGGGAAGAGAAGAATGATTATTGGGTCTATCAATATACGGGGGACGAAGCCAAAACCACAGTCACCCTTCACCGCACCTTGGACTGGGCGGTGGAAGCCGTCCGCCGCGGCGCCGGAGAGATCGTTCTCAATTGCATGAATCAAGACGGCATGCGTCACGGCTATGATTGCAAACAACTCAGCGCTTTGCGCAGCCGCATCTCTGTGCCATTAGTGGCCTCGGGTGGAGCAGGGGCACTGGAACATTTCTCCGCCGTGTTCAAAACTGCCAATGTCGACGCCGCTCTTGCCGCAAGCGTGTTTCATAAGCAAGTGGTGACGGTAGGCGAGGTAAAAAACTTTCTGCAACAACAAAACATTCCGGTGCGGCTATGACAACAACAGAAAACTTTCCCAATGCCAGTCAAGTTGATTGGGACAAAGGCGATGGTTTAGTTCCGGCCATCATTCAGGATGCCAGAAGTTTGCGTGTTCTTATGCTGGGCTACGTCAATCAAGAATCTCTGCAAAAAACGATTGAGACAGGTCTCGTCACCTTTTTTAGCCGCAGCAAGCAGCGTTTATGGCAAAAAGGCGAAACCTCGGGTCATGTGCTGCATTTGCGTGATATGAAGCTGGATTGTGACAACGATACGTTGCTTTTTCTTGTCGAGCCTATTGGCCCCACTTGCCATAACGGCACAACGACCTGTTTCGGCGATGATGCAAATTCCAGCCTTGCAACACTGGCCGATCTGGAATCCACAATTAAACTACGCCACAAAAATCCGACTCCAGATAGCTATACGGCAAAACTTTTTGCGGCTGGCATCACGCGCATTGCGCAGAAAGTCGGGGAGGAGGGCGTGGAAACCGCGCTTGCCGCCGCAACCCAAAGCCCCACACTCGCTTCCGAGTCAGCCGATCTCATTTATCACTTGCTCGTGTTGTTAGAGGCCAGCGGCACTGCGCTAATTGATGTTCTGAAAGTTCTGGGCGAACGCGCGCAGATAAAAAAAACCAACATCCAGTAAATGTTAAAAATATTACCGTGCGGTAAGGGCGGGTTTTTTCTTTAATTCCTTGAGCCGCTGTATAACAAGACTATATCCCTGATAGGGTTCCTGAGACAGAAAGCGAGCGACGCGACCTATAGTAGTGACGCTAACGCCTGTACGTTCATGAATATCGCGATAAGAGAGCTGCCCGTCTTCAAGCAAAAGGGCCACACGCCAACGCTCGGCGAGCGCCAGCAGTTCGGCTGGCGTACAAATATCGGTTAAAAAGCGTTCGCATTCATTGGGTGTTTTAAGTTGAAGAATGGCCTCATAAAGAGAGTCAAAATCCTCACGATGGTTTTGCTGTCCTACTATTTTGCGATGAAAATTACCCCTCACAACGCTTGTCCCTTTCCACGATGTAAACGACCGATTTAGACAAAGCCCTTCTTCCGAACACAGTCTTCCACAAGTTTGCCTTCTAAGACAAGAGCGTAGCGTTTGTGCAATTGTTCCGCCATATAACGATCTTTTGTCACTGGAGAAAAAACGGAATAAACGAGCATTAATGTCTCTTCGCCGATTCGATGGGGGAGGGATTGGATTCACTCCAAGCTTTTTCTAGCTCTGATGCGGTTGGCATAGATGTGCTAGCCCCGGCTTTTTGTACAGATAGCGCTGCAGCTTGATTTGCTCTGGTCACGGAGGCACTGACCGATAACCCACTACTCAGAAAATGAGCCAGTGCTCCGCAAAAACAATCGCCCGCACCAGTGGAGTCAACGACCAATACTTTATGGCCGGGCAACTCAAGATGAAGCTCTTGGCCTCTAAAAACGATAGCGCCCCTACTTCCAAGCGTAACAACCGTGTATTGATCTACAGTTGGGGCTAGCGATGAGATATGGGTCAACAATTCTGCTGTTGGCGTGTTTTCGTGAATATTGCTGCCACAAAAAAAACTTAACTCTGTCTCGTTCATAACGATAATGTCTGCTAACTGAAAAAGTATGCCCCCTTCTTTGGTAGATGGTGATGGATTCAAGATGCAAATCGCTCCGCTTTCTTTGGCGCGCTGAAAAAACGCCTGCACTGTTGTCACGGGTGTTTCGAGTTGTGCAACGCAAACGCTCTTTGCCTGTAAGGGGATGTGGCGGATAGATTCCGGACTTACGGCTTCGTTGGCTCCGGCAATTACAATGATTTTGTTATCTCCCCCTGCAACTGAAATAACAGCGACGCCCGTGGTTAAATGGGGGTGTTCAGCGATGTATTGTGTGCTGATATTCTCATTATTTAGAAATTCTTTGAGTCCTTGCCCAAAATAATCCGTTCCTATAGCGCCAATTAATGCAACATCGCTTCCCAGACGGGTAGCCGCTACGGCCTGATTGGCCCCCTTTCCTCCAGAGAAGCAAGAGAAGCTTTTTCCATGAATAGTCTCCCCTGCTTTGGGGAAGTTATCAGAAACAGCAACCAAATCGGCATTGATGCTGCCAAGCACATAGACCTTAGACATTTTTTTCTCTTCAGATTGGAGTGATAACCTCATGCGCTGGCAACTAACTATGAGAAGACGTTCTTTTTATCTAAACCTAGCGGTACGCGAGTTGATTGCAAGACATAAGCAGCGTATCGAGGAGTTGTCTGGTAGGGGCGGCAACAAGTTGATCGCTCTGGAAGGTTAGGGGACAGCCCTTCATGTCCGCAAAAATTGCACCTGCTTCGCTGGCGATAATCTGGCTCGCCGCAAAATCCCAACTCTTTAATCCTGAGGCGATGACGGCCATCGGCTGCGATGCTGCCATCTTAACGAGGTCAAGGGCGGTTGAGCCGAATTTTCTCATGCCGGCGAAATGCCCTGCGTTGGCCAT
>Ga0181516_10001573_pt1 | contig 17276 bp, 13 predicted proteins | sample PEATcosm2014_Bin_25_FD_121104 | JGI IMG/M metagenome (GOLD analysis project Ga0181516, IMG submission 121104) | Peatland microbial communities from MTU Mesocosm Facility, Houghton, MI, USA - PEATcosm2014_Bin01_10_metaG | ecosystem: Environmental > Terrestrial > Soil > Wetlands > Peat | place... | reverse complement strand
AGTCGCTATCGGTCGCGTCAATGTCAATCAAGAACGCCCAAAGAATGTTTAAAATGTCATCGCACAGGTCGATCATCTTCAATTCAAAGCGATAATCGCCTTCGGATTGTCTCGTAATTACGCCGCTGGAATCCATAATAAGAATGTCCGTCTCTTTGCCACAACCAGAGACACATTCCTTGACGTGCTTTAGGATTCGTATGGCCACAATTTCAGCGGACCTACGTGACATTTGGGTTGAATTGACGGTCCTCCCTTGATTAAGAAGGTATTTTGCCAATTCTTTACCGATGCCGATACATCGAGACTGGGGAACCTCTTTGATCGCTGTGTTCTCGGTCCCATAGAGTTTGAGTGAACCTTCGGCATACACAGCGATTAACAAGCTGAATTGCGATTCGTGCTGTTGAATCTCTGGCAGGACGGCGATGGATTCCGAATAGGTGCTGTGTAGAACATCCTTAATCGTTCCCCATATTTCGGCATGACTGGACAGATTGGAGGATTTGACCACAGCCGTAATTTCCTGAATGGTCATCTCCGCATAGTCCATGGCCCCGGCCAAGGTAAACGCGAGCGACACATCAGCACTGATCTGTTCCCCGAAGATCTTGGACTCGGAGAACTTGCTGACCCCCTCTGTGATCTCCCGATCCGCACAGAGGAGAATTCCATGTTCGTATCTGAAACCAGCGGCAATAGTCACAGATGCTCTTCCCTGCCGCCTTGGGGGACGTTTAGGTAAGATGCGGCGATGAAGTGGCCGAATTGACGGCCTTTTAGGTTCAGTGGCAATCATAGTTCACCGCTCTCCGCTGGCAAGATGCCTGCCGTTTTCTGTTTGCTCTGTCTGTGGAAATCGAAAGTGACCCAGTACCCAAAAACGAGACCAGGGGCACCCGGCTGTATTCTTTTTAAGAGCTTCCGGAGGAATGGCGGGATGAAGAAAATCGGCGTCCTGTTCGGCATGGAAAACAGTTTTCCCGGTGCGCTGGTGGAGCACATCAATGCGCGCAATATCGACGGCATTCGGGCTGAATTTGTCGAAACCGGCGCCGTCGAGATGAACAAGGCCCCTCGCTACGCGGTGATTGTGGACCGCATCTCCCACGACATTCCGTTCTACCGCGCCTTTCTGAAGCACGCCGCCATCAACGGCACGGTGGTGATCAACAATCCCTTTTGGTGGTCGGCCGACGACAAGTTTTTCAACTACACGCTGGCCGCGAAGCTGGGAGTGGCCGTGCCGCCCACGGTTATCCTGCCCCACAAGCAGAATCCGGTGGAAACAACGGACCGGTCGATGCGCAACCTGGAGTATCCGCTCAACTGGGACAGCGTGTTTGCGTACGTGGGCGAGCACGGCTTCATGAAGCCCGTCGATGGAGGCGGATGGCGCGACGTTTACCACATTACGAATCGCGAGGAGTTTTTCGCGGCCTACGATAAGTCGCGCGATCTGTGCATGCTCTACCAGAAGGCGGTTAACTTCAAAGAGTATTTCCGGTGTTACGTCGTCGGCCAGCAGAAGGTCCACATCATGGCCTACGATCCGCGACGGCCGCACGCCGAGCGGTATGTGAAGGATGCGTGCCAGGATGAGTCGCCCTATATGAAGCAGTTGCTGCGGCGCGTGGAGCAGGACGCGCTCAAACTCTGCCGCGCGCTCGGCTATGACCTGAACACGGTTGAATTTGCCGTCGAGGACGGCATTCCTTACGCTATCGATTTCATGAACCCTGCGCCGGATGCCGATCTCAACTCAGTGGGGCGAGCCAACTTCGACTGGATCGTGAAGCATGTCGCCGATATGGCTATTGCCAAGGCGCGGATTGCGCCGCAATTTCCCAAGCTGCGAGCATCGGCGCTTCTGGGCGCGCCAACAGATGGGGAGAAGGCCGCGCGCAAGAGACACGCCGCCAAGAAGAAGGCCCACTGGTCCGGTGCGGGTAAGGGGAAGTAAGGTTTGAGATTCCCCGGTCTCAGAAGCGAGACCGGGGGCACCCGCTGAGGCACGGGGGATCCTTATGCAAATTGGACCTTGAGCGCTATGCCGATGTCGGATGTTTTTTCAGCAGGCATCTGGACTTTCAAGGAGCCATCCTCTTGCTTCCAATCCAGCTTGCCCTTGTGGCCAAGCATTTCCACGTTGAGGATTTTCCCTGGGGCCTGCGGGCTCTTAAGGCCGAGAGCCTTCACCGTTGCTTCCTTCTCCGGCCAGCCCTGGATGAAGGCGTAGACGTCAGTGCCCCTGGCGGTGAAGCGGACGTCCTCAGCGGTGAAGTCGCCGCGCTTGTCTTCATTGAAGCCGCCCGCCTTTATTTGGACCTCCGTCGACGGACCTTCGCCGTAGATCTTCCACGGACGCGACGAGTAGATGCCTTCGCTGTTCACCTGCATCCAGCCGGTGATGCCGTTGAGCGTCACCGTCTCTTCGTAATCGAGCTCGCCGGAGTTGGGAAGCGGGAAGTTCAGCAACAGGTTGCCGTTCTTGCTCACGATGTCAGTGAGCAGATCGATGACCTTCTTGGCGGTCTTGTACTTCTGCCCGCGTTTGTAGTGCCACTGGCCGATGCAGGTGTCGGTCTGCCAGGGGTTGGGCGAAATCAGGTCGGAGACGCCGCGCTCGTGATCGAGCAGGCATGTGCCCACTTCGCAATCCGACGCCAGTTTGCTGGTATAGACAGCCTGGGTTTCACCGCCGTGCAACTGCGCGCTCACATTGTAAAGATGCGACACCATCTTCAGCCCGTACTCTTCGAAGGGCAAGTGACCGTCGGTGTAGAGAAGATCGGGATGGTACTTGTCGATCAGGTCGGTCATGCGATCGAGATAGTGCCGACGCCAGGAATCGGGGATGCCGTTGTCGTTCCATTCGACGTTTTCGGTGGCGAACTGCGCGCAATTGGCGTCGTGGTAGAGGTCGGCGTATTTGGGATCGACGCCGTCGTATGGGACGCCGGCGAGCGGGCCGGACTTGTCGGCAGTGTGGCTGACGCTGAACCATTTGTAGCTGATCCAAAGATGCTCGCTGACGCCGAAGCGCAGTCCCTGCTTGCGCGCCGCCGCTGCCCACATGCCGACAACATCCTTCTTCGGCCCCATGTTCACCGCGTTCCAGCGCTGGTGTTTTGAGTTCCACAGGTCGAAGTTGTCGTGGTGCACGCCCATGGAGAAGAAATATTTTGCGCCGGCTTTCTTGTAGAGGCTCATCAGGTGATCCGGGTCCCACCGGGCGGCCTTCCAATCGTTCACCAGATCTTTGTATCCGACTTTGGAGGGATGGCCGTAGGTCTCCACATGGTAGAGGTATTGATCCGTGCCCTGCATGTACATCTTGCGCGCGTACCAATCGCCGTCTTCGATGGCCGATTGCGGACCCCAGTGCGACCAGATGCCGAACTTGGCGTCGCGGAACCAGTCGGGAACTCTATATGACCGGAGCGACTCGCGGGTTGGGGCAAAGGTCTGGGCCGCGGCCTGGCCTGGGGCGAATCGGGAAAGCGCAACGGCAGAACACGCGCCGCCCATGGCTTTCAATACGTCACGCCGGTTCATTTTCATCTCTGCGGGTATCCTCTCGGGTTACTTGATTTCTTCGTCCTGGCATACGGCGACCTTACCGCACTTGCCTGAGGCCATTAGTGCGTAAGCTTCTGCCGCGCGCTCCAGCGGGAAACGGTGGGTGATGATGTCGGCTGGATGCAGATTCCAGCGGACCAGCCGTTCGACAAGTTCTTCCATCAGCCACGTCGATGTCACCCAGGATCCGTAGAGCGTCTTCTGATCGTGAATCATGTCCGGGGATGGGTTGAACTCGACGGTGCCGCCTTCGCCGAGGAAGACGATCTTGCCCCACTTGCGCGTGGCGCGAATGGCCGTGGCGCGCGCAGCATGGTTGGCCGAGCAATCAATGGCGCGCTCCACGCCCATGCCGTCGGTCAAAACTCTTACCTGTGTGACGTTTTCCGGCCCTGAGACGAGGACGGCATCGCAAAGACTCAAATCGAGCGCGATCTTCATGCGTTCGGGAACCACGTCGATGCCGATGATCTTTTGCGCGCCGAGCTTGCGGCAGAGCGCGCCCGTGGCCAGACCAACCGGGCCGAGGCCGGTGATAAGCACGGCGTGATTGCCGTCAATGCCGATCTTTTGCAGGCCTTCATAGACGGTGCCGAACCCGCAGGCAACCTGTGCTCCGTCGGCATATGAAAGCTCGCCGGGCAGGGCGATAAGGTCTTTTTCTTCCGCCACCATGTATTCTGCCATGCCGCCGTCGCGCTGCCAGCCGTAGGCGCGGCGATACCGGGTGCTGGTGCAGGAGATCATGTAGCCGCGCCGGCAGTCATTGCAAACGCCGCAGCCGGAGATGTGGTAGACAATCACGCGATCGCCGATTTTGAATCGTCGGCAGCCGGGGCCTTCGGCGACAATTTGCCCGCAAGGCTCGTGCCCGGCGATGACGCCCTGGTAGCCTTCTGGACCTTTGCCTAGATGCTCGTGATAGATGCAGCGAATAGCGGAGCCGCAGATCGTGGACGCTTTCATGCGCAGCAGAACTTCTCCGTGGCCCGGCGTGGGCACGGGCACGGTGCGCATCTCCACCGTCGAATTTCCGGGCAGGAAGGCTGCGGTCATGGTCTCGTTCATTGTGGTGCCGTTCATTTCTGTAATCTCCAAATTGCCAAATACGTCGGATTGGCATTTGTGCTCTCCCACCCTTGCTGCGGAAAAGCGCGGCAAGAATGGGGCACGGAGAATTTCCGTCACATCTATGGCGGTGTGACCTCGCCGTCCATGTCCCAGAGTGCTTCCCAGGTTTGGCCTTCCTTCCACAGGAAGACCTGCCCTTTGATCAATCGGCAGTTGCGGTCGATGCTTGCGATCTCGTGCAATTCATCGTCGGTTAAAGGATCGCCAGTGACGCAGGCAAGATTCTCGCGGTAATGATTCACCGAAAATGGAATGGGCGATTGCCCGCGCTGCACTGCCCACTTGATGCAGACCGCGGCGGGATGAATGCCGTGGCGCTGGGCGATTTCAAAAATCACAGGATCTTCTGTGGGTGCTGTGTCCTCGGGCGTGCGGTCGCGCTCGGGGCGGCCGGGCGAGCCGAGGGGGCAATACCCAATGGGCTGAATGCCGTTGTCGACGACAAATTTGAACAACTCCGGCTGCTGAAAGTGAGGGTGCAACTCCATTTCATTAACCGCCGGCTTGATGCGGGCATCGCGGAGGACGAGCTTGAGCTTGGGGATGGTCATGTTCGATGTGCCGATGTGGCGGACCAGGCCGAGATCGACAAGCTCTTCCATCTTGCGCCAGGTTTTCATGAAATTCGCGTGTATGTAGGGCTTTGCGTCGTTGGAGCGGGAGGTTACATCGCAGCCAGGGGGATGGAAGTTGGGAAAGGGCCAGTGGACGAGATAGAGATCGAGGTAGTTCAAACGCAGGTCGGCGAGAGATTGACGGCATGAGGCGATGACATCGTCCTCGCCATGCTTATCGTTCCAAAGCTTGGAGGTGACAAAGAGGTCTTCGCGCCTGATGCCGGCGCGTTGAATCTCTTCAAGCGAAGCGCCAACTTCGCGTTCGTTGCCGTAGACAGACGCGCAGTCGAAGTGCCGGTAACCCACCGCAGCTGCACCCTTGACGGCTTCGGCAACCTGATGGGCTGAGACATGATCGGAACCGAAGGTACCGAGTCCTATGGCCGGCATGGTTGCTCCCGTGTAGAGCGTTCTTTGCGGAATTCTTCCGGGATCGATGGGTGCGGATGAGTCGTGGTCTGCCTTGCTCATTGGGTCTGCCTGTAGAGAATTTTTCCTCTAATTTGCGCCAGCACAGAATACGCTTTCTCGCCAGGAGTGTCACCCCTCCGCGTAGACGAATGGCACGCGTCCCTGAGAAAGGTTGCGGGTGCACAGCCAGTTCCCTTCCCGGCTTCCGGTTATGCAGAATCCGCGCGGTGGTGATAGCTTGTTCCTTCAGCGCGAGATTTGAGGAGGCGGAATATTTCAATATGCGCAATCGGTCGTATATCACTCGACGCAATCTCTTGAAGTGCTCCGGCGCGTTGGGCAGCGGAGCCGCGATCCAATCGATCTTGCCGGCGAGACTGCTGGCGCAAACTGGCGCACCGGCGGGCGCGCCGGATGCATACGCGGTTCCGAAGCCCGATCTTGCAGGTCCGGTTGCGCCAAGCTGGCCGAGCGTCCGCGATTTCTACCATGTGCCCAAGTGGTTCCATGGGGCGAAGATCGGTATCTTCATTCATTGGGGGCTCTACGCCATTCCCGCATACAAGAGCGAGTGGTACTCGAAGTTCATGTACACCACCGAAGTGGAGTGGCATACCAAGCACTTTGGCCCTCCCGACAAGTTCGGCTATAAGGACTTCATCCCGCTGTTCCAGCCGGCAAAGTTCAATGCCAATGAGTGGATTGCTCTGTTTCAGCGCTCCGGGGCGCGCTACATGTGCCCGGTGGCGGAGCACCACGACGGATTTGCGATGTGGGATAGCGAGATTACTCCGTGGTGCGCCGGCAAGATGGGCCCTAAGCGCGACTTCATTGGTGAGCTGGCGAAGGCCGCGCGCAAACAGAACATGATCTGGGGTTGCTCTACGCACCGCATGGAACATCACACGTTTATGTATCCAGCGCCGGGTGTGCCAAATGACCAGTTCGATCCGCGGTATGCCGGCTTCTATGGACCGCCAATCCAGGACATCAACATGAACGGGCCCAACGCGAGTGCAGCGTTTCAGGGGGACTGGCTGGCGCGCATCCAGGAGCTGACGGATAAGTATCATCCCGAGATACTTTATATGGACAATGGCGTGAATCCGCGTGAATACGACCCCATCAAACTGCGCGCCGCCGCGTATTTGTTTAATCGCGCCCATGAAGTGGGGTATGAAACAACGTTCTGTACCAAGCAATGGGCCTATCTTTACGGAACGGTGCAAACCGCGGAAGGCGCGGGCGGGTCGCCGCAATGGATTTATCCCGGCGCGTGGCAGTGCGACACGTCAATCGGAAACTCTTGGGGATATATCAACGGGCTGCGGGTTCTGGACGGCGCCGCGCTGGTTCGGCAACTGATCACCATCGCCAGCAATGGCGGAAATTACATGCTCAACGTTGCGCCCATGGCCGATGGTTCGATCCCTCAGGACCAGCAGACGTCGTTGCTGGCGATGGGCGAGTGGCTGCGGCGCAATGGAGAAGCCGTTTACGATGCGAGGCCATGGCTGCGCCCCGGCGAGGGACCCGGAGTTCCGCCGGAAGCACCGCAGGAGTGGCGAGGCTGGCCCACGGGCATGGGACTTCCCGGCAATATCCATAATCGTTATCCGTTGCCGCCGACGCCAACTGACTTCCGCTTTACCACCAATCACGGCAACCTCTACGCGACTTCTCTGTTGCCGCCGTCGGTTTCAGGTGCGAGTTTTGAGGTGAAGCTGGCGACATTCAAGAAGGGCCGCGCCAACATTCAGCGGGTGTCGCTGCTGGATGGAAGCAAACCGGTTGAGTTTAACCAGACCGAGGAGGGGCTGGTTTGCAGCGTTCCGGCGCTCGATGCTCAGGTTGCGGGACTGCCCTACACGTTAAAGCTCGAAGGAGCGATGAGCGGGTTTGACGCTTGAAGAGGCGAGTGAATTGAACTCGACGGTTGGAGGATTCCTCGCGTAAGGATTCTTCTGGTCGATCTCACTGGCTCTTTTCTTACCGGCCAAGGTTGAGCAGCCTCGGAAGAAACCCGTGCAGACTGTTAATGTGCCTCAGTAATTCAGTTCAATTCTTTGCCACTTCCACACGCTCCATCATGAATTGTGCGTAGTTGAAGTCGCTGATTTCCTTCCATTCTTTTTTATTCGAGTCCCACCGCTTGACACCAAATTTCAGCCAGTGCTTCTCACAGCCCTCGCATCGCTTCACTTCGATGGTGGAGGAAAATGCACTTACTGTACCTGTTGATTTTTCAGGCCCCGTTACAGCATGGCCGTTAATAGAATCTTGAAACCGTCGCCCACTAGCCATCGCTAGGAAGCCTTCGATTGACGCCTGTACTTCCTCAGAAGTTCCGAAGTACCGCGTCTGCTGTCCCTTGTGTTTTAGGTAGAGGCTGCATTCTTTGCAGAAGGGCAGAGAAGCGAGATAGAGGTAGATGCAAACGCCACCGAGCGCAAACCCTATGATTTGGATCGCCGCATAGAGATACCCTCCACCCGCCCCGATGTTCACGGGTGTGTCAATGAAGTGTCCCCTGTATCCAAAGTTGAGAGAGGTGTGCGTAATCGAAAAGGTCAGGTAGTCGCTGTAGGAAATGACATCGCTGATTGCCTTTCCATCCACTGTTAGAAACATATACTCAAGCCAGTAGATGAAGAAAAACGTCCCCACAGAAATGACGACAACTCCGAGTAGCAGATCGCGCGCAGGGCGAATGTTGAAGAGGCGTGCTCCGAAGTAGTACCCGCTTGAGGCGACGAACCCGGCGAGGCCAGCACCAGCGGGGATAATGAGCCATAGCGTCCAGCTATAGAACGCAAATCCCCACTTCAATTCAATGAAGACAAGGAAGCCCGCGGTGATGGCGCTCGTTAAGGCTCCGCACAACACGAGAACCAGATTCTGAGTGAATCTCGCCATGAATGCCTCTCAGTTCCAATGAAATATCTCCACTATTTTGCTCCGTCGCATGCAATAAGGCCACCCCAAAAGGTGGTTTTGAGGTGACTCCCTGAATCCCCGGTTAAGCCGCCCGACCTTTGCTGACCACATCTGCCATGTGCGTTGACGCTGCATCGCCGAAACCCCATTTCAATGGGCCACTCTGAAGACTATCGCCAGATTGGAGCAAAGATCTGGGACCGGTTCAAACGCGGGCGCGGGGACCAGATCTGGTATTTCAAGGAGCTGCTCAAGGCTTTCACGTCGCGTGGCTGAAACCGGATTGTGGATGAGTTGGAGCGGGTAGTGGCGGCGCTTGAAGCGATCTCATCTGGTGAGAGCGAAGCTAAAGCCCAGGGGTACGCGAAGAGGCCGCGGGCAGAGCGGTGAGGTTGCGTGCTCGAGCCCATTCCAAAACTAGCCCTACTGAACCGTAAGCATAACCACCGTGACTGCGGAGGCGGAGCCGGAAGCGGCCATCACCTCAACCGTCGCGGTTGTACCAGAGGACGTGTAATAGGGGTTGCTGGCGCATCCCACAATACTCATCATCCCCAACGCCAGCAACATGAGCGCCGGGAAAATGCGCAGAGAGCGATAGCGCCGCGACCTGCTGGGAAGCCAGAGCAGCATCGCCATTGCAAAAGTGGCGGCGACAACTTTCTCCGGCCCTATCGAAGGCGAAGAGACCTTGGCCGATGTTGTTGAAATCGTCATTGTTACCGTGTTTGAAGAGAGTTGTCCAAAGGAGCAGCCGACTCCGAGGGGAACCTTCATGCATGTGAAGCTCACTGGTCCTGAAGGGAATGCGTACAGCGTTAAAGTTGTCGACCCTGACATGCCGGGGGCGCCAATGTTGATTGTGGCGGGATTTGGCGACAAGGACGGCGACGGCGCCCAATTCTGGATCAGGTTGCCGATATTGACGGAGCCCCAGCCCGTGACTTCGTCGTATCCGTTCTGCAACATGTAGCCTGCCAATCCAGCGCCCGGCCCTGTCGTGGATGGAGCCGTGTTGTTGCACAAGCTTGCCGTTTCCAGGCTACAGTTCTGAACTCCACTGGAAGCGACGGTCACGTCGTGGAAGACGCCGTTGGCGGGATTGGCCCCCAGCGCATATAGATTCGGATTCGCCGTTCCCTGCCGGTTTCCGCTGGCTTGATCGACAAGGGCCATAACACCGGCCATTGATGGCGACGCCGCCGAGGTTCCGCACATGCTGGCGAAAAAGAACTGACCTGTCGATGGGTTTTTTACGCAGCTATAACCTTTAAATGCCGCGCATCCAAAGTACGAGTTGTTGCAAGAAGCCGGGAAGGCGAGATCCGGAACTGCCCGGTACGAAGTCGGGTTCACAGACGCCTGCCACGCAGGCGTGAGAATCTCCTGGCTGAAGCCGCCGCCGGTTCCCGACACCACGTACGACATCGCCGTGCTGTTGTATGGGTCGTTCCAAGCTCCCTCAGGAATATACCCGGATGCCGATTGCTGATCTGAACTGGTGGTGCAAGCCCAATTTGGCGCGGGCGTGCAGCCCGACGAAGAGGAAAATGTGGGCAGGAAATTCGGATTGAACTCGGTTCCGCCAACGCATGTCACCCAACTGCTGGCGCAGATGGCATTGATGGCCAAGAAGGCGGTCTGCGAATTGAGCGGCACAGACTTGCCCTGGCAACCTGTCGCATCCGCATCACCGGCGGCGACGAATACGCTGAGGCCCTCCGCAGCGGCCTGCTGGAAAATCCCATCCCACGTTTGCGCTCGGGTTGAATTAGACGACGACTCGCAGTCGATAAAGCTGATATTCAGAATGTCCGGGACGACCGGGTCGGTATCCACCGCGTAGATTGTGGCCGCAAAGATCCCCTGATCGCCGACTACCGAGGTATCCACGTAGGGGCTCACGATCAGTTGCAGAGCCGCGCCATGGGCCACACTGCCTGCTCTGAGAACATCGAGTGTCGCCTCGTCCTGGAAGTAGTAATTCCCACATTGCCCCGCATAGTCGTTGGGGTCGCAGGAGAAGCTGACTGACTCGGTAAAGGGCGCGGCGACGGTAGTGTCTGCAGGCATGAGGACCGGCAACGGAACCGACGCCCCGGTCAAGGTGTTGAAATTTGTAATGTCAGCTGAGTTAACCTGGGCTTCGCCGATGATTCCAATCACATGGCCCGTCCCAATGATCCCGCTCTGATACACCTTGCTCGCGTTATAAATCGCAGTGAAGTCATTTGGAGAAATGTCAAACTTGCAGGGCGAATCGGCGCAACTGGTAAAGACCGGACCATCGTCAGCGCTGCGCATGGCGGGGATGATTTTTTCGGTGGAAAGTCCAGAAATTCGCGTCACGATTCCAGAGAGCCTGGAGGGAATCGCGGGATTCTCGGCGATCGAGATCCGTTTCTCGTTCCCAACCTGGTATCGGTGAAAGCTGACGTGCAGGGCGGAGCTTAAAGCTACGCTGTCTCCGCTGGCTTCAATAAACGCATGGGAGTTTCCGACATTCAGCACGCGCATCCCCGCGGATCTGAGCCAGCCTGTCACGGCTTGAATCCGATCGTCGTCCGGTCCATAGATCTGTCCTAACTCCTGCGGTGTGTACCAGACATGGTAAAGGGGAGATTTCGCGTCCTGCTGGTCGATCAGGAGCTGTTGAAAGCGCTTCTCCTTTTCGGCAGTGCGCGCAAGAAACACCGTGACATGGGCAACCTGGAAGGGTTCGGAAATCGCGCCGAGATCGTTCTGAGGGCTTGCCCACCCGGGTACATGCCCATCGAGAGTCACCGCGCTTAGCTGCGCCGCCTGTGCCGCGACCGGCGGAAGAGCTTGGCCGCAGCCGGCGCGAACAAGCGCAAGAATGCTCAGGGTACAAAGGCCAATAAGCCTGCAAAATGAAATGCGCCCCATGGCAAGACCTCCGGGGAAGCTTTTGCAACGCAGGGCGAAGAACTTCTGGGAGAAGCCACTCGAATGGCAAGGCGGAAACGAATTGAGAATTCTTAGACTAGTCGAAGTGGGGATCTGCGACGGTATAGCTCATTTTTACATTGAACCGGTCGGTTGCCAACTGGATTCTTTCGATCCACATCCAAGAATGGGAGGCCGATAGCGCTGCGTGCTTTCGGCCGCATTTGAAACCGATCTCTTGAAAAACGGATTCGTGCGGCATGGTCTTAAGCGGCGCGGACCAGGAGGCAGGTGATGTTGTCCTGGCCGCCGGCTCTGTTGGCGGCATTGATCAGGTTGGCGCAGAGCTGGTCAAGAGAAAAGTCCGCGGAGAGAAGATGCTCGATGGTGGGATCGGGGAGCTCACGCGTGAGCCCATCGGAGCAAAGCAGGAAAAGGTCTCCGGGCTCGGCTTCGAGCTCGAAAACGTCTGGCGTGACGATGCTCTGGGTGCCGAGAGCGCGAGTGATGACGTTGCGCAGAGGCGATCGGAGGGCTTCAGCAGAGGTCATGCGGCCCATGCGGACCTGCTCTTCTACGAGGGAATGATCGAGGGTGATCTGTTCCAAGTGCTGTTTGCGCAGGCGGTAACAGCGGCTGTCGCCGACGTTGAAGATCCAGGCGCGGCGGTCTTCAGCCACGAGAATGACGAGGGTGGTGCCCATGCCGGAGAGCTTCTCATTTTGCAGCGAGCGGGAGAAGATGGCTTCGTTGGCCTGGGAGATGGCCTGGTCGGCAGCCTCAGCCAACGGCGTGGATTTGAGGCGCTCAGTGATGGCGCGAAGGGTCTCGTCCTTGGCCAGGGAGCTGGCGATTTCGCCTGCCGCCGCGCCTCCCATGCCGTCGCAGACCACGTAGACTCCGTGCTCCACGGAAAAACCATATGCATCTTCGTTGGAGGCGCGTTTTCGGCCGCGATCGCTGGCCCCTGCGGCCGTGTAGTGCAGTAGAGCAGTGGTCAAGAAAGAGTTCTCCACAGGCAAGTTTACACCGATGCGCTTTGGGGCAGAGGGAAGCCGTATGCCGATTAGTGACTGGGAAGGTGACCGGGCGTCGGGGCGGGTTTCGCGGCGGAGGTTGCCGGCGGTGGAGGAGCGGGCAGATTGAAGACCTGGATGGCACCGGAGTTGACCACGGCCACGAGTCGGCCCGAGGGAGAGATGGCCACATTGCCCCCGGAATCGAAGATTGGACTGGCCTGAGTGTCGAGGGCGACCTCGCCGGTGGCAGCATCAAGAACGACGACCCGCTGACCTTTGATGTCGTCGCTGCTGAGCGGCTGATAAGCGTTGACCGCATGAGAAACGACGAGGGTCTCGCGCGCCAGGAGTGAGCCATTCGACGCCTTGACCAGCAGCGGCCAAATCTCCGTTGCCTCCTCCGAATTAGCCCAGAGGGGGCGGCCGTCAGTATTCATGGCGGTTAGTCTGCTGCGTCCATCCTGCTCGCATGCGGAGATCACCAGCGTCGACTGGGAGATGAAGTCCGTCTCGGGCATGCAGGCGGAGTCCGCGACGCCCAGAACCCTGCTGCCCCCGGTGAAGTAGTCGAAGTTCAAGAACCACTGCTGGCCACTGCCGCGCAGGATTTCAACGTAGCCATCTGTATTGATGGGAAGATGGACGGTGGAACGGACGCGGCTCACCAACTGAACCTTGCCGGATTCGCGTTCGAGAATGCGGACGACAAGATCCGGCGCATCTTCCTGCGGGTCGCCATCTACCGTGATGCCTGCAGCAGCAGTGGAGGGGCTGCCAACAACTCCAGGTTTCTGGGGCTGCGTAACCGGCTCACGGGAGTTGGTGACCATCAGCTTTTGCGTGGGATCGAGTTCCAGACCTATCAGGAGGCCCGGAAAGCGAAGAAATGGCTTGAGCACCAGGGTTGCATCCCCTTCCGAAAGGTCTTCGCGGTCTCGCAACAGGAAGTGGCCGTTGTTGAGCATCCACAAGTAGGGTGCGCGGTCGTGCAAGGTCCAGAGCGCCTCGGCCTCGACTGTGCCTGTGGGCAGAGCCAGCACCACGGCGCGAATCTGGCGCTCGTTGCCTTCCGAATCCGCTGTGCGGTGCAGCAAGCCCGGCACGCGAAAGGTGAAGAGCAAGTGGTTCTCGTCAAGAAAGTCAAGCGATTCAAGACTGATGCGCTGGCCCAGGTAAAGGGGCCCCGGCGGCGAAAAGCCCAGCGGCTCGACCGGAATGGAGAACGCTACCGGCAGAGATGGCTTGTCAGGAAGTCCGCCGGAAAGGATGCGCTCTTTGAGAGGATGCGGACGGCCCGGTGCTGGAACGGGCGCGGAGGGGACGCTGGTCTGCGCGATGGCAGGCGGCATGAGCGCGGGAAATCCGGCGGCGGCCAAATATACAACGACAGCACATAACCAGAGAGTCGTCCGCCGCGGAGTTTTAATCATCGAAGAATATTCTCGCCGATGAGGGCCGTCTTGTGCAGGGGGACCGATCACATCGCGCATGTGCGAGAGTAAGAAGAGTGAGCAGAACGGGCAGGCACATCGCATTTCTCGGTTACGGCGCATGCGCGCTGGCAGGAAGCCTTTGGGGCACGGGATTCTACTGGGGTCGGCTGGCGCTGAACGAGATGAGCGTGGAGCATATGGTGTTCTACCGCTTTCTGTTTGCCTCGCTGGGCATTCTGCCGGCGGTGCTGGTGAATCTGCGCAATGAGCACGTGCGGTTGACGCGGGAGGAGCTGGGCGTGCTGCTGCTGTCAGCGGCTCTGGGCGTGCCTATCCAATTTCTGCTGCAGTTTCATGGGCTGGCGCTCACCACGGTAAGCCACGCCTCCTTGATGGTGGGCGCGATGCCGGTGATGCTGGCGGCCGCGGCGGCAGTGTTCGCCGGTGAACGGCTGGATTGGGTGGGCTGGCTGGCACTGTGCGGATCAACCGTGGGCGCGGCGCTGATTGTGCTCGGCGGCAGCCGTGGCCCGGCTACGCGGGGCGAGCCGACACTGGCCGGCGACCTGCTGGTGGTGGCATCCCTGGTGACAGCGCTGGCATGGATACTGCTGAGCAAGAGGCTGCTGAAGACGCACAGTCCGATGGTGGTAACTGGTTACACGATTCTTTCCGGATTTCTGATGTTGAACATCGTGATCGAGGGACCGTGGCTGCTGACACCATGGACTCATGCAACGATTGAGCCGATACTGCTTACGCACGTGAGCGCAACGGCATGGGCGGCGCTGGCGATCAGCGGGGTGTTTTGCACGGCAACCACTACGCTCTTATGGAACTGGGGCTTGCATCATGTGCCGGCATCGCGCGCGGGAGTCTTCCTGAACATTGAACCGGCGCTTGGTTCGCTGCTGGGCGTGGAACTGCTGCACGAGCACCTGGGCCCATTTGCGTGGGTGGGCGGAGGGCTGATTCTGGCCGCTGCGGTTACGTTGACGACCCGAGGGCGAGAGCCGGAGATGATTCTGGAATAAGCCGGGCAAATACTCTCTGGTCTCCCCGTTTTCTGAGCGCTACCATTTTTTCATGGAGCCATCGGCCGACCTATCCCCGGCAGGAGAGAGACCTGATTCCAGGCGAAGCCGGAGGCGCGCGCTAGTTGAGCTCATTGTTGCCTACGTCCTGATTCTCATCGTCATCTGGACGCCGCGGCCGTGGCAGCGGTTCTTCTGGTTGCTGGCGGTGGCCGGGGTCGCGGTCATCACCTGGCGCTCGTTTGAAGGAACCAGCGCGATGGGACTGCGGGCAGCAAACTTCTTCCGTTCGCTCTGGGTGGTGGGAGCGGCGCTGGTTGTGGCACTGATCGCGGGCGTGATTGCAGCCCGGCTGCACACGCTGAAGATGCCGGCTGGGCCGCTCAAGTTCATTGAGACGTATTGCGCCTACGCGGTGTGGTCCGGTGTGCAGCAGTTTCTGCTGCAATGCTTTTTCCTCTCGCGGTTTTTGCGGCTGATTCCGAACGCGCGATGGGCGGCGCTGGCGGCGGCGGGAGTTTTCGCCGCGGCACATCTGCCCAGCCCGATTCTCACGACGGTCACCCTGATTTGGGGATTCCTGGCCTGCCTGGTCTTTCTCCGCTATCGCAATCTTTATCCGCTGGCGATAGCGCACGCCATTTTCGGCATTACGATAGCGATCACTGTTCCGGGGCCTGTAGTCCGCAACATGCGGGTTGGGCTGGGCTACCTGAGCTATGCGCACAGGGCCCATGGATCACTTAAGCCATAGGGACCAGATTGCATCGACCGTTGCGTGGGTGATGGCAGATGCGCCGACGCGGCGATCGCGCCTCCACGCGCGGCCGTAGAAGATGCCGGCAATCGCAGCCAGCAGCACGTAGCGCCAATTGAAGTACGCCGCGCGCTTGTTGAAGTGGCTGAGGCCGAAGAGTATTGACGCGAGGACCAGCGACCAACGACGCCCGATGCGGCGTTCGAGAAGATTCTGGAGCCATCCACGAAAGAACAGCTCTTCCGGTACGGCGATGAAGAAGAAGGTGAAAAGCCACGCGCCGGCGATGGGTGCGATGCCTGGCCAGACAGCGTGCAAATGCAGAAAGCCAAGGGCGAGGCCGAGCGCGAGAGCGATGGGCGTGTAGAACGCCCACTCCCTGAGGCCGGTGACGAAGTCGCGCAGGCGAAGGCGGAGATCGAAGCCGATTCCGTCGAGCTGGCGGAGGGCGACGAATCCGTAGATGCCGGCGTCGAGCAGAAGAACCTTGTTGAAGATGGCCAGATGAGCAGGCCACGCGGACTCAAACCAGCGCAGATCGACGGCCAGGCCGAGAAGGGCCAGAATCGCAAAGTCGGGCCAAATTCCGCGCTGAGCTTTGTCTACTCGCGCAGCTTGGTTGAGCAACGCGGCGATGGCGACCGGGAGCAGCGCGTAGACGGCGAGCCAGCCCCAGCGAAAGACGCCTCCGGCGCAGGCAACCAGCACATAGGGGATCGACAGGAGGGCCGGAGAAGACAGCTGCGCCCACTTGGGCAGGGAGCGCGCGCGGGTGACAAAGCTCTGGGGAAAGAACGCCGCGGCCAGATATGGAACCAGTGCGAGCAGGGCGGCGACGATGTTTGCCGTGGTGAACATGGCCTGAATTCATTGTGCCTTGATGGGACGACGTTCCTGTTACAGTTTTCCAGTACCCCCCCCACCCGTATTTTGAAAATAACTTGAGTTGTTTCAGACGTTTACAGGACGAATTCCGCCGTAACTGACTCTAGAAATTGCAGTTAACCACAAAATTCGGCCTGTCAACAGGTTACAGGTGGTTTCTTAAAGTGAATCCGGCTCTTTGTCCCAGATTCCGGTAAGAGATTGACTCGAAATCTGGGCGGAATGGCACCGCCCTTCGTTGTTTGAATGGGTATATTGCCATTGTGCTCCAAAGAAGGGTAATAGGCTGCAAGTCTAAGTCGTTGTGGGGCATGGATTCGCTAGCGGTAGGGGTTGACAACGATCTTGGGGCGTGCAGCATTGTTTCAGGTACAGGTTGCAAGACGCCCGACGCGACGCGGATTAGAACGGGCTGCATCCATGCTCGAAGCCGGCTGATTACCGAACCTCAGGGGCTGAAGCCCCGCTGTTTATGCGCCTTTTGTGGCCCGGCTAAAGCCGTGCCCTTGTTACAAGGCTGCTGCGGGCTGAGTTTCCCCGCAGCATGTAAAGCCGTACCCTTT
>Ga0181516_10001569_pt1 | contig 17303 bp, 14 predicted proteins | sample PEATcosm2014_Bin_25_FD_121104 | JGI IMG/M metagenome (GOLD analysis project Ga0181516, IMG submission 121104) | Peatland microbial communities from MTU Mesocosm Facility, Houghton, MI, USA - PEATcosm2014_Bin01_10_metaG | ecosystem: Environmental > Terrestrial > Soil > Wetlands > Peat | place... | reverse complement strand
GACATCTTCGAGAGCTACGAAGTGACCATCGTGGCCGCCATGATCCTGGGCATGGCCACCTTCGGCCACAAGGGCGTCATCTTCCCGCTGCTGGTGCGCGGCATCGGCGTGCTGGGCTCGATCATCAGCACCTACACGGTCAAGGCCGGCCACGACGACAACTCGGACACCGCCCTGAAGAGCGTGCACCGCGGCTTCTGGATCGGCTCCATCATCAGCGTCGCCGGGTTCTTCATCCTCGGCTGGTTCTACCTGCGCTTCGACCCGGCGGTGAACCTGCTCAAGGGCGCCACCCCCGACGAGCTCCTCAAGTACTGGGGCACCCTGCCCAGCAACCTCGCCTGGTGGGCCAACTTCGGCGTCCAGGGCCTGGACCTGCGCCCGGCCATCACCTGCCTGATCGGCGTGTTCCTCGCCGTGGCCCTGAACAAGGTGACCAGCTACTACACCCACACCAGCCACGCCCCGGTCAAGGCGCTGACCAAGGCCTGCACCACCGGCCACGCCACCAACATCATCGAGGGCTTCGCCCTGGGTTATGAGAGCACCGTGGCGATGCTGTGCGTGATCGTCGTCGCCATCTTCCTCTCCGTGCTCACCTACGCCGGCACCCCGCCCATGTTCATCGCCTACGGCGTGGCCATGACCGGCATCGGCATGCTGACCCTCACCGGCAACACCATCTCCATGGACGTGTTCGGCCCCGTCGCTGACAATGCCAACGGCATCGGCGAAATGGGCTACGACAAGGACGAGATGGAAGCCGAGCAGCCCGGCAGCTACAAGCGGGCCCGGCAGATCCTCGCGGACCTGGACGCGGTGGGCAACACCACCAAGGCCGAGACCAAGGGCATCGCCATCGGCAGCGCGGTCATCGCCGCCGTGTCGCTCTTCTCCAGCTTCATCGCGGTGATCGCGGTGGGCGGCGAGGACCAGGTCAGCAAGCTCAAGATCTCCCAGTACCTGCTCGAAGCCGGCCGGATCACCGTGGCCGACCCCAGGGTGTTCATCGGCTTCCTGCTGGGCGGGGCCGTGCCCTTCCTCTTCAGCAGCGAGCTGATCCGCGCCGTGGGCCGCGCCGCCTACTACATCGTCCAGGAGTGCCGCGTGCAGTTCAAGGACGCGGAAATCTGGGCCGGCACCAAGAAGCCCGACTACGGCCGGGTGGTGGACATCTGCACCAACACCGCCCAGAAGGAACTGGTCGGCCCTGGCCTGCTGGCCATCGCCTCCCCGCTCCTGGTCGGCTTCCTGCTTGGCCCCTACGCCCTGGGTGGCTTCCTGGCCGGCATGATCCTGGTCGGACAGCTCCTGGCGGTCTTCATGGCCAATGCCGGCGGCGCCTGGGACAACTGCAAGAAGATGATCGAGGACGGCCTCTACGGCGGCAAGGGTAGCGAGGCGCACAAGGCTTCCGTCACCGGCGACACGGTCGGCGACCCCCTGAAGGACACCGCCGGTCCGGCCATCAACCCGCTCATCAAGGTCATGAACATGGTCAGCCTGCTGACCCTGGGCATCATCATGAAGTGGACCCTGTTCCCGGTGGAAGGCCGCGAGAGCAACAAGATCATCGGCGTCATCGCCGCCCTGGTCTGCATCGCCGCCATCGCCTGGGCCGTCTACAAGAGCAAGCAGGAAACCCCCGGTCTGGTGAGCGATGAAGAACTCGCCGCCACGATCAAGGAAGAGGCGGCGGTCAAGTAGCCGCCTGCCCTCCTGGCACGCAGAACGCCGCCTCCGGGCGGCGTTTTTCGTGCCGGGGCTTTTTTCGGAGTCCGCCCTCTGAAACCCTTTACAGTTTCCGGCTCTGGTGGTCCCATGGGTCACAGCCGCAACCATGCTCTTTTGGGAATATCCTGGTGAAGCGTTCCCCGGAACACCTCCCCTCCCCCCTGGATCAAGAAAGGAGTACCAATGCCCGCAGTTGATCCAAACCCGGCCCCTTCCGCCCTGGCCAGCCCCGGCTTCCTCGACTCGTCGGTGGGGAAGAAGGTGGTGATGGCGGTGACCGGCATCGTGCTGTTCGGGTTCGTCACCGTGCACATGCTGGGCAACCTGCAGGCCTACATGGGCGCCGAGCCCATGAACCACTATGCCGAATTCCTGCACACCATGGTCCACGGCGCCGGGATCTGGGTGTTCCGGGCCGTGATGGTGGTGTCGGTGCTCCTGCATGCCTGGGCCGCCCTGACCCTCACCCTGGCCAACCAGGCCGCCCGTCCCATAGGCTACCGGGCCACCCAGCGCCAGGCCGCCACCTGGGCCTCCCTGACCATGCGCTGGTCCGGGGTGATCCTGGGCCTCTTCATCGTCTACCACATCCTGCACTTCACCACCGGCACCGTGCACCCGGACTTCCGGCCGGGGGACGCCTACCACAACTTCGTCACCGGGCTGGCGGTGCCCTGGACCGCCGCCTTCTACATCGTCGCCCAGGTGTGCCTGGGGTTCCACATGTGGCACGGGGTCTGGAGCCTCACCCAGACCCTGGGCTGGAGCCATCCCCGCTACAACCGGCTGCGCCGCCGCTTCGCCATGGCCATGGCGGTGCTGGTGGCCGGCTTCAACATCTCGTTCCCCGTCGCGGTTCTCACCGGCCTCATCCACTGAGCACATTCCGCAGAAGGCTCCCATGGACTTGAATGCGCACATCCCCGAAGGCCCGCTCGAGCAGAAGTGGGACCAGCACCGCTTCGACGAGAAGCTGGTGAACCCGAACAACAAGCGGAAGTACAAGGTGATCGTGGTGGGCTCCGGCCTGGCCGGGGCCTCGGCGGCGGCCTCCCTGGCCGAGCTGGGCTACGAGGTGGCCTGCTTCTGCTACCAGGACAGCCCCCGGCGCGCGCACTCCATCGCGGCCCAGGGCGGGATCAACGCCGCCAAGAACTACCACAACGACGGCGACAGCGTCCGGCGCCTGTTCTACGACACCGTCAAGGGCGGCGACTTCCGGTCCCGGGAGGCCAACGTCTACCGCCTGGCCCAGATCTCCAGCAGCATCATCGACCAGTGCGTGGCCCAGGGGGTGCCCTTCGCCCGGGAATACGGCGGGCTGCTGGACAACCGCTCCTTCGGCGGGGCCCAGGTGAGCCGCACCTTCTACGCCCGGGGCCAGACCGGCCAGCAGCTGCTGCTGGGCGCGTACCAGGCGCTGGAGCGCCAGATCGGCATGGGCGCGGTGCAGATGTTCACCCGCCACGAGATGCAGGAGCTGATCGTGGTGGACGGGGTGGCCAAGGGCATCGTCACCCGGGACATGGTCTCCGGGGCGATCGAGTCGTTCGTGGCCGACGCGGTGTGCCTCGCCACCGGCGGCTACGGCAACGTCTTCTACCTGGCCACCTACGCCAAGGGCTGCAACACCTCCGCCATCTGGCGGGCGCACCAGAAGGGGGCCTGCTTCGCCAACCCCTGCTACACCCAGATCCATCCCACCTGCATCCCGGTCACCGGCGACCACCAGAGCAAGCTCACCCTCATGTCCGAAAGCCTGCGCAACGACGGCCGGATCTGGGTGCCGCTGAAGGCCGGCGATACGCGCTCCCCGGAGCAGATCCCCGAGGCGGAGCGGGACTACTACCTGGAGCGCAAGTATCCTTCCTACGGAAACCTGGCCCCCCGGGACATCGCCAGCCGGGCCGCCAAGCAGGTCTGCGACGACGGCCGCGGGGTGGGCGGCACCGGCCTGGGGGTGTACCTGGACCTCAGCGAGGCCACCCGGCGCCTGGGGCTGCGCAAGATCGAGGAGAAGTACGGCAACCTGCTGGAGATGTATGACCGCATCACCGGCGAGGATCCGTACAAGGTGCCCATGCGCATCTACCCGGCCAGCCACTACACCATGGGCGGGCTGTGGGTGGACTACAACCTGATGACCACCATCCCCGGCCTGTTCTGCATGGGCGAGGCCAACTTCTCCGACCACGGCGCCAACCGCCTGGGCGCCTCGGCGCTCATGCAGGGGCTGGCCGACGGCTACTTCGTGCTGCCCGCCACCATCTCCGGCTACCTGGCCGGCATCAAGCCCGGCACCCGGATCAAGCCGGACGCCCCGGAGGTGAAGGCCGCCGAGGAGGCCGCCCAGGCCCGCGCCACCCGCCTGTTCGCCATCAAGGGCCGGCAGACCCCCACGGAATTCCACCGCCAGCTGGGCAGGATCATGTGGGAGCACTGCGGCATGGCCCGCACCGAGGCCGGGCTGAAGGAGGCCCTCAAGCTGATCCCCGAGCTGCGGGAGCGCTTCTACCACGACCTCTGCCTGCCCGGCAGCGGGGCGGAAGTGAACCAGACCCTGGAGCTGGCCGGCCGGGTGGCCGATTTCCTGGAGCTGGGCGAGCTCATGTGCCTGGACGCGCTGGAGCGCCGGGAGTCCTGCGGCGGGCACTTCCGCGAGGAGTGGCAGACCGAGGAGGGCGAGGCCCTGCGTGACGACGAGCACTTCTGCCACGTCGCCGCCTGGGAGTACCAGGGCGCCAACCGGCCGCCCAAGCGCAATGTGGAACAGCTCACGTTCGAGAACGTCCATCTCGCCACCCGCAGCTACAAGTAAGGAACCGGGACATGGCCAAGACCATCGACATCACCCTGCACGTGTGGCGCCAGAAGAACGCCAAGGATCCCGGCCGCTTCGTGGACTACGAGGCCAAGGGCGTCAGCACCGAAATGTCCTTCCTGGAAATGCTGGACGTGGTCAACGAGAACCTGATCCACACCGGCGGCGAGCCCATCGTGTTCGACCACGACTGCCGGGAAGGCATCTGCGGCGCCTGCAACCTGGTGATCAACGGGCGGCCCCACGGCCCCCGGGACCGCACCACCACCTGCCAGCTGCACATGCGCAGCTTCGACGACGGCGCCAGCATCACCATCGAGCCGGTGCGGGCCGAGGCGTTCCCGGTGCTCCAGGACCTCATGGTGGACCGCAGCGCCTTCGACCGGGTCATCGCCGCGGGCGGGTTCATCAGCGTCGCCACCGGCTGCTCGGTGGAGGCCAACGGCACCCCGGTGCCCAAGCAGAACGCCGACCTGGCCATGGACGCCGCGGCCTGCATCGGCTGCGGCGCCTGCGTCGCGGCCTGCCCCAACGCCAGCGCCATGCTGTTCGTGGCGGCCAAGATCAGCCACCTGGCGCTGCTGCCCCAGGGCCAGCCGGAGCGCGTCACCCGGGCCCGGGCCATGGTCAACCAGATGGACGCGGAAGGCTTCGGCACCTGCACCAACCATGGCGAGTGCGAAGCGGCCTGCCCCAAGGGCATCACCCTGGAGAACATCGCCCGCATGAACCGGGACTTCATCAAGGCCAGCCTGCTCTACCGCCGGGAGTCCTCGGGGGGCGGGGGGGCGTAGATCCGGGTCCCGACATGGATTCGCTGCCGGGAATGCTCGCTGACGCGCGCATTCCCGGCAGCGGGAAGCAGGATTCGCTAGAGCGTGCCCAGGGCGATGCGCAGCATGCGCCGGATGGGCTCGGCCGCGCCCCACAGGAGCTGGTCGCCCACGGTGAACAGGGTGAGGTACTCGGGGCCGAAGTTCATCTTGCGGATCCGCCCCACGGGGACGGAGAGGGTGCCGGAAACCGCGGCGGGGGAAAGCTCGCGCAGGGTGGCCTCCTTGGTGTTCGCCACCACCCGCGCCCAGGGATTGTGCTCCCGGATGGCGGCTTCGATCTCCGCGACCGGCACGTCCCGGGTCAGCTTGACGGTGATGCCCTGGCTGTGGCAGCGCATGGCGCCGATGCGCACGCACTGGCCGTCCACCGGGATGGTGCGATGGCTGCCCAGGATCTTGTTGGTCTCGGCCACGCCCTTCCACTCCTCCTTGGTCTGGCCGTTTTCCCAGGCCTTGTCGATCCAGGGGATGAGGCTGCCCGCCAGGGGCGCGCCGAACTGCGCGGTGGGGAACGCGGGATCCAGGAGCGTGGCGGTGACCGCCCGGTCCAGGTCCAGGATCGGCCCCTGCTCCTCCAGCAGGCGGGGCTCCACCTGGCCCACGGCCCGCATCTGCCGCACCAGCTCGCGCATGTTCTTGGCCCCGGCGCCCGAGGCGGCCTGGTAGGTCATGGTGCTCAGCCACTCCACCCAGCCCTGGGCGAACAGGCCGCCCAGGCCCATGAGCATGAGGCTGACCGTGCAGTTGCCGCCGATGAAGTCCTTGACGCCCCGCTTCAGGCCGTCGTCGATGACCCCGCGGTTCACCGGATCCAGCACGATGATCGCGTCCTCCTTCATGCGCAGGGTGGAGGCGGCGTCCAGCCAGAGCCCGGACCAGCCCGCGGCCCGCAGCTGGGGATGCACCCGGGTGGTGTAGTCGCCCCCCTGGCAGGTGACGATGAGATCCATGGCCGCCAGGGCATCGAGGTCATGGGCGTCGCCCAGGGGGCCGTCCATGGGCCCCGCCCCGCCAGCCTGGGAGGTGGAGAAGAAGTACGGCTTGAAGCTGCTGTTGAAGTCCCCTTCCTCCTGCATCCTGCCCATGAGGACGGAACCCACCATGCCGCGCCAACCGATGAAGCCCACCTTCTTCATGCCTGCTCCCACTGCAATCCGTTGCTCTTAAAGATTAGTATAGATTGGTGATGCTGGGGAACACCCGGATCACTGGCGGACGAAGGTAGTCCCCAGGCACTCGGTGGCGCGGGCCCGGCGAATCTGCAAAAGGTTCAGCAGATCCTGGGCCTGGCGCCGGGCCTCCGGGTCCGCGGGCGGGTTGCCCAGGCGCGCCAGGTCCGCCTGGGCGGCGGCGATGGCCGCGTTCACCCACAGCACCCGGATCACCCGGCGCTTGGCCTCGCCCGCCATGAACGCCTGCCAGTTGTTGAGGTTCCAGAGGGGCTCGCACACCGGGTCGGCCACGGTCACCCGCACGCTGCCGTCGGGCAGGCGCTGGCGCACCAGGCGGCACTGCAGGGCCACGCCGTCCCGGCTGTCGCCCCCGTCCACCTTGAACAGGTCCGGCAGGTACATGCGGTCCTGGTTGGAGACGAAGTTGCCCATGGAGAAGGCCACCAGGGTGCGGTGGCCATTGTGCTCCAGCAGCTCCACCGGCTGCAGGGCGTGGGGATGGGTGCCCAGGATCAGGTCGGCCCCGGCTTCGCACAACTGCAGGGCCACCTCCCGCTGCCGCGGCAGCGGCACGTGCTGGTACTCCACGCCCCAGTGGATGCTCACCACCACGGCGTCCGCCTGGGCCCGGGCGGCCCGCACCGCCGCGGCCGCGGCGGCGGGATCCAGCCCGCGCACCCAGGGGCCGCTGGCCTTGTCGTTCAGGTTGATGTTGTAGAGATCGGTGAAGCCCAGGAAGGCCACCCGCAGGCCGTTGGCCTGGACCACCTGCACCTGCTCCGCCTCGGCGCGGGTGCTGCCGGTGCCCACCGGCACCAGCTGCGCGGCCCGCAGCCGCCGCAGGGTCTCCACCACCCCGGCGGAGCCCTGGTCGTACGCATGGTTGTTGGCGGTGGACAGGACGGTGAAGCCGCTGGCCTTGAGCGCCGCGGGCAGCTCCGCCGGGGCGTTGAACCGGAACGGCCGCCCGGGTTCCCCGGACGTGGGCGCCACCGGGGTCTCCAGGTTGGCGAAGGCGATGTCCGCGCCGCGGATGAGGGGCTCCACGTCCGCCCAGAGCGCCCGCAGGCCGGTCTCGGCCTCCCGGGCGGAGCGCTGCACGTCCTGGTGCATGAGGACGTCGCCCACCGCCACGATGCGCACCGAGGCCAGTTCCACCGGTTCCGCCGGCCGGGGGCCGGGCCCAGGGCCCGATGGCGGGGCCAAGGCCGGCCGGGTGCCCAGGGTGGCCACCAGGAGGCCCGCCGCCAGCGGGAACAGCCAGGCGAGCCTAGGCGGGGCCGTAGAAGACCTCCACCGGAAGGTCCGGAAGACCGGCCCGCACCTGGGCCGCCAGGGCGTCCATGGCCGCGGCCGGCAGGGGCCTGGCTTCGGGTTCCGGGGTCGGCCGGGCCACGGTGTAGAGCTGCAGGCCCTGGATCCGCCCCTGGGCCAGGATCTCCCGCAGCCGGTCCAGGTAGGCGGCCACCTCCGCCGGGCCGGGTCCCTGGCCGCGCCACTCCAGGAACAGGGTCTGGATGGTGATGGGCCAGCGCCTCACGGTTGCGGCCAGGTTGTCCAGGATCCGGGCGAACGGCACCTTGGAGCGGTTCACCTCCCGGTAGAAGGCTTCGCTGCCGGCGTCCAGCTTGGCCCAGATCTCCCCCTGGTTGGCCATCATCAGGTCCAGCCCGGCGATGACTTCCGGAGCCGTGAGCCGGCTGGAATCGGTGATGAGCACCAGCTTCACCTGGTCCAGGCCGCGCTCGCGCTTGAGCCGGGCGATGCGCGCCACCGCCCCGGCGAACTCCCGGGCGGTGGTGGGCTCGCCGTCCCCGGAAAAGGCGATGTCGTTGAGCCGGCGCTGCTCGGGCCGGGCCGAGCTGAAGGGCGAGACGGCGAACAGGGTCCCGCTCACGGTCAAGTCCAGCAGCGCGGCCATCTCCCGCTCCAGCTGGTCCAGGTCGATGTCCGGACGGGGGCCCGGCACCGTGCGGTCCACTTCGCAATACACGCAGTCGAAATTGCAGATCTTGTCAGGATTGAGGTTGACCCCCAAGCTCACGCCCTTGCTGCGGCGGGAGATGACCGGGTAGGCGTACTGGAAGTCCTGCCAGATGCGCCGATGGTCCAGGTGGGCCTGCACAAGTTCGCTCATGGGTTCATGATACCCGGCAATGCCCGGGCCGGAACCCGGGGCGTCCGTGCCGCACTGTTGCGGTAGGCAGATCCCCGGAGGGCTCCATGGACAACATCACCATTCTCGGCGCGGGACGGGTGGGCGCCGCCATGGCCCTGGACCTGGCCCGGGACGGCCAGTTCCGGGTCACCGTGGCCGACCGCTCCGAGCCGGCCCTGGACCGGCTGGCGGCCCGGGGCCTCCCGGTGCTCCAGGGCGATCTGGGCAGCGCGGAAGGCGTACGGGCGGCGGTCCGGGGCGCGGACCTGGTGGTGGGCGCGGTGCCGGGGGCCATGGGCTTCGCCACCCTGCGGGCGGTGCTGGAGGCGGGCAAGCCCATGGTGGACATCTCCTTCTTCGAGGAGGACCCGTTCCTCCTGGACGCCCTGGCCCGGGAGCGGGGCGTCACCGCCGTGGTGGACGCGGGCGTGGCCCCCGGCTGCGGCAACCTGATCCTGGGGGCGCTGGAGCAGGAACTGGACAGCATCACCCGGTTCCAGTGCCTGGTGGGGGGCCTGCCCCGGGTGCGCACCTGGCCGTACGAATACCAGGCCGGGTTCTCCCCGGCGGACGTGCTGGAGGAGTACACCCGCCCGGCCCGCTACGTGGACCACGGCGAGGTGGTGGTGCGCCCGGCCCTGTCCGAGGCCGAACTGGTGGACTTCCCCGGGGTGGGCACCCTGGAAGCCTTCAACACCGACGGCCTGCGCACCCTGCTGCACACCGTGGCCGCGCCGTTCAAGCAGGAGAAGACCCTGCGCTACCCGGGCCACGCCGAGAAGATGCGCCTGCTGCGGGACACCGGGCTGTTCGGCCGGACCCCCGTGGCGGTGGGGGCGGCCAGCATCGTTCCCATGGACCTCACCGCCCGGCTGCTGTTCCCCCTCTGGCAGATGGCGGAGGGGGACGAGGACTTCACCGTCATGCGGGTCCAGGTGGAGGGCCTGAAGGACGGCCGCCCCCGCGTGCGGGAGTTCCAGCTGCTGGACCGCTGCGACCGGGCCAGCGGAACCAGCTCCATGGCCCGCACCACCGGCTACACCTGCACCGCCGTGGCGCGCCTGGTCGCCTCGGGCCGGTACGGGCGCAAGGGCATCTCCCCGCCGGAATTCCTGGGCCGGGACGGCTGCTGGCCGTGGGTCCGGGCCGAGCTGGCCCAGCGCGGGGTGGTGTTCCGGGAACGTTGAAAACCGCACCGGGATTTTTACGCAATCGGGGAAACTGTTGACACAATCTTGATGCACCCGGGCCGAAGCTGTTCCCTGGGCGGCCCCCCCATCCGTACCGGCGGCCCAGGCAAGGAGATGCAGCGTGTCCATCCGTTCAGAGCAGCCCAAGGAACCTCCCCAGCCATGGACGGCATCGCGCCAGCGTGCCGTCGTGCTCGATCTGCTCCAGGGCAAGGACACCGTGGCCGGCATCGCCCACCGGCATGGCCTCCCGGTGAAGACCCTGCTCACCTGGCGGGAGCAGGGCCAGCGGGAAGGCGGAACTCCGGCCCTCCAGGGCGGGGCGCGGCGGGAGACCCTGCTCATGCAGGGCATCCAGCCCCTGCAGTCCCGCATTTCCGGCTTGGCCTAGCCCGGTTCCGCCAGCAGCATGGCCAGGACCTCCTGGGCCACCCGCAGCCCGAACAGGGCCGGCAGGTAGGAGATGGTGCCGATGGGCGTGCGCGGCCGGCCCTCGCCCTGGTGCCCGCCCGCGTCCCCGGGGTCGTAGGGCAGCGTGTTCCGGGCCGGCTCCAGGGAATAGACGCAGCGGATCCCGGTGCGGATGCCCAGGCGGTGCAGCCGCTGGCGCACCACCCGGGCCAGGGGGCAGATGCGGGTCTCGTCCAGGTCGCCGCAATGCACCTGGGCCCCGTCCAGGCGCCCGCCGGCGCCCATGCTGGACACCACCCGCAGGCCCCGGGCCACGCAGGCTTCCAGCAGCAGCACCTTGGAGGAGAGGGAATCGATGGCGTCCACCACCACGTCCACGCCCGGTTCCAGCAGCGCCCCCACGGTCTCCCCGTTGATGAACACCTGCCGGGGCTCCACCTGGCAGGCGGGATTGATGTCCAGGACCCGGGCCGCGGCCAGGGCTACCTTGGGCTGGCCCAGGGAGGAATGCAGGGCGAACAGCTGGCGGTTGACGTTGGTGGCGTTGGTGCAGTCGTAGTCCACCAGGCGCAGCCGGCCCACCCCGGCCCGGGCCAGGGCCTCCACGGCGAAGGAGCCCACGCCGCCCAGGCCGAACACCGCCACCCGGGCCCCGGCCAGCCGGGCCAGGGCTTCCGCCCCCAGCAGTTGTTCCGTGCGCGCGAACCATCTCATGGCAACAGTCTACGGAAGAAGCGCAGGGCGTTGCCATGGACTTCGGCGGCCAGGCGCTCCGGGTCCGCCCGGCGGATCCGCGCCGCGGCCAGGACGAGTTCCGGAATCGTGGCGGGCTCGCCGTCTTCGCTGGCCTGGCCCGCGGCCGCCCCGAAGGGCGCATCGCTTTCCAGGAGCAGCCGGTCCGCCGCCGCCGCGGCCAAGCCCAGGGGGCCCCTTCGGGCGCCGGGGCGGACCGCGGCGCCAGAGAAGGACAGATACAGGCCCAGGCCCTGCAGCTCCGCGGCCACCTCCGGGGAGCCCCCGAAGCCGTGGACCATGGCGCCGGCGGCGGGAATGCCGGTGGCGCGCAGCAGCTGGACGAGGCGGCCCCAGGCGCGCACGCAGTGGATGGCCACCGGCCGGTCCGATTCGATGGCCAGCTCCAGCTGCGCCAGGAAGGCCGCCTCCTGGACCTCGCGGCCGGGCCGGCCCGGGGCGAAATCCAGCCCGCACTCGCCGATGCCCGCCTTCCCGATCCGCGCCCGCAACCGCCCGCACCAGCCCGCCTCGGCCTCCTCCGCGAACCAGGGGTGGAGGCCCAGCATGGGCACGACGCAGGCATGGTCCCGGGCCAGCTCCAGCACCCGGTCCCAGTCCGCCTCCCGGGTGGCGCAGCAGGCCACGTGCGTCACTCCGGCTTCCCGGGCGCGCGCCAGCACCTCCGGGATCCGCCGGCCCAAGCGCGGATCCTGGAGGTGGCAGTGGGCATCGAAGCAGGGGCCGGCCATGCCTCCAGTGTAGAGGCAACGGCCAGCGCGGTCAGGACCTCACTGGCCCGATGCGGCGGGCGCGGGCATGGCCGCCTGGTCCTCCCCGGCCTTCTGCTCCGGCTGCACCGGGGCCGGCTGCGGCCATTCCAGCACGTTCTGGGACAGCTTCTCCCAGTTGCCCTTGAGCGGCGTGCGGTCGCGCTTGAAGGTCATCCCCCTGGGGGCGAAGGTGGCCAGCTCCTTGCAGCCCATGCGGTAGTAGGCCATTCGGGTATGCTGGGCGCCCTTGGACTTGAAGGCGAACAGCCAGTGCACCCGGGTGCCGGGGCCGTTGCCTTCGATGCCCTGCAGGTCCGCGGCCATCTGGGTGACCCCGTGGGCGCCCACCACCCACATCTTGGACCAGCCGGGCCGGGTGTAGGCCAGCTGCTCGGTGCCGTTGCCCAGGAAGTCCCCCACCACCGCCAGCAGGTCGTGGTCCACCACCAGGTCGTGGTTGTCCGCGGGGATGGTGTCGGTCTTGGCGGAGCCCTGGTCCTTCTCGAAGAACCCGGCCACGAACCCCTGGTACGGCTTGGGCAGGCGGGTGCCGTTGCTGAGGACCTTCCAGCCGCCGGAGTCCTTGCGGGCGTAGATGAGGTCCGACACCCCGCTGCCGGTGAGGTCCACCGGCGCCACCAGGGTGGCGCCGTCCTCGGGGAGGTCCTGGCCCAGATCCTTCAGGGCCGGGTTCGCGGCGGGCGGATAGGTCGCCAGCACCGGGAAGACGAACCGTTGGCCGTTGCGCACATCAAGGATCTTTAAACTGTTCTTGTTGACCAGGGTTTCCAGTTTCTGGACCGGCGGAACGGGGGATTCCTTGGGGTCCCCCTCGCTCCGCTTGAACAGGCCTAAAAGATAGGCGTTCTGTAGCGGATCCGCGGCCATGGCGAAGGAGGAGGCGAGGCCTCCGGCGAGAACGAGATTGCAGACGAGGGTGCGGTAAGGCATGAGAAACTCCATCCATTGGGAAAGGTGAAAGGGGCGGCGCGCCACATTCCCAATGCACGGACTGTATTGAAAGTTCTAAATAATATTTTTATCGGAAACCCTAGGCCCGGCCCGCCAGCAGCCCGGCCATGGCCTTGCCCATGTCCGCGGGGCTGGCCACCACGGTGATGCCGGCCGCCGCCAGGGCCTCCATCTTGGCCGCGGCGGTGCCCTTGCCGCCGCTGATGATGGCGCCGGCATGGCCCATGCGCCGGCCCGCCGGAGCCGACTGGCCGGCGATGAAGGCCACCACCGGCTTGGTCACGCTGGCCTGGATGAACGCCGCGGCCTCCTCCTCGGCGCCGCCGCCGATCTCGCCCACCATGACGATGGCGTGGGTGGCGGGGTCGGCCTGGAACAGCCGCAGGGCGTCCACGAAGCTGGTGCCGTTGATGGGGTCGCCGCCGATGCCCACGCAGCTGCTCTGGCCGATGCCCAGGGCGGTGAGCTGGCCCACCGCCTCGTAGGCCAGGGTGCCGGAACGGGAGATGATCCCGACGTGACCGGGGAGATGGATCCGTCCGGGCATGATGCCCACCTTGGCCTGGCCCGGCGAGATCACCCCGGGGCAGTTGGGCCCCACCAGCCGGGTGCCGGGATACTCGGCCAGGGCGCACTTGACCTTGACCATGTCCAGGATGGGCACGCCCTCGGTGATGCAGACCACCAGCTCGATGCCGCAGGCCATGGCCTCGACGATGGCGTCGGCGGCGGCGGGCGGGGGCACGAAGATCATGGTGGCGTTGGCCCCGGTGCGGGCCCGGGCCTCCCGCACGCTGTCGAACACCGGGAAGCCCTCGATCTCCTGCCCGCCCTTGCCCGGGGTGACCCCGCCCACCACATGGGTGCCGTAGTCGCGGCAGCCCTTGGCGTGGTACAGGCCCTCGCGGCCGGTGATGCCTTGGACGATCAGTCGGGTGTTGCTATCGACCAGGATGGACATGTCGGACCTTTCGGGTGGGAGGTTCTGGGCGGAGCTGGAATCAGTGGATCGCGGCCACCACCTTGCGGGCGGCGTCCTCCAGGTCGGCGCCCACCAGGATGGCCAGGCCGCTTTCGGCCAGGATGCGCTTGCCTTCCTCGACGTTGGTGCCTTCCAGCCGCACCACCACCGGCACCGTCACCCCGATGTCCCGGGAGGCGTTGACGATGCCCTTGGCGACGATGTCGCAGCGCATGATGCCGCCGAAGATGTTCACCAGCACCGCCTTCACCCCGGGGTCCTGGAGGATGATGCGGAAGGCGTTCTTCACCGCCTCCTCGCTGGCGCCGCCGCCCACGTCCAGGAAGTTGGCCGGGCTGGCCCCGTGCAGCTGGATGATGTCCATGGTGGCCATGGCCAGGCCGGCCCCGTTGACCATGCAGCCGATGCTGCCGTCCAGCTTGATGAAGTTGAGCCCGAACGAGGCCGCCTCGGTCTCCGCCGGGGCCTCCTCGGCCCCGTCCCGGAAGGCCTGGATCTCCGGGTGGCGGAACAGGGCGTTGTCGTCGAAGGCGATCTTGGCGTCCAGGGCGGTGAGCTCGCCCTGGGCGGTCACCACCAGGGGATTGATCTCGATCATGGAGCAGTCCTGCTCGAGGAACAGCCGGTACAGGTTGCGCAGGAACCCGCCGGCCTGGCGCAGGGCCTCGCCCCGCAGCCCCAGGGCCGCGGCCAGCTCCCGCACCTGGTAGCCGGCCAGGCCCAGCACCGGGTCCACGGTCACCTTGACGATCTTCTCCGGGCTGTGGGCGGCGACTTCCTCGATCTCCACCCCGCCCTCGGCCGAGGCCAGGAAGATCACCCGGCCGGCGCCCCGGTCCACCAGCAGGCTCAGGTAGAGCTCCCGGGCGATGTCCACCGGCGCGGCCAGGTAGACGGTGTTGACCCGCCGGCCTTCGGGCCCGGTCTGCCGGGTCACCAGGGTCATGCCCAGCATCCGCCCGAACAGCTCCGCGGCCTCGTCAGGGCTCTTGGCGAACTTGACCCCGCCGCCCTTGCCCCGGCCTCCGGCGTGGATCTGGGCCTTGACCACGCTGCGCCCGCCGAAGCCCTCGGTGATGGCCCGCGCCTCCTGGGCATCCCGCGCCACCTGCCCCGCGGGGGTGGCCACCTGGAAGCGGCGAAGCAGATCCTTGGCCTGGTACTCGTGGATATCCATCACGGCTCCTGATCATGGCTTGGTGCTCGGGGGGCTTCGCAGGGAGACAAGTGTAGCGAATTCCCAATCAGTGGCTCAACCAAACTGCGGGCCGGCTAGAATAATTCGTTACGGGGAGACGGCCATGCCGCAGCTGGACAAGCTTCTGGCCCACATCGCGCCCAGGGGTGGAGTCGCCCTTCGGTTGGAACCTAACCACCAGCCGATGCTGCACATGGCCAACGGCAGCGAGCTGGCCCTGCTGGCCAACCCGATCCCCTCCACCATGCTCGACCTGCTGGCCCGGGAAGTGCTGCCCGGCCACCTGCAGGAGGCCTGGAGCACCAGCGGGGAGGCCAGCTTCAACCATTCGGCCGGGGACGAAGCGTTCCGCATCACCTTCACCCGGAGCCCCCAGGGCATCCGCATCCTGGCCGACGCCCTGCCCCGGACTCCGTTCGCCACCCTCCCCGCCGAGACCGCCGCCCCCGCTGTGGCCGCCCTGGCCGCCGTCACCGCCGTCGCTCCCATCGCCTCCGCCGCCCCCGCGGAGGCCCCCCGCCCCGCCCCGGCCGCGATCCAGCCCGCGCCCGGGGCGCACCCCATGGCCGAGGCCCTGTTCGCCGAGCTTCTGGCCCGGCAGGGTTCGGACCTGCACTGCAGCTCGTTCGAGGCGCCCATGGTCCGGGTGCACGGGGACATGGCGGATCTTGCGGATTTCAGCATCCTGGGGCCCAGCCAGCTGCTGGAGATCATGGAGGCGGTCGCGCCGCCCGCCGCCTGGCGCCAGTTCCAGGAGCGCCATGACGCGGACTTCGCCTACGCCTTCGAGCGCGGCGGCTGCCGCCTGCGGATGAACTTCTTCCTGGACCGGTCCGGGCCCGGGTTCGTGGCCCGGGTGATCCCCAACGAGCTCCCCGACCCCGACCGGCTCGGCCTGGACCTGACGGTCCGGCGCCTGGCCATGCTGGCCAAGGGCCTGGTGCTGGTCACCGGCCCCACCGGGTCGGGCAAGTCCACCACCCTGGCCGCCATCCTCGACCTGGCCAACCGCCAGCGCACCGACCACATCATCACCATCGAGGACCCCATCGAGTTCGTGCACCAGCGCAAGGGCTGCCTGGTGAACCAGCGGGAGGTGGGCACCCACACCGACAGCTTCAAGAGCGGCCTGCGGGCGGCCCTGCGGGAGGATCCCGACGTGGTGATGGTGGGGGAGATGCGCGACCTGGAGACCATCGCCATCGCCGTGGAGACCGCCGTCACCGGGCACCTGGTGTTCGGCACCCTGCACACCAACAGCGCCGTGGGCACCATCGACCGCATCGTGGACCAGTTCCCCGCCGACCGCCAGCAGCAGATCCGGGTGATGCTGGCGGATTCCCTGAAGTGCGTGGTCAGCCAGATCCTGCTCAAGCGCGAGGGGGGCGGCCGGATCGCGGCCCTGGAGACCCTGTTCGTCACCCCGGCCATCAGCAACCTGATCCGGGAATCCAAGAACTTCCAGATCCCCAGCGCCATGCAGACCGGCCGGGCCTATGGGCAGAAGCTCATGAACGACGCCCTCATCGAGCTGATCCAGGCCGGCCAGGTGGCCACCAAGGAGGCCTACTTCAAGGCCCCCGACAAGGAGACTTTCATGGCCGCCCTGAAGCGCGCCGACATCGACTGGGACCCCCGGGTTCATGAGCACGCCCTGGAGTAGCGGGGTCGCTTCCGGTGCGTGCGGGTCCCGGACTCGCGCCCGGGTCCGCTGCGGTGACGGCTCGCTGGCGCTCGCCTTTCCCGCAGCGTCACGGATGCGGACGATAGGGTCGTGTTCCACCAGATCTACTGTGGCGTCCGTTGTCCCAACCGAGTGCACAGTTAGCCCATGGAGCCTGAACGGCTCCAGGATGACGGGAACCGTCTCCGGGTTTCGGGCATAGATTAGTCACCTCCCGGAGGGGTGCCGTGGTCTGTGATGAGGCCAAAAAAGAAGCTTGGCTGGACGTATCCGTACAGCCGGGTTCCGGCTGCGCATCCGTCAGTTCGCTTCGGGGGTCGGGGGGCGTTGAGGAAGTCCAAGTGACAAGGTTCGGCCATCCAAAGCCTGAGGGGCTCCTTCCCCTTCCAGTGCTCAAGCGGCAGATGGAACTGTCGAACCTGCGACTCGCCCGCCCCAAGGCTTCACCACGATCGGCCTCCCGATGCCCCGCCAGGGGCAAGAGAGCACTAAGCACTCTCCAGCCAATAAGGAAATAGGGCTCTTCGCCTTCCGGAGTGGGTAACCTCCGGTTAAAACCGGGCCATTCGGGGTTCCAGGTCACCATGATGGCACCTCCGGCGGAGACCTCGAACATGGGATGGGATCGGCCGTGAACTGG
>Ga0181516_10001568_pt1 | contig 17314 bp, 17 predicted proteins | sample PEATcosm2014_Bin_25_FD_121104 | JGI IMG/M metagenome (GOLD analysis project Ga0181516, IMG submission 121104) | Peatland microbial communities from MTU Mesocosm Facility, Houghton, MI, USA - PEATcosm2014_Bin01_10_metaG | ecosystem: Environmental > Terrestrial > Soil > Wetlands > Peat | place... | reverse complement strand
TACCGTAGACCAGTTTTGAAAGGGCACGGCTTTAGCCGTGCCGCAAAGCTCCAATGAAATCAATGGGCTTTAGCCCCTGAGGGAAAGCCCTATGGTCTACACCATTTCCGAATCTGCTCTAATGGTTTTCGTGGGGTCAAGCTGTTCCTGGCACAAAGCCCATCCGCGCCTGGGTTACCGCTGGTGAAGATAGATTTAGCGAACTCGCCGTTGAACCCTGGCAGGAAATGACTGCTTTGAAGGCGCCTGACGTGGAGATGGATCCCGATCGGCGCTTGCAGAGCATTGTTGACTTTGGCGGGGCCTTCACCGACGCATCGTGCTACCTGTTCAGCCGGATGAAGACGACGAAACGCCGCCAATTGTTAGAAGAACTGATGGGATTCGACGGGCTCAGGCTCTTCATGGGCCGGACCTGCATCGGCTCAAGCGACTACTCTCGCAGCGCCTATACGTATGACGACTCGCCGGCTCCCGATCCGGAACTCAGGAACTTCACCATCGCGCATGACCGCGAGTACATTTTGCCGATCCTCCGCGAAGCCGCAGAAGTCAACCCTGAACTGTTTCTCTTTTCTACCCCCTGGAGTCCGCCTGCGTGGATGAAGGCAGGGGACTCCCTGCTGGGCGGTTCCATGCGCAAACACTATTTCGCCTGTTACGCGCAGTACTTCGTGAAGTTCATCAAGGCCTACAAGGCCGAAGGGGTAACAATCGGGGCAGTGACTCCTCAGAACGAGGTCGATACGGACCAGGACGGTCAAATGCCCGCCGCGCTGTGGGGACAGGAATACGAGACTGCCTTTATCGGAGAGTTCCCCGGACCTGCTTTCCGCAATGCGTCCATCGATACACAGATTTGGCTTCTTGATCGCAATTACAATCTTTGGGGCCGTGCCATGGATGAGCTCAGCGATCCGGACGTCTTCAAATATGCCGATGGCGTCGCCTGGCACGGCTACGCAGGCACTCCAGACGCCATGGGCAAAGTGCACGACGCATTTCCAACCAAGAATGTTTACTGGACCGAGGGCGGCCCGTTTATCACCGCGCCCAATTACACTTCGGACTGGGCAACATGGTCCAGCACCTTTACTGGAATCCTGAAGAACTCGGCGCGCTGCATTGTTGCGTGGAATTTGCTTTCGATGAAACTGGTAGACCCAACATCGGTGCATTCAAGTGTGGCGGCGTTGTCACGCTCGACTCGAAGACGCAGAAGATCACGCGCAGCGGGCAGTACTGGGCGCTGGCCCACTTCTCGAAGGCCGAGCACCGGGGGGCGCAGGTACTGTCTACCACTGGAACCACTTCAGGAGTCGACCATGTGGCCTTCGCCAACCCGGATGGCGGCTACGTTTTGGTCCTGACAAACCAGGGCGCGGAACGCGATTGCAGTTGCCGGCTTCAGGGAAAGTCCCTGCATTTGAAGCTGGCACAGAATTCAATCGTCACGCTTCAGTGGAACTAGGCTGGGAAGTTTGCGCGATCCGGTCCCTTCCTTCTGCATTTGCAGGCGGGTGAGTTCCTGTCCAGTTGGCGTCGTATTCGCGGGTGCGGCAAATCGTGCAACAGATTGGGTTCGCCGATCAGGGCTGCGGGGATGTTGGTGGAGTTGAAGAGTCCGCTTTCTGAAGGCGTAGCGAGACCAGCACGACCATCAGGAGAGCCGCACTGCAAGGGGCGATGAGTCCGTAGCGCAGCGAGCCATAATGCGCCGAAAGCACACCGGTGAGCCAGGGGAAGACCGCAGCCCCAGCTCCACCGACGGCGAAAATCCACCCCCGCGAAGTAAACTCCAGCATGCAGGAAAGCGCCAGTGGATAGAGCGGCCCCAGGCATAGACCGGCGAGTGCCGAGCCAACCCGGATGGTGGCGGGCGTGTGGGCGGCAATCAGCATGACCACCGAACCCGCGAGGCACCAGAGAGCCAGGTGCATTACCCTGCGAGTGCCCACGATCGCCAGAAGCCGGGTAGAAAACACAAAACGGCTAAACGTCATGCCAATCCAGAACAGGGAAATTGCCAGAACCGTTTCTGCCGCATCTGTGGGATCGGCGCGATGGGAATAGGTCGTCAACCATCCGCTCAGCGAAGTCTCTATTCCCACTGCGCAGATGGCCAGCACAACGAAGAGAGGCAAAGAGCCCCGGGACCGAGAACTCTGCTGCGAAGGTTGGTCCACAGCCGATCGAAAGACCGGCGTTTCTTGCCTCTCTCGGAGAATGACCCAGAGGAACAGCGCCAGAAAAAGCCCCAGGAATGTGAAGAAGAGAGGCCTTAAAGTCGTCATGCGCAGGTAGGGCAAGAAAAGCATCGGAGCGGTAGTCGCTCCGATAGCCCACGCAAAATTCAATCCCTGCAACTTGGCCGCGCGGTCTTCAGGAAAGCGATCCGTAATGACGAGGCTGGTCGACGTCATCGTGGTACCCAATCCGAGGCCGAAGCAAAACAAGACCGGAAACACGAACGGCATCCCGGAAAACGCCAGCATACATGCGCTCACGGTCAGCATACCGTAGCCGATCATCAGCCACCGAACGTGATTGGCGCCGGTAATCACGGCCCCAACAGAAGCACCTAGAAACTGCAGGAAGAAAAGAAATCCGGCGGTGTCGTCGCGGAGTCCAAATTGTTTTGATAGTACCGGCAGCAGAACCCCAAGCATGACCGTTCCGGCGCCGGTGAAGCCAAAGCCTGTGGACAGAATGAGATTCGATAGAGTCCGACGGCCAGGCAAGGATTCCAAAGCAGGACTACCTCGATTCATTGAGCTTCAGCGGCTGCGCTCGCCCCCGGATTATAACCGGACGCGCCATCGAGATATTCCACCACAGCTTTTGCCGGGACTTGCGCATGCTTGTTGCACAGCGCCTAATCCGCATGGCAAGAGTCCTTCGCTTTGACGCTCAGGGCGAGCCGCATCGGGTTTGGTGTGGATGGAGGCAATGCTGCCTCTTAGGGGAACTCCGCGAGTTTGGGGGTAACACGTGGCTTTGTCGAGGTTGCACCTAAAGCATCGCTTCCGTCGGCCGGGATGGACGTACACTGTTCAACCTTGCGCGAACGTCTCTCTACGCTGCGCATCCTCTTGGTTCGGCTCCCTAGCAGACTCCCTGGAGTGGGCATTTCGAGTTCACGACGGCCCGCGAGCAGTATCCCAGCAACCTCGCCGGCTCCATGGGAGCGAGCGAATTCGCGCGCAGCGGCGGACAGGTCATTGGCCATGTCGCACGAGCTTGCATTGCCCAAAAAGTGCAATCCGCCAAAAGTCGCTCTCGTCCTCGGACGAGAGCTTTGCAAAGTTGCGCGCTGTAGCGGGACGGATTGCGGAGGTCATGATTTCCGAAACAATCGATTGGAATGTGCTGTTCCGGTACCGCCCGATGAATCTTCTGGGGTTGATTCGATGACCTTCAGCGATCCACGCACGGAGGCACATCTCCAAGCGCTGTCCGTGCGCATCCCGATAATCAATCTCAGTTCCGCTCGAGCTCAGTCTACGAGCTGACGCTGCGCCGTCCGCCAGAGATCAGGTTGAAGATCAGTACAATCACGGCTACGACTAGCAGTAGGTGAATGAGGCTGCCGGCGATATGGAAGCTGAAGCCGAGAAGCCACAATACGAGAAGAACGACAAAGATTGTCCAAAGCATTTTTCATCTCCATCGCACCTCGGGCGCCCTGGAATAAGAGTTCTTTCCAGAGCGCTTGCGAGCATGCGTGATCGGTTAACGGCTAATTGGATGCGACCGCCTGTGCCTTTGCATCTCTCACTGCATCGAGGAATGCATGTGCCGCATCTGGAACGGCCACATCGCCCCGCAGGATGCGGCGTGTCGTCACGTCGCGTCCGTACATGGCTTCAGTGGAGTCGTCGTCGCGGCGAATTGAAGCGCCGGTCAGCGTGAGCCCTGCAAATGCGCCGCGAGCGCGCGAGTAGGTCAGGATCTCGGTGTTCAGCTTCCAGTCAGTATCGGCTGAAGCATGGCGGCCAACCGGTCCGGCTGCAGCCGAGGCATCCGCTCCAAGCTGGAAATGGCTCGAGAGTAACTGCTGCATTCCCCTTTCATTCTGAATGATCATGACCAGATCCACGCCTTCGACGCCGATCTGCAGGCCCCAGCTTCCGCCGGTAATGGCGAAGAATGCCGGTGCGCTCCATCCGCTGGCGGTGCGGCAGGTGGTTACGCCTCTGCCATTTTCAGCGCCAAACACAAACCCGCCCTTGAGCATGTGGGGCACAATGGCGATGCATTTCGCGTGTTCGAGAACTTCTTCCGGAATACCCTTATCGGGCGCCGACATGATCTCATGCAGCACAGCGCCCGCGTGATCGAGCCGATCGCGTGTTGCTTCGCGATCGCTTGATGCCCAGCCAAAGCTCGTGAGACTGAGCACTGCTACGAATGTCATAAGTTTCTTCATGCATTTCACCTTTTTCTACCTTTGCGCAGCGTCACTCGTTTTCCGCGCACTGAGGCGCACAAGGTAACTCTCACACTAGAGAGATTGGATTGCAGAGTCTGAGCAAGAATGCTCAGTGGATATATGGAGCGGACCGGCTCAGGGTTTGGACCGGCGTGATCCAAACGGCTCAGACGATGGTGATTATGGCCAATATGCTGAGAAGTGTTCAGGCACGATATTCACAGAGGTGGACCGATGAACAAGGATCGAGTCATTGGCACGATCGATGAAGCGGCGGGACTTGCAAAACGGAAGACGGGCGAGCTGACAGGCAACACCCAACTCGAAGTGGAGGGCATGCTTCAACAGGTCAAGGGCAAGGTTGAAAATGTCTGGGGCAAGGCCAAAGATGTGGTCCGCGATGCGAACGAGGAAGCCGCGGTTGACCATAAAACCCGCATTCAAGAGGCAATCGACGGCTCCGTTGCGGCGGATAACACCGCCAAGCGTCAGTCGTAGCAATTCGGACTGCGGGGGACTCTCTATTTTCACGCCGATAAACGCCTCACGACGCCAGTTGCAACTAGCATTGGAACTCAAACGAAAGGGGACTTGCATGCTCGATTCATCGTCATTGGTTCGGAGCGGACGGATTCCGATCCTGGTATTGATGCTTGTCGCGTCCGTGCTCTCCGGATGCAAATCCAGGCAGGATGAGGCGATGGATCAGGCCAGCAAGCAGGCCGCCGCAACCGGCCAGGCGCAGCAGATCGTTTCAGTAGACAAGAATGGAATCACGACGACAACTGTTGTGAATCCTCCAGCAGACGGACAGAAGATCGAGGCAATTTCAACAACGGCTGTACCGCCGGCAGCGGGAGCGCCCACTCCTGCACCCTCGGGACCGACCGTATCAGCGGTACCGCTAAGTGTGAACATCCCGGCAGGCACGAATTTGACAATTCGGATCGATCAACGCATCAGCGTAAAGACCAGCCGCAGCGGAGACACCTTCACCGGCGAAATCGTTGACCCCGTCCTGGCCAGCGACAATCGGGTGCTGCTCGCAAAAGGAACGCAGGTGTCCGGTGTGGTGGATGCATCGCATCGGCGGGGACACTTCAAAGGGAGATCGATACTGGAGCTGCGTTTGACCTCGCTCATGCTGAAAGGAACGCAGTACCCGCTGACAACAAATGATCTGGCTCGCAGCAAGAAAGGCAAAGGCAAGCGCTCAGCGGCCATGATTGGCGGAGGAACTGGGCTTGGCATGCTGGTAGGAGGCTTGGCCTCCGGCGGCACAGGGCTTGTGCTCGGCGGACTGGCCGGTGGCGGCGCAGGAACCGCATTCGCGGGATTGACCGGCAACCGGGATATTGATATCCCAGCGGAGTCGATTGTGCACTTCAGGCTGGCAGACGACCTTGTGGTTCAGCCAGGGCTATAGTGCCGGCTTTCGTTCTCCACACGCATTCTGCCGCAAGGCCGCTCACCGTTCTGCTCCGATTCACGATACGATACGAACGGAGTATCCCTCCCATCATTGGTGCCAAAGTCTCGCTCATCTCGATGGTTTAGTTCGCTCCTGAAGTCGCTCGGGCCCGGGATTATAACCGGGGCTGCCGACGATGACCCGTCTGGCATCGCCACGTACTCAGTCGCCGGCGCGCAACTCGGAACCAAACTCCTCTGGACTGCACTGCTCACTTGGCCGCTGATGGCTGCGGTTCAAATGATGTGCGCCCGAATTGGCAAGGTGACAGGCCAGGGCCTTGCCGGAAACTTCAAGCAACGATTTCCCCGGTGGCTGCTTCTCGCCTTTGTCATCGCCCTGCTGACGGCAAACACAATCAACATTGCCGCGGATCTTGCCGGCATGGCGGATGCGGCGGCAATGCTGTCGGGAATTAATTCCCACTGGTTTGTCTTATCGTTTGCGCTTGTCATTTCGTGGGCAACGGTAAGGCTCCAGTATCGGCAGATCGCGAACGTGCTCAAGTGGCTGGTCCTCGTGCTTTTCGCCTACCCTGTTACCGCGTTTGTAGTGGGCGCCGACTGGGGCCAGGTGCTGCGCGATACTTTTGTGCCGTCAATGCCGCACAGCAGGAATGAGTGGGCAACGCTGGTAGCCATCCTTGGCACAACCATCAGCCCGTATCTGTTCTTCTGGCAGGCAAGTGAAGAAGTCGAAGAGGAGAAGTCGGCGGGCCAAAACTCGCTTGTTCAGCGCAAAGGAGCCACTTCCGAGGAGCTTGAACTGAGAAACATCGACGTGGGCGTTGGTGCGTTCTTCTCGAATATGGTCATGTTCTTTATCATCCTCACCACTGCAATCACTCTCAACAGGCACGGCATGACAAACATCGAAACCTCCCGCCAGGCGGCGGAGGCGCTTCGGCCCTTTGCTGGCAGGTTTGCGGCGACTCTGTTTACCATCGGTATCGTTGGCGTCGGATTTCTTGCCATCCCCACGCTGGCTGGATCGACCGCGTACGCTTTCGCAGAGACATTGGGCTGGCGCCAGGGCCTGAACAAGAAACTTAAACAGGCACGTTGGTTTTACGCACTGATTCTTATCTCTACCGCGGCAGGTGTTGCGCTCGACTACATCGGAGTGAACCCGGTAAAGGCGCTCTACTGGACAGCCGTCATCAACGGACTACTGGCCCCTTTTCTTCTCGTCGGCATACTTATCGTCGCAGCGGACAAGAAGCTTATGCGGAATCAACCGAGCTCCCGTTTGGGATGGATTGTCGTCGCAGTCACATCAATAGCCATGTTCGCCGCCGGGGTAGCTATGTTCGTCGTGTAGACGGAGACCGCGATACGGGCAATCTCTTCAGTTCAACTTGAACGGAGACCTTCGCCACGAAGTGCAAGTTTCCCCGCGGCATCTGTCTTGCTTCGGCTGCGCATCTTCCATATCCCATAGCAAACGCCAAGCACCAGCAGGCCTACGAACACGCAAAGCAGTGGAGTTGACCACTTCTGAAGGGTGCCAGTCCACATGCGCACAATTCTGCGCCCGTAGGCCACACCCAGCCAGGCAATGATGGAGTAACGCAGGCAGCGAGCCGCACCATAGACGGCTAGGAAGCGGTTGCGCGATACGCCCAGCGCGCCGGCGGCGAGCGCAAAAGGCAGGAGCGGAATGGGCGGAGGAAGCACGGCGGGAAGAAAGACAGCCAGAATTCGGTGACGCTCCACCCATCCAACGATCCGTTTAAGAATGCGCGCAGGCACGTGCCGGCTCAGCGCTGCCTCGCCACCTCTCCTGCCGGTCTCCCAGGTGGTGTATCCGCCCAGGATGCTGCCTGCAATGGCGCTGGAGGCCAGCACCCAGGGATTTCCGCTATGCGACACCAGCCATAGCAATAGGAGGTCTGTGCTGCCGGGCAATGGAAGGGGAATCACCGAAGAATCGATGACCGCAACGAAAAAAAGACCCAGCATGCCCATGTGCGTAAGCCAATGGGGCATCAACGCCCGATGCATTGGCGCCCCTGTGTGTTGGACCGCATGTTGGACAAGGTTATTCATTCAAGTATCCAGGCAAGATTAACAAAGATGCGCCAGGACTCCTTTCGGAGTCCTGGCGCATTCAGGTTGCTGAAAAACTCCCATTGCGGCACTGTTTTGAAAGGGCACGGCTTCAGCCGTGCCGCAAACGCAATCAAATGAGCGTGGGCTTCAGCCCCTGAGGAATGCTTTCGGGCTCTTGGCTCGGGCTCAGTGCTTTGTCAGCAGTCTGGATGCGCCAGGACTCCTTTCGGAGTCCTGGCGCATTGAGTTGCCCTATAGAATATTCAACCGCAACTCGAACGTCAGGAGGATTGCGGTTGAACTGCTCATCGCCATGGCCCTCTTTTGCTTTCAAGGGGCTGACGTTTGTTAGCGCAGGCTTCCAACGGTAGAGTTGGCCGGACTGCCGATTGCGTCGCCAGATACGACCAGTTCTACTCTCCGGTTCGCCTGGCGCCCGCTGGCATTATCGTTTGAGGCTACCGGCGAACTATTGCCGAAGCCCGTCGCGCCCACCATGTTTGTCGCTACTCCTTGGGCCACCAGGTAATCGCGGACTGCGCCTGCGCGGTTCTCTGACAACCGCTGATTCATTTGATCGCCACCGACATTATCCGTATATCCGCCTACCGCTATGTTGAGCCCGGGATATGCAATCAAGATTCCGGCGACCTTCGCAAGCTTCTCCCGAGCACCCGGTTTCAGCGTAAATTGACCTGTATCAAACAACACATCGGACATGCTGACGATGAGCCCTCGTGCGCTGTCGCGTGTCGCAAGGATCTTGTTCAATTGCTCCGACAATTGCGCCCGCATTGCAGCCTTGTCGCTATCCGCCTTTTGTTCACTCTGTTGCGCCTCCTCTGCGAGCCGGCGCGATCTCTCCGCATCGGCTTGAGCCGCTGTCACCGCCGCCGCCGACGCGTTCTGGCTCGTCATCATCGCAGCCTGGGAGTTTGCTGCATCGGCTTGCGCGCCTGCTTCATTGCGTTGCGCCGTCGCTGCATCCGCTTGCGCACTCGCTTCATTGCGTTGCGCCGTCGCTGCATCCGCTTGTGCACTCGCTTCATTGCGTCGCGCCATCGCTGCATTGGCTTGTGCCATGGCCGCGTCGTTCTCGGCCCTCCGTTTCATGCGGGTGGCGTCGTCGGCCTGGGCTTGCGACCTTGCCTGCGCGTCGCTTGATGCCTGGAGTTCCGACGCCTGGCGGTCCGCATCGATCCTTTTGACTGCGATCTCTCGCGCATCTTCCGCAGTCTGCACCGTCTCGCGCGCAGAGGCAATCAGCGGCTTTCTCTCCATGTGCCTGCTTATGGCGTAGTCATCGGCGCTTTTCATCGACTGCACAGCGTGCTGATAGCTATCCCCGGCATACTGTTCGGCGCCTTCAGATTGAGCGATGCGCAGTGCATTCCGTGCTTCGTAGAATTCCAAAGGCAACTTGGCGTTCAGAACTACGGGATCGAACTTGTAGCCGGTGGGAATGTAGCCTCCACGCTCCATCAACTCATACTTCGCGTTGACGGCCTCACTGGTCCCCTTGGTGTCTTCGGTTACAACGTTCTCAAGCACGACGACATTGCTTGGCTGGCGCACGGCAAAGTAAGGTTCCGCGGTAACCACCAGAGCGAAGGCCTGCAGATCTGTGGTTGCAGTCAGTTTGCTTCGATCGTTGTCGCCAACTAATACCTCGCCGAGGTTTACAGCTCGCCCCTCAGGCGAAATCGCCCACAAGACGTAGGTGAGATACTCGTTGCCGAAGGCGGTGGGAGACTGCAGGTTTCCGAACTCCGCTTCGACTTCCAGGGTGCCGCGCTTGCTTCGCACCTTGGCTTTGCCGTTGGCTGAAGGAAGCAGGTTCGTGCCTGCAAACTCCACATCCGTGACCCCGCTCCGATGGCGGTAATTGACTGCCCGCACTGTGCGGCTGATCTCGATCACTCGGAATGCGGACGAAGGATTTCTGGATTCGACGACCGTCGTCGTTTGGGAGTTCGACTGAGCAAATGCGCTCAAACCGAGAGCGCTGCCGATTACGAACACAAACATGCGTTTCACTGGATTTCCTTTTTGGACATGGCTCTGCCATGTCGCCTGTGCTTGTCTTGCGTTGACGGGTACAACGGTTGCGGCGCCGGCAGTTCGTTTGATTACTGCCCGACGCGGAACTGAGTAAGGTAGTGAAGCAGTCCGAAGACGTTGATGAGCCATACCACAAGTACGATTACAACGACGCCGTTCAGAATTCCCTTGATTTGACCTTGCATGGGGACAAAGCGGTTGATCAGCCAAAGCAGCACGCCTACTACGCAGATCGTGAGAACAACCGTGAGAAGTGGCATTTCATGTACTCCAATCGATTTCTGGAAGCCAAAATCTGCTTCCTGCTCATTGTTCCAAGACACGGCTGGAATTTCTGAGCAACACTGCTCACCCCAAAAGGTCAGCGTTAGCCGCGCGGAATCCACGCCAAATCGCCGCTCAGCACGTAGATTGCAAGAGCTGCAGCCATAAAGAACGCGCAAATCCAGAAGCGCCAGTCGCGGTGCATCCGCTGCCAGTAGGGCCCAGGGCCCGGTTCGCCATGTGCGCCGCTCTCTCCCTCGTGATTATGCCGATTGCCTGTCATGTCTTCTCCATTTCATGCGTCGAACGGGCCCATGCCCTCGTCGCACAGCGCAGACTATGGCTTTTGAGTTGCCACTGCAGTCCCTTGCGCAGGCCGCGCTGCATCGGCGGTAACATGGGTCACCACCGCAGCTGGTTTGTCGGCAGGCACCACTGTCCCTGCCGGAAAGATGAGAATCTGAATCGATCCCCAATCTGCGTCAAGGTTCGCGCCCGCCTGCTTACCCAATCCAAGAGTCTTAAGCTGGCTATCGTCGAACCCAAAATTTTCTACAAGATACTCGCGTATCACCATCGCCCTGGCCTCGGTGAGCACCAGGTCCTTCTGCGTATCTCCAGTCATGCCGGCGGAAACCACCACGACCGCAACTCCGAATTGGTTCCGCGCCAGAAACTCGCCGCCGTCTTTGAGAGATTTCTGGCCCTTCATCTTCGCGGAATCGCGGCCATCGAAAAGTTCTTTTGCTGCGTAGTTGAACACCTTCAGAGGCGTGCCCTCTGGAAGCCCGCCGATTCTGTTTGCCGCCAGATCACCCGAATCTTCGTATCCACGCTTCTTGAAATACCCGCTCAGGAAGAAGTTGTGTTTCAAGGCTTCCATGTTTTCCTGGAAGTCCGCCACCCCGGTTTGTGCCTGGAGCATTGTGGCCTGCGCGGTAGCCGTGCTCTGTTCCAGGTTGGCGTAGAGCTGCTTGTCATTGATCAGTGCTCCCACGGTTCCCTGCCCCGAATCGATCTTGGCGCTCACTGAATTCAGATGGGCCGTGGCCAGGGTTGCATTGTTAATGGCCACCTGGCTGCTGTCCAAAATACTGCTCGTCTTTTTGAACAGATCCGACAACACCAGCGGCGGCGCGCTCAAGATGATCTCGCCATTCTTTACCTCGGCCTGTCCGGCCGTTCCAAACGAGATGGCCACGAACTGGTTGCCTAATACTCCTTCGGTCTCAATTGAGGCTACGGAGTCGTGCTTGATAATCTCGCGTGTCGAACTGTTGAGATCCATGATTACCGTGACCGGTTCGCCTGGCTTGTGTGGCAGAGCAATGCTGCGCACCATTCCGCTGTGAACTCCTCCTACCTGCACATCGGCTCCCACAGCCAGGCCGGCAACGTTGTCGAATTGCGTCTTCAATTGGTATGTAGAGCGGAAAAGATACTCCTTGCTCCCGATCACGAAGACTCCAGCCGCCAATAGCGCCAGTGTCACAAAGATGAAAGCTCCCAACCGCGCCACTCTCGACATGGATTCCTCCTACGACTTCTTCAGAAATTCCTTCACAAATCCGATCTCGCTTTGCTGAAGATCCTCGAAACTGCCTTCAATCACCACATTGCCCTGATCCAGAATGGCCAGTCGATTCGCAATCGTTTTGGCGCTGTGCATATCGTGGGTCACGACGATGGATGCCATTTGGCGCTCGCGCTGGAGCCTGAGAATCAGGTCGTCGATCTCTCCTGAACTGATGGGGTCAAGTCCCGCCGTGGGCTCGTCCAGAAGCAGGATCTCCGGGTCCAGCGCGAGTGCGCGAGCCAGGCCTACGCGCTTCTGCATTCCACCTGAGATGTCGGAAGGCATCTTGTCGAGACCTTCTTCCATCCCCACCTCGGCCAGCAACTGCTTTACCCGATCACTCCGTTCCAACCTGGACATGTCTCTGCGATGGTGCTCGAGGGGGAACGCCACGTTCCCGGCGACGGTCAGTGAATCGTAGAGTGCTGCATGCTGGAAGAGAAACCCCATCTTTTTTCTGATTTCTCCCATTCGATCGAGATTTAGGCCGGCAATACTCTCGCCATGGATGCAAACCGACCCGGTGTCCGGAGTTTCGAGACCTATGATGATTCTCAGCAGGACGCTCTTGCCCGTTCCGCTTCGACCCAGCACCGCCAAAGTCTCTCCGCGGCTCACGCTCAAACTAACTCCATTCAGAACCTTGTGGCTCCCAAACTTCTTGTGCAGGTTCTCAACCGCAACGGACGCGACTCCGTCTTGCTTCGTTTCTGCTTGGTTCTTCGCGGCGTCGCGGGTTGCGGTCATACTCGTCATTCGGGTGCTCTCTCAAGGATTAGGTGAAGACAACCAGAATGAATTTCACCAGCACTACGTCGGCCAGGATAAGGAAAAGCGAGCCCAGCACAACCGAGTTGGTGGCTGCTCGGCCAACGCCCTCTGCGCCCCCTCGTGTACTCATCCCCTGGAAGCATCCAATGAGCCCGATAATCAGGCCATACACGGCTGTCTTGAACGTCGGCGGAAGAAATGCACTGAACGTAGCGCCATCGAAGCCCGTTGAAATGAACTGGCGAAATGAGAGCGGCGCGACCAGAGCTTGCGCAAACCAGCCTGTCAACAAGGCGCAGGCATCGGTGGCAACGGCCAGCAGTGGAAGCATCAGGATGCAGGCCAATATTCTTGTTGCCGCCAACAGCCTGTACGGATTGATCGCTGACGCCTCGATGGCGTCGATCTGTTCAGTCACTTTCATCGATGCCAGTTCCGCCCCGATGCCCGCGCCCACCCGGCCGCTTACAACCAGACCGGTGATGATCGGACCCATGACTTGAATTACGGAGTAAACCAGAGTGGCCGGAAACATCGATTTGGCCCCGAACCGGCTGAGACTATAACGTGCCTCCAGAGAGATGATCACCCCGATCGCGGCGCCGGCGAGGACCACCAGTGGCAAAGACTTTGAACCGATTTCATCGAGCTGCCGGATCAGTTCGCGCCACTCATACGGCGGCGTAACCCCGGCCTTCAGAACCTGCCAGGAGAAGACCCCAAGGTTTCCGAACCATTCGAGGAACCCTGTGCACACGCCCAGGGCAGAACTTGCAAGTGAAGAGATGAGTCCGGGCCGGCGTTCTGGGAACGGAGTGTTTATGCCTGCGACTGCGCTGAATCCACGGTCGCTCACTGGATCGGCTCCTGATATGGAGAACCGTGCCCGTTGTCCAGATCAACCGGCACAGAGGCCGTGCGTTCCATTGAGACAGGGAAACAGCCCGAAGAGGCAATTGTCTCCGCCGTTACACTGGCGGGCTGTACGGCATGACTTGCCGTGGCCGCACGCAGGAACATTACCCGACAATTCTCTGTTTTCCATCCGACTGGCATCGCTTCTCACGTGTGCACTTTGGAATTCTCAAGAGCGGATGTTTGAGTTCAGCCACACCCACTACCCATACTTGCAGGATTGAGCAATCAGAGAATGGTCATAATTGCACGGCTTCGCGATGCGGCTCTTTCCGCGTTGGCTTCTCCGGGAAGTCGATAGCGCAACATCTCCTGTTCCCGTCACGCGGCCGAACTTAACCTTTTCTGTTCCGCCAAAGACCCATCCTTCGGAGTCAGCGGAGCAACCTGGATTCGCAGTTGGAAACGAGATGCGCCTTTTACCCGAATACATTGGCCCTTCGAACCATCCACGCGCTTACCTGTTGGTAAAATGCACGCGGAGTCGTCTTCCGCTCTGCAACCCATTGGCGTTTCGTGTTCGAAATCCGGATAGTTCTCTAAGTCATTGAATCTAAATGACAAGAATGCCGCTTTCGGTGACCCGCTGATTCAGCCAATATCGGCGGAAACTTGGACCTCCTCCTCCTCCTTGCCGGGAGAGTGCTTAAGCAATTGAGAGGCGGTTTGCAGCACTTTTTCGACAGTTTGAACGGGAAACCCCAGGTGCGCAGTTTGCATGCGATCGGCCCGGGCTCGTGCGAAGAAATGCATAGAAGACTGCTACCCGGTTCCAGGCCATTGGACGCGCATGAAGGTAAGCGCGTTTGCGCATTGATTGGGCCTGCCGTATCGTAGACCACAAGTTCAAATGCCGTTGCTGTACCGCAGGCAAGGAGCAGGAAAGCGCCCATACAAGCATCTCGGAGAACTGAAGATTGAAAAAGCTGGCAAGCGCAACCGATCCCCTCTGGTACAAAGACGCGATCATCTATGAACTCCACGTCCGAGCCTTCGCCGACTCGAATGGCGACGGCATTGGGGACTTCCCTGGACTGCTCGCTCGGCTCGACTACCTCCGGGACCTCGGCGTCACCTGCATCTGGCTTCTGCCTTTCTTTCCCTCGCCCCAGCGCGACGACGGCTATGACATCTCCAACTACGTCGACGTCAACCCGTCCTATGGAACCCTGGAAGATTTCAAGCAGGTCCTCGTCGCAGCCCACCAGCGCAACATGCAGGTCATGATCGAACTGGTCATCAATCACACCAGCGATCAGCACCCGTGGTTCAAGGCCGCCCGCCTCGCGCCGGCAGGCTCGCCGGCCCGCGAGATGTACGTCTGGTCCTCGACCACAGAGCTCTTCCAGGACGCCCGTATTATCTTCACCGACACGGAAAAGTCCAACTGGACCTGGGACGATACGGCCAAGGCCTACTACTGGCACCGCTTCTTCTCCCACCAGCCCGACCTCAACTTCGATAACCCGGCCGTGATCGAGGAGGTTCTCAAGGCCATGCGCTTCTGGCTCGACATGGGCGTCGACGCGCTGCGCATGGACGCCATCCCCTACCTCGTCGAACGCGACGGCACCTCCTGCGAAAACTTGCCCGAGACCCACGCCGTCATCAAGGCCATCCGCGCCGCCATCGACGCCGACTACGGCAACCGCCTGATCCTGGCCGAGGCCAACCAGTGGCCTGCCGATGTCCGGCCCTACTTTGGCGATGGCGACGAGTGCCACATGGCCTTCCACTTTCCCCTGATGCCGCGCATCTATATGGCTCTTCGCCAGGAAGATCGCCTGCCGATCATCGACATCATGGTCCAGACGCCGGCCATTCCCGACAACTGTCAATGGGGCCTGTTCCTCCGCAATCACGACGAACTCACGCTTGAAATGGTCACCGACGACGAGCGCGACTACATGTACATCGCCTATTCGGCAGATCCGCGCATGCGCGTAAACGTCGGTATCCGGCGTCGGCTCGCGCCGTTGGTCGACAACAACCGCCGCCGCATCGAACTGTTGAACTCGCTCCTTCTCAGCTTTCCGGGTACGCCTATCCTGTACTACGGCGACGAAATCGGCATGGGCGACAACATCTACCTCGGCGACCGCAACAGTGTTCGGACCCCAATGCAGTGGAACTCGGATCGAAATGCCGGCTTCTCAAAGTGCGACCCCGCTCGGCTCTACTTTCCCGTCATCATGGATCCCATCTACGGCTACCAGGCCATCAATGTCGAAGCTCAGCAAAGCGATCAGTCCAGCCTCTTGCACTGGACCCGGAACATGATCGCCCTGCGCAAACTCTTCCAGGTCTTCGGACGGGGAACCCTCAGTTTTTTGAGCCCGGCGAATCGCAAGATCCTCGCCTACCTCCGTGACCTCGATCGCGGCGACGGCTCGCGCGAAACTGTCCTCTGCGTGGCCAACCTCAGCCGGTTCGCCCAGCCCGTCTCCCTCGACCTCGCCGGCCACAAGGGCGCCGAGCCAGTCGAGATGTTGGGCTATGTCCCGTTCCCTACCATCACCGAAGCCCCTTACGTACTCACTCTCGCTCCGTACTCATTCTTCTGGCTCGAACTCCAGCCCCCGAGTGTGAAGCCGGCATGACTCTCTTCCCGCTTGTCGGCATCCAAACTAGCAAAAGGTCCAGCCCTGTGGAGACCGGTCAATTGGACACTGTAATAAGCCTGCAATTGCTTTATTATCAACTTCCCGGATGCCCATGGCGATAGCAGATCCAATTCCCGAAATGACCACCCGTTCCGCACGTCCGGACAACGGGCTCCTCGTCCTCCTCTCCGCCATGACGCCGGAACAACTCGAGAGAGTCCTTGCAAACCTGACCGCTTCCTTCCCGGAAGAAGATCTGCTCGTCGCTTCCCCAGACGCGGTCTCAGATTCGCTCCCGGCAGACTCCTATCCATCTCTCCGCATTGTCGCCGCTCCCCCGGCCAACGCCACCTGGACCCTCACCGCCGCTGATTTCGTCAGTGCTTACCAACTCGCCGGCAAGAACAAGGCGCGTGCCATCCTCATGCTCAGCCCGGAGTCAGGCTCGCTCGCTTCGTCCGCAATCTGCGCCCTCGCCAACACCGTTCTCACTACACCCACCGACCTCGCGGTTCCCTGCTACGATCTGCCACCGCACGCGGGTCTGGTCAACTCCGCCATTCTTTTTCCGCTTACCCGCGCGCTATTCGCCTCCCGCGTGCGGTTCCCCCTGGCCGTCGATCTCGCCCTTTCGCTTCGCATGGCCGAGCACCTCGCCGGCGCCGCCCATCGTTTTGCTGCGCTCAACCAGGACGAAACGCTTCTTTGGCCGATCAACGAGGCCATAGTGGCCGGGTTCGCCATCGGCCAGGTCGAAGTTGGACCACGCGCCCAACATCAACCCGCCGGGCCCGACCTCAACACAATCCTTCCCCTGGTTACCGGATCTCTGTTCTCCGATATCGACGCCAAGGCAGCATTCTGGCAGCGTTTCCGCCAGTTGCCGCCCGCGCTCGATCCCCTGCCCATTCCCCAGGCGCCGTCCATCGATACCCCAGCGGATATTGAGCCTATGCTGCAAGCTTTTCGGCTCGCCTATTCCAACCTTCATGAAATCTGGTCGCTCGTCCTGCCGCCCAACTCGCTGCTCGGCCTAAAGCGGCTCGCCGCGACCAACGCAGCAGATTTCCGCATGCCCGAGAGCCTCTGGGCCCGCATTGTCTTCGACTTTCTTCTCGCCCACCGGCTCCGCACCATCAACCGCGGACATCTGCTCGGCGCGCTCATCCC
>Ga0181516_10001567_pt1 | contig 17316 bp, 14 predicted proteins | sample PEATcosm2014_Bin_25_FD_121104 | JGI IMG/M metagenome (GOLD analysis project Ga0181516, IMG submission 121104) | Peatland microbial communities from MTU Mesocosm Facility, Houghton, MI, USA - PEATcosm2014_Bin01_10_metaG | ecosystem: Environmental > Terrestrial > Soil > Wetlands > Peat | place... | reverse complement strand
CAGGTCTTCGCAAATCTGCCCGACCGCGCGCGTGGACGGCATATTGTGCGCGTCGCGGTTGTTCAGTCCGCCAACCGTTGCGTAGGAGACGAGCAGTGCAGGCACAAACTGGTCGTAGGGTTTTTCGACAAAATTAGCTGCTTCAATTTCTTCGTTTGGAGAAACAGCAATAGTCGAACTGTGTTTCGCAATTGTTGGCAGGTGATTCATAATCTTTCAAAATTTTTCGCGGAATCCTAGTCTGTCGCCATGCCCATTTTCGTGATGTCGAGCTGGCGCAGCGTGTCGAGAATTGAAACCATGATTTGATAATCCGTGTCGTCTGCGCCTTTGACGACGACGCCGAGGTCCGGGTCGGCGGCTTTGAGCGCGGCCAACTTTTCCTTGAGTTGCGATGGTGTGACGGGCGCATTGTCCAAAGTGATTTGTCCCTGCGCGCTGACTTCGATGCGCGTCGGCTCAACTTTCGGTTTTTGCACCGGCGGTTTGCCGGACGGCAGATTGATTTCCAGATTGTTCATCATCTGCGGCGTGGTGATGATGAAGATGACGAGCAACACGAATACGAGGTCGAGCAGCGGCGTGATGTTCAGTTCGTTCAGCGAACTGTGCTGCGAACGCGATGTTTTTTTCAGGCTCATTGCAAAACAGGTTCGGTTTCTTCCTGCACGTCAAAGCGGATGGTGACGCGTGGCGGAAAATTCGTGGGCGGCGGACGGTCAATTTTATTTACAAGATTGAAAACTTGTTTGACCGTCACGTCCCATTTCTCGTCGCCGGAACCTTTGAGCCAAGTGGGATTTTCTATATCGCCTTGCCTGTCCACGCTCACGGCAACTTCAGCCACAAAATCATCATCCGCCTCGTCATCCGGGCGGTTCCATTTCTGGCGCAAAACATATTCCATATAACCTTTGTAAAGTTGCACGGGATCGGAACTGGTTTCGACGGTCTTGCCGCCGCCAAATTCAAACGACGGCACCTCGCTGTTCGGCGGCGCAACCACCGGCGGGGCGACGACGGGCGGCGCTTGCACCTTTGGCGCTTCGACAATTTTGGGAGTTTCAATTTTCGGCGGCTCGGCCTTCGGCGGTTCGACTTTTGGAGGCTCTGGCGGCTTGGGTTTTTCCGGCGGCTTTTCCTTAATCATATGCACGGCAATTGTGTTCAGTTTTTTTCCGAGCAACCCTTCGCGCGCCGCAAAGTAAAACAACACCAGCACCAAAACGGCGTGGAATGCGAACGAAATCATCAAGTTCACTCTCGACGAGTTCTTGACTTTGCGCGGTTTGGATTGCGGCAGCATTTTATTTCAACGGGTCGGTCGCCAAATCCACTTTTGGCACGTTCGCCTGCTGGCAGACATCCAGCACGGCGCGGATTTGTTTATATTTTGTGTGCGCGTCGCCGCGCACGATGACGTTCAAATCGGGATCGTCTGTCCGCAGGCTGATGAGCGTTTGCAACATTTCAGACGCATCGGCGATTTGTTTTTTGTTCAGATACAACGTGCCGTCGCCCTGCACGGTGATGTAATTAGCCTTGCGCGGCGGGTCTTTCAACTGCTTGGCGGCGGTCGGCAGCTTCAAATCCAAATCCTTCACCGGCGGAATCGTCGTGATGATGAAAATCACGAGCAGCACAAACGCCAAATCTAGCAGCGGCGTGATGTTCAACTCCGTCAATGAATGGTGCGCGGAATGGGAACACTTTTTCATGAATCAGATGGCCGGCGTGTTTTCGCCCATTTCAACGCGCGTCAACGCCCATGCGATCTTGTCCTCAATGTCGCGGTTGTCCACATAGGCGTGTTCAATCTGGTTGGCGTAGCGCGACGCGAACCCATCCAGTTCCTGCGTGATGGTGCGGATGCTCGTCACCATGAAGTTGTAGGCGAACATCGCCGGAATCGCCACGAGCAGACCCGTCACCGTCGCGACCAACGCCGCCGCTACGCCCGGTGCCATTGCGGTAAGACTCGCCGAGTTGCTTTCCGCAATGCCTGCGAATGTGGACATGACGCCCCAAACCGTGCCAAGTAAGCCGATGAACGGTCCGCCCGCCACCGCCGTGGACAAAACAATCATCCCCTTTTCCAACGACATTGCCTGCGCCGCCGCCGCTTCTTCCAAAACCACTTTCACCGCCTCGAACGAACTCGTGCTGATGCGACGTTCGCCTTTCACGGTCACGGGATTTTTTTCCAACTGATAAGCGAGTTCATCCGCGCCACGTTCGTAAAGCGTGTAGGCGGGCGCGCCGTCGAATTCCTCACCGCGTTTTTTTATGTCCAGCGGGTCGCGTGTTGAGGCGTAGGCGTCAAAAAACTTTTTTGCCGCTTTGCGCGCGATAAGCAATTGCCGGAACTTGGTCAGGATGATCGTCCAGCTAAACAGCGACAGGCCCAGCAGCACGATGACCGTGGCCTTGCCTTCCGTCGTCGCGTTCTGGATTGCATAGACCGCCGCGTTCGCGGCCAACATGGGTTGAATGAAAGTGGTCATGGAATGTTTATGGTTTTAGTTTTGATTTTTATTTCAGGACAAATTTGAAAATTGTTTTAATTCTTCTGCGGCAAAATCACCGTCACCCGGCTCACTTTTTGCGCGAGCACAATGCCTTTATTTTTCTTCTTCAAATCGTCATCGTCGTTGTCGGTTTTGGGCGCGACAGTCGAGGCGTCATCAGCGGTTTGAGCATTGTCTTTGGCCACATTTGATTGTGGAATTCCCTCGGTCGCGCCGCTCGCGTCCCCGGAAGTGGACACGGAACTGGCAATCAATGAAGCCGTGATGGAAGCGCCGCTCACGTCCACGTTGCCGCCGCTGATGACTGTGCCGGAAACTTCGCCGCTGGCATTGATGCTCACGTCGCCACCACTGAACGCGGTAACGTCCACGTTTTGCGCGGAATTGATGTCCACGCTGCCGCTGCCGATGACGAGGCCGTTGATGTTGCCGCCCGCCTGAAGTTTGATGTTGCTGCCGATGATGCCCGAACCGCTGGCGTTGATGTCCTGTCCGGCGTTGACTTGCACAAATGCGCTTTGCGGCGCATTGCCGTTAAACGCGATTTGGATGATGCCGCCGAGACTCGCATTCACGCTGCCGCCGGGTGCGTTGATGGTGATGTTGCCGAGCGCGGCGTCCGAGCCGACAATCGTGGTCGCCAAAATTCCGCTGCCGGGAATTGTTGCGGGGATGCTGGTCAATTGTCCCGATGTAGGATCAATTTCCAGAGCATTCAAAGTGACATAGCCTTCGCCGCCCGTGCCTGCGTTCACGTCGCCAGTGACGGATTTTATGTTGAGGTTGCCGCCGTCGTAAGCGGCGATGCGCGAGCCGTCCACATTCACGTCGCCGTTGGCCGTGGCAGATATGTTTCCGCCGCTGGTGGTGAAAATTCCTTTTGCCGCGTCCGGGTCGCCAAACGTGGATAATTGTCCACCGACATCCAGCGTGCCGCCGACATTCAAATTGATTCCGCCGAGCAAACTTTCATTCGCAATCTTGGTGGAAGTCATTTCAAGATTACCGGCGGTGGTCACATTGATGTTCGCGCCGTAAGGTGAAATGGCCGCGAGCGCGGAATCCGGCGCGGACACGGAAATGCCGCCGGAAATTCCGAGGTCAATGCTGTTGGCGGTGATGTTGAAATTGCCCGGCCCGGAAAGCACGAGGCCATTGTCGCCAAGCGACGCGCTTTGGCTGTCGGAATACAATTGCGTGATGGTCGCCTGCCAAGCCGTCAACTGCGCGCCGGTGAAAATGGCGTTGCCGTTGGCGTCCGTGGGATTGAGCAAAGATTGTTCGGTCGCCGAACCCATGACTCCGACGAATGAAATCGTGCCGCTGGCGGCATCATAACGCAGCGTTCCGGCCAGCGCAGAGTCGCCACTGATAATGTCGTCGAACACGCTGGACGAAATCGCACTGGACAAAGTTTCGCTCGTCAGGTCGCCGCGATAAGTGATGTCGCCTGCGACATTGATTGAGGTGGTTTGCGACGGCGAAAGATTTTGCCCGATGAAACCAAAGTTGTAAGTGTTGCCCGCGACATTGATTTGGGCGAATGTCGGCACGGTCAGGCCAAAGCTGTTGATGTCGCCGGAAATGTCCAGCGTCACCGGATTTGGATCATTCAAATGCAACGGCGTGGCAGCATGGCCATTAGCGAATGTTGTCCAGCTTGCGAAACCGCTGTCGGACATCGTAATTCCGGCAAGCGTTGTCGAATTAGCAGTTACCGCGCCGCTCAAATCGCCGCCGTTGCGCGTGATGATTTGCAGCGAGCCTTCGCTCGAAGGATAAAGAATGATGGACTTGTCAATCGTGATGCCGCCCGCGCCCGCATTGAGCGAAAGGACTGGCGCATAAATCGGCGGCATGGTTTGGTTTTGCCGGTTCACGCGCGTCAGATTTGCGCCGACAAGTTCAATTGCATTGCCCGCCCAGAAATTCGCCGCCGCATCCGGCGCATAATTGAATAGAAACGATTGGAGTGAATTGAAAGTGCCGTTCGGATTGTTCACTTCCTTGAGGTAAATGTTGTTGGCCGCCCAAGCATTCCACGAACCTTGGATCAAACTCAACGTCACCGGGCCGCTCGCGCCGGACGCGGCACCGATGTTGCCATTGCCGCTGGAGTTTTGTGTGACTTCCGTTTCCAAATCGCTCAACGTGGAAGCATAGGTCGCCGGATCAGTGCTGCGATTTTGTAAAGCGCCTGCCTGCGCGCTCGAAACTTGCACGCCCGCGAGCATCGTGCCCGTGCCATTGGCCAGCGTGTAATTTCCCGTGATTTGGTTGCCCGCAACAATCGTCACGTTGCCCGCGCCATAAGTGCCGGATGCGCCCGGCCACTGGCTGCTACTCGGAACGGTCGGAACGCTGACGACATCATCGCCCGCAATCAAAGTGACATCGCCGCCCGCCGCCGTGGAAATGCCGCCGAGAATTGCGTTGGGACGCGAACCTGAAGCGGTAAAAAGATAATCGCTGGTCTGCGTGCCGCCGCTGGTGCTGCTGCCGTTGGAAGTGCCTGCGTTGATGTCGCCACCGAGCGCATCCGCATAAATACTTCCGCCGCCCGTCGTGAACACCGAGCCGGAGCCAACCAAAATGCTTTGTCCCGCCTGCAAGTTGACCGAACCGGCGGATAATTGAATCGTGCCGTTTTGCGACAGACCGCTACCACCGTTCAAATAAATATTTCCGACACCTGATTGAATTGTGCTGTTGCCAAAATTGTATCCTGCGTCCAGAGTCACCGACCAATCGTTCGCGTCAAAAATTTTGGAATTATTTCCAAACGTGATGTCGCCGCCAGCTTCCAGCGTCAATTGACCCGACGATTCGCCCGTGCTGCTGCTTAAATTCCAAGTCGTTCCCGCGTTGAGCGTGATGCTGCCGGAAGCTTGCAACAGAATTTGAGAAAATCCGGCGAACGCGGAATTCACATTGATCGCGCCGTTCGCAGTCGAAGTGCCAAGCACAATGTTCACGGGGTCGAGGAAAAATATCCCGCCGCACCAGCCGGATTGCGCGCTCGCGTCCATGCTCGAATTCAATGACAAAATATTTGGCGCGCTGACTTCAACGCTGCCGCCATTGCCGCCCTGCGAGCCGCCCACGACGGAAATCTGGCTGCCTGCGCTGTCGCTGAAATTATTCCCCGACTGCAAAGTGACCGTTCCGCCAGAACTGCCGGACGCTGAATTGTCGCCGCACGCAAGAATTTTTGAATCCGCGCCAAGATTCAACGAGTCGGAAGCAACGAGTTCAATGACGCCGTTCTGATTTTGAATCGAGTCGGCTTGGATGATTCCGTCTTGATTCACCACTTTGGCTTGCAGCGCAATCGTTCCGGCGTCGGCGGTGATTTGTCCCAAATTATTTATTGAACCGCTTGGCACTTTCACGGTCGCGCTCAAGCCGCGCCCGTCGGGACGGTCGCTGACTAAAATATCTTCGCCCGCGTAAAGTCCGATGTCGCCGCCCGGCGCATTCAGCTCGCCGTGATTTTCAATCTGCTCGGCGATGAGAAAAAGTGATTTGCCGCCGCCAACCTGGATTTGGCCATAATTCACAATGCTTGCGAGCGGCGGCATTCCAGTAAATGTCCACGACGAACCTGCGCCAAAATCTGGCGTGAGCGGAGCGGTCGTGGCGATGAAACTGCCGCCGACGCTGATCATCGAGTTCGGGCCGAAATAAAATCCGTTCGCGTTGGCGAGGATCACCGTGCCGTTGGCGTTGAGGTTGCCAAAAATCTGCGACGGATTTGCGCCGCCGATTTCGTTAAGCACGACGGAATTCACTGAAGGCTGGATGAACGTCGTCGTTTCGCCCTGCTGGATGTTGAAGCTGCTCCAATTCAACAATGCGGACTGGCTGGTGGTCACGTTGAGTTGCGAACCGCTTTGCTGCGCGCTTGCCGAGCCGGACACGACAGTCATGCCCATCGGATTGGCAAATAGGTTTTCATTCCGCGCGGCGGCGCACAGCGCGACGAGCAAAAATAATCTGCGCGCGTTAAAATTTTTCCAGAATGATTGTCGGGATTTCATGGCATTTCAAAATTGGTAGCCGACGCTGAAATAAGCCTGAATGCCTCCGGCGGGCGTTGTCGGCGTGGCCAGCAGCGCATAAGCCAGCGTCAGGCGTGCGTCGAAATGATTGCCAGCGGTCAGATAAAATCCGAAGCCAGTTCCCCACTGCCGGATGGCGGCCAGCGTGGAATCGAGGTGATAGATCTCGCCGTAGTCCATGAAAACCGAGCAGCGCAAATACGCCGGAACTTCCCCGTCCTGCGTTGGAAAATAGCCGACGTTCACCGGCGGCGCGCGTAGATCGAATTGCGTCCGCCAGCCGGTGTCGCCATAGCTTTCACCCGCTTGATAACCGCGCACGCCGCTCAAGCCGCCGAGCGCGAATTGTTCGTTGCTGATGAGCGGCTCGCTGGCCCACTGGCCATTCGCATTGAACAGCGCCGACCAGCTTCCCGGCAAATTTTGCAGGCGCACCAAACCGGCGTTGATGGCGGTGTAATTGCCGCCCGCGTGTGGCGAACCGGCAACGGCTTGAAAATCCGACCGCGCCGAGGCGAGCGCTTGGAGAAAAATATTTTCACTCACGCTGAAACTCGTGCTGCCCATTTTGTCTGGCCGCGTTCCGGCCCAGCGCAACGAGAGCGGCAGGTAGAAAAGTTGGTTGTCCGTTTTGCTGGGCAGCCGGATGGTCTGGTTCGTCACCAAGATGCGGTTGCCGAACGAGTCAATGGCGTAAAGTTTGAAATACGTCAGATTCGTGCTGTAGGTTTCGGCCTGGTAGGATTTGTAATCAAAGCCAGCTTGCACCGACGAATTGATTCCGAGAAATTCGCGCAACGGCACGGTCAGCCGCGTGCCGGCATCGTCGTTGATCGTCGGCGTGTGCTGCGCGGTCTGCTGGGTGATTTCGGCCAGTGAGTTCGTGAAAATTGTTTTCAGCGGGCCATAAAGCACCGGCGTGTCCGAGTTGGCGCGCGAGGCGAAAAAAATCAAATCAGGATTTCCAGTTGCGGGTGGCAGGTTGAATCTGTGCGTGGCTTCATCGTAGCCAAAAGTCACCGGCTCATTTTCGTAGTTCTCCCGCAAGCCTTGTCCGACTCCCAGTGGAAGGCGATAGTATCCGCTGTAACTGGCGACCATCGGCTCGTCGTAAAAATTGTAATTCCCCGACTTCATCTCCTGCGGTGAAAAATTGTAGTCGAGGCCAACCTGATGATCGCGCTGCCAGAAATTGTCGTATTGCAGCGCGGTGTCCAAACGCAGCAACGGCGTGTTGGGCGTGGAGTAGTCGTTGATCGCCATGTGGCCGTGCAACGGCAACTGGTCTTTGACTTTCAGCGTGAGTTCGGTCGTTCCCGGTTCGAGGCCGGGTGCAATGACTGGATAAATCTGCCGGTCTTGATTCAAATTCGCGCGGTCGAGTTCCGGCTGGAACCATTTTGTGTTGATCAAAATATTCGTCGTGAGGCTCGGCAGCGCGCGGCGGATGTTTTCCGCGCTGTAATAGCCGTTGCCCGTGACCACGATGTCGCTGATTTTTCCCTCGATGACTTTTACGCGCACGATGCCGTTGGTGAGTTTTTGCTGCGGCAGCGTGACGCTGATGGTCGGGAAGCCGAGTTCGCGATAACGCAATTGCAGTTTGCCCAAGCCTTCGCGGAGACGTGCGAAATCTAAATCGCCGATGTAATTGGTGAGAATGTTAAATTCTGCGACGGGCAACGCCGTGTTGCCTTCGATCTGATAGCCGCGCACTTCAATCGTCGGCTTTCTGCTTTGGGGCGCGATAAAAAGATTGGTGATGGCGGCGGCGAGATCAGATTCCACAACGGAGTTGGTCTCGACGATTTTAATCCGCACGAGACCATTGGTGAATTTTTGTTCCGGCAATGCGACACTGACATCGGGATAACCGGAATCGCGGTAAAGCGATTGCAACTTGTCCAAACCTTCGCGCACGCGCGCGGCATCCACGTTGCCGGTGTAATTGGAAAGCATTCCGAATTCTTGCGGCGACAAGACGGTGTTACCTTCAATCCGATAAGTCTGCACGTCGAGCGCGGGCAGCAACTTGGGTGGCACGTCCGTGACGGCAGGCAGTGGCGCGGCAAAAAGGTCTTCAATGACGGCGGGCGAATTGGTTTCTTCCGCCAGGCCACTGAAAACTTTTGCGAACACAAGCATTGTTATTATCCCAAGCCGCAATCTCATTTGCTGTGGTTGTCCTCTTTACAAACTAAATCGTTGCGGCAGGCCCGGCTTTTTCCGCCAGACCTGCCGCGTGTGGTTGTTCTCTTTTTTTGCGCGCTGATTTATTGTGCGCTCACGCGGTAAAATTCCGCCGCGCCGCCGGAGTTGGTGTGGTTAAGGGTGTCAGTTTTTCCATCGCCAATCAGAGTAGTGGCGTCCACCGGCCATGTGGCCGTGGCCGCGCCGAGTTGGTTGGTGTAAGCCACGGAATAGATGTTGCCCACCGTCGTGGTGAATTGAATTGCGCTGGCGTTTCCAGAGCGGTTGACTCCGATGATGATGGGCGAGCGCGGCCCGGCAACAAACGTCAGCACGCCGTTTGTCGTGATGGTGAAAGTGCCGATCAATTTATCCGGTGGTGAATTGGGATAAATGGATGTGGTTTGAACCGCCCAAAAATCAAACGAGCCGGGGACGGCTTGCTCGACTGGCACAGTTGAGAAGGGTGCTTTTCCCGCCCAAGTGGCGATGCTGTTGAAGTTGCCTCCAGAGACAATGTAGTCGTAGGAAGCTCCGCCCAATTGCGGGTCGAAAGGGCCGATGATGTAGGCATTGGTTGGATTCGCCACAGCGGCAGGCACGTCGAACGGATTTTCCGGCCTGACGCCAATGGAGTTGATTGTGCCATGCAAATTGGCCGTCCATGCCGACCCGCCGATATTGTAGGCGCTGATGTTTGGATCAATGCTGCTGATCCACGCTGTCGGAGTGGCATTGGCCGAACTGGTTGTGGCCGCGAGAATAACTTTCACGCCGCTCAAGCCTGTCCCGAACTCGGTGGTGATGAGGCTGGAATCCCAACCGGTGATGTTGGTCGTGTAGCCGTTCGCATGACCGAGAAGATTGCTGACACTTCCCAAGTCATACTCGATGTTATTGTGTCCACTTGCACGAAACACAAGCAAGAGGTCTCCGTCGCTATATGACCACGCTCGCGCCTGCGGCGTTGCCAGCAACGCCAACAGGGCGAAGGCCGATAAAATTATTTTTTTCATACAGTATGTTCCAATTTAAGGTTGCGGATTTGATCATTGGAAGAAGCCGGGTAATGGCGTGATTTGGCCGCCATCAGAACCCCTCTGAACCTGAAGCGATGAATTCGGGATGAAATTGCCGACGAAAACAGAACTCGTGGCCTGAAATGTCGCATTGGTAATCAAGCCATAAAACGCGTTGATGACTGCCAATTGTTGCGATGAAGGCGTGCCTTGGCCGGAAGTAATGTAATAGTAATTTTCATAACCCCAGAGCGGATAGCTGCCATTGATCACGTTCGTGACAGAATACGGAACACCCTCATAAGCGAGTGCGGCCACACCTTTTTTGATGTTCTGCACTGCCACTGTGCCGATGGAATTGGTGAGAACCAAAACGGTTGCCGTCACCGCGCCGCCGGAGGTCAAGCCAGGGTCGGCGCTTGTGTCAAGAACCGGCTGTCCCAAGGCATTCGTGTAATAAGTGTTGATCGTCTGGGTGTTGTAAATGTTGAGGTCTATTTCCGTGCGAACAGCAGCTTCCTCGTTCCGTCCGACAAAATAGACGTGATTGGTGCTGGTGCCGCCAAAGTAGGTCGTCGGCAAGAGTGAATTTTCCAAAGACCACGCCTGCCGCTGGGTCAAGTTTGTGATGGCGGCGGTGTCTGCGGAATTGGTGTTTTTGATGAAGACTAAAGGAACAACATAGGTCGGCAGCGCCGTGAGACCCGATGAGTTGACGCCAACCACATCGGGCGTGGTCGCCGAATCAACAAAGGTGGGAATCTGCGGCGTCGCACCTGAACTATAGTTTGTATCAACCGAATTCGCGGACTGATGCACCAATGCCTGAAGTCCATCAATCGCACCGTTGTTGAGGTTAATATCAAGCGTGATCGTGCCATATCCCGACACTGCCGGATTTGTGCTAGTGCCTGAAAATTGGGCGATGGCCGAGGAGCCGCCGCCTTTCACGGTGAGCGTGCCACCGGCAAAAAAGTTGGTGGCGCGGTCATAAATGACGCTCTGGCTTGCGCTGCCGCCTTCCAGAAACACTTCGACGTTTGCGCGCAAGGTTGGCGTGAGCGCCAAACTCGCAAACGCGAGTCCAGCGGTGATAAATTTTTTAAGATTCGATGCTTTCATAGGTTCACAATTTTTCTTTGGTTACGGTTTGGTTTTAGTCGAAGAAAAAACTCGCGTCTTGCGGGAGACAGCGCCGCCTGCACACGCAGGCGGCTGATTCCGGCGATGTCTGTTGACGGCCGGAATCGGGCGATGTTTTTGCCCGCTGACTCTTTCGCACACACGGTTTTGTTTTGTTCTTCGTCGAAGAACCTCCGGTGAACCGGTCAGCCTTCTAAATTTTTACGGTTAAACTTGAGCCTCCGCTTTGCGCGGTGGGCAAAAATCAGGCGGCAGCCAGCGAACTGATGTCGTCAGTGTCGGTGTTGACGTCGGCGAACAGCCACGTAGAGAGATAACGCTCTGATGACGACGGAACGACCGCGACGATGGTCTTGCCCTTGTTTTCAGCACGCTTGGCCACTTGCAATGCCGCCCAAATGATCGCGCCACTCGAAACGCCGACCGGAATTCCATCAAGCTGATTCACTTCTTTTGAAATCGGCCCGGAATCTTCCTCACTGACTCGAATTGTTTCGTCGAGAATTTTCACATTCAAATTCGCGGGAATAAATCCCGCGCCGATGCCCTGTAATTTATGCGGCCCCGGTTGTCCGCCGGATATGACAGGCGACTTTGACGGCTCGACAGCAATTGCCTTGAAGCCCGGCTTCAATTTTTTGATGACTTCCGCCACGCCAGTGATCGTGCCGCCGGTCCCAACACCGGCGATCACGAAGTCCACCTTGCCGTCCGTATCGCGCCAGATTTCTTCTGCGGTCGTCCGCCGGTGAATCGCCGGATTCGACGGGTTGCTGAATTGCTGGAGGATGACGCTGTTGGGAATTTGTTTGTGGAGTTCCTCGGCCTTGGCAATCGCGCCTTTCATGCCTTTTGCGCCCTCGCTCAACACGAGTTTCGCACCGAGAATTTTCAACAGCTTGCGCCGTTCGATGCTCATCGTTTCGGGCATCGTCAAAATTAATTTCAATCCGCGCGCGGCGGCGACAAATGCCAGCGCAATGCCGGTGTTGCCGCTGGTTGGTTCAATCAAAATGGTGCTTTCGTTGATCACGCCGGATTTGAAGGCGTCTTCAATCATTGCCAAGCCAATGCGGTCTTTGACGCTGGAAAGCGGATTGAAAAATTCGAGCTTGAGCAAAACGTCGGCGACTGTGCCATGCTTTTTCGCCGTGCGGTTCAGCCGCACGAGCGGTGTGTTGCCGATGGTTTCCGTGATGTCATTGAATATGCGCGCCATAATTTTATTGGTTTGGTTGATAGATTTGGTCGAAAATTCCGCCGTCGGCAAAATGCACCTGCCGTGCCTTCTGCCAGCCACCCGCAATTTCATCCACCGTGAATAATTCCAACGGCTTGAAGCGTGTGGAATACCTCGCAAGAATGGTTTGATTTTTCGGACGGAAAAAATGTTGCGCCGCCAGTTCCTGCCCGGCGTCGCTATAAAGATATTCGAGATAAGCGCGCGAAACGGCTTCGGTGTGATGCCGCTCAACGTTGTGATCTACCCAGGCCACGGGATTTTCCGCAAGAATGCTCACGGACGGAAGAACCACCAACAGGCCGTCATCGGGAAATTGTTTTTGCACTAGCGCCGCCTCATTTTCAAATGTCAGCAGCACATCCCCGATGCCGCGATCCGCAAACGTCGTCGTCGCGCCGCGTCCGCCTGTGTCGAGCACAGGCACGTTGGCGAAAAGTTTCGCCACGAACTCGCGCGCCTGCTTTTCGTCACCGGCGGATTTTTTCAGCGCATATCCCCACGCCGCCAAATAACTGTAACGTCCGTTGCCGGACGTTTTCGGATTTGGGATGACCACCGAAACGTCTGGACGAACGAGGTCGTCCCAATTTTTAATGTTCTTCGGATTGCCTTTGCGGACGACAAAAACAATTGTCGAAGTGTAAGGCACACTTTTATTTGGCAGCCGCGTCGCCCAATTTGCCGGAATCAATCCGCCGCCCGTGTGCAAAATATCAATGTCCGGCGGCTGGTTCATCGTCACCACATCCGCTTCAAGTCCGTTGACGACCGATTGCGCCTGTTTACTTGAACCGCCGTGAGATTGATTGACTGTTACTGTGTCACCGGTCTTTTCCTTCCAATAAGCCGCGAACGCCGCGTTGTAGTCCTGATAAAATTCGCGCGTGACATCGTAGGAGACGTTGAGAATTTTTACGTCAGCCGCAAGAGATGCGTTCGTTGCCGACAGCAAACCCGCTGTGAGCGACGCACACGCCAATTTTTGAATCCAGTTCCGCATGGATGATTTGTTCTTTTATTTTCATGGGAACTTCCGGTTGACCGGTCAGCCGCCTGCAAAATTATTTTTAGTTATTCGCCTCGGTTTGGACGTGTTTCCGGGGTCGGTTTGTCCAACCGCAGCCGTTCGGTTTTTTCAATTTGCGTCACCTGCGAATCATGCACGATGATTTCCACCACGCCATAGCGCAGCGAGCCGACCTGCTGGCGGACAATCTCCAACCAGTTGGCATTATTCAAATTCTGACTGCCAGATTTTATGTGCGCTTCACTCATTTCAAAATTCAGATTTAATTTTAATAGCGACTAGATAAGTCGTTTATTTATGCAAATAAAAACAAATATCGTTTTCATACCAACAAAAATAGACTCCTTAAGAGTTTTAAGCTTTTATCAAATTGATGTAATTCCATAATATGCGACTCAATGTGTCGTTATTATCCACCTTTCACTTTCGGTGTCAATTATTTTTTTAATTATTTTCTATCTCTGGTAACGTGAAATTCCCGTGCGCGAAATCCTAAAACAAAATCCCGGAGCCGGGCGGCGGGTGCAATGTGGATCGCAGCCGGATGAGGCGAGCCATACATTGACGCGCCGACCGACGACATACAATTGAACATTTGATTCACGCACACCGACATTATGCGGATGCACCATCCTTACGAAATAATCCATCCACTATCAGCTTTTCTAGCTTCGGTCAGCGGTTCGGCGAGCGGTTAAGTGAAGTGCAGGCGGAGAGACGGCTGGAACGGAGCCGAAACGCAACGTCCGCCGCCGTGCCGCTGACGGAAGCGCAACGCCACTGCGTTCTCCATTTCCGTCCGCGACGAGCGCGCGTTACGCCGCAGCGGAACGTGCGTTGGTCGCGGCGGGCGGCATTTGCGCTACGCACTTCATTTTCATTTTGTTCGGAAATCGAACAAACACCGCATTTCATCCGGCAAACTTGCACAATGAATGCGTCATTGTCATTTCCGATTGCGCCCAGGGTGGCGCAATTTGCTCGAACAAATGTGCGATCATTTTGTCCTAAATACAGGACAATAATTTCTCTGCGGAGATGTAATAATCGGAGAATGCAGATGCACAGGGAAATAAATTGTCTGAAACGGAAGCGGTCGTCTGCCGGCAAAAGGCCTTCCGGCGGCAATGAAACAAAATCGAAAGTTGTAACGATTTCATTACAACCTTCATTTTCGGTTTCGGGTATAATTCGTCTAAAAAACGAAAGGAAAACTATGCAAATAAAAAATGACGTGTCGGAGTCTGACGCTCTGACGATCAGTAAAAGTGCATCCGCCTTGGGCGTTCACGAGTTCAGCCTGTTCTCGCGCATCCAAGCGGGCTACATCACCGCCGCAAGGCTGTGGTCGGGTGAAATGGCCGTTCCAATCAGTGAACTGGAACGGTTGTCAAAGCTGTCCATCTATTCGCTGGCGGTTCCGCCAGATAAACCGGAAACGGCTTGGTCTGATGCCCGGTTGGGCATTAAAGAAGAATCTGGCGGATTGATGCGCGCGGGTGAACGTCAGAAATTCAGTGTGCCGGGTGGTAATTTCGGACGTTTCACTGATTCCGAAATGAAAGGCTATCGCGCGGCCTTCAGCGTCATCGCCAACGAATTTCAATCGTTGGGCGAATTGAGAAAGCAGTTGGAAAAACCGGCGGCGGTCGTGCCGTCGCCTGAAAAGGAAATCTGCACTTCACAGCTTGGCGTCTGGCAGGTGCGTTCAACTTTGTTGAACCTCGGCCAAAGCACCATTCTGCTTTGCCAGAAGCAAAACGACTTCGCGGTGATCGAACGATTCCGCGACAATGTGCCTTATGCCAAGGCCAACGGCATCGCGGAGATTTTGCTGGAAAGAAATGATCCGCGCGAACTGGCGGCGGCTTTCAATGAGAATGCGAAACACACGCTGGAATTCATGGCGAGCAACGAGGTCGCCACGGCGCAACGGGTGATTTGGGGACAGTTTCACGATCGTCCGGCGCGGCTGGTGGCGGCGATTTCGGAGCGTTGCCGGTTGGCGGTCTCGGATGAGGAAACGATTTCGCAGACGCAATCGGTGGGACATTCAAATTCAAACAAGCAAGGCCAGAACCGTGGCATGAGCATTTAAGGAGGACGTATGAATCCAGACAAGGAACGTTTTTTGAATTTGAAGAGTCATTCCGAACGGCTGACGGCGGACGAAACGGCTTGGCTGCTGGGGTTTTCCCCGCATGAAATTCCCATCCTGATCGCCAAGAATTTGTTGAAGCCGTTGGGACATCCGGCGGACAACGGGCCGAAACATTTTTTGACGGCAACATTGAAAGATTTGGAGCGGGACGAAAAATGGCACAACAAAGCCGCCGATGCCGTCATGGAACACTGGCGCAACAAAAATGCCCGGAAGCAAGATTCGCCGGACAAACGGCAACCGTCCCGATTGCAAACCCAAACCGCAAATTAGGAAGATTGACGCAAACAAAAAGCGCGAGCGGATAATCCTTCGCTCGCGCTTCTTCATTTTAAGACACTCTGGCCAATTGTTTTTCCGCCTCCTGCAATGGAATGACTTTACTTTCGTAATTTTCCAGCGACGGGCAAATGGCAACGCCGTCGCGCGAGTATTCGCGGTGAACGGCCAAGCTGCCATGTCCCAATCCGCTTTGGGCAAAACGCTCCGGCATTCCCGCTTGTTTCGCCCGCCACGCCCAAGCGTAGCGGTAGCTGTGCAAACTGATTCCATCAATTTTCAAAAGACGGCAGCGCCGACGGAATTCGGCGGCACGGTCTTTATCTTTCAACGTGATAATTTTCGGAAACAATGCGCCTTCCGATGGCAATTGTTTCAAAAGCGATTCAAGCCGCGCGCCGATTTCGAGCATACAGAGTTCGCCAGTTTTCTGGCGGTGATACGACAGCAGCCGGTTTTTCCAGTTAATGTTTGCCGTTGTCAGCTTCGAGCCGTCGGTCTGCGCCGAGCCGATTTCCCACAACAGTTCGTAATACATTTTCCGTTCGGTGTTGTTCTCGGCTTGAATGATCCGCTGGTGTTCTTCAAGCGTGATGGCGCGTCGGTGCTTCTTTTCAATCCTCGGCCAGAGTTTGGGCGGGATGACGGGGGCAAGAATCCAGCCCATGCCCAAAGCCAGATTGTGCAGACAGCGCAAAGTGTGCTGGGTGAAGACGCCGCCGGATTTGAGAACATTCTGAAAATCATCCGCCGTTGTTTCCACCAAGCGTTTGTTGCGGATGAAATTGAACGCCGGGCTTTTAATTGCCCGCTCCCGCCGTAACCGGCTGCTGTCTTTTTTCACCGCACAGAATTCTTGTATCACAAAAGCCCATGTGCGTTCCACCAACTTTGGGTCAGTGCCAACCAAATAGGCTTTGGCAATCGAGATGTTGATGGCCGGTTGCGTGGCCGCGTCATTCTTCGCGCGGATGATTTGTTTCGCCGCCTCGCGGTCGCCGGTGTGAAGACTTTCACGTTTGCCAGTGGTCGAATCGAAACTGAAGAAGATTTCCTTCCGTTTGCAGAGCCAGTATTTTGCTTTCATAGACACCTTTCAGCATAGGTGTCTCCGAGGTTTTTGCTTAACGAGCAGTGGGCGGATTGTAACCGGATTCGCGCTGGATTATGCGGGGTTGTTGTTCCGCCCGCCGGTTACTACACGTTTCACTACACACTTTCGCTTTTTTCTCACCCTCCCCCCGCAAGCAGTCGTTGTCCTCCAACGACTTTGTTAAATGGCTCCAGAGGAAGGACTCGAACCTTCAACATCACGGTTAACAGCCGCGTGCTCTACCATTGAGCTACTCTGGAATACAAACGGACGTCTAATTTACAAACCGCCGCCCAAACCGTCAATTTCATTCGCATCATTTTTGGCAATGAGGACAGTAAAATGTGCTCCGCGCCCCTTGAACAATGCGTTTGATCGGACGACCACAATCTTGGCAAGGCTCGCCGGTGCGGTCATAAACGCGCAACCGCTCCTCGTAATAATCCGGCGTGCCGGGCGCACGACCAAAATAAAACATTCCGTCCGATTTGCCGCCGGAAAAATTCAACGGCACGGTGCTGCCGCCGGCAATCGCCTCCTCCAACACTTCCCAAATGGCACGCCAAAGTTTT
>Ga0181516_10001564_pt1 | contig 17383 bp, 13 predicted proteins | sample PEATcosm2014_Bin_25_FD_121104 | JGI IMG/M metagenome (GOLD analysis project Ga0181516, IMG submission 121104) | Peatland microbial communities from MTU Mesocosm Facility, Houghton, MI, USA - PEATcosm2014_Bin01_10_metaG | ecosystem: Environmental > Terrestrial > Soil > Wetlands > Peat | place... | reverse complement strand
GAGCCCTCGTCGGCCTCGCGCACATCGCAAAGCTGGGCCAGGGAAACGCGCTCGCCCGACGGCGAAAGCAGTCGAATATTCTCGATGGCCTCGCGGGTATTTCTGTACTGGGGCAGATAGCGCAGGGTAAGGTTGTACGACTCCTCACCGCGCAGCACCTGCGTCAGAGCGTTGCCACCGACCGCGGTCTGAATGGCGTCCTGCACATCGGCTACATTGATCTGCCAGCGCGCGGCCTTGGCGCGGTCTACCGTCACATCCAGATCGGGCTGGCCGGTCACCTGAAACACGCCCAGATCTGTGATGCCTCGCACGCGGCCCATCACGCCGGCGATCTGGCTGGCCAGATCTTCAAGCGTGTGCAGGTCGCTGCCGTAGACCTTGGTCGCCAACTCACCCTTTACGCCGCTCACGGCCTCTTCCATGTTGTCTTCAATCGGCTGCGAGAAACCCCAGATCACGCCGGGAAACTGCTTATCGAGCGCGTCCTGCATGGAGGCGATCAGGTTGTCCTTGTTCTCGTGGAAGACCGGCCGCCACTGCTCCTTCGGCTTGAGGCCCACAAAATACTCGGTATTGAAAAAACCGGTGTGGTCGGTTCCGTCGTCGGGGCGGCCGGTCTGACTGGTGCACTCGGTGGTCTCAGGGAACGAGCAAAGAAGCAGGCGAGCCTGGTTGGCGACGCGGATGCTTTCGTCGGGGCCGACGCTTTGCTCGAGCGTGCCGCGCACCCACAGCGAGCCTTCGTCCAGGTGGGGCAGAAACTCGGAACCGATGACGCCGCTGAAGGCCAGAAAAATGGCGAGGATCAGGGCGCACACGCCGCAGCTAAACACGAAGCGGTGATGGTGAATGGCCCAGGTTACGCCGGTGCGGTAACGCTCCCTCAGGAATTCCATCACCGGGTTTCTCCATTCCCGGGCGCCTTTGCTCATCAGCATGCTGGCCAGCACGGGCGCGAGAAGAATGGAGAATGTGAGCGCGCCCAGCAGCGCAAACGCCACCGTCCATGCCATGGGATGGAATAGCCGGCCTTCCACCGACTGCAGCGTGAAGATGGGCAGATACGCGGTGATGATGATGGCGATGGCGAAGAACACGGGGCGCTGTACTTCATGAGCGGCGTCGCGGATCTTGTCCGCCGGGGCCTTGCTGTTCGGCCCGTGCGAGAGATGGCGAATGATGTTTTCCACCATCACGACTGCGCCATCCACCACCATGCCGAAGTCCAGCGCGCCCAGCGAAAGCAAATTGGCGGGTATATGACTCAGGTCGAGGCACGTAGCTGCAAAAAGCAACGAAAAAGGAATGGTCAACACGACGATGATTGCGCCGCGCACGTTGCCGAGGAAGAGAAACAGAATAATGGCAACCAGGATCATGCCCTCGGTGAGGTTGTGCAGCACCGTGTGCGTAGTGAAGTGCAGCAAATCGCTGCGGTCGATGAACGCCTGCAGCGTCACGCCCCTGGGCAGGATCTGCGCGTTCAGTTGCTTGACTTTTTCCCTCACCGCGTCGAGCGTGGGCTGCGCGTTGGCGCCCTTTTGCAGGCACAGGATGCCTGAGACGACGTCGCTGTTATCGCTCAGATTGCCATCCATGGTGTGAAAAGCATCGCCGAACTGCCCCAGGCGAATCATCGGGCCCTGTTCCACGACGCCGATGTCCCTGACGCGAATCGCGGTGCCGCTCCTGGTGGCGATAACGGTGTTTGCAATGTCCTGAACGTCGCGCACCAGGCCCACTTCGCGCACGTTCACTTCCTGCAAGCCTTCCTGGATGAAGCTGCCGCCGCCGTTGGCGTTGTTATTGGTAAGCTGCTGCTCCACCTGGGCGATGCTTAACCCATAAGCGATGAGCTTGTCGGGATCGAGGCGCACCTGGTACTCGCGCATCGGCCCTCCAAAGGGATTGGTATCGACCACGCCCGGCACGGACTTGAGGTTCTTCTCGACCACCCACGTCTCGATCGTCTTCAGGTTCATCACGTCGTATGCGGGGTTGGTGCTGCGCAGCGTGTAGAAATAAATCTGGCCAACGGGGCTCCAGTCGGTGCCCATTTGCGGAACCACCCCGGTGGGCAATGTGACCTGGGAGAGCCGCTCCATCACGCGTTCGCGGTTTTCGAAGTCTGTGGTCTCTTCGCCGAAGACGATCTCTACCGTGGAGAGTCCGAAAATCGACCATGAGCGCACGTGGGCGATGCCGGGGATGCCGTTCATCACGGTTTCCAGCGGGATGGTAACCTGCTGCTCGATCTGCTCGGCTGAGATTCCCGGCCACTGCGCGATGATATCGACGTAGTTGTTCGCTACGTCCGGATAGGCCTCTACCGGAAGCCGGTGAAACGACACGATTCCCCAGGCAAACAGCAGGATGCCGATAGCGAGGATGAGAAAGCGGCTTTGCAGCGCGAAATCAACCAGCCTGCGAATCATTGGGCCTCAACCGTGGCTTGAAGATTTAAAACGTCTTTTACTACCTGCTGTCCCGGCGTAATGCCCGACAGAATTTCCTGCTGGCCTCCGGGCAGCATCGCGCCGCCGGTCACTTCCACGCGCTTGAATTGTCCCTGGCCGGCGGGCACAAAAACCCATTCGCGGTCGTGCAGGTGCAGGATGGCGCTGGCCGGCACCGATGCGTGCGTCACCGTGGTGCGGCTCTGCAACGTCGCGGTGACAAACATTCCCAGGCGCAGAATGCCGGGGTTCGCTACTTCAATGCGGACCTTGGCGGTGCGGATGGTGGGATCGAGAACCGGCCCGATATCGCTCACGCGGCCGGTGAGAATCCTGTCGGGATACGCGGTGAGCTTGATTTGCGCTTCCTGTCCCAGAGTCACTTTGGGCAAGTCGTTCTCGTACACATCGCAAATAATCCACAGCGAGCTCAGGTCGGCAATGGTGAAGGCCGTTGCCGTACCGGAGAGCGACACGCCCGTGGCGGCGGCTTCAGTAATGTTCTGCGCGACGATGACGCCGGAGGTGGGCGCGTACACCTTCACGATGGGACTGGGATGATCCTTGTCCACGCCGAAGATCTTCAACTGCTCGTCGGCCGCTGTGAGATCGGCTTTGGCGTCCTTTTCCGTGTCCTCCGCTTGCTCCAGCATCGACTGCGAGATGGCGCCGTGCTGATACAGATCCTGGGCGCGCAGGTACGCTTTGTCGGCGAGCTGCTCGTCGGCCGCGGCCTTTACATAGGTGTCGAATGCGCCGCTGATGTCGGGGCTCTGCACGCTGAACAGCAACTGGCCCTTCTTCACGTTGTCATCGAGCCGCGCGCGAATATCGACCACGCGGCCGTTGGCCATGGAGATCACGGGAATCTCGCGCGAGATGTCGGGAAACACCGAGCCCGTCACGTCCAGCTTTTCCGGTTCGTCGATGCGGTTCGCCGCCACCGTGGGATATTGGTCCGGGTGGTCAACGGTGACCAGGCCCGCATTGCCGGTCTCCACTACCTGTGCCGGATTAGCCGCTCCGCTGGCCGGATCGAAGCTCTTCTTGCAGCCCGCCAGCGCAAGCCACGCGGCCAAAATGCACGCGTTCGTCAAAAGGGAAGTTTTGGTCATGGAATTACCTCGCGCCCTACGGCAAGATTCAGTTGCGCTGCGGATGTAAGATAAGCGCCGATCAGTTGTGTGTAAGCCAGTTGCACCTGGCGGTAGTCGCTCTGCGCATTAAGAAAATCCATGAGCGAAGCGCCGCCGTGGAAGTAGGCGTAGCTCACGGTGTCGCGCACGCGTAGCGCCTCATCGTTGTACTTGGTCTTGTAAGGCTTCAGAAGTTCGACGTTGCTGCGCACTACCTCGTATGCCGTGTCCACGTCGCTGAAAACCTGGCCCCGCGTGGCATCGCTGGCCTGCTGCGCACGATCGATATCGATCTGGGTGCGCTTTTTCTCGCCCTGGTTGCGGTCGAAGATGCGTAGTGGGATGTTTACACTCGCGCCCAGCGTTTGAATGCCGTTCGGGTTGTTATTCGAGGAGTTGTATGTATACCAGCCGGCATAGGTCGGATCTGTAGAGCCGTTCGAGATGGCTAGCTTGTGATTGGTCTCGGATTGCTGGATGGTTTCAAGCGCCGCCTGCAAGTCTGGACGCGCGGCCAGCGCCGCCTGGCGGAAGTTGTCGAGGGAATCGAGCGCGTCGGAGAAATCGAACGTCCCGGTCACGTCGAATTGATCCAGCGGCGTGCGATCGTCCATGAGTTGCAGCAACTGAATTTTGGCCGTGCGCAGGTTCACAATCGCCGTCTGCAATTCCGACTCGTACTGCACACGCAAAAGCTCGATGCGGTCAAAGTCGATTTGCGCAATGTCGCCGGCCTTGAGCCGCGCGCGGCTGATCTCGATGATTTTGTCGTAGTAATCGAGATCGGCTTTGGCCATGTCGAGCACCGCCTTGGCCTCGAGCGTCTCCACAAACGCCGCGCGCAATGTGAATTCCAGGTTGCGCTTCAGGTCCTCGTGCTGCGCTTCAGTAATGCGCGTGCCTTCCTGCGCACTTTCAAGCCGCAACTCGCGTTTGTGATCGCGCTCGTGCAGGTAGCTGAAGTTGGGCTGCTCGTAGGTGCCCTTGAAGGGCGTCCACACTCCGTCGTGCGGCGCAATCTGCGTGCCGTCGGCCGATAGAGTGAATTGCGGATTCGGCCGCAGATACGCGGTGATCTCTTCGGCGCGCATCTCGTCCACGTTGTCGGCATCGGCCTTCAACGCCGGATTGGTGGCCTCAAACCGGGCCTTGACCTGATCCCACGAAAGCGCCTGCTGAGCTGAAGTCGAACTCGGCGCGAGAGCGAGAATCGCGCCCATTGCCCCAACGGCAACGGAAGGGAAGATCCGCTTCATACAAAACCTTTGCGCCGTGGTCTGCACGGCGGAGACGGAAAACCAGGAAAATGACGACGAAGATTAAGCGGCGAAGAGCGATCAGGCGGCCGGAGGGGGCCGGTTCTGGATCGACGCCAGAGAGGGGTTCTCGACAAATGGAGAAGGGAGATTGCCGGGCGCGGCCATGCCCACAAAGGCGAGCGATATGCCGGTAAAGCTGGGCAGCGGAAGAGACGCGGCGGCGGGAAGGATGGAATGCGGGCTGGCGCCGTTTTCGTGATTGCGCCGTGCGCAGCAATCGATCTCGGCGGGGTTTTGCGCGGCCACCAGATCGTCGGTCATGGAAATGGCCGGCAGCAGGATCAGAATGACCACTGCCAGGGCGACCATCTGAATGCGGCGATCATTAGCTCTGCGCGGTGCTGTGCGCACCCATGCGCACAACAGCCACATAGCCACCAGCGCCCAACCGAGATTGAGAGTCAGCTCCATTCCACGAGCCAATTCTACATTAGGAATGAATGTCAACGAAACGTCCCTGTTTCTGATGGGTTGGACGGAAATTCATAGGACGCAGGCTGAGATTCCCTATAGGGTGCGCAGAATTTGACTTTTTTCTACAGATTGGCGCCTCCCGACCGGCCCAAAACGGCCCCGATACGCCCTCTCGGCGGCGTCCGTTCGTCAAGGTGCTCCGTAACGTTGACCGCGGCTGCGAATGCCCCTTAAGATGAAGGAGTTGGCATTGCGCACCCTTCGATGGGGCCAGGCCACAAGGCTGCAAGACGCCGCCACGTGCGCTTGTTGCCCCCTCGTTCAACGGCAGGACAGCTGACTCTGGATCAGCATATCGGGGTTCGAATCCCTGGGGGGCAGCCAAATAGAATCAATAACTTCCGCGGCTTTCCCCTCCATCTCAACTCGCTCCGGTTGCGCCGGGGTTGCGTTTTCTTGCTGTGCTGCCTTTGTGTCGAACTGGTCAACCCATGCGATATCAGCTCCTGGAATCAGATGGCCATAGGTATCGACCGTGATCTGAATTGAGCTATGACCCATCTGGTCGCGCAAATAGGCAAGAGAGGCACCATCCTGAATCAAATGGCTGCCAAAGGTATGCCGAAGATCGTGGAAGCGGAACCTCCGCATCGGCCGCCCGGTTCCCTTTAAAGAATTCCAGGAGTTGTGCCGGGCCTTGCCGGGAAAGCGAAGAGAACAATTGAGCGTGACCCAATCAAGCCGCCCTTAGGAGATGGAAAGCTATTGCTTCACGCGATTCTCCCTCCGGCTTCTCTTGCGCCAAAAAAGGTTTATCGCACGTGCCGGGATGAGATTCCCCATTTGGCTTCGCTCCCGCTTCAGAACGCTTCCCCCCGAATTGTGATTCATATCGAACAGTTTTTTCTTGGCTGGGACCGCTTTCGAGTCGCTAATAGGATCACACATGCGGTGCGAGCATTCTCTGAACGCCCGCCGCTAGACATCTCATCGAACCGCGGAATGGACCTACGCTCGAGCAGGGGATTCCGGCACCAGAAGAAAGGCATGAAAGGAATCGACCATGGCACTCGTCAAGAAAGCCGTCATGCAGGCGGCGCCTGCTTCAACTGATGGAAAGCCCTCGCTTGTAACCGCCCGCGAGGCCGATGCGCAACGCAAGAAGGCGAGGACGCTCGCCAAACAGCAGCAAGCCGCCGAGCGCATTGCCGCGGCTACAGGGGAGTTGGCATCCGGCATAGCTGAAGCATCGTCGGCCGCCGAGGAGTTAAAACGCGCCAGCGATCAGATCGCCACCGGCGCCGAGGAAGCATCGAGTGCGGCGCAAGAGTCGCTTACCGCGTTCCAGCAGGTAGGCGTCTCCATCACCAAGCAGTTGCAGAATGCCGACGTCAGCCGCGGCAAGGGCGAGGTCTGCCAAACGCTGATCGCAGAAACCAGCGGGGACGTGGCAGGGCTGATCACCAATGTCGGAGTCGCCGCGCAGCGCCAATTGGCCTCTGTGACCATGGTCCAGGAGCTGGAGAAGCAGGCCGCCAATATCGGCGACATCGTCAAGGCAGTGGCGCGCATCGCCGACCAGACCAATTTGCTGGCCTTGAATGCAGCCATCGAGGCCGCGCGGGCGGGCAAACATGGCAAGGGCTTCGCAGTGGTGGCCGACGAGGTGCGGACGCTGGCCGAAACCTCGGAGAAGAGCGCCAAGCAGATCCAGGAGTTGGTGGGGCAGATCCAGGCCGACGTGAAAAAAATCGCCGACGGCATCAATAGCTCCGCCAAGACCATGGAAGAAGAAGTGGAAAAGGGGAAAACCATCACCGCGCAACTGGAGCAGATCCGCCTCGACGCTATTGAGATCGTCAAGGGCATTCAAGAGATCGCCGCGAACGCTGCGCAGTCGAACGTGGCCTCCCAGCAGGCGCTCAAAGGCTCGCAGAGCATCGCGACTGCGGCCGAGGAACAGTCTTCCGCCGCCGAAGAGTCCGCCAAGACAGTGGCGGAGCAGACGCAGGCGCTCGGCCAATGTGAACAGGCGGCGCAGGCGTTGTCGGAGCTGGCCGAGGATCTGAAGAATTCGACCGATGTGGCCAAGAGCGCCGAGCAGGTGGCTTCTTCTGCCGAGGAGTTGTCTTCGGCGGTGCAGGAGATCAACCGGTCGAGCGCCCAGATCATGACCGCTCTTGGACAGATCCGCAAGGGCGCCGAGGTTCAGTCCTCGGCCTCCGAAGAGTCCTCCGCAGCGACCAACCAAATCGAGAAAGGGCTGGAGATCGCGCAGAAGCGCGCCAGGGTGAGCTCGGAAAAGGTGGTGGCCATCAAGAATCTGCTGGGCGAGAACAAGACCGCAGTCAACGGGCTGATTACGGGTCTTTCCACCTCAGCGGATGCCTCCCGCGCCAGCATCAAACAGATGAACGACCTGGAACTGGTGTCGCGGCGCATCGATAAGATCGTCGAGGCCATCAGTACGGTTTCGATCCAGACCAACATGCTGGCCGTGAATGGAGCCATCGAAGCCGCACGTGCCGGAGAGTTCGGCAAGGGCTTTGTGGTGGTGGCCACCGATATCCGCAACCTGGCCCACGACTCGGCGGAGAATGCAGACCGTATCAAGGACCTGGTGAAAGCGGTGCAGGATCAGATCGGCGTGGTGGGCCGCGACCTGAATGAAATTGTGGCCTCGGCGGTCACCGAGGTGGAGAAGGCCAAGAGCACGACCACCGACCTGGTTTCGATCGAGACCGACATTCTGGCAGTAGAGACGGGCTGTCAGGAGATTCTCGCCGCATCGGATGAAATCGCCGCCGCGCTGGGCCAGGTGAAGAAGGGGATCGAACAGATTTCCGCCGCTGCCACCGAGGCCGACAAGGCAGCCACCGAAGCTTCCGGCGCCGCGCAGCAGCAGTCCAAGGGCGCCGAAGACCTGGCCGCAGCCATCGAAGAGATCTCTTCGCTGGCCGACGAACTGCAAAGCGCAGCGTAAGGGAGCGATCTCATGATGACGAGAGCAACGAAGTATCGCAATGGCGGGACGCTGGTCGAGGAGCCGGTTCTGGAGCCGGTCCCCGGCCAGGAAGTTCCCGACGATCAACCGGACGAGGCGGCTCGGGCGGGCAGCAAGTTGGCGCCGGCCGCGTTCAATCCACAATCGAAAATGGACGAGCCGGCACAAGAGCTCGCGCAAAAAAGCACGCAATCGGGCACACAGCAGTTTGTCACCTTCATCGCCGGCGAGGAGGTCTTTGCGGCCGATATGTCGCCGGTGAAGGAGATCATCCGCGTCCCGGATGTGGTGCGGGTGCCGCTGGCGCCGGCCGCACTGGAGGGGTTGGCCAATCTGCGCGGCAAGGTTCTGCCCATCATCAGCCTGCGCCGTCTGTTCGGTTTTGAGGAACTGGCGCACGACGACTCCACGCGCGCTCTTGTGGTGGACGTGGGCCAGCCGCTGGGCTTTGTCGTAGACCGCGTCTCGAGCGTTGTCGGCGTCGAAGCCAGCCACATCGAAGACGTAAGTTCGATCAAGACCACGGTAAATACCGAGGTCCTTTCCGGCCTCATCAAGGATTCCGGCGGCCACGCCATGATCATGGTGCTGGACTTTGCCAAACTCATTGAGAAGGAGTTCTCGCAGATTGCGGCCATCTCAAAGAGCACCGGTGTTGCGGGCACCTCGCAGGCCAGCACGCAGGCCGACGAAGAAGACCTGAGCGATGAACTGCAACTGGTCAGCTTCGATGTCGATGGCCAGGAGTACGCTATCGCAATCGAAGACGTGCAGGAGATTGTGCAGGTGCCGGAGGCGGTGATTCACGTGCCGCACTCGGAGTCGCATGTGCTGGGCGTGATGACCCTGCGCAGCCGTCTGCTGCCACTGGTCAACCTGCGCAGCATGTTTGCCCTGCCTTGCCGCGAGCTGGACGAGAAGAGCCGCATCGTCGTGCTCACGCTGGCCGGCGTCTCGGTGGGGGTCGTTGTCGATGCCGTCAGCGAGGTGCTGCGGGTTTCGAAGTCCGGAGTCGATGCGCTTCCCGCGATGCTGGCCCGGGAAGGAAACCTGGCCGAAATTACGTCCATTTGCCGCCTCGACAATGGCAAGCGTCTGGTGTCGATTGTCACCGCGCGCAATCTCTTCGGTCATTCCGCCGTAAAGGAGGCATTGAGCGCCGTGAACGCAAATGAACTGGAAGAAGAACAGCAAACCAAGGAAGGGGACGACAGCCTCGACGACGACGAACAAGTGGTTATCTTCCGGCTGGACAAGGAGGAATTCGGCGCGCCCATCGCCAGCGTGCAGGAGATTGTACGCGTTCCGGATGAACTGATCCGTGTTCCCAAGGCGCCTTCGTTCGTCGAGGGGGTCATCAATCTGCGCGGGACCGTGCTGCCGGTGATCGATCTTCGCCTGCGGCTGGGACTCAATCAGGTAGAGCGCAGCGATCGCCAGCGCATCATGGTGTTTCTCATCTCCGATGTGCGCACCGGATTCATCGTCGACCAGGTAGCCGAGGTGCTGAAGATTCCCAAGGCGGCCATTGAACCGGCGCCGCAATTGTCCAGCGACCAGATGAAGCTGCTGAGCCGCATGGCCAATCTGGAAAAGCAGAAACGCATGGTGCAGTTGATCGATCCGCCCCACCTGATGGCGCAGAAGGAGTTGGTGGCGCTGGCCGCGGTGACAGGATAAGCCAATGATCAAGCTGTTGATTGTCGACGACTCGGCGCTGATGCGCCGCCAGTTGATGGTCCTGTTTCAGGCTGAGGGGGACTTCGAGATCCACCAGGCCAGGAACGGCGAAGAAGCGGTGAGGGAAAACCGGGAGTTCCAGCCGCATGTTGTGACTTTGGACATCAACATGCCGGAGATGGACGGATTGACCGCGCTTTCCCTCATCATGGCCGAGAGGCCGGTGCCTGTGGTGATGGTTTCCTCGCTTACCAACGAGGGGGCTCTGGCTACGTTTGAAGCGCTGAATCTGGGCGCGGTGGATTACATAGCCAAGCCCGGTGGAACCATTTCGCTTTCGATCGACAGGATCACAGCGGAACTGATATCGAAGGTGCGCAGCGCGGCGCGGGCCAGGCCGAGAAATGGGGTATCGTCGGCGGGCGCCGTGGCCCGGCGAATGCAGGAGGAGCGCAGGAAGGCCTCTCAAGCTTCTGTCGCGCCGCGCACACCAAGGGCGAGCGGCGATGGGCTGTTGGTGATGGGCGCATCCACGGGCGGGCCGCGCGCCCTGGAGATTGTCTTGTCGGGGCTGGCGGCAAACTTTCCCTGGCCGGTGCTGGTGGCGCAGCACATGCCGGGGGCGTTCACCAAGACCTTCGCCGACCGCCTGGATCAGCTCTGCGCCCTGCCGGTTGTCGAGGCGGGCTCCTCTCTGCCGATCGAGCCGGGGAAGGTCTACATCGGCAGGGGTGGGGCGGACATGGTGCTGGCCAACCGTGCCGGCCGGCTGACCGTTCTGCCCACGCCGGAGAATTCGAATTATCTGTGGCACCCGTCGGTCGAGTTGCTGGGCCGCTCGGTACTTGAGCATTACGATGCCAGGAAGGTGACGGCGGTGCTGATGACCGGGATGGGATACGACGGATCGGACGCTTTTGCGGAAATCAAGATGCGCGGCGGCCGCACCATTGCCGAATCGGAAGAGTCGGCCGTGGTGTACGGAATGCCGGCCGAGCTGGTGGGCAAGGGTGGTGCAAGCCTTGTGCTTGCGGTGGAAAAAATTGCCGCGCAGGTCTCTGCCTGGGCCGGCCGGTAAGAAGAGAAGGCGGGTGCACAGGGCAGAACCTGGGCCAGCCAGTTAGGAACGAACGATGGCTCTGGTGAAAGGGAAATCCGCGCAGTCAGCCGCGACAACCCTGAGCAGGCAATCCAGTTGTGAGGAGTTACGGGCTGCGCTGGAGAGCGCCGATGCTGTAGTGCGCCGCCACGCGGCGAAGGGGATTCTCCAGTGTCCGGATGCTGGGGCCGCTCTGGTCAGGCGCCTGAAGTGCGAGCCGGAGGTCGCGGTACGGGAAGCGATTTTGACCGCATTGATCCGCCTCGACGATCCCCGAGCGACTGCGGAGCTGGCCGACTGTCTGCGCAGCGAGGAAGCAGCTCTGCGCAACGAAGCCATCGACGCCCTCAGGGAGCTGGCTTCGAGCGGTGACCGGGCAGGCGCTGTGCCGCCGGTCCTCGCCTCCCTGCTTGCCGATCCCGATCCCGACGTGCGTATCTTTGCAGTCAATGTCATGGAGTCCGTGACGCAGCCGGAGGTCGAGCGCTGGCTGATCGAAGTGATCGAGGGCGACTCCCACGTCAATGTTTGCGCCGCGGCGGTCGACCTGCTCTGCGAAGTGGGCACGGAAGCCGCTGTCGATCCGATCATCCGGCTCAAGGCCCGCTTTCGCTCCCAACCATATATCCAGTTTGCCGCCGATCTGGCGCTCAAGCGCATTCGCGAGAACTGATCTCAAGATGAGCACGTCAATGAATACGTCTGCGGCCAAACTCAATCCCGGTCACGGCATCAGCGATGAAGACTTCCTCAAGTTCCGGGAGTTCTTCTATCGCCGCACCGGCATAAGCTTCGAAACTTCGAAGCGCTACTTCGTTGACAAGCGTCTGGCGGAGCGAATCGCGGTCACAGGCACGGGAACCTTTCGAGGCTACTTCACATTGCTGCGTTTTCAGGCCTCGGGTGAGGAGTTGCAGCTGCTCACCAACGCGATGACCGTGAATGAAACTTATTTTCTGCGCGAAGAATACCAGTTCCAATGCCTCGTCGCTTCCATCCTTCCGGAGATCGTCAAACATAAGGACGGCTCAGACCCGATTCGTATCTGGTGCATTCCATCTTCTTCGGGCGAGGAGCCCTATTCGATCGCCATGTATCTGTTGGAAAAGTGGCCCCAGATCAACCAATGGGATGTGGAGATTATCTCCTCGGATATCGACACCAGCATCCTGCGCCGCGCCCGGCAAGGCCGCTACTCGGTTCGTTCGGTGCAATATGTGCCAGCGCGCTGGCTGGCGAAGTATTTCAAAAGCATCGCTGACGAGTACCAGCTCTCTGACGATCTGCGCCAGACAGTCGAGTTCACTCGCGTCAATCTATCCGAGCCTACTGACACCGTCAACTACCGCAACTTCGACGTGATTTTCTGCCGCAACCTGCTCATCTATTTCGACGACCTCTCGCGCAAGAACGCGACAGACACATTTTACGAAGCGCTCAATGCGAGCGGCTTTGTCTGCCTGGGACATTCTGAATCCATGAGCCGCATGTCGTCTTTGTTCAAGGTGCGCAAGTTCCCTGAAGCGATCGTCTATCAGAAAACAGCGGAGGCAAAATGAAGAGCGGCCAGGTCAGAAAACGCATCCTGATTGTTGATGACGCAGCCACCGTGCGTCTGTATCACCGCGGCATTCTGGAATCCTCCGGCTACTGCGTTGAGGAAGCTCTGAACGGAATTGAAGCGCTCGAAAAGATCCTTGAATCGTCCTTCGACCTGCTCCTCGTGGATATCAACATGCCAAAGCTGGATGGGTTTGGATTCCTCAAAGAGCTGCGCCGCCAGGAGATGCCGCAGCCTCCGGCCATCATGGTCTCGACTGAAGCCGCAGCTCACGATGAGATGGCCGCGTATCGCGCCGGAGCCAACTGCTATCTGCTCAAGCCTGTCAGGCCTGTGCAGTTAATGGCCCATGTCCGGGTTTTGCTTGGGGAGGCCAATCAATGAATCCCCTTCTGGAACAGTTTTTGTCGGAGTCGCGTGAGTTCTCCCAGGGAATCGGCGAAAAGTTGATGCAGATGGAAGATGCGCCCAGCGACCAGGGGCTCATCAATGAGTTGTTCCGTCTTGTTCATACCCTCAAGGGCAACAGCGGCCTGTTCACCTTCCCTGAAATGACGCGCGTCCTCCACGCTGGAGAAGACCTGCTGGGACTGGTGCGCAACGGCGAGATCGTCTATTCGCGGGAGTTGGCCGACCGGCTGCTCGACGCCATGGATTTTGTGATGGCTCTCTGCGCAGATATTGAGGCTACGGAGCAGATCGATGCTTCTCGTGCGCAGGACTCCAAGCGCATGGCCGAGTCGCTGCGGGCGCTGATGCCGGCCGTCGAATCCGAGTCGCCTGCCCCTGTTGCGATCAAACCCACCTTTGTCCCGATCGAATTGCCGCCCATTGCCGAGGTTCCCGAAGCTACGCGCAAAGAAATTCTTCACCAGTGCCATCAGGGAGACACTCTCCATTGGATTTGCTACGCGCCGGTAAAGGAGTGCTTCTTTCAGGGGGACGATCCGTTCTTTTCCGCGCGTCAGACGCCAGGGCTGGTGTGGGGCAACGCAGAGCCGTCTGAGCCTCTGCCTCCGCTGGCCGAGCTGGATACCTACCGTTGTGTGCTCGAATTCCATCTGCTCGCTTCGGCCCCCCTCGAGGAACTGAACGAATACTTCCGCTATGTGCCGGATCAAGTGCGGATCGTTCAAGTTGATCCGCAGTGGCTGGAACTTGCGGAACCCGAACTTGCCGCGGCATTGCACCCGGCTTCAAACCATCCGCAGGGCGCCCTCGACAAGCCGGCTTCTCCTGGACAGACGCCGGGAAAGGCATCCGCCGAATCGACGCAAGAGCAAGCTGCGGCCCTCGATGCGATTCTCTCTGCTCAGCAGCAGATTCTCACGCTCGACGACTCTACCGATTGGGGTATAGGAAGACTTAAAGCCGTGGGAACCGTACTGCTCAATATCGCCACGGCTGCCGGCGTTCACGATATCGCGAGCGAGCTCAAAGCCGTTCTGGCGGAATGCCTGACCTCAGGTCAGAATTCACTTTTACTCCTGTGGCTCGAAGGCAGCAAGGAACAATTGATCGCCAGTTACGCCGCCAAGCTCGAGTCCGCCGCGCCATTGAAGCCCGGCGCAGATCCGCCGCATAAGCCGAAAGAAGCTGCGGCGGGAGAGGCGGTCCCAGCCCCATCGCTCGCTGCCGAAGACGGCGTCAAGTTCGGCCGCCGTGTAGTAGACATTGACGGAATCAGGGTCGGCCGCCGTGCAGAAGACATCCTCATCAGTACGCGCACTCTCAAGGTCGATCAGGCGAAGATCGACCGGCTGATGAACCTGATCGGCGAGTTGGCGGTCGAGAAGAATGCGCTGCCCTATCTCGCCCAGCGTGCAGAAACCCAATTTGGCGTGCGCGAGCTCGCTCGCGAAATAAAGAGTGAGCATTCGGTCATCAACCGCATAGCCGACGAGATGCAGGACGCGATCATGCAGGTGCGCATGATGGCCGTCTCGTTTGTTTTTCAGCGCTTTCCCCGCCTGGTGCGCGACACCTCCCGCAAACTGGGCAAGGAAGTGCAACTTGTTCTCGAAGGCGAGCAGACGGAGGCCGACAAAAACATCATCGAATCGCTGGCCGACCCGCTCATCCACATCGTCCGCAACAGCCTCGATCACGGCCTTGAAGCTCCTGAGGTACGTCGCGCCTGCGGCAAGCGGGAGACGGGCACACTCATCATCCGAGCCGCGCAGGAAGCTGACAGGGTCGTCATTGAGATCACCGATGACGGCAAGGGCATCGATCCGGCAGTGATCAAGCAAAAGGCTTACGAGAAAGGCCTGATCGACGAGACCACACTCGAGAAAATCAACGACCGCGAGGCCGTCAACCTGATTTTTGCGGCGGGCTTGTCCACCGCCGAAGTAGTATCCGACCTTTCTGGCCGGGGAGTGGGCATGGATGTTGTCCGCACCGCCGTCGAAAAGCTCAACGGTACCGTGGTCGTCGAAAGCGAACTGGGCAAGGGTACCACCATCCGGATTTCGCTGCCGCTCTCAATGGCCGTGACCCAGGTGATGATCATTGAGTCCGATGGACAGCTGTTTGGTGTGCCCATGGACAACGTCGTCGAGACGGTTCGTGTTCCGCGAAGCAACCTTCGCACAATCAAGCAGAGCCTGACGGCCGTCTTGCGCGGGCGCATCGTCCCCTTGAAGGCTCTCAATGCTCTTTTGGGAATCTCCGCAGGCCCGAGAGCAAACTCCGAAGATGAACTGGCTGTATTGCTGGTTCAGTCGGGCAGCGAAGTTCTCGGTATTCTCGTCGATGGCTTCAAAGAAACCATCGGCCTGATTCAAAAACCCTTCGCAGGCTTTCTATCCAACTTGTCCGCTTACTCAGGCTCGGCCTTGATGGGTGACGGTTCTGTACTCATGATTCTCAACATCCGGGAGATTGTCTAATGCCGATCGAATACAAGAAGAGCCGCGCGGTGTTTCATGGCGTGGTCAGCGTGGAAGAGGCGGAGGGGTTGCTCGAGTGGTTGCAGAGCAAACCGTCAACAAAGGTGGACTTGGCTTCATGCAGCCACCTCCATACCGCCAACCTCCAGGTATTGATGACGGCCAGGGCGAAAGTTTCCAGTTGGCCTGCGAACCCCCAGCTGCACGCATGGCTTGAATCGGCGTTGAATCCTAAACCGTAAGGAGCTTCCATGGCAATGACCATTCTGGTCGTCGATGATTCCGCCACCATGGTGATGAGCCTCAAGACCACGCTCGCATTGAACGGCTTCGCGGTGGAAACCGCCAACAACGGCCAGGCTGCGCTCGACAAATTGAAATCGGGAATCAAACCCAACCTCATCGTGACCGACATCAACATGCCGGTAATGGGTGGTCTTGAAATGATCGGGAAAGTGCGTGCCTTGGCGGGTTTCCGATTCATTCCCATCCTGACGCTGACTACGGAAAGCGAGGCTTCCAAGCGGGACGAAGGCAAGCGGCTCGGGGCAACGGGCTGGCTGGTCAAGCCAGTAGATGGCAACGACCTGGTCAAAGTCATCAAACAGGTCTTGCCGGGAGCTTGAGACCATGGCGTCTGCAGCGTCCATTATCGTTCACGAATTGGAGTTGCGAGTCCGTAACAAGACGGCGAGTGGAAAGGACCCTGCCAGAACGATTCGACTGCTCCTTCTGCAAGCATCTGATCCTAAAGTGTATTAGCAGCTAGTCCTTGACAGTTGTCATCTAATGTTGGTAATTATCCATCCGTAAGAAATTCCTCTTTTGAAAGATGGAGTAACATCTGGTTCTTCAACGGAGGTTTAGGGAGAGGGAAGTCTCCTGCGGCCCACGTTATTTTCTGCCAGCGTGTTATCTCCCTTACTGCTTGTTCAAAACTGTTCGATCGTTGCCGGGATTGAAACGGATTGCTTGTAACCGTGTGAGCCACTTTTCCCGGTGGACGCATAGAAGTGAGTGATGCGAGATCCATACAGAATCACGCTGGTGATGCGCGCCGGCTCGGACCGTTTCGAACGGGCAGGAGTGTGCCTTCTATTCGTCTTCATGCTCGCCGGAGCGCCGTCGCCTTGCATCGGCGCCCAAGCCGCGGAAGCAAGGCCCTGGCAAAAGATACAAATGCCGACTGCCTCTCAAGTCTCCGCCACATGGAAGAATCCGCCTCCGGAATATGGTCCGCAGCCGTACTTCGACATGAGTGGTTCCGTCGATCGGACGGAGGTCGAGCGCGATCTCGATGAAATGAAGGCACTCGGCTTTCGTGCTGTTACCGCGCAGGCTGCAGTCAACATGCCGTTCGAGTACCTGTCGCCGGAGTACTTCAAGTTTTTTCAGATGTTCGTGGCTGAAGCAAAAGAGCGTGGCATGCGAGTCTGGATTGTGGACGACATTGGTTACCCGAGCGGGTTTGCCGGTGGCAGGTTTACGCGTGAAAAGCCGGAATTGCGCATGCAGACTTTGGGCGTCGCCGAGTCGATTGCCGTAAAAGGCGGCGCAACGCTGCGTCGGGCGGTCCCCCGGGAAACAGTTGCCGTGACGGCTATCGGGGCAGATGGGGCTACGATCCAGGTGCCTCCAGCCAATGGTTCAATTGAATGGACAGCGCCTGCCGGAAAATGGCAAGTCCTAATCATCGAGCATCGCTTTGAAACCTCGCCCACACGCTCTGAGACAAACCTGAAATTGGCAACGGAGCCTCGCCCCAATACAAATAACGTGCAGGCCAAAGACCGGTCGCAATCGCTTGAAGATTATCT
>Ga0181516_10001563_pt1 | contig 17400 bp, 15 predicted proteins | sample PEATcosm2014_Bin_25_FD_121104 | JGI IMG/M metagenome (GOLD analysis project Ga0181516, IMG submission 121104) | Peatland microbial communities from MTU Mesocosm Facility, Houghton, MI, USA - PEATcosm2014_Bin01_10_metaG | ecosystem: Environmental > Terrestrial > Soil > Wetlands > Peat | place... | reverse complement strand
CCGCGCACGGGCGAATCTCCAAGAACCTCGTGGCGCGCAAGCTCCATCTACCCCATAACAGGTGGTCCATCACGGCTCCAGAGGCTATGGAAAATGCGCTATTCGAGGTTGCAATCGCGATTGAGCTTAGCAGGGGCTAAAGCCCAACGTTGATATGATTGGCCTTATCGGCCCGACTAAAGTCGTGCCCTTGTTGCAAAGCCTTCGAGAAGTGCCTCGCGATGAGTTTTCCCGCTTCCAGACCAGCCCAGCAGCCGTACTCATCACACCCAATTCAAGCCTACCCCGAGACGCCGTCCCACGGCTGTTCAATTTGCCGCACTCGTGCCTTTCGCGGCACGAATCAAAAACGCCAACCCCGCCCGCAAAGCGCAGTGTTCATAACCCAAAAACCCGCTCTCCTCTTTAATTTGCTAGAATCCATAAGGAAGATCACCCACTTTCCCGTTGGACGGAGAGGAATAGCAAGCGTGCCGCAGCTTCTGAGCACAATTCGAAGCGCCGCCGGCGAATCGCTTGCCGTTGACCGCCGTCCCAAACTCAATGACCGTTTGCAGCACCGCATCATGAGGACAGATATGACTGAGATCGTTGCCATTCGCGCCCGTGAAGTTCTCGACTCCCGCGGCAATCCCACCGTGGAAGCCGACGTTATCCTGGAAAGCGGCGCACTCGGCCGCGCCATCGTGCCTTCGGGCGCTTCCACCGGCGAACATGAGGCCGTTGAACTGCGCGACGGCGACAAGAGCGTTTACATGGGCAAGGGCGTCCTTCAGGCCGTCGCCAATGTCGAGTCCGTCATCGCCCCTGAGCTTGAAGGCATGGACGCCGCCAACCAGCGCCTCATCGATCAAACCATGATCGCCCTGGACGGCACTCCCAACAAATCCAAGCTCGGCGCAAACGCCATTCTGGCCGTATCTCTGGCCAGCGCCCGCGCCGTCGCGCAGACCCTTGAAGTCCCGCTCTATCGCTACTTGGGCGGAGTCAACGCATCCATTCTGCCCACGCCCATGCTCAACGTCCTCAATGGCGGAGCCCACGCCGACTCCAACGTGGACTTCCAGGAGTTCATGATCATGCCGGTCGGCGCCGAGCGCTTCTCCGATGCCCTGCGCTGGTCCGCCGAGACCTTCCACACCCTCAAGAGCGTCCTCAAAAAGAAGGGCTACAACACCGCCGTCGGCGACGAAGGCGGCTTTGCTCCCTCGCTCAAATCCAACGACGAGGCCATCGAGCTGATCCTTGAAGCCATTGAGACCGCCGGCTACAAGCCCGGTGAGCAGATCTCGATCGCTCTCGATCCCGCTACCAGCGAGTTCTATGACAAGGACAAGCAGAAGTACGTCTTCAAGAAGAGCGACAAGCGTGAGCTCTCCAGTGAAGAGATGGTCGCTTTCTGGGACAACTGGAGCCGCCAGTATCCCATCGTCTCTCTGGAAGACGGCCTTGCCGAAGACGACTGGGAAGGCTGGAAGCTGCTCACCGACAAGCTCGGCGGCCGCATTCAATTGGTTGGCGACGATCTCTTTGTCACCAACGTCAAGCGCCTCCAGCGCGGAATTGAAGAGGGCGTGGCCAACTCCATTCTGATCAAGGTCAACCAGATCGGCACGCTCACGGAGACTCTGGAAGCCATCGACCTGGGCCGCCGCTACGGCTACACCTCAGTCATGTCGCACCGCTCCGGCGAGAGCGAAGACACCTTTATTGCCGATTTAGCCGTAGCCACCGGCGTAGGCCAGATCAAGACCGGCTCGGTCAGCCGCACCGACCGCATCGCCAAGTACAACCAGCTTCTCCGCATCGAAGAAGAGCTGGGCGGGGGCGCGGTGTTCCTGGGGCTGGAAAGCCTCAACTACAACGACTAAGCACACGCGACACCTGTAGCGGAGGCGGACTCGATTGGACCTGTACAACAGCGTGCTGCCTCCGCGCATAGAGGAGAATCCTGCCGGTAAGAAAAAAGATTGTCATCAGGATTTGCGGTAGCGTAAACTTCTTTGAGGCCAATCAATGATTCAGATTCAAAGATCAACTGTTCGCTTGAGGAAGAAGTTAAGTCCATATACTTTTCTTTTTGTAATCTTCGGTGCCCTCTCCGTATTCATGTGCATTCAAAGCTTTATTGCCAATGATCAGGAGGGATTTTTATTGAGTCTATGTATTTTACCATTCGGCGGAATTCTTGTTTTTGGGATCATGAGCACCTATCGGATTTATTGGAATGAGAATGGGATAAAAATGGGAGTGGATTTGCGAAGGAATACGATACCGTTTACTGAGATTACCTCGGTGCAATATGTATCAGGATATAACACTTCTCGAAATTCACCGTTTCGTAAATTTAAAAGGATTGTGATTCGTGGACATAACAAACGTAAAGACTATATTGAGATTTCTTTCCACCACTTTCGCTCCGAAGATATCGCTACGCTCATGGATGAGATCAGCAAGCGTCGTCCTGATATTGAAATTCCATGGTAATCAACACACAATACAGATTCTGAATAGCCTTTGACGACGTTTGACTGCCCGCATTCGGCATTGTGAAGGGCGACAGTTTATCCTTATATTGCGTATGCAGATCCTGTTCTGAGGTGCCTTTCTACGTGTCCACATTCAAGCGTCCCCTCGTACTGACCATCCTCGACGGATGGGGTTACCGCGCCGAAACCGCCAACAACGCTATTGCGCTTGCTCGCAAGCCCACCTACGACAAGCTGCTGCGCGAGTTCCCCAACACGCTGATCCAGGCCTCGGATCACTTTGTCGGCCTGCCTGACGGGCAGATGGGCAACAGCGAAGTCGGCCACCTCAACATTGGCGCGGGCCGCATTGTGCAGATGGACATCACGCGCATTGAAGCCCTCATCGCCTCGGGCGCTTTTCAAAAAGATCCGGCCATCGCGCAAGCCATGCGCCGCGCGCAAGAGGGCGGCCGCCAGCTTCATCTCTTCGGCCTGCTCTCTGACGGCGGCGTCCACTCCCACCAGGAGCACCTCTACGCCCTGCTGCGCACCGCGCGCGAGTACGGCCTTCAGCGCGTCTTCGTCCATGCCTTCATGGATGGCCGCGACACGCCGCCCAACTCCGGCGCGGAGTACGTTGCCCAGCTCGAGCAGAAGATGCGCGAGTACGGCGTCGGCAAGGTTGCCACCATCAATGGCCGCTACTACGCCATGGACCGGGACAAGCGCTGGGAGCGTGAGCGCAAGGCCTTTGACGCCATGGTCAATGGCAAGGCCGAGGGCGGCGCTTACCCCAACGCCGTCGCCCGCATCAAGGAGAATTACAACAACGGCATCACCGACGAGTTTCTGATTCCCTTTGTCGTCGTCGATGCCGCCGGCAAGCCCGTCGGCCAGATTCGCGATGAAGATGTTTGCATCAACTTCAACTTCCGCGCCGACCGCGCCCGCGAAATCACCCGCGTCCTCACCCGCGAGAGCGGCCTCAACAAGCACGGCGGCCGCGACCTGGACGGCTGGGAGTCGCTCGACGCCACCATTCCCCGCTCTGAGATTCCCAAGAATCTCTACTACCTTTGCATGACGCAGTACGACAAGCTCTACGATCTGCCGGTCGTCATTCCCCCCGAGTCGCTCGATAACATTCTCGCCAACGTACTTGCCGCGCACCACCTGCGCAATTTGCGCGTTGCCGAGACGGAAAAATTCGCGCACGTCACTTACTTTTTCAATGGCGGCATTGAGACGCCCTTCCCCGGTGAAGATCGCGTACTGATTCCCTCGCTCAAAGTCGCCACGTATGACCTGGCGCCAGAGATGAAGGCCGAGGCCATCGGCGACGCCATTGTGAAGGCCATCGAAGACACCACTTTTGATCTAGTTGTCGCCAACTTCGCCAACGCCGACATGGTTGGCCACTCCGGCAAACTTGAGCCCACCATCCGCGCCATCGAGGCCATCGACGCGCAACTGGGCCGCGTCTACAAATCCATCCGCGAAAAGAACGGAAGCTGGCTCATCACCGCCGATCACGGCAACGCCGAGCAGATGGTTGACCTGGTCACCGGCAACCCGCACACCGCGCACACCACCAACCCTGTCCCGATGATCTATGTCGCAGAGGAAGCTCCGCGCTATCGTCTGCGCCCCGACGGCTCCCTGCGCGACATCTCGCCGACACTTCTGAATATTCTTTCGCTCGGCCTGCCCAAGGAGATGACCGGCGGCGACCTGCGTGTTCCGCTGGCCAAATAACTCAACTGGCCCTCCCCCCGCGCCGCGCTGTAAAGTGATGGGGTGACCGACAATCTCATTCTGATCACACTGATGATCAAGCTGGGCGTGGTGGCCTCGGTCGCCAGCGTCCTGGCGCGAGTCACCACCTTCCGGCGGCTCTTCTTCGCCGAGCAGCGCCGCCGTCGCCAGACTCTCGCCCTGCTGGCCTTTTTTCTCGTTCCGCTAACCATCGGCGTCTGGATTCGCATTGCAGTCGCAAACTTTCTGGCCGCCGACATCTCCTTCGAAATGGTGGTTCTCATCGGCCTGCTCATCGGGCCGGAGTGGGCCATGCTCGGCGGCGCAGTTCTCGCCATTCCGGCGCTCTTTCACCATGAGTTTCTCGCCCTGCCCTTCAACGTCACGCTAGGTTTGGCGGCGGGCCTGCTCGGCCGCTCCGTCGAGCAGGATGAGATCTGGTCCTTCACGCCCTTTATCGACCTCAGCCTCTACCGCTGGATTCGCCGCAACCTGCGCCAACCGCGCGTAGACCGCCAGTTTCTCATGCTCTTTCTTATCGCAGCCATGGAGGCCTTCCGCGACTGGATCGCCCATGCCCATCCGCACAGGCTCTTTGCCCTGCTCTCCGGCCAATGGTGGCTTCAGGCGATGGTGGCTCTCAGCGCGCCCATCAACGTCGGCGTCGCGCTCAAGGTATGGAATGCGATGCGCCTGGAAATCAAACTCGAAGAGCAGAAGCGCTTGCTTCTTGAAGCCCGCCTCGACGCCTTGCAGCGCCAGATCAATCCCCACTTTCTCTTCAACACTCTCAATTCAATCGCATCGCTGGTGCGCATCAAGCCCGAGCTCGCCCGCGAGATGACCGTGAAGCTGGCCAACATTCTCCGCGCGCTGCTCAAGGACCACGACAGCTATGTGCCGCTCAGCGATGAGTTGAAATTTACCGACGATTATCTTGACATCGAAGTCGTCCGCTTCGGCGTAGACAAGCTGCGCGTGAAAAAAGAGATCGACCCGCGAACCCTGGATGTCATGGTGCCCAGCATTCTATTGCAGCCGCTCATTGAAAACAGCATCAAGCACGGCTTGGAACCGCGCCTTAAAGGCGGCACCGTCACACTGCGCAGCCAACTGAATGGGGATCGCGTTCGCATCGAGGTAGCCGACGATGGCGTCGGCATGGGCAACCGGCCAACTTCTGCCCTTCGCCGCAACGGCGCCGGCATTGGCATGAAAAATGTGCAGGAACGCCTCGATGTTCTCTACGGCAACCAGGCGAGCTTCAGCGTAGTAAGCAATCCTGGCCGCGGCACGCTCGTCTCCATCGATATTCCCGCCACTCTGCCCGGCGCCCCTTAAACCTTGGCCCTGCTCTTGGCCCGCGCCATCATCCACTGCTCGTATTCTTGCTGAATCGTAACGCCCGGCTTCCGAGTCAGCGAATTCCTTTGCGCCAGGTGCGCCATCCAGGCATCGTAATCCTCGGCCGAAGCCTCTTCAACCCTTGCCGCAGCCTCGGCCGAGACCGGCGCAACCATCACTTTCGCCTTTGGGATCCTCTCCCGGCCATCGCTGAAGAGCCAATTGCGCTCAAACAGAGCCAGGGCGGCAACGCCATAACGGAGCAGCCCAAAGAGCGGAATTACACTATGCGCCGCCGCGTAAGCAATGACAATTGCCAGGCAAGCCAGATGCGTCGCGACTGTTGAACCCACCGGCATCGAGAAGCCATGATCGCGTCCTGAGTCGACCACCAGCCAAGCCAGAAACAGGTGATAAAAAACAAGGATGGAAGTGTAGACTGCCCATGAACCCTCCGGCAGCAGCGAGCCCACAAAGTACCCAATCACCGCACAGACCACAAATGCAATCAGGTCCGCCGGCTTGGCAAACCTCATCACTGCCTTTAACGTGGACATCGCGCCCATAAGACCCTCCAGCCTCGATTCTGGATTCGCTATCCAAAAATATAGGCAAAAACAACGCTACCACCGTCGCTCTTCGATCTGCCTCCTGTCAAGAAAAAACCATCCGCGCGTTACGGCACGACACTCAAACGCCAATCACATCGCAGAGTTCCTTCACCCCCGCGGCGCTCTTCATAAAAGCGGCGCGTTCCTCGTCGTCAAGTTTGATCTCAACAATCTGTTCCAGCCCCGCCGCGCCCAGCTTGCAAAGCACCCCCATGTAGTAACCATCGACGCCATACTCGCCCTGCAAGAAAGCCGCGCAGGGAAGAATTTTTTTCTTGTCCTTCAGAATAGCCTCAGCCATCTCGACGGCCGCGGCCGAAGGCGCATAATATGCGCTGCCGGTCTTCAGGTACCGCACAATCTCGCCGCCGCCATCGCGAGTGCGCTGGACGATCGCGTCGATCTTCTCTTTGGAGAGCAGTTCGGTAATCGGAATCGAAGCGACCGTCGTATAGCGAACAAGCGGGACCATCATATCGCCGTGGCCGCCTAGAACCAGGCAGCTCATATTCTCCACGCTCACCTGCAACTCCTCGGCAATGAAGCTCTTGAAGCGCCCTGAATCCAGAATCCCCGCCATGCCGATCACCCGCTCGCGATTGAAGCCTGAGAGCTTGTAGGCAGCCTGCACCATCGCATCCAGCGGGTTTGAAACTACAATCAGAACCGACTCCGGCGAATAGGCGACCACATTCTTGACCACGTCGGTCATGATCTTGTAGTTGGTGTGCAGCAGGTCGTCGCGGCTCATTCCGGGCTTGCGCGGCAGGCCGGCGGTAATGATCACAATATCGCTGTTGGCCGTGTCGGCGTAATTATTCGAGCCCGTGATATGAACGTCCGATCTCTCAATCGGAAGCGCCTGACGCAGGTCCAGCGCCTTGCCCTGCGGCACGCCCTCCACCACATCGATCATCACCACATCTGCCAATTCCTTGGCCATCAGCCAGTGCGCCGCCGTCGAGCCTACATTGCCGGCGCCGATAATACTTACCTTCTTGCGCATTTACTTCCTCCTTGGGGACTGAAAAATCTAGTTGTCACTTGTCAGTCTTCAGTTGTCAGTCAAACCCGGTAACTGACAACTGAAGACTGAAAACTGCCCTTACATATTGCCAATAATCCGTGTAGCAAACTCGCCAGTACCGACCTTCGTTGCCCCCGCCGTCTGCCGCTCAAAATCATACGTCACAAACTTTTGCAGAATCGTCTTCTCCAGCGACTCCTCAATCAGCTTCGCCGCTTCCTTCCAGCCGATATACTCCAGCAGCATCACGCCGGAAAGAATCACAGAGCCGGGATTGATCATGTCCTTGTCAGCGTACTTGGGAGCGGTTCCGTGCGTGGCCTCAAAGACCGCAAAGCCGTCGCCTATATTCGCGCCCGGCGCAATCCCGAGGCCCCCAACCTGCGCCGCCGCCGCGTCGGAGATATAGTCGCCGTTGAGATTCGTCGTTGCCAGCACGCTGTAATCCTCCGGCCGGATAATGATCTGCTGAAAGATCGAGTCGGCAATGCGATCGTTGATCAGCACCTTCTGCTTCCACGCGCCGTTGCCGTGCGTCTTGCCAATCGCCTCCAGCACCCCGTTAACCTCAGCGAAGACCGCCTGCTGATAAGCCGCGTTAGCCATCTCAAGCCCCGGCTCAATCAGCGCCGCATTCTGCTCCACTGTCAGCGAAGGGTTCGCATCCTGATTGCCCAGAATCCAACTCTCGCGTTCGGTCACCGTCTGCTCGCGAAACTCCTCTGTCGCAACCTCGTACCCCCATTCGCGGAAGGCGCCTTCGGTGAATTTCTGGATGTTGCCTTTATGCACCAGCGTGACGGTCTTGCGCCCCGTCTCCAGCGCGTGCCGGATGGCGTAGCGCACCAGGCGCTTGGAGCCGAAGATCGAAATCGGCTTGATGCCCACGCCCGAGTCCGCGCGCACCTTTTTCTTCGTCTTCGCGAGCAGATCGTTGTTCAGAAAATCAATCAGCCTTGCCGCGTCCGCCGAGCCCTCTTTGAACTCGATTCCCGCATACACATCCTCGGTATTCTCGCGGAAGATCACAATATCCACGCGTTCCGGGTGCTTCACCGGGCTTGGCACGCCCTGGTAATACTTCACCGGCCGTACGCAGGCATAGAGGTCCAAAAGCTGCCGCAGAGCCACATTCAGCGAACGGATTCCGCCGCCCACCGGCGTCGTCAGCGGCCCTTTGATCGAGACGCGCAGATCCCGCGCCGCAGCCACCGAGTCCTCCGGCAGCCACTCGCCGAACTGGCGAAAGGCCTTTTCGCCGGCGAATATCTCAAACCAGCGAATCGCCCGCTTGCCCCCGTAAGCCTTCTCGACGGCCGCGTCAAAGACCCGCTGCGAGGCCTTCCAGATGTCCCGCCCCGTGCCGTCGCCCTCAATAAATGGAATGATGGGATGATTGGGCGTCTCAATCTGCCCGTTTGTATAGCCGATAGCCTGCCCGTCTTGCGGCAAATTCAGTCCGTTATAGGAAGCTTGCATCAGTTTTTCGTGATCCTCCTCACATGCAGTCAGTTAGAGGCTACCACCTGCAAATCGCGCGTGGCAATGGCGGTCCGATTAGCTCCTTTTGACATCATGATGCCTTCTAGATTAGCATCATGATGTGCGGACCACTCTCACCATCGACGACGACATTGCCGTGCTCGTGGAACAGGAGCGGCGGCGCTCGGGCGATTCGCTCAAGCGGACGGTCAATACCCTGCTGCGCCGTGGTCTAAATTCACACGGCAATGCGGGACCGAAGAAGACATTTGTCGTTACCCCCATCGCCATGAACACGGGCTTGGGAACACGCTATCAAAAAGTGGAAGACCTGATTGAAGCGCTGGAAGGCCCGATGCACCGATGATCGTTCTTGATGTCAACCTACTCATCTACGCCTACGACACGACCTGCAAAGAGCACAAGAAGGCTATGGCGTGGGTCAATGAGGTCTTCTCCGGCGATGAGATTATCGGTTTGCCTTGGCAGACTATTTCCGCATTCCTTCGCATCCTGACTTATCCCGGTGTATTTGGGGAGCGCTTCTCCATGGAAGATGCACTGGCCATCGTAGACCAGTGGCTGGAAATGCCCCATGTGCGAATTATGCCCCCCGGCGAAGCGTACTGGAGGCTCTTCCGGGAGATGCTAGTGGTGGGCGATGTGCGGGGAAAGCTCACAACTGACGCGGCCTTGGCGGCAACGACGATAGAGTACGGCGGTGTCTTGTATACGAATGATCGCGACTTTGCACGGTTCCCTGGGCTGCGCTGGGTCAACCCGCTTTTGGAATCCTGATCTAAACAAATTTGTCATCCTGAGCGAAGCGCAGCGGAGTCGATGAACCTGCGGCTGTTTATAGATTTGCAGTTCATCCCATCCGAACGTGTTACGAAATCTACTTCTCCGCCTTCTCCTCGTGGTACTCCATCTCGGTATTGATCGCCCAGATATTGTCTTTGGTCGTTATTCCGTTGACGATGTTTTCGACAGCCGTCATCGCCGTCAGCATCGAGTGATCCTGATTGTTGTACTTATGCATTCCATTCCGGCCCACCAGAAATAAATTCTCAAGCTTGTCGGTATAATTGCGGACAACATCGAAGCGATCATAACTGCCGAAATACGCCGGATAAGTCTTGGGAACATGCACCACGTGCGAATCCACCACATCCTCGGCCTTCAGAATCCCAATCTTCGCAATCTCGGCAATCGCAAACTTCGCCATCTCCTCGTCACTGAGCTTCCACAAGGTGTCAGTCTCGTTACAGAAATACTCCAACCCAATCCAGACCTTATCCGCGCTTCCCACCAGCCACGGGCTCCAGTTATTGAAGATTTGCAGCCGCCCCACCACCACATCGGGCTCCTGAATATAAATCCAGTTATCCTTGAGCGGCGAGCCGTCCTTTTCCTTTACTGAAAGCTTGCTGGCCAGCAGCCCCACCGTAATAAAGTCGCGATACATTAGCCCTTCGCTCACTTCAATCACATCGGCTGGAACCGGCGCAGAGATGGCGCGAATCAAATCCCGCACCGGCATTGTAGAGAAGAAGTACTCGCCCGCATAACTCACGCGCTTACCTGTGTCATCGACACCTTCCACGGAAACTATCTTATTGCCATCTGAGTTGATGCGGTCGATATGAATACCAAAATGTATCTCACCGCCGCCTTCTTTTACTAACTCAGCCGCATGTTCCCAAAGCTGCCCCGGACCAAATTTAGGATAGAGAAACTTCTCGATCAGCGAGGTCTCCGTCTCCTTCTGAGCAATATCTCCCGACTTTTTCCGGCCGAATGTCTTTTTAAGGAAATGCGTCACCACGCCCCTCAGCGAGAGTCCCTTTATGCGCTGCGCACCCCACTCCGCGCTGATCTGATGGCAGGGCACACCCCACACCTTCTCCGTATACGACTTGAAAAAAGTCAGATATAGTTGCTTGCCGAAGCGGTTGATAATGAAATCCTCAAGCGATTTCTCCTCGCGTTGCGGCAGCAGCGCTGAGCGCATATAACTCACGCCGCAGCGAACCGTACGAGTCAGCCCCATATTCCTGAAGGTTGCAGCCGTCAAGCTGATCGGATAATCGAAAAACTTGCGCAGAAAATAGATGCGGCTTTTGCGCTGCCGCACCAGCATCACCAGGTCTTCCTTACGCGGGTCGTGCACCGTCTCCGCAGCGGGAAGATCGCGCTGCTGTCCCTGGTACCGCAACTCTCCCTCGGCGCCGCTCGTCGCCTCTACCGGCATCAACTCCAGCCACCAGCGCATCACCCGGTCCGACTTCGAGAAAAAGCGATGCCCGCCTATGTCCATCCGGTTGCCCTTGTAGCGGATGGTGCGTGAAATTCCGCCGATCTCCTGGCTCGCCTCAATCACAATCGGCTTCACGCCGGAGCGCCGCTCCAGTTCGATGGCAGCGGTCAGCCCGGCGGGGCCTGCTCCAATGATGATGGCCGTGCCTTGCTTCATGAGTTTGCCTCGTAATTCACAGATGAATTTGGACTTTCAGTATAGGTAAGCACCTCGTAGAATATCAGAAAGCAAGTAGAAAAGCCGGTTTCTAAAAATGGCGATTGCCGGCAAAGTCACTCCACTGTAACATGCATTGAACTCATCCGATCGCCCAGCCGTATGAACGATTGGCAAATAATCCGCGCGTTCTCTGTTCCAACCCGCCCAGATAAGATAAACTCAGGCGGGTGCGCTGTATTTAGTCGCCCATCTTCAAAACCAGGGAGGACACATAGAAATTGGGAAAAAGCATGGTCCCGAAGAAGCTGTTTTTCACCAAGGGCGTAGGCAAACACAAGGAGCGTTTGACCTCCTTTGAGCTGGCGCTTCGGGATGCGGGCATCGCCTCGCAGAACTTGGTGCGCGTCTCATCCATCTTCCCCCCGCGCTGCAAGATGATCACGCGCAAGGAAGGCCTCACCTATCTGAGCCCCGGCGAGGTCGTTTTCGCCGTGATTGCGGAGAACTCAACTCGCGAGCCGCATCGTCTGCTTGTTTCCAGCATCGGCGTTGCCATTCCTGCCGACAAGAACACCTACGGATACCTCAGCGAGCACCACAGCTTTGGCGAAACCGAGGAACAGGCAGGCGAGTACGCAGAAGAACTGGCCGCCGAGATGCTCGCCACCACGCTCGACGTAGACTTCGATCCGGACAAAAGCTGGGATGAAAAGAAGGAGATTTATCGCATCTCCAACAAGATCGTTCGCACCAGCAACGTGACGCAATCGGCAATGGGCGACAAACGCGGCCTGTGGACCACAACGATTGCCGCTGCTGTCCTGATCCTGGAAGAGTAACCGTCAAGCCGCGGCGTCTTCACCGATGGTCTACACAAACGTTGGATAACTCAGGTCTTGAATCTGAGACCTGAGTTACTGTTTAACCCTGCAATTGGCCTATGACAAATCCACGCAAATACAACATCGGTCTAGTGCAGATGAGCATGGCGGCGGAGCCAGATTCCAACTTCGACTCCGCAGTCCGGCACACCCGCGAAGCGGCTCGCCTGGGCGCCAATATTGTCTGCCTGCCGGAGCTCTTCCGCGCGCAATACTTCTGCCAGCGAGAGGATCTGCGCCTCTTCGATCTCGCCGAGCCCATCCCAGGACCATCGACAACGCGCCTCTCCGAGCTAGCCCGCGAACTGCGCGTAGTAATCATTGCCTCGCTCTTTGAGCGCCGCGCGCCGGGCCTCTACCACAACACCGCGGTCACGCTGAATGCCGATGGCTCTCTCGCCAGTGTCTATCGCAAGATGCACATTCCCGACGATCCGCTCTACTACGAAAAGTATTACTTCGCCCCCGGTGATCTGGGCTTTCAAGCCGCCGATACCGCGCACGGACGCGTAGGAACGCTCGTCTGCTGGGATCAGTGGTACCCCGAGGCCGCTCGACTTACCGCCCTTAAAGGCGCCGAGACACTTTTTTATCCCACGGCAATTGGCTGGCATCCCGCCGAAAAGGCCGAGTTTGGCAAAGCGCAATATGAAGCCTGGCAGACTATCCAGCGCTCTCACGCCATCGCCAACGGAGTCTATGTCGCCAGCGTCAATCGCGTCGGGCTTGAGCATGGCGAAGTCAAATTGCCGCAAGGCGAGATCGTTGGCAATTGCGCCTCAAGCCCAGGCATCGAGTTCTGGGGCGGCAGCTTCCTCGCCGATCCCTTCGGCCGCATCCTTGCTCAGGCCGCGCACGAAGCAGAAGAGATTCTCATCGCAGAAGTCGATCTTAGCCTCATTGAAGCGACGCGCCGTAACTGGCCCTTTCTGCGCGATCGCCGCATCGACGCCTACGCGCCAATAGCCAAGCGCTTTCTAGATCCGGTGAACGCCTGGCCCGCAGATGGAGATTGTCAGTAGTTCAATGAATGCCGGTGGCCTCCAGCGAGACGCGCACTGAGGTGTTGTGCTTGCCCAGCCAGCCGAGAAGCGCCTTGTGCCCGCCGGCTGAGTTCGGAAACTGGCGCTGAGTCAAACTGCCGTCCGGAGCACTCAGAGCCCCCGCCAGAGAGCCGGCGCTGACATCGATGCCGCACAATACCGTTGCCTGCTGGGTAGAAATGAGCTTGTTCATAGACCTCCTTCAGGGTTAGGAGGGTCTCGGATGCCGCCCCTGGCCGCGCTGACGGGTTCGTCTGCTTGCGCCCACCTTGAACAAGCAGGCTCCAAAGGCCTTCGATCCTCCGCGGCGTGCAAGCAGAGGGGCGGTAGCCGATCCGCGGTATAAGCTCAACCAGGGGCGGCCTATTGCTTCGGCAAGAAAATACTGTCAGGGCGTCCATCCATTTCCGCGTTATTTGCGGAAATGGATGGGAATAGCGTCACTATTTTGTTGCCGGATCTATAAGCGGCGGACGGCCTTACCGCCGAAACGTGAAGCCATCCTCACGCCTCTGAACACAACATACTAAGGTGACAGGTGCTCAGTCGTAGTATTCCAGGCCGAGGTGCGTGATCAGGTCAGCGCCCATGATGTGGCGCAATGTGTTCTTCAGCTTCATCGACTGGATAAACAAATCGTGCTCGGGATACAGCCCCGGAGCCGCTTGCGGCGACTTCAGATAGAAGCTCAACCACTCCTGAATGCCTAAGGAGCGCAGCGACGGCGTCCGCTTGGCCAAGTCCAAAAACAGCACCAGGTCCAGCGCAATCGGCGCGGCCAGAATCGAATCGCGGCAGAGGAAGTTTACCTTGATCTGCATCGGGTAGCCCAGCCAGCCAAATATGTCGATGTTGTCCCAGGCTTCCTTCTCGTCGCCGCGCGGAGGATAGTAGTTGATCCGAATCTTGTGGTAGAGATCCTTGTACAGGTCTGGGTAAAGCTCCGGCTGGAAGATGTAGTCGAGCGAGCCTAGCTTCGACTCTTCCTTGGTTTTGAACGATTGCGGATCGTCCAGGACCTCGCCGTCGCGGTTTCCCAGAATGTTGGTCGAGAACCAGCCGCTGACGCCCAGCATACGCGCCTTGAAGGCCGGCGCCAGAACCGTCTTCATCATCGTTTGGCCGGTCTTGAAGTCCTTGCCGCAAATTGGCGCGGCATTCTTCTTCGAGAGTTCGACCATCGCCGGAAAGTCCACCGTCAGATTCGGCGCGCCGTTGGCAAAGGGCACACCCTCGGTCAGTGCCGCGTAGGCGTAAATCTGCGACGGCGATATGGCGATGTCGTTATTTTCCAGCCCCTTTTCAAATGCCTCGATGCTCTGGTGAACCGCCTGCGGCTCGATAAAAATCTCCGTCGACGCGGCCCAGATCATTACCACGCGGTCCACGGTCTTCTTGAAGGCCTGAATGTCGGCCCGCACCTGCTCGGCCAGATCGCGCTTATTCTTGCCTGTCTTTACGTGCGTGCCGTGGAGGCGCTTGACGTAATACTGGTCGAAGACCGCCGGCAGCGGCTTGATCGTCTCCAGATACGGCTTCAGTTCGAGCAGCGTCTTCTCGTCCAGCACCTTGGCATGCGCGGCAGACTCGTAGACGTTGTCTTCGAAGATATCCCAGCCGGTAAAAACCACATCATCCAGTTTGGCCAGCGGCACAAAGTCCTTGATCAGCGGCGATGTGTTGTCGGTGCGCTTGCCCAGTCGAATCGTCCCCATCTGCGTCAGTGAACCGATCGGCTTTGCCAATCCCTTGCGCACAGCCTCGACTCCGGCGATCATCGTCGTGGCCACGGCGCCAAGTCCCACCACCATGACTCCCAGCTTGCCCGTTGCGGGCGCGACCTTGCCTGTTGTCTGCTGGCCGCTTTTCTCTTCAGTTCCCATTGTTTCTCCTAACATCGCATTGGTTTCTCCGGTCCTCCCGGAGGTTCAAGCCTTCTTCAAGCAACCGGAACAGTGTACGCCTTGGTGCGCGCCTTCGTCCCGCTCCTGTCCCATTCGCAGCTCCAATTCGCCGTCTTACGCCGCCTCTACTTGCCTGCCGCGCCTTACGTGCGACCACACAAACCACACAATCCCCGCCAACAGCGCGATCTCCACCGCTAGATGAAAGCGATGGAAGGCCGCGTAAAAACGCGGGTCAGTATGCCACGCCTCGCCCAGCCTCATGCCCGCGTAGGCCAGCGCAAAGCACCACGGCCATGAACCCAAAAATGTGTAGACATGAAAGCGCGATTGCGGCATCCGGGCAATCCCCGCCGGAAACGCGATGAACGTCCGCACCACCGGCAGCAGCCGCGCCAGCAGAACCGCAATTGAACCATATTTGAGAAAGAACTCCGTCATCCGGTCCAGATCGTGGCGATTCATCAGCACCCAGCGCCCATAACGTTCCACCAGCGGCCGTCCGCCCTTGGCGCCAATCCAATACGCCACGACCGACCCAAGATTGCAGCCGATGGCCCCCGCCGTCGCGGCCCAGAAAAGGCTGAAATGCCCCAGATAAACCAGGTAGCCGGCAAACGGCATAATAATTTCCGAAGGCAGCGGTATGCACGCCGATTCAATTCCCATCAGCGCCATAATGCCGGCGTAGCCGCCCATATCGATCACGTGGGTTACAAAATGTACAAGAAAGGCAATAATCTTTTCGCTCATGCGCGATTCCAGTATATAGGTCGATGCCGGTAGCCGTCTGTCCCGGCGCAGCCATGACTGGCGGCGCAACCTTCGTTGGCGTCAACGGACTCACCTGGCCGCACAGCAACGTCAAGAAGCTCAGGCCGGAACCGCCGACGGCACAGCTTCCACCGGCTTCCTCTTGGGCCGCAGCAGCCGGCGCAGCGGGCGCTCAATCAAGCGGTCCACCAATACAGCGACGGCTACCGCGATCAGTAGCCACATGCAAAATCCAAGCAGCGATTGGTTCCTGACGCCGCCCGTTCGCCAATCCTGAAAGACGCTGCTAATCACCGTCGAATGCAACAGGTAGAAGGGATAGCTGGCCTCACCCAAAGCCTCCATCACGCCGTTTTCCAGCACCTCAACGCCCAGCGGACGCAGCGCTACTCCGTAGACGATCAGCGCAAAGGCCGGCCCCAAAAGCGCGGTATGAATCACCATGTAAGGAATCCACGGCGAGAGAACAGCAACCAATGCCACCGCCGCCAGCCCGGTGAGAATCAGCGGCCAGGCAAATTTCCGATTGCGCTCACCGCGCAGAAAGATAAGCCCGCCAGCCATGCCCATCAGAAACTCCGGCATGCGCGCCAGCGGATGGAATTTCAGCGCATTGATCCACGGTCCAACGGTTTTGACATCCACCGCTCCTGGACCATCTGGATGAAAATGCATGTAAGTCAGTGTGCAGACAAGCGCAAATAGCCATCCGGCCGGAAGAAAAACCGCCAATTGCTTCCGCGTCAGGCGCATCATCCGCGCCAGAATAAAGGGAAAGAACAGGTAGAAGAACGCCTCCACCGAAAGGCTCCAGTTGGGCATATTCCACGCCAGCGCCGTCTGCGGAAGCCAACTCTGCATCAGCAACACGGCCATTGCTGCCGAGAACCACATATGTGGCGCAATCCATGCCCACTCCGCGACGTAGAGATGCGGATCGTGCGCCCGCATGTGTACGCAACAATAAAAAAATCCGGGGGCGGTAATCAGCAGGCAGAAGGCCAGCGCGGGATAGATGCGCGCAAAGCGGGCTTGCCAGAACTGCCGCAGCGTGGCGGCGCGCCCGGCATAGGTGTAGACCAGAATGAAGCCCGAAAGCACAAAGAAAAAGCTTACGCCGCTGTAGCCGATGGACGCAAACCGCCGAACCGCCGCGGCGCTGAAAGTGAAAGCATTCATTGCCTGCATGTGGAAGAGAGCCACCCACAAAGCAGCAAGGAAGCGTATGGAAGTCAGTGCGGGCAGTCGGGGCCGATCCATGGTGATTGCGCTCATAGTGAATTCTTACGAGCGCGCCCGTTTCCAGGTTCCCGAAAATATTGTCTTCGTCGATCTTCTACACTATTCCTTATGGAAGTCTTGTACGGTTTGCATGCGATTGAAGAGGCTGTGAAGGCTGGCCGACGCCGCTTCGATCAGGTTTTGGTGGCCCGGGAACGCGACGATCTTCGCTTGGAGAAGCTGGTTGCCCTCTGCCGCGAGGCCGGCCTGCGCGTTCGCCAGGAATCCCGCGAGCAGCTGACGCAACTGGCGCAGACGCCGGCACATCAAGGCGCGGTGGCGTTGGTCCGGCCGCAGGAGTTTTTGTCCATTGAGGATCTCTTTGAACCAATCCTACCCGGTCAGGCT
>Ga0181516_10001562_pt1 | contig 17403 bp, 9 predicted proteins | sample PEATcosm2014_Bin_25_FD_121104 | JGI IMG/M metagenome (GOLD analysis project Ga0181516, IMG submission 121104) | Peatland microbial communities from MTU Mesocosm Facility, Houghton, MI, USA - PEATcosm2014_Bin01_10_metaG | ecosystem: Environmental > Terrestrial > Soil > Wetlands > Peat | place... | reverse complement strand
GGTTACAAGCTGGACGACCAGATTGAGGCGCGGATCGAGGGCCTGGTGTTCAGCGGCGAGATTGAAAACATCCGGCCGACGGCGGGCGAGATTGGCAAGGCGGTGCGCATTGATGATGCTCTGGGCCGGTACATTGAATATGCCAAGGCGTCGTTTCCGCGCGGCCTGACGCTGGAAGGCATGCGGGTGGTGGCGGATTGCGCGCACGGCGCGGCCTACAAATCCACGCCGTGCGTGCTGAGTGAACTGGGCGCGGAAGTGATTGTTTACGGGAACCAGCCCGACGGCATGAACATCAACAAGAATTGCGGCTCGATGTATCCGGAGGAGATGTGCCGCAAAGTGCGTGAACACCGGGCGCATATCGGGATCGCGCACGACGGCGATGCGGACCGCGTGCTGCTGTGCGATGAAACGGGGACGCTGATTGACGGGGACGACATCCTGGCGATTGCCGCGCGCGACCTGCTGACGGCGGGAACGCTTCCGCACAAGACGGTGGTGGCCACGGTGATGAGCAACGCGGGATTGGACGCCTTCCTGGCGGAGTACGGCGGAAAACTGGTGCGCACGGACGTGGGCGACCGGCATGTCATTGATGAAATGCTGCGGCACGGTTACAGCCTGGGCGGGGAACAAAGCGGTCACATGATATTCCGCGATTACAGCACGACCGGCGACGGGCTGGTTTGTGCGCTGCAGATTTTGAAGATCATGAAGGCGGCGGACAAGCCGCTCTCGAAGCTGGCGCGTTCCTGGGCGCGCTATCCGCAATTGACCGTGAACATCCGGGTGCGCGAGAAAAGGCCGTTTGACCAGTTGGACGGGGTGCTCCAACTGGTGGCGGAGGCGGAGGCGGAAGTGGAGGCGGGCGGCGGGCGGATTTTGCTGCGCTATTCCGGGACGGAACCGAAGGCGCGGCTGCTCCTGGAAGGCAAGGACGCCAAGGTGCTGGAGCGCCACTCGCAGAAGATTTGCGAGGCCATCAAGCGGCAGGTCGGGGTGGTCAATAAAGAGGGGGAGTGAACTAACGGGAGTGGGTTGTGAAGGCCTGTGCTTTTGGCTTGGAAAAGCCGGAGAAAGCAGGACCTACTTGAGGTCGTATATTGAGTTGTTCGCAGAAAGGAATCCGGTGCCGGGCGCCACGTTTTCCGCGCCGTCTTCATTGGTGGTGTAGCAGGCCAGCATTGCCTGGGCGTGGCCGTCGCAGAACGCTGCGTTGCTGCGGCCCACATGTCGGAAGCCCTGCGTGCCGGCCCAGCGCCCGTCGAAATCCTCGTCGCCGGGATTCGGCCACGGTGCACGCATCAACTTGTCCGCGCCGCCGGAATACTGACCGTCGCCGAAGATGACGGTCTTGGCCGGGTGCATGACGGCCGAGCTGCGGGCCGGTTCGGGAATGGTTTCGTACTGCCCGTGGCCGATGTAGCTCGTGTTGTAATTATAGCCGGTGTAGGGATCCGTCAGCCAGTTGGCGCTGCCGTCGAAGGACGGGCATTGCTGGATTTGGACGTTGCCTTGCGCCTGCCAGAGCAGACCGGGAACCACCTGGTTGGTGCCTGCCTCAATCGTCGTCAAATCCCAGGCATAAGAATAGGTCACGCCGTTGGTCGCCACATCATAATAGGCGATGGGAAAGTAGTCTGCACTGTCCCCGACGTAGGCATAAGCGGCGATGGCCATTTGCCGAAGGTTGCTCAGGCATTTGATGCGCTTGGCGGAGGTCTTGGCGCGGCTCAAGGCCGGCAGCAGCAGGCCCGCCAGGATGCTGATGATGGCGATGACGACGAGCAACTCGATCAGCGTGAACGCCCGGCCGCGGACGCGCTGAACCCCGCCGGAAAAAACCGGCGCGCCGGCCCGGCGGCGGTCCGGGTTGGCGTTTTGGTTTATTTCCGGCGAGGTCATTTACGTTCGTGAACGGATCATGGACGCGTCAAGAGCACCCGGTAAAACGCGCGGCTGCCAGGCGGGGCGTTGTTGGTCACGAAGACTGTGGCCGTGTTGGTGGGTGTCAGGGTGGTCACCGGGGTCCAATGGCTGAAGTCGGTGGTGGTTTGAACGGTGTGCTGCCAGTTTGCGACCGGGTTGAAGCTCAGCACGATGCCGTTCGTGCAGCATTGCACGGCGAGTTTGACTGGCGGCAACTGCGCGATGACGAACGCGGACAGGTTGGTGACCTGGCTGACCAGGGCTGTTTGAGTGGCCGGGTTGTAAGTGAACGCGGGCTGGCTCCAGGCGGCGCCGGTCCATTGGAACAACTCGAGGTCGGCGCCGGTGCCGTTGTAATTGCTTCCGGCGCGCAGCGAGACATCCGCGAGGTAGGTGACCGAGCCGGTTCCCGAGACCGGTTGTGGAGTAATCTGGTAGGCGCTGGAAACCGTGCCGGATATGGGCGCGAAGGGCGAAAGATCCGTCAATGCGATGGTGCTGATCCTGGCGGAGCCGCTGATGGAATGGAAATCGAGCGCGACCAGCGTCTGGCCCGAACTGGCGGGATTTTGAAAAACGAGGTTGGTGATGCCGCCGGTCAAATTGGCCGGGGTAATGGAAAGGTCATCGCCCAGCACGACGGGATCGACGGCGGCGATGGCGTCGATGACGGTGTAAGTGCCGGATTTGGGCTGCACGCGCACAAATTGAATCCACGGCAGACCCACGGTTTTCAAATCGTAGCCGGTACCGCCCGCGGCGCCGATGAACTGGTCCAGACCGGCGGCCACGGTCTGGCCCGAGAAACTCGATGCGCTCAACGCGGGATTGAGGGGCTTCGTCGGGTTCATTTGTTCATCGGTCCAGGAATGGTTGGTTTCGTCCCACCGATAGGCGTTGTCCGGGAACAGACCGCTGGTGGTCGGGAACGCGCACCAGTTCGTGCCGTCCTGGCTGACGGACACCGTCGCCGCGTGGCTGAAGATCGAGCTGCTCAGCGTGGCGGTGTCGAGATCCGTTCCATCGTCGATGAATCCGGACGTTCCCGACGCCGAGAAAAAGGAATTGCCATAAACAATCAGGTCGATGCCATAGGGATTGTTGGGGTCGTCATGGACCTTTCGTCCGAGGTCGACGGTGATTTGGCCGTTCTTCAGGATTTCCGTGATGACCGGGCTGCCGTCGGGCGCGGTGTCGTATGGCGGCTCGATGATTTTGACGCGGTCGACGGCCCCGCCGCCGTCGGAGTCAATGAACTTAAGTGTCGGCCGGCCCAGGACCGCGGCCGGGCTGTTGTAAGGGCTCATGGTGTCAATGCCGCTGGAACTCGTTACTTGGACGGCAAAATCATTGGTGTTGCAAACGTAGGCGGCGTAGGTGCCCTCGGGCGAAGGCGGGGCTTGTTCCTCCACGTTGTACGCGTACGTGGCGGGGTCGGCGGCATTGGTGTCGTAACCGGCTGCGGCCACGGAGAAGCCAATCCACGATCCGTTGGTGAGCGGCAGGCTGTCCAATCCGTAATAGGAGAGCGCCCATTGGCCGTGCGTGAAGGTGTTCGTGTCCCAATATTGACTCGATCCGCGGTTGGGAGACGCCAGGAAACCGCCGGTGTCGCCGAGTTCATTCCAGACCGACCAGTTCGGCCCGTAATACCCGCCCCAATAGAGATCCCCACCGTTCAGCGCGTAGGCCGCGTCGGGGTCAACACCGGGATCAGTCAGGACGCCGTTGATAAAGGCCGAGGAATTGTAAACGGTGGTGCCATCGGTGATGCCGAAGGCGCCGTTGCCGCTGAGATTGTAACCGATGCCCTCGACGAACGTGCCGTAGGTGTCGTCTTCCACAACGTAAAGACGGGGATCGGCGGCCAGGATGGCGTTGAGCATTTGCGTTCCCGTGGCGGCGCCGTTGAAGCGATATCCCCACACGAGCGTTTTGGTGGCAATGGGAGCGGGAACGGAGGTGTTGTTGAACACGAGGGGAGAATTCCAATCAATCACCAAGGCGGCGCGATTGGTGCCGGAACCGGCCCAAAGCTGGATGCTGTCGAGGTTGATGGCGTGCGAGGCGGGGGCGAGGAGCAGGCTGGCGAGCGCCAGCGTACAGATTTTTTTCATGGCTGATCTTTCAACATGGTTCCGGAATCATGACGGAACCGGTTTGCGATTGAGAGACCAGCGCGAAGCCTGAAAATGAAAAACCTCCAGACTCCGCAAGACGGGGAATGAAGGCATTCAGCGAACCCCGGTGAAAACAGATCACCGGGCTGGCCTCATCCTTCTCTTGACGGAGAAGTTGGTCCCGGCAGCGGGACCCGACGAGCACAGGCAGACTGATATCCTGACTTCGGGCTTAAACCTCACTCCCGCCTTCCCGGCCGATGGCCAGTGGCTGTGGGAGCTTGTAACCCGTTACAGTGGCGTAACCGTCCCCGATTCTCACGGGGTTCCCTAGATTTGCCTGTGTTGACGATGGACACGCGTCCATCCATTTCAAAGAACGGAATCTTGTTAGACCCGTTGGCGAAAAATGCCAAGAGAAATCTTCGAAATCTTCGAAAAGATTTCTCCTGGAAGCAAACCCAGCACGGTCAGTTGGTGAGGATGGCGCGGTAGAATTCCTGTTTGGCGCCGTTGGTGAAAGGGGAGTTGGTGTAAAGGTGCAGGCCTTCGGACATGGTGATGGTCGCGGCGTTGGTGTACCAGGTCTTGAGGTTGGTCGAGCCCAGCAAAAGGTAACGCTGCCAGTCCACGCCGGCGAGGGCGACCTGGACGTTGCCGTTGGCGAGCGGCGCGATGCCGAGGCTGGAATTCATCCACCAGCTCAGCGTGTAATTGCCCGCCACGCCCGCAAAACCGTCCACGGCGATTTTATAGGCCGTGCCGGCGACGGCGTTGAACCCGACGCGGCTGGTCAGGGCGCCGCCGCCTTCGAGATCATTCACATTGGAGACGATGTTGGTGAAGCCGCCAATCGCCCCGGTGGCGTTGGTGCGCACGCCGCCGGTATAGACGGCGAGCGTGGTGGCGAAGTCGCTCCCGACGGTGTCGAAATTGACCGGTCCATTGGTGGGAGCGACCCAGATGAACCAGACGGAATGACCGCCGACGTCGCCGGCGTGCGAGGGCTCGTAGGGTTCCTTGCTGGCGTTGATATTGTAGCCGCTGGTGGTGCCGGAGGTGCCGGCGATGGGCAGGGCGTTGGTGAAATCGTCATTGTTCGGCGGCTGCAGGTTAAAGACCACGGTGCCGACGGAGCCGACGCCGTTCGTGTAGTAATAACCATCCACGACCATGTGGTAGGTGGTGCCGGCCACGGCGGCGAAGGACAGCTGGCTTTGAATAAAGTTGTCGTGAACGATGTCGTCGTTGCTCGCCACGAGGGTGAGGTTGGAAACGGTGTTGCCGGTGTATACGGCGAGGATGGTGTCGAAATCGCTGCGCTTGGTGTCCACCACGATGGTCTGGCTGGTGGCGGGCGTCCACGTGAACCACACGGAATGGCCGGCGGCAACCCCGAGGTGGTTGGGCTCGCCGGTTTCCTTGGTGGCGCAATTGTTGAACTCGGTGTAGACGAACGGAAGGTTGGTGACGACGATGGCGTTGGCGAAATTGTCGTTGACGGGCGTGTTGGTGCAGGTGACCGGCTGGATGCTGACGGGAACGAGGGTGGTGTTGTTGTTGGTGTTCGATTCGGGCAACACGTTGTCGGGATTGACAATCATCTGCAGGGTGTATTGTCCGGGCGCGACGCCGGTGACGTCGATGTATTGGCAGGGCAATCCCGCGCTGTAAACGTCGGCCCAGCCCGACTGGATGCCCTGGTTGCTGCAAGTGTATTTGGCCTGCGGATGGGTGTTGGTCCAGGCCTGCACGTCTTCGAGGCAAAAGCCGACCTTGTGCCCGGAGGCAACGACATTGGAATTGGCGTCCAGGAGCGCATAGCTGGCGAACTGCTCGAAATGATAATGCGCATGGCAGATGGCCCAGACGAAGAGCGAGTTGGTGGCGGGATTGCCCATGACGAGGTCGCCTCCGCCGATGTTGCGCGTCTCCGTGGTGAAACTCAGCAGCGTGCGCGTGCCGACGGGTTCGCAGCCTTCGACGACTTCACAATCGGTGGACGCAAAGGTGCGGACGATGGTGGTGGGATTGGCGGAAGGGCCCCAGATGATGAGGTCGGGCAAAGCGCCGCCGGTCTGGTTCCAGTTCAAATTGACGATGCCGGAAGCGCCGCCAAAACCATCTACGGCGATGTGGTAGGTGGTGCCCTTAACGGGGGTGAAGGTGACGAGGCTCTGGCGTTCGGCGGCGCCGTTGATGTCGTCGTTGCTGACGACGAGCGCGAGGTTGGAAACGACGCTGCCGGTGTAAACGGCGAGGAGGGTGTCGAAGGTGCTGCCGGTGGTATCAAAAGTAACGGGTGTGTTGGTGGGGGCAATCCAGGCGTACCACAAGGATTTGCCGCCGGGATTTCCGGCATGGTTGGGTTCGCCCGGTTCCTTGGTGGCGTAGGTGTTGTCATCGGCGATGCTGCCGCTGGAACCCTCGAGGGCCCTGGCCGTGGCAAAGTAGTCATCCTCACAGATGTCCTGGGAAAGCAATTGCTCGTGGTGCTGGCTGAGGGTGACGTCGTTCGTGCTGGAATCAACGTAATCAGGATGGGTGTTGCCGGCCTCGTAGAGTTCGATTTTGTAATCGTTGACGGCGCAGTTGCTGCCCATTTCGACGTCGTAGTATTGGGAATTAAGAATGGAGCAGCCGGCGATGGAATGGACGGCGTTGGTGAAAAGCGGGGTCCAAGTGCTCGACGAATGCGGTTTGGAATAGACGATTTCGAAAACCGAATAAACGCCGTCGCAGTTGGTGACGACGGGCGTCCAGTTCAGGCGCGCGAGGTTGCCGGGCAATTGGCCGGCCTGGCAGCCGTCGCCGTTGCAGTCCTGTTGATAGGTCCACCAGCTATTGCGGACGTACGTGGTTTGTGCCCGGGCCGTGGTGGCGCGGGACAGATTCAAGGCCAAAACACAGATGGCAAGGAGTTTTGCCAGTCTGCGAAAGGAAATGGGCGTCATAGTTAAACAAACAAGGACTGTCTTTCAGATTATAAACGTGATGCCGTTCTGCCAGCGGCATGAGCTTTTCGAAGCGAGCAATCCCCATCAGGCAAATACAAGACCCGCCCGGCCGCGCTTAAGTACGCTTCCAAAAACACGCGTTGATGGTATTTGAAATCGCCCACGTCCACCAAAACGAAAAAATACGGAAGCTCGCCAGTAATAGTACGGATTATTGCGGGGCGGACTGCGTGAGACCGGTGGTTTACAGGAGCCGCGGCCAGAGGTAAGGTCATGCGGTGAAGAAGCTTTTGCCGATATTGCTTTTGCTGACGTGGTGGCCGTCCGGTGCGCCCGGCGACCAGCCGGGACCGGTCGGCGCGCCGAAGGATCCGATCTGCGGGTTTCTCAAGAACGGGCATTACCTGGAGGCATCGTCGGTCACGCAGGGGCTGGTGGTGGACATGGTGGTGGTGGGGCCGGCGCGGATCAAAGAACCGGTGACGCTGCGGTTTTACGTTCGCGAAAAGCCAGGTGATATCGCGGTGAATGATCTCCAAATTGAGCATGAGAAATACCTGCACGTCATCGGGGTGCGGGACGATTTGCGGGAGTTTTTTCATATTCATCCGGTGAAAATCGGGCCGGGCACGTGGGAGGTGCAGCATGTGTTTGCGCATGGCGGGAATTACAAGATTTGGGTGCAGGTGGCGTTCCAGGACGGGTCGTATGCGTTCGGACAGCCGGCGTTGAGCCTGCCGGGCGATATCGGCGAACCACCCGCGAATTCCGACCGGCCAGATTATGAACAACGGTCAGGGTATCAAATCACGTTCAAACATACGGAACCCTTGATGAGCGGGCGAACGACCAGCCTGCAGTTTCTGATTCGCGATGCGGCGGGGCGGGAGACGGAGACGGAGAATTTCCTGGGGGCGTCCATGCACATGGTGATAGTGAAGGACGACCTGTCGGTTTGTCTGCATGCGCATCCGGTGGACATCGGGTTTGCGGACCCGGTGATTTCTTTCAACCAGATTTTTGCGAAGCCGGGGAATTACAAGTTGTTCGCGCAGTTCCGTCCCAAGGGCGGCGGCCTGGGGCCGGACGACTCGATCCTGGCGGAGTTTCCGGTGCAGGTGCTGCCGGGGACGACGGCATCGGTGGACGCGAATGGGAAGGAGCAGTAGGGGACTACACGGAGGAGGCGAGGAGGGGATTCAACCACGGATGAACACTGATGGACACGGATTTTTAACGCAAGGCGCAGAGAAGGGGGAGGATTTAACCGCGAATGGGAACGTCCAGTGGTATTGGTGTTATTCTTGTTTCCCCGTGCCCATTCGCGGCTGAGCAATTCAGCTCCATTTTTTGCCCATCGCGTCGAGGCCGGCTTTCTGGAGATCGTCGGCGGTCATGACGGGATGGATCTCGACGTCGGCCTCGAAGGTCAGGAACCAGGGCTCGGCGAGGGAGGGAATCTTCGAGGCGTCGGGCAGGTCCACGATAAGGACGGCGGTGCGCTTGCCGCAGAACTCGGTGAAGTAAACGGCCTCGGGTTTGAGGGCTTCCAGGATTTTGTGCAGTTTGGCACCGGCCGTCCCGTCTTTGACGGCGGCGTTGAAGGTGTGGTGCGGGCAGGTGGCGCGGAGGAGGACTTTCATGGGCGTTTTGGGATTATGGTTTGGTTCAGGGTTTAGTTCGCGGGAATGAGCCATGTGGAATGGGGGCATGTCAAGAATGAAGAGGGACCGGGAATGGCCGGCGATGGAAATGGGCGGAGCGGCGCGGGGTCGGGGACAGAAGCCAGCCACGGATGGACACGGATGGGAAGGTTGACACGAATTGCACGAATATTCACGAACAAGGACCGGACCGAACATCGGTGGGACGGGAGTGTTGAACAGAAGCCAACGAAGGGCAAGTCGAAGGGAGAGCGAATTTGCTCCACCGCTGATGGGCACGGATTGACACGGATGGGGCCGCAATGCGTGCGGAGGATTGAAGGCAGGGATTATGATTGGGATTAGGAGGGAGATTAAGAGCAGGAATTGGAGAAAGCCACCTCTCCCCAGCCCCTCTCCCCCGCAAGCGGCGGAGAGGGAGGCCGGATTCCATGTTGCCGGGGCGGGGGAAATGGCGTAAGGTGAGCATCACTATGACGTTGACGGAAAAATTGATGGCGCGGGCATCGGGCAAGGCGCACGTTTCGGCGGGTGACAATGTGTGGGTGTCGGCGGATGTGCTGATGACGCATGACGTTTGCGGGCCGGGGACAATCGGCGTGTTCAAGCGCGAGTTCGGAAAGGACGCGAAGGTGTGGGACCGTCAGAAGATTGTCATCATTCCGGACCATTACATTTTCACGGCGGATTCGAAGTCGAACCGGAACGTGGACATCCTGCGGGATTTCGTGAAGGAGCAGGGGCTGCCTTATTTCTACGATGTGATTGACGACCCGAACGGGCATTGGGTGTTCGATCCCTCGAAGGGGATGCTGAACCGGCAATACGGCAAGGGCTACGCGGGTGTGTGCCACACGGCGCTGCCGCAAAAGGGCCACACGCGCCCGGGCGAGGTGTTGTTCGGGACGGATTCGCACACGTGCATGGCCGGGGCGTTCAATGAGTTCGCAACGGGCATCGGCAACACGGACGCGGGATTTGTGATGGGCACGGGCAAGTTGCTGCTGAAGGTGCCGGAGACGATGCATTTTCGGTTGGAAGGGAAATTGCAGCCGGGGGTGATGGCAAAGGACATCATCTTGCATTGCATCGGGGAAATTGGCTTTGACGGGGCGACGTACCGGGCGATGCAGTTCGACGGCGCGGGCGTGGCGGGCCTGACGATCGACGACCGGATGACGATTGCGAACATGGCGATCGAGGCCGGCGGCAAGAACGGGATTTTTGAATTCGACGAACGGACGAAGGAAGCGGTGGATTACCGCTGCAAGTTGAACGGGACGAAGGCGGCCTACGAACCGGTGACGCGCGACCTGGACGAGAAGTTTGTGTATGAGCTGGTGGTGGACCTGGCGAAATTGGAGCCGACGGTCGCGTGCCATCCGGACCCCGGCCAGCGCAAGAAGGCGAAGGACATGGGCGACACCAAGCTGGACCGGGCGTACATCGGCTCCTGCACGGGCGGGAAGACGAGCGATTTTCTGGAGTTCGCGCGGGTGCTGCGCGGGCATCGGGTGACGATTGACACCTTTGGCGTGCCGGCGACGCCGGAGATTGTGAATGATTTGCAAACGGCCAAATGGGACGGAAAATCGGTCTGGCAGATACTGGTGGATTCCGGCGTTCAGATGACTGAGAACGCGGGCTGCGCGGCGTGCCTGGGCGGGCCGGTGGACACGTTTGGACGGATGAATTCGCCGATGAAATGCATCAGCGCGACGAACCGGAATTTTCCGGGCCGCATGGGCCACAAGGAGTCGCAGGTGTTTTTGGCGTCACCGGCCACGGTGGCGGCGAGCGCCATCACCGGGCGAATCACCGATCCGCGGGAGTATTGGAGCTGAACTGAGTGCGGAATTCGGAGACTTCGGCGAGCTCAGCCGAGCCGTGCGGAGCGCGGAGTTGAGAAAAGGAGGGGCGAACAATTGTGTTCCGCTCTTTGACAATTCGCAATTGAGCGAGCCGGCGCGACTCGGTTTGGAGGCGTCCTGGTTCCGCGGCCATGGGAATTCTATCGACTGGCCGGCCGGGCGGCGGGCGGGGGGATTTCCGGCGCGGGAACTTCCGGGGGATAACCGGCGGCGAGACGGATGGGTTCGATGGCCTTGCGATAGGCTTCATCGCTCAGGCTCCAGGAGCGCGGGTCATTCACCAGAACTTTGACCGGGTCGGGACCGGTGTTCGTGGAGACGATGGAATTGGTGCCGGCGACGGAGTTGGTGCCACCGCCGCGCCGGCGGCCGCTGCCCATGCCGGCCCAGGTCATCCACCAGGCCCAGCGGGGTTGTTTTTCCAGGACCGCGAGCGAGGGCGGAGTGCCGACTTCGGCGAGCGTGATGGGTTTGCCGCGCGCGACTTTGAGCATATCCTTGTAGTAATGCTGTTCGAAGGGGCCGTAACAATCCAGCGCGGCGATGTCGAAGTAATTTGCGCCCGGATAAAAGTTCGCGAACGCGCGGCTGATGTTGGTGCCGGGGCGGTCAAGGCTCCAGATCCAGACGAGGTTATTGAGTTTGTGATAGTTGACAAAGCGATCGTACATCTGGCGATAAAGGGCGGCGGTGCCGTGTTCGCCGAGGCGCCCGCCCCACCAGAACCAGTCGCCGTTCATTTCATGGTAGGGCCGCCAGAGGACGGGAATGTGAGCGTCTTGCAATTGCTTGAGGTAGCCGGCGATGACATCCACCTGCGCGCACCATTTGTTGTACAGGGGAGTGCCGGGGGTGAGGATGTCGAGGAACTGCTGGTCCGTGAGCTGGCCCTGAACGCTGTGGTCGTTGGTATTGCCGCGGTTCGCAGGGCGGAAGACGACCGGTTCATCGCACGTGGGCGGGACGGCATGCCAGCAAATGGTGATGAGCGAGCCGCGTTCGAATTGCCGTTTGACTTCGGCAATCATGTCCGGCCGGGCGGAGACGGCGTCCTTGTCGCCATCCTTGGCGAAACCGAAGTCCTGGCCGAAAATGGCGGGAACTTTTCCGCGATAACGCGAGGCGGCGACGGTGGATTGGTCCTTGGTGTTCGGAAAATTATGCTGGCCGGTCATCGTGTGGTGACCGGAGATTGAGTCAATGTAGAGAAGCAGCGCGCGCGCTTCCGGTGTGGCATTGGGATTGGCGGGCGCGCGGGTGGTCGAACACCCGGCCATGACGGCCAGAGCGACACAAAGTGACGACAAGGAGAGGACGGATTTGAGGTTCATGATTTGATTGCCGGACTGATTGGATTAATCGTAAGACGCACACATCGCCAAGGGATTGTTGACGAGAAGACTAACACTCGCAGCGTCTCTGGAAAGGCAAAACTTCCTGACGCGGGCTGCATTAGAAATGTCTTTTCAAAGGAAGCATTCACGCGTGGAATGGCGGCCGAATCATCCACCGATTGGATGCAGTCAGAACTTAATATGGACCGCGAACGTTTGGACGGCTGGTGCGAAAGGGGGATACTGGCGCTGGTGCTGGGGATTCTGGTGTTCGGCCCGCTGGCGTTGGGCGCGGTGGAGGCGTGGCAGTTCGCGGCCATCGAAGCGATGACGATTGGCGTGCTGGTTCTGTGGGTCGTGCGATTGTGGGTCGCCCGGCGGCCGCAATTTCTCTGGCCGCCGATTTGCTGGGCGGTGCTGGCGTTTGTGGCGTACGCGGTGGCGCGGTATTGGCGCGCAGACATCGAATACGCCGCGCGTCTGGAGCTGATGCGAATTCTGCTCTACACGTTTTTGTTTCTGGCGGTGCTCAACAATCTGCACCGGCAGGAGGCGATGAATGCCATCGGGTTGACGGTGGTTTTTTTGGGAATGGCGATTGCCATGTATGCGTGCTGGCAATTCGCGACCAAATCGAACCGGGTGTGGAACCTCGGCGGGATGTACCCGGGGCGGGGGACCGGGACGTTTGTTTACCCGAACAGCACTTCGGCGTTTCTGGAGATGCTGCTGCCGCTGGCGTTGAGTTACGTCATCATCGGGCGGCTGCCGCATGTGACGAAGATATTTCTCGGTTACGCGGCGGCGGTGATGCTGGCGGGCATCGGTGTGACCCTGTCACGGGGCGGCTGGCTGGTGACGGCGCTGACGCTGCTGGTTTTCTGCGTGGCGATGATGGCGCAGCGGGATTACCGGCTGCAGGGGCTGATACTGGCGCTGGCGCTGGGGGCGGGGGGAATGCTCGCGGCGTCGAGAGCGCAGGTGCTGATGTCCAGGCTGCAGCACACGTTTCCGGGCTCGCAGGCGGACGACATGCGCCTGACCGTGTGGCAATCGGGGTTTGAAATGTGGCAGGACCATGTCTGGTGGGGGGTGGGGCCGGGCCATTTCAATTACCGTTTCCGGCAATATCGTCCCTCGCTGCTGCAGCGGCAGCCAGTCCGCGTCCACGACGAATATTTGAACGTGCTGGCGGACTGGGGAGTCGCGGGCGCGGTGCTGGTCGCCGGAGTTTGGGTGACTCTGGGGTGGGGGGTGTTTCGGGCTTGGAAAGCCGTGCGGGGGGCGCGGGATGATTTCTCCCGCAAGAAAAGCAACAAGTTCGCGCTGTTGACCGGGGCGGCGACCGGAGTGCTGGCGATCCTGCTGCACTCGGTCGTTGATTTTAATCTTAACATTCCGGCGATTGCAATTTTGACGGTGACTTTGATGGCGCTGCTGAGCAGCCAACTGCGGTTTGCGACCGAGCGCTATTGGTTCCGGGCGAGGCTGCCTTTGAAGTGTCTGGCCACGCTGATGTTGCTGACGGGATGCGCCGGCCTGGGCTGGCACGGGTGGCAGTCTGCGCGGGAGGATCATTGGGTGCGTCTGGCGGCCGGCGAGGCGCAATTCTCCAACGAACGCCTTTCGTCGCTCAAGAAAGCCTATGCGATCGAGCCGATGAATTTCGACACGACCTACGCGATCGGCGAGTGGTACCGGAACCACAGTTTCTTGAACATGGGGAATGACCCGGACGCGTTGGCGCGCGAGGCCATGAAGTGGTACCGGCTCGGCATGAAACTAAATCCCTTTGACGGCTACAACTGGTTGCGATACGGGATGTGCCTGGACTGGATTGCCTCGGACAGCGCAGCCGGTGACGATTCCACACCGTATTACGAACGGGCGGACGAATTGGACCCGAACGGGTATTTTATGTCGGCGAATATCGGGTGGCATTACGCGCAGACCGGGGACAACGCGGCCGCGCGGACGTGGTTCCAGCGTTCGCTGCGGCTGCAGTGGGACGAAAACGACATTGCGACGAGCTACTTGTCGATTGTGGAAAAAAGGCTGCATGAGGCGGCGGCGAAGCAGAAGCCGTAAACGCAGAATTTAGGCTCCGGGGGACTCCGGAGACGGCTCCAAATACGCGAGACATTTCTGTTGACAGGGCCGCCGATGTGGGATAAATCTTAAGGTAAGTAATACTAGAGAGTTACGACCTGAGAACACCGTATCAATTTATGAATAAAACAGACAAGTTTGTCCGGTCGGCATTCGCCGGCATGATTGGCCTCGGAATGGTCATGGCCGTGGCGCGAGCCGGGGCCGAATCCATCCCGCAAGTGGTGCAGGTCGTTAAAGTGGAAGGCAATGCCCAGTATTCCGTTGACGGGCGGACATGGCAGACTTTGCACTCGGGCGACGTTCTCAAGCCTGGTGCGGTCATCCGGACCGCCGAGCGCTCGCTGGTAGACGTGACGCTGGGTGAGGAAGGCGCGACCAGCGGCAGTTTCAACGGCCCTAACCTGCTAAACATGCCCGGTGGCGGCGGAGTTGGAGCGGGTGGCGGTTCCGGTGCCGGGGCGTCGGACACTGAGACGGCCAACATCGTCCGGATTTTTGAAAGCACCGTTCTCGGCGTCGACAAGCTGACCTTGGACCGCACGGGCGTGGACGAGGTCTCAGACACCCAGTTGGATTTGCGCGCCGGCCAGATCATGGGGAATGTGAAGAAACTTTCGGCGCAGTCGCGGTACGAAATCAAGGTCCCGAACGGCGTCGCGGGAATTCGCGGCAGTTGGTATCTGTACAGCTCGGCGGGAACCTTGGTGATTGGTGATGGATTTGGCCGGCGGGCGGGTCCAAATGCCAATGGCGTGCTGGAGACTTCGGACGTGCCAGCCCATCACAAGTATGATGCCGGCCTCGATCAAGTCGTCATCGTATCCGATGCCGACTTCAACCAGTATGCCGCCATTTACCAGGACATGTGCAACAGCGCCGGCGGATTGCCCGGGCCGCGCATTCGGACTTATGATCACACCTGCGGTCCGACCTGCGCGACGGACACGCAATGACGGTGGTTGAGGGAGTCTGACGGCAGACTCTCCGCTTCGTTTTAGAAAACCAGAGCAGCCTTGAGTTGCCCTGGTTTTTTTGTGTACCTTCCAGGTTGTGAAGCTGAAAACGCTCAAACGGGCTCCGGTCTACATCGCCGCCGGGGTCGTTGGCGCGGTTTGTCTGGTGCAGGCGCTGCACTTGGATTTTTTCGAGCGGCTGGAGGACATGACCTATGACTGGCGGGTCCGCCAGGCGGTCAAATACTCGCGGGAGGTTTCGACCAATCTGGGGTTCGTGAACATCAGCGAACAGACCATCACCCTCGTGAACAAGGGCATGCTGGAACGGCAGTATGGCCTGTACTGGCCCCGGCATATTTACGGGCGGGTGGCCAATGAACTGGCGATGGAAGGGGCCAAGGCGATCGCATTCGACGTGATGTTTCCGGATTTGCGGCGTGACCAGGCGCCCCTGGCCATCAGTTCATCGGGCCAGGAACTGGAGCCGGACGAGGATTTTGCGGAGCAGATACGGCGTGCGGGCAACGTGATACTGGCGGCCGAGAAAAGCAGCATCCCGCCCAAACTGTTCCGCTCAAAGGCCCTGGCGCTGGGAGACATCACCGTCAACGATGACCCGGACGGCGTGCTCCGGCGCACCAGGGCCTTTCGCATGTATCGCAAGTGGCATCCCGCGTTTCAGCAGGTGGAAAGCGACCCGGATTACGCGGTGGACTTGAGCAATGTCCGGGTCGAGGAGGACAAGGTCGTGCTGCTGAGGCCGGACGGGTTGACACCGATTTCCATTCCGCTGACAAACGGCTTGTTTGATCTGGAGGATTTTACCGACCGAATTCCCGCGGGCATGAAACGGTTTGACCGTCCGTTCACGGACGAACGCGTGTGGGACATGGGCATCGTGCTGGCAGCGCAGGAGTTGCAATTGGACCTCGAGCACGCGGATGTGGACTTCAGCAAAGGCCGGATCATATTACGCGGCCCGCACGGAGTTACGAGGGTCATTCCGGTGGACAAGGACGGTTTTTTTTACATCAATTGGAGCCTCACCGCGGAGGACCGGAGCCTGGAGAAGGAGCCTTTCGAAGGGTTGCTGGCCCAATACCAGCGGCGGGTGGCCAAGAGCACGAACTGGATGGTCAACATGTATGCCGACCGGTTCAAGGCCGACTGGCACGGAAAGCTGGTCGTCATCGGCTCCGAGGCCATCGCCAACGACCTGACCGACCGCGGAACGACGCCGTTGTCCGGCAATTCCATTTTGGTAAGCAAGCATTGGAACGTGGCCAACTCCGTTCTCACCGGCGAGTTTGTCCGCCGCAGTTCCCTGCCGGTGGATCTGGCGCTTATTCTGACGATGGGGTTGCTGTCGACGTGGGTGACTTACCTCTTCCGGTCTTATGTCGCCTCCGGGTTGGTGCTGGTGGCCTGCCTGATTTACATCGTGGCGGCGGTGGAAGTGTACGCCCGGTTGCATTACTGGATGCCGATGGTGCTGCCGCTGGGCGGGGGACTGCTCGTCCTGCATTCGTGCCTGATGGTTTATCTCGTGTTCTTCGAGCAATCGGAGCGGCACCGGCTGAAGTCGGTGTTCACCAAAATGGTGTCGCCGGACATCGTGAACGAGGTGCTCAAAACCGAGAAACTGTCCTTGAGCGGCGCGCGGCGAAATGTAACGGTCCTGTTCGCGGACATCCGGGGCTTCACGGAAATGACGGACGTGAACCTGGAGAAGGCGGCGGAATATGTGAAGGAGAAAAACCTGACCGGTGAGAGCGCCGAGGCGGTTTTTGACACCCAGTCCCGCGAAACCCTGGCGACGGTGAATTTATACCTGAAGGTCATCGCGGAAACGGTGTTGAAACACAATGGGACGGTGGACAAGTTTATCGGCGACTGCGTCATGGCCTTTTGGGGCGCGCCGATTCCGAATCCCCGGCACGCGTTGGCGTGCGTCCGCGCGGCGATTGACGTCCAACGGGCAGTGTATCATTTGAACCTGGAGCGTCAGGCGGAGAACCAGCGGCTGGAAGCCGAAAATGCAAGACGGACGGCAACGGGTGAGCCGCTGCTGCACCTCCTTCCCGTGCTGTCAATCGGGAGCGGCGTGAACACCGGGGTCGTGACCGTGGGATTGATGGGCTCCGATGAAATGGTGAATTACACTGTGTTTGGCCGGGACGTGAACCTGGCGTCCCGGCTCGAGAGTTATTCCGGCCGGGGGAGAATCATCATCAGCGAGGCGACCCTGGCGGAAATCATCCAGGACGATCCCAGCCTGGCGCTGTCCTGTGTGGAACTGCCGGCGGTTAATTTAAAGGGGTTTAGGACGGCCATACCGGTTTATGAAGTCCCATGGCGTGAAGCCGGTTACGCCACCCCGCCGTCGGGGGATACGACCTCGTCGACCTCGGCGACCTTGCTTACTGAGCACGACACGTCTTATCGGGGCAGCCCGGG
>Ga0181516_10001561_pt1 | contig 17411 bp, 11 predicted proteins | sample PEATcosm2014_Bin_25_FD_121104 | JGI IMG/M metagenome (GOLD analysis project Ga0181516, IMG submission 121104) | Peatland microbial communities from MTU Mesocosm Facility, Houghton, MI, USA - PEATcosm2014_Bin01_10_metaG | ecosystem: Environmental > Terrestrial > Soil > Wetlands > Peat | place... | reverse complement strand
GATCTCAGCGTAGGCGACCCGAGACCGGCGGGTCAAGCGGACTTCCAGCGAATGATGACTAGCTATACTCTGATTGTGGAGATAGATAGGACAATCAGGGGCAGAGTCTTGCACGGTGGTGCGCATCAATACAGGGCAGAAGCGGCCATCCTGTGCTCGAGGATTCGCTAACGTGAGCAATACTCAAACTCCCGCGGTCTCGGTTATCGTGGCGATTGTCAGCGACACCACGGGCCAAGCCAATACGGCTCACCTGGAGCCGTGCCTCGCTGCCCTGATGAAACAAGTCCAGCCGAGCGAATCCGGCACGTCAAATGCGGAAGTGATCGTTCCCTATCATCCCAACGTTCGCGGAATCGAAGAGATGCAGGTGCGGTTTCCATCGGTGCGCTTTCTCAAGATCGTCGATCTGAAGACCTACACCGGTCGCGGAAATAGCCGCGAGCATCACGACGAGCTGCGCTCGCGAGGCATGTTGGCCGCGAACGGCGCGATCGTCGCTCTGATTGAGGATCATGGCATCCCGTCCGACGATTGGCTAGAACGCTTGATTGAGGCGCATCGCGGGCCCGCTGCGGGCGTCGGCGGAGCGATTGAGAACGGCGTCACCCGGCCGCTGAACTGGGCAGTCTATTTTTGCGATTTTCTGCGCTTTCAGCGGCCATTGCCGGAAGGTGCAGTTGCCAACATCAGCGATGCCAACGCATCCTACAAGCGAGTCGATCTCGACGCGATCCGTCCCGTGTGGCAGGACGTGTTTGACGAGTTCACCATCAACGGCGCACTGCGGGCTCGCGGCGAAGTGCTGGCTTTCGCTCCCGAGGCGGTGCTCACCCAGCATCGCCAGGGGCTGAGACTCGTTCCGGCGCTCACCGAGCGATTTGTTTGGGGCCGTTCTTTTGGCGCCAGCCGCGCCAAACTCGCCGGTACGGCTCACCGTCTCTCCCGCGCCATCCTCGCCCCTGCGCTTCCCGTCGTGATCCTTGTCCGCATGACAGTCATGGCCTGGAAGAAAAAGCGCACTTGGGGAGCATTTGCAAAAGCTCTGCCATTGACCGCCTCGTTGGTCCTCAGTTGGTCGTGCGGCGAGTTCGTCGGCTACCTCAGCGGTCGCCAGAGCTCCGGCGGCGTGGCAACGGGCGATCTGCTGGCCGGCGCAGGGAAAGCAGGGTAACGATGCGCATCGGTGTGGATGCGACGTGTTGGCACAACCGCCGCGGTTACGGCAGGCATGCGCGTGCATTGCTGCGCTCGCTGATTCGTCTGGACACATCGAACCAATACACGCTGTTCCTCGACTCCACCGACGAGGCCGAACCTACGCCAGAGCAATGCGAGGTTCGCGTCATACCCTCTTCCGTCCCCACCGTTGAGGCCGCGTCTGCCGACGGCCATCGCTCGTTGAAAGACATGTGGGGAAAATCGAAGGCTCTCTCTGCGCGCGAGTTCGACCTGGTTTTTTTCCCGACGATCTATAGCTTTGTCCCCACCTTCGGGCGCGCGCGCAAGCTGGTGATGATGCACGATGTGATCGCCGATATGTATCCGCAACTGACGGTGCCTCGCTTCACCGCGCGCCTGTTTTGGAACATCAAAGTTGCCCTCGGCAGAATGCAGGCCGATTCGTTGATCACCGTTTCAAACTATTCCCGCGATTGCATAGTGAAGCATTTTGGCGCCGATCCAGCGCGCATCTCCGTCGTCGGCGAGGCCGCGGACCCAATCTTTCGCAGGCTCGATCACCCAGCGTCCGGGCCAAAGCTCGAAGCGTTAGGGCTGGATGGCACGCGCCCGATGATCGTCTACCTCGGCGGCTTCAGTCCCCACAAAAACCTCGATGCCCTGGTAGCCGCATTTACCAGGGTGACCCTTCGCCCGGAATTCGGTGACCCCCTTCTCGTCATGGTGGGCGACACCAGTGGGGACGCCTTCCATACCTGCTTCGAGAAAATCGCAGCGCTCATTGATTCTGCGCAGCTCCAGGATCGTGTCATCGTGACCGGCTATTTGGCCGACGATGACGTCGTCTCGCTCCTGAATCTCGCCACGGTCCTGGTGCTGCCATCGCTGATGGAGGGTTTCGGACTTCCCGCCGTCGAGGCCGCAGCCTGCGGATGTCCGGTGATCGCCACCAAGGCCAGCCCGCTGCCGGAGTTGCTGGGCGAAGGAGGGATCTTTATTGACCCCACAGAGGATCAAATCTCCGCCGCGCTTGAGCGCGTTCTATCCTCGAAAGACTTGCGCCTGAGAATGCGTGAGCAGGGCCTGGCTGCGGCGCGTTGTCTCACCTGGGACGATGCCGCGCGGCAAATGATGGAAGTAATCCGAAAGGTTGCCCACGCCGAGGTACACCGCGGATGACTCGGCCCTTGAACTTCCTGCACCTCACAACCTTCTATCCGCCCTATAGCTTTGGCGGTGACGCCGTGCAGTTGTATAGGCTCGCGCACGCTCTCGCAGAGAGCGGTCACCATGTAGACGTGGTTCACTGCGTCGATTCGTACGAACTGTTGCACTCCGGTCCCCCGCCGCTGCAGTTTGCCGAGCATCCCAATGTAGTTCGGCATGAGCTGCGCAGCCCGTTCAAAGGTCTCTCGCCTCTGTTGTCCCAGCAGACGGGCCGGCCGTGGCTGAAACTCAGCGCCATTGAAAAGGTGCTCGAATCGCGCCCATTCGACGTAATCCATTTTCACAATGTCTCTTTGCTCGGGCCCGGGATTCTCGAAATCGAGCCGAAACTAGGACGTGCGGTGAAGATATATACCACTCACGAGCATTGGTTGATCTGTCCCACGCATGTTCTGTGGAAGTTCAACCGCGAGCCGTGCCAAAAGCCCGAGTGCCTGCGTTGCACAATTCAATCGGGACGGCCTCCTCAACTGTGGCGATCCACAGGTCTGCTCGACCGTATGGCGCGCCATGTCGACCAGTTCGTCGCGCCCAGCCGCTTTACCGCTCAAATGCACGCTGAACGGGGATTCTCGCAACCTCTCGCGACCCTGCCGAACTTTATCGACAGGGTCGATGAAGACTGGCAGCGTCCATTGCCGCGCCCTCAAGACACGCCCTACTTTCTATTCGTCGGCAGGCTTGAATTGGTCAAAGGGCTCCAGACACTGATCCCTCTGTGGGACCGCGTTCCAGGGCATGACCTGCTCGTGGCCGGTTCCGGCAGCTATGAGCCTGAATTGCGGGCCATGGCAAAGGGCAATCCGCGCATCAAGTTTCTCGGGCCCATTCCGCAGCGGGATCTCGGCGTACTTTATTTTCACGCTACGGCCTGCATCATCCCATCGGTCACATACGAGACCTTCTGCCTCACCGGGGTTGAAGCATTTGCCCGCAAGACGCCCGTCGTTGCGCGCGACCTGGGTGCGCTGCCTGAAATCGTTGGCGACAGCGGCGGCGGGTTTGTCTACCGCACCGACTCGGAACTTCTCGACGCACTCGACCAGCTCGCGCACTCGCGCGAACTGCGCGACCAACTCGGACAGAAAGGCTATGACGCCTTCTGTAAGCTGTGGTGCCGCGAGGCTCATTTTGGAATGTATTTTGAGCTTCTGGAACGGATAGCCCGGGGAAAATTCGGCGTCGTCCCCTGGAAAGAATCCTGACTCTGTCCGATTACTCGCCCCACAGGCTATCTCTTCCCGGCACGCCAATTGCGGAGCAGCACATAAATGAACAAGCAAACCAGGACCACCAGGATCACTGCAAGCATCACCCTGTATTTGTACAGAAAGGTCAGGATCGGCTTCCGCGTCTCCGTAGTGGAGTTCAGGTATCTAATCCAGAATTGAAGCTTCTCCGGCGATGCCACTGGAATCTCACCAATGTGCTCGCCGATCTCAAGCGTAGTAGGATTGCCGGCCGAAGCCGGCGTCCAATGAGGCAAGTTGGCTCCGTTCGGATCGCCGTTCTCCGCTAAGTTTTTCCAATAAGCTGAAATCACATCGCTCAAATGACGGTCCACCGGCTCCCATGGCCGATCCAGAAGATCGAGATTGCGAAAGACATACGGAAGCTCGGCCGAGTGGAAAGCCCCAAACTCCGGATGTTCCCGGTCCGGCATCGCGCGCGTGAAGTAGTAGGTGTAAAACGGAGCCTTCGCCGTACGTTCCTGACGGAGCACCCAGACATACATCTCCACCCGGTCGCGGTCTCTCTGGCTTTCAAGCTGCGAGCGCGCCGCCTCTTCGTCGCTTCCCGCCGGATACAGTTTTAGAAAATCATCCGCCATGTTCCCATAGCGTCCCGCCGATTGTTTGCGAAATGCCTTCGCTGTCAGCACCGGCTCCGGGTCGCTTCTCGTCCTGAAGTCGTCCGCCGTCCAGCCGGTAATCAACGGCGCATCGTTCTGTTTGCCCTCGTAAACAATCTGATCCGGCGATTCCGGCAGGAACCATCCGTCGACCGAAGCCACGATTCTCAGCTTGTGCGCGGCCTTCTGCGCATTCTCATCCATCAGCGCACTGGCCGGCAGCTCGCGCAGTTGCTTCAGTGTGGCCGCCCCCACTGCCAACGCAAATGCCTGCCCGCGTTTTTCCGCTTCTGAATGTGGGAGCGGCGCCGGCGCCGATACCATGCTGCCGCTCTCGGCAATCCCTCTCTCGAAAAGTCCCTTCGCCAGAGGGCTAGCCATGAGAAAGTGCACGCTGCCCGCCCCCGCCGATTGGCCGGCGATGGTGACGCGCGACGGATCGCCTCCAAAAGCCTGGATATTTTTTTGCACCCACTGCAACGCGGCCACCTGATCGAGGTGCGCGTAATTGCCTGAAGCGTGATGCGGCGATTCAGCAGTAAGTTCCGGAAGGGCCAGGTATCCGAACACCCCCACGCGATAGTTGAACGTGACCACTACTATGCCTGTCCGGGCCAGCTCCGTTCCCCCGTAAACCGGAACTTCGGCGGAGCCTTCCCAGCCGCCGCCGCCATAAATCCAAACAAACACCGGCAGTCTGGCATTCTTTGCCTTGGCAGGCGTCCAGACATTCAGATAGAGGCAGTCCTCGCTGTCCTCGTTCTGCGTCATGAACTCACGGGTCCAGGGCAGCTTTGACCGCTCAAGCGGCTGCATGCAGCTTGCACTGAAATGATCCGCGTGCAGAACCGCGGTCCACGGCCTCGCGGGCTGCGGTGGCTTCCAGCGAAGCTCGCCCACCGGCGGAGCCGCAAATGGAATTCCGCGATAAATCCCCATCACACCATCGGCGCTGAAGGTCCCGGAAACAGGGCCGTCGGACGTCTGAACCGTCGGGGCAATTCGTTGCGACGACGCCAGACCCGCCGCGCACACGAAATCCAAACACGCACCGATAGCGGCCATCCGCATCGCTCTGGCTTTTCTCCACCGGTCCATTATTCCCTCTTCGAATTCATTCGCATCGGCCTGATTGGCGGCTTGCAGTTCAGGCTACCATGAGGTCGTTAGCGGTTGTAATGGTCGATCCATGGATGCAAGTGGGCGTCTCATTCTCTCTCGGCACATGAAGAATTCCCTGAAAATGTCGCTCTCTCTTGCAGATAATTACTGCCTTCCGGCGCACAATAACTCCAAAGTGTTCTCACGGTGCATTGCTGCCAGATCCGGCATCCAACCCCCGATCGGGCCTTCACCACGCTCCAAGCTTTAAGAAAGCACCCGTAACTTGTTGACCAGCCGAATTTTGTGGATAACTTCAATTTCTAGAGCGGGTTACGGCGGAATTCGGCCCGTAAACGACTGAAACGAATCAAGTTATTTTCAAAATACGGGTGGGGGGGGTACTGGAAAACTGTAACGGGGATCAAGCCAGCTGGCCGGTGGCCCCGGTTCAGGCGAGCTTACCAAACCACGATGAGGGTGCCCCTGGTCCCGACCTTGGGACCAGGGAAAGCACGAACGTTCATTGGCAGTCGTCCCTGCAATACAGTTTCGCTTGGCCAAGATAGCTATCAACCGTCTCGACTTGCCGGTAGCCTTGCAGCGCTTGCGTGATGCCGGGTTCAGGGCTCTCTTTGCCAAAGAGCAAAACCCAGACGCGCGCTTGTGGGTCGCGCTGCACAGCCTTCGTGAAATCGCTTGCGTCAACCTTATAGCGATCCGGCCTGATGTAGTAAAGAATCGGCGTGGTGTACCAATCCCTGTGAATAAAAAAAAGATCGCCGCTTCGGATCTGAGGCGTCAACTTTGCGGCGAGCCCGCCAAAATCTCCTTGGCTGATGATCCTGTCGTTGTACACCTCCACGCTGAATGCATGAAGCGAAGCGAGAATGAGTACAAGCGGAATCGCGACCCAACGGCTGCGCCGCGCTACCGCAACGATGCCGCAGGCGAGGGTTAAGAGCAGGAAAGGCTCAACGTAAAGCAGGCCCCGCGCATTCATCAAAGGCCGCAAAAACAAAGACACGAATGCAAGCATCGCGAATGGAATAATTGTTATCAGCAATACCAGGCGCTGACCTCCGGCCAGTGAACGCAGTGGCAGTTTCGCGCCAAGGTTTCGCAGTCGATGCCAGAACTTGTTCAGAACAATGGCGCCGATAAGCATCGACAACGGCAGCGCCGCCATTGCCCGTACCGTTTTCAGCGTCGGCCCCCACACCCCGGAACTGCCATAAGAGGCAATCTCTCTCGCATCGGCCATGCCGAGTGCCACAATTGCGATCGTCGCCACGATCATTGCCAGCGACCAGAACGCGGCGAAAGGCCTGGAGATATCGTCAGTCGGAGCATCGTCGGCCGGTCTCAATTGCCGAACTCCCACGATGAGAAGCAATGCGCAAAAAACGAAGAAGACCGCCAACAGCCAGTAATAATGCTGCGGTATCACCAGCCCCGGCGGCCTGTCCGCGGGGCATGTGTCGTCTACGAACGGCATTGGAATAAGAAAGAAGAATTGAATGAATTGTCGGCCCATGAGGAGTACGTCGCTGCTGAGCCCGCTCACTTCGTTACGGCTTTGCAACTCGGCCACGGCAAACAACGGGCTGGCGAGAATCATGATCAGGATTTGAACGTTGAGAGCACGAGGCAGCTCACCGCCCCGATACCACGCATTCCCCAGCACCCAGACCATCTGCGTTGCAAGCAAGCCCCAGAACGGGTGGTACGTGCAAATGCCGTAGATCATCAAAGCGGCATATCCGAATTCGACAGCTTTGCGGTGCCGCGTTGCCCTCGCGAGCAGCAACAGCAGAATGGTCGCCAGCAGACCCAGAAAGCAGACCATCGAGTAAGAGCGCGCAGATCTGCTCCAAACAATGTGATATCCGCTGAATGCAAGAAGTAATGCGGCAACACACCCAGGAATGCGCTGCCCCACAAGACTACCCAGCCAGAAGACCAACCCGATTGAAGCAACGCCAAACAACACTGAAGGAAGGCGCAGCGCCAGTGTGCTGGTGCCGAAACATTTGGTCACCATCAGCATCAAGATGTAATAACCGGGCGGATGCGTATCCCAGAAGAGATCGGAGCCAATTACACGCGCAAGATCCATGCGCGGTGGAGGAACCGAAAGGTCGGCGCGCAGTGGAATGCCGGGGACGAACATCTCCGGATGGGTCATGCTGCGCTCGCTCACTTGATACAGGCGCAGCGCGCCGCCCATCAGCATAGCCGCTCCGACGATCAATACCGTCAACGGCAGCTTGCGCGTCAATTGCATCGTTCTCTCCGCATGGGTAATTCGTCCGAATTACTGAGCCTCAGTTTGTCAGACGGAGCTCGTATCCTCAAGCACTTTGCCCGAGCCGGCGTTGCGCAGAATGGTCCGCGCAAATGAAACCAGCAGCGCGCCATCCGTCCGTGCCAGAATGCCCAGATACAGCGCGCACCCCGCCGCCAGAGCGATCAACATGTTCCATCGTGCCAGCGCCAGGTAAATCCCCGTCGCGAACGCCAGCGCAATCAGCGGCGCGGAGACTTGCGGCGTCACCGGTACATCCAACACCAATCGCCGTACTGCAAAGTAGACCAGCGCAAAGTTCACGGTGACTGCAATCAGCAGCGCATAAGCCGCGCCCGGGCCTCCAAAGAGCGGTATAAGGATGACGCCGCAAATCATAACCGCGGCCGCGGAAATGAAGGTGCAGACCATCAGCTGCTTTTGGCGACCGTAGGCAATGAGCGTGAAACGATGATGGCCACTCAGCATGGATACAGGCAGCATCCAAACCAGAATCTCAAAGGAACTCGCGGCCGGTCTGAACTGCTTGCCATAAAGAATCACCATCACCTGAGGCGCAAGGGCCGTCAGCAAACCCGCCCCGAACAACCCGGTCCAGGCGGTAAAGCGAACCGACCTGTCCATCAGTTGCAGAAGGTACTCGTGCGGAAGCGCCACGCAGCGTGCGATCGACGGTAACAGGTTAAAGAAGTAGAGGTATACGAAGGTGTGCAGCGCCATCAGCGCGTGGTGCGCTCCGCCGAACCATCCGAGAGTCTTATCGGGAAAGAGAAATCCGAGCAGCACCGTGCAGAAATTCAGCATGCAGGTCCACGCCAGCTCCGTCAGTCCAATGGGCGCAGCCTCGCGAAGATGGCCGATGATATGACTTGGATGCAGGTCAGGCGTAGGCCACGGCGCTCTCAACCGGGTGCGCGACAACCAAAGGCAAAACACGACCACGCCGGAGACGGAAATGCACTCGGCCACGCCGACAAAAATCAGCGACGACGGGCCGTGGCAGAGCAGGAACACGAGTCCCGCAAAACCAACCTGCCGCACGATCGAAGCGAGTCCCACCCACGCCATGCGGTCGTACGCCTGAAAGAACCACATGAGAAAAAAGGGCAGGGAAAGCAAGCTCAAGTCATAGAGCGAAAGCAGGGCTTTCAACTCGAAACTCTTGTGAATGACCAGGATGAAAATGAACAGCGTGGTCATGGAACACAGCGTCAAAAGCACTTTGAGCCCGACGATCTCGTGCAGCAGCCGATCCGCGCGGCTTGGATTGCGCGCAATCTCCCGCGCGCCGTACCAGCTCAGCCCCATATCTGCCGGCATGGTGAAGAAAGTCATCACGTCGAGCGTGAACTCCACCAGCCCATAGTTGGCCGGTCCCAAAGTCCGCGCCAGGTAGCTGAAGCTGGCAAACGTAAGCAGCTTCGCCGCCATCTCGCCGGCTGAAAGATAGGCAAAGTTCGCCGCCAGCCGGTGCGGTTGCACGGCAGCAGAAGCATGAGTTTGGATTTCGGTTGGGACGGCTGTTTTCACGGTCGGAGACTCAGCGAGCGGAGGCTCAGGCGCCATTATTTTGCTTCACCGTGCGTCGTGATGCTTACCAGCCGGGCGTTGTCGGGTGAGGCCGCCGATCCGCCCTCAGTGGCCGTTCTCTTTTCATCCGCAGTCATCGGCTGCGTGCTCTGCCAGACCTTGGCGCTTCCCAGCGCGCGTGCCAGTTGCATCGGCTGGTACACCATGCTCGGCCATAAGAACACCTCGTTGGTGCAATAGCACTCCTTCGCCGCAATCGACTTGCGCAGGGCTTTCGCTTCCTCCGAGTTCCAGATCTCGTTGAAGCTCTTGTCGCGCAGGTTGCCGATTGGAGCATGTTGCTCGCACACGCTCACGTCGCCATTGGAGTACACCACTGCATTCAGCACGCCGGCGCGGCACGGCACCACCTGCCGCTGCTCCGAGGCGGTACGGGCCTTCGCCCATTGAAGCATCGGCTCAACCACCGATCCGTACCGTCCCTCTTCGCGCTCCGCCCACACCCGCCGAACAAATTCATACAGATTCTGGTACTGCACCAGGTTCGGCCCATGCAGGGAAGGGTTCTTGCGATCGCCGCGAATCATGGCCAGGTTGTGATGGTCCATCTTTGGGCAGCGCTCGAACAGATATGCCGTGAGACGGCGTATCTCGTCCATATTCACTTCCGTTGCCGTCGAGATGGAGTGGATGCGCAAACGCGGATCGCTCTTCTGCAACTCGGCCAGCGCATCGTAGGTCTGCATCGACCGCTCAAATGCCCCCGCCATGCCGCGGAATTTGTTGTGGAACTCGCCCAGACCGTCGAGCGACAACTCTGCAACAAAAAGGTCCAGGTCCTTCTCCTTCAGCGTCTCCGTAATCTGCGTAATCGTGCGGTCTGTGAAAGAGCCGTTGGTCGGCACATAAATCTGGCGAACTTTGTTGTGCTGGATGAACTGGCGGCAGATCTCGCCGAACTCCGGCCGCAAAAACGGTTCTCCACCTGACAAATTCAAGTTCTCAATCCGTCCCAGCGAACGCGACAACGCGAACAGCTCATCCTTGGTCAGATCGTCGCGGCGATTCAGGTTACGCCAATAAAAACAGTGCTCGCACTTCTGATTGCAAATCGAGTTGATGAACAAGATCAGGAAAGGCGGGGTCGAGGGTTCCTGGTAATTCCGCCAGGTAATCCGGCTGTGGCGCGCGATGCGAGTGATCGTGTTCATGGGGGGATACCAGTCCTCGTTACAAAATTGTCTCACGCCCGCAATTTTCTCGTGCATTGCCGAATGACGCCCAGGTCAGCGTCAGATGAGGCCATTTGGGGTCGCGGCCAGAGAGAGCAAATGGTGACGGCCGCAAATACGGGGAGCAGCCGGGTCAATAGGGTCCAACTCCAGCTTACCGGAACTCCGGAATCGCGGACACGAATTCTTCAAAAATCAATTCCAGAGGCCAATTCCGCAGCGCTGCTGGGTATCCAGCAAAAGAGCCTCAAATCGGCGCTAAACAGACGTTTAGTCCATGTCTATTTCGGTCCCCAGACCACAAATTCGCCATTCTGGTAGAGTTCCGCAGTGTTCGATGGCGGGCTCCAATTGTTGCCCAGTTCAGCGACATAGTAGACCCGCAGTCGCTCCCATTCCGGCAAGATGTGTCCAGCGCCGAATGCCCGGTCGATCTCCGCGGCCCTCTGTGCATAGAAAGGAGTGAGCATTGCGTGTCCCTCCCAACTGCGAACTCGCGTATAAGTACTCACCAGATAGCTGACCATTGAATCCTGGCAAACCACCATATCCGGGGGCGCAGTATTGCGATCAAGCCAGTCGAGCACCGACTTCTGATCGTATGTCAGCAGGATCGCCTGCGATTTTCGCCCAGGAGACAAAAAGCTCGCGTACCAGATCAGGTTGTCCAGCAGGAAAAAGAGGACCAGTGCCGTAATGGCTGCGTGTTGCAACTGCCTCGGCCGAATCCCCAGCAAGCGATCAATCGAGGCCAGCAGCGCCGGAGCGCCCATAAAGAACAATGCCATCCAATCGTAACCGCGCGCGAAATGAACCGGCTCCATGGGCTTGATGACCAGATTGTGTTGGGTCAATGCAAACACGACCAGGAACCACACCGCAAACAATCGTACCCGACTGTCTTTCATCGCCTGCATTGGGCCCGGGGCCCCGAGCAATCGGGCCGCGGCCAGGCAGCCCACAATGAACAGCGCGGGCACGTATGTGGATGGCGCGTAAAACCAGGCCACATCCCACTGGCTCTGCAACACGCGATGGTCCGGAAACCTGTTTAGAAAAACCAGGTAGTAACCGACATGGAAGACCAGAATTGCAATGCTAACCGCCAAAAAGAGGGGAGTCACCGCGCGGGACTTGAGCGCAAGCTCCAGCGCCGAGTAGGCAACAAGAATCAGCAGCAATTCCACTCCGGTTATGGGATGGCTCAGCGACAAAAGCGCTGCCAGCGCCAGCGATGCGCCGAGTCTCCCGCGGATCAGGCACAGCAGGGTGAGAAGGAAGACGCCGTGATAGTAAGCTTCAACCGGGTAGCTCAGGTTCCTACCAAAGTTGAACATCCACCATCCGCCGGAGATATCGAACTTAAGAATCGAATCCAAAATCGGCTGATGTTCGATGAATCCGGCAGCAATACCCGCCAGGCTCAGGATTCCACCGCCCCAGAAGAAGCACACCAGCCCGATTAGTTTGGCCGGGGTTTCAACGCCAACAACCTCCTCGTAGAAGCGGACCGCGACCCACGCGGCAAAGAACATCGCTGCCAGCCCGAAGAGGTTGTACACGAGGCCGGGGTCCAGACCCATGCGTTGCAGACCGCCGAGCACCAGCGCCTGCGGCTGAAAGTAGATTGCCGGCGTGCCGTACGGAGCGTAGGGATTTCCAAACGTGAGGTGAAAGCCCTGGTCGAATTGCTCCCGCGCGTACGCCATGTAGTACGCCATGTCGTAAAAGATGAAGCCGGTGGCGACCTTGTGCTGCAGGTGCGCATCCACAAACGAACGCGCCAGCGGGATCAAGGCCGGAAACGCCATCAGCGGCGCCAGGAGCCTGGTTAGCTTATGTGTCCCGATAGCCGCAGAACTGGTCGACATCTATGCTTTCCCCCGTTTAGCAATCAGCACTGGCCCTCTTATTCCGCGGCCATTTCGCCCAGAGAATCAGGGCGGCGACGGCTGGAAGCAGCCAGGCTGTCGCGCTCCACACCCAGCTTACCGGAGCCCCCGCCTGCCGCAGGCGAATCGCCCAAACGAATTCGAAGTGGCGCTGCCATAAGGTTCCCAGAGCCAGGCGGATGTCGTTCTCGTGGGCCGCGGCAATGACCAGACTCTGCGCGAACGCTGCCAGCGCCAGTAGCCACTGCAACGTCCGTGGCAGCGCTTGCGCCGTTTGCAGCGCGAGCAGCGTCAATACGGGCACAACCGGCACAAGATACCGGAATCCTGTCGCCGGCTGAAGCCAGGAATACTGGTTCGCTGCACAAAACAGCACAAAGAGCACGAAGTAGGTGAAGAACACGATCATTTCACGGCTTGGGATGCGGTAGCGCACTCTTCTAACAAATGGCGCAGCAAATCCCAGCAGCAACAGTGGGCAGTACGCGAAGAGCCCGAATCGCGGGTCAACAAAGTTTGCCCAAACAAGCGCAGGCGACGGCCAATCGAAGCCTCGGTAACCGTGCGAAGTGGGCGCGGTGGGTTGCATAAAGTGCTGCGAGGGACGGTAGAACGATCCGAATGCCCATCCTTGATAAATCCACAATGCTGCTACCAGCGGAGCCAATCCGGCAGCGAATGCCAGGTACAGTTTGATTCTCGACGCGGGCCGCTGTTCCCCGGATCGTACACCGCGGCGCAGACCCACGTAGAGAAATGTGACGGCAACCACAACCACGCCGCTGTAGTCGCAGAGCACCGAGTAACCGGCTAGAAGCCCTGCAATCGCCGCGCGGCCCGCTCTCAGCGGCCGGTCCATGGGATCCCAGAGCAGCAGCAGAATTGTGAATCCAGCGTCCGCCACAAGAAGGTTCTGGTTCAATAGCCCAGCGCGGAAGAATACCGGCGTAGCCAGGCCGTAGAGCAGCGCCGCGATGGCCGCGGCGGATGCCGAGACCCCCGCCTCCATCAATCGCGAGCACAAGTAAGCAGCGGTAGCCGAGGTTGCCGGAGCCATCACCAATGCAACCGTCAGAAAGACCACCAGCAGAAAGTAGTATTGCCGGTCTTCCGCCACTGTCCGCCGGAAGACACCCTCGTCTACGTCTTGAAGCGGCGGTTGCGGGAGGGTTCGATTCCAGGCTTCGACACGATTGAGAATCGGCCCGGCCAGAAACAGAGGAATCGCGCCAGTGATCGACGCGCCGGGATTGTTATTGATGAAAGCGCCGTCGCGCGGGCTTTCAAAGATGTCAGGGATCCAGCCGAGAAACGGCTGTACATTCAGCGTGCCCGATCGAGCCAGAGTGATGGCTGGAAAATGCTCTCGAACGATGTACGGAGTCCAGAAGGCGCAGTAAGCGATCCAGCATGTCAGAAACACCCGCCATGACGTTCGCATAGCCGAATTATCCCATGGCCGCACAAAATGCCCCGATTTTGCCCATTTTCGCCCCAAAAGCGCCCGAAAATGGCCGAAGAAGGGGCCAAAACGAGGCGCCAGGCTTCCCGATGAGTGGACATTTCGACTCTCTAAGCAACTGATTATTAACTGGTTAGCCTAATTTACCTGCTGAGAAATGCGTCCCGATGAGGGGATGGGGAGGGGGTGGTCACGGGGTACCGGGGAGGGGGAGGGGGCAGTGGGTATAAAGGTACGGACCGGCCACAAACCTGACGCTTTGAACCGGGGGCATAGGAGAGACATGGAGCGATCCTCTTCATTGATCATTGTGGACCAAGTGGAGGCATTCATCTGCAAACGGCCCGTAGCGGAACGGGGCGGCGGCGATCCGACCGATGAACCAGGCACAGCTTCTTGCGGTTCCTGGCGATTCTTATGACCGGGCCAAATGCCATGTCAGAAAAACCGCAATGACGTTGGCACAGCCGGATTATCTCGTGGACCACCAGTGTCCTGTTTCTGAAGTACTTGTCAGATACGAGGAAAAGCAACTGCGGATTCTTCACTTACCACCCCCAAACTCTGCCCCAAAGAGCAAAAATCGCTCTTTGGGGACCCCGTACTACGTTTGGGGCCCCGTGCGTTCAGAATGACAGCGTCTGTTTTGTTATGAACTTTAGAAACAGGACACTAGGAGCTTGTTGAAAAACGCCGAGTCGGGCGCAATCGCAGCTAGAATTGTCGCGCAGGGGCTAAAGCCCAGTTGATTCCATTAGCTTTATCGGCACGACTGAAGTCATGCCCTTTTACAAAGCGTGTATCTAGCGAGTTTTTCAACGAGTTCCTAGGCTCCTTACCTGTCATGTACACTGAATCCGTTGACCCTGATTTGAGTTCATTTCCACTCAAAAGAAGAACATAGGGCACCTTCCAACTTGCGTCCCCCTGCGTGAATCGATCGTGCAAGCAAACGAAAAAGCTTCACCTCATACTCAATCAGCCAACGAAGGTGATTTGGAGCTCCTTCGGAGCGCCCGAGCGCCTGAGGGCTCCTCATTGTGGCCCGCGCCCGGCAGCGGCGTCCTAGAGCCTGTTTCCTGGCTTTGGCTCGGATTGCTTACTCTTCTCGCGGCCATCCTGCGCCTCGTTGGTTTGAACCAGCAGTTGTGGTTCGATGAGATCGTTACTCTGCTCGACTCCGCGCGCGCCCCATTCGTGCGTATCGTTACCCAATACGATTTGCAGAATCAGCATACGCTCTATTCGATTCTTGCCCACCTGTCGATCCGGCTTCTGGGCGAGCAACCGTGGACGCTGCGCCTTCCCGCGGCGCTTTTCGGCATCGCTTCAATCCCCGCTCTCTATTTCTTCGTGCGTCTTATCGCCTCTAACCGCGAGGCCTTGCTGGCGTCCGCGCTCATGGCGGTCAACTACCAACACATCTGGTTCTCTCAGAATGCGCGCGGCTACACGGCCATGGTTTTCATCACGCTCATTTCCAGCGTGTTCTTCATTCGCTGCGGCCGCGACGGCAAGACGCGCGATTGGGCGATGTATGGAGTTGCAGCGGCGCTTGGAGTTTACTGCCATCTGACGATGGCCTTTGTCGTCGTCGGCCACGCCCTGGTCTATGTTGCGCTTCTGCCGCGAGCAAGGAGGGGAAGCCGCTGGCAGAGAAGCCATCTCCTGCCGCTCTACGGGCTGGTGCTCTCCGGCATCCTGTCATTCTTGCTCTATTCACCAATCATCGTCAGCGTCTTTGCCCGCACCATCGCCTCGTCGAGTCATTCAACTGCCACGGAATGGACCAGCCCGCTCTGGGCGGTAAAGGAAGCGGTGCGCGGCCTGAGTTCCGGGTCATCCGGCGGCATGGCAGCCCTCGCCATCGGCGGCCTTGTGCTGCTGGCAGGTCTCATTGGCTACTGGCGTCAATCCCGTTTCCTGGTCGGGTTGATGCTGTTGCCCGCGCTGGTGACGGCGGCGGCAGTGCTGGCGGAGCATCACAATCTGTGGCCCCGGTTCTTCTTCTTCGAAATTGGATTTGGCCTTCTCTTTCTTGTGCGCGGCGCGATGGTTTGCGGGGCGATAATGGCCGGGATTCTGCGGTCGAGCGAAGGGCTTGGCGTCCGCATCGGCGTGGGCCTTGCGCTCCTGATGCTGCTTGCCTCCGTTCCCCCGCTCCGCGCGAACTACCTGTACCCCAAGCAGGACTATCTCGGCGTCATGAGTTTCGTTGAGAGCCAGCATCAACCCGGCGAGGCGATTGTCACAGCCGGGCCGGTTGCTACTCCTTTCAAGACCTACTACGGGCGCTCCTGGACTCCGGTGGAGACACGCGGACAATTGGATGATATTCTCCGTGCTCAGCCGGCCACCTGGCTCATCTACGCCTCGCCGACTGCACTGCGCGTCATTCAGCCGGATATCTGGGATGCCATCCAGACTCGCTTCAAAACGGTTCGGGTATTCCCAGGCACGCTCAAAGGCGGAGAGATTTATGTGTGCAAGTCGAACGCCGCGGACGAGAAACATCAGCAATAATGAGTGAGGAGAAGATTGCTCGCGATGCATGAGACAGCACAATCCGCGGCGAAGCCACCCAGGCCTTCAGTGTCTGTGGTGATGCCTGCGTACAACGAAGAGCAGGGCGTGGGCTTGCAGATTGAGCGAATCCGCCAGGTGATGGCGGCCTCCGGATGCGAATTCGAGATCATCGTGGTGGACGACGGTTCAACCGATGGCACGGCCGGCGTAGCGCGCGAGCACGATGTACACCTGATCAGAAAAAGATACAATCGCGGCTACGGCGCGGCGCTCAAAACCGGCATCGCAGCCTCAAAATGCGAGTGGATTCTCATCATCGACGCAGATGGAACCTATCCCGTCGATGCGATCCCGCAACTCCTCAAGTCGGTGCCGGAGTTCGATATGGTGGTGGCCGCGCGCATCGGAAAAAAAGTCCATATCCCGCTGGTTCGGCGACCCATGAAGTGGGTCATCGGCAGACTGGCCAACTATCTTGCCGGCCAGTCCATCCCCGACCTGAACTCCGGAATGCGCATCTTCAGAAAGACGCTGGCGGCGCAGTTTGAACATCTGCTGCCCTCCGGGTTTTCGTTCACTACGACCATCACCATGGCCTTGCTCTTGAACGAATACGATGTCCTGTTCATCCCGATTGACTACGACAAACGGGTAGGATTCTCCAAGGTTCGTTCCCGGCATGTGTATGACTTCCTGCTGGCCATACTGCGCACCGCTCTCTGCTTCAATCCTTTGCGGTTCTTCCTTCCCTTCGGGTTGCTGTTTTTCCTGGCTGGGTTGATCAAGTCAGGCTTTGACGCGCACCGCGGGACACTGTCGGGAACCTCCGCGGTCCTGCTGCTGGCAGCTTTGATTATTTGGGCGGTTGGTTTGCTCTCCGACCAGATTTCGCGCCTGGGCCTGGCTACCCGGTTGAAGTGATTGAGCGCATGGAATGACCGTCGATTGCGGGGAATTGAATCGCGATCTGCCCAGCTAGAGCGGAACTAAGGTTGCTGTATCCCGTATCCGCAGTGGTGGAACCAAGCGGCTGCGTTTTCAGGCGTAATGGTTTTGAGGGCATCAGTCACGGCCTGATCGAGTGCTTCTTTGGTCCGTG